>ENA-OBIT01000631-OBIT01000631.1-metagenomes-genome-assembly--contig:-NODE-631-length-14937-cov-5.09643_pt1 | contig 14937 bp, 15 predicted proteins | sample MGYA00153386_OBIT01 | MGnify analysis MGYA00153386
GCCTCGAGTTGTTGCTGTTCGGCTGACATGGCGGGACAGGATATCAACACTTCGACGGCCCGCTGTCGGTGTCACTTCAATCTGTCGCTCTTGATCTTTCACCCTGAACACGGCAGTTGACGATCCCCAATCCTTCGGGAAGCCAGCAAGGGCGCGGTGAATCGGTGTTCTGGCGGACTCACCCAAAGGGTGAATCGAGACGCAAGAGACCAGGGGTCCTGATCCAGAGTGCTGGCCAGGCCGAACAGCTCCAGGCGGTGGACACGCTGGGCGGGCGCTTGCACGTGGGCATGCACGTGGGCTGGAACGCCAGGGCGGCGACAACGCCGCACGGCCCGTGACAATAGCGAACGACATTCTGTTCGCCTTGGGCCGCGTGCTGTCGATGCGCGTGCGCCTGGCCAAGGCCAGTTCCCAGCAACCTGCGTTCAGTTGGGGAGGTTGAGCGCTTTAGCGGCCTCAGCGTGTGCGGCTGGCAACCGGAATCAGCGCCTTCGGAAAAGCATCGGCGACCATCGTCGGCGCCGGTTGACCGGCCAGTTTGGCCCAGGCGGTCAACTGGTCCTGCGTGCTGTCCCAGTCCTTGCCGAACAACGACGGGCCGTGGCGGTACATCCACAGCGCCTGTTCGGCTGCCGGCGCATGACCGGCATCGGCCAGCGCGATGAAGCGTCCGTAGGCTTCAGGGAACCGTGCTGCGCGGAAGGAAGCCACGGCGTTGGCATGCAGGCGCTCGGCGGCCCCGGATGCAGATTGCGCGAAGGCCACAGGGGCTTGGCAGACCAGCACCAGCAAGGCAGCGGGGATGAACTTGAGTGCGGTGGTGAACATGATGCGAACTCCTGAAGTGGTGCGTGGAACTCGGTGACCGCGCTGCGGTCGGTCGGGCCGGCTGCAGCGGTCAACGCATGTTCGTGGTGTGCAGTGGCATCGGCGCAGGCCGGTTCAATAGTGAACCGCGTGTTGGGGGCCGCGAGCCGCGAGACGGAAATGCGAGCGATCGAAGGCGCGCAAAGGCGAAGGTCGCACTGGGTGCGCTCCATCGCGAGCGCCCGTCATGACGGTGGATGCAGTCCGGGGCGGACGCACTGATCTCAGCAACGCATGCCGCCTTCGACACTGGAACAACCCGACGACTTACTGACCCACCTGGCCAGGTTGGACCAGACGCGCACCTGGGAGCCCGGCACGGCGGTCGTGAGCGAAGGCGAGGTGGTCGACTGCATGTACATCATCCATTCGGGTGAATTGCGCGCCGTGGTGGCCGGCGAGGGCGGGCGTTCGGTGGAACTCAACACCCTGGACCCGGGCGAGTTCTTCGGCGAACTGATGCTCAGCGGCGCGTTGCGCGCAGCCACGGTGGAGGTGACCGAGCGCGCCCAGTTGACGCGTGTACCTCGGGTGCCGCGGGCCGGGGTCGAGCAAGTGCTGGCGGCGCGGCCCGACCTGGCGCTGCACATGATCCATCGGCTGGTGCAGCGCGTGCGCACCCTCACTGGTACCGTGGGCCGCCTGGCGTCGGTGGCTGCGTACGGGCGGCTGGTGGGGCTGTTCGACGCGCTGGAGGTCGAAGCCCACGGGCTGCGCGTGGTGTCTGGGCGATGAGCCAGGCGCGCATCGCCGAGCGGCTGGGCGCTTCAAGCGTCATGGTCAACCGCTTGCTGCAGGACCTGGCGCGGGGCGGCTACATAGAGATATCGCGCGGGCGCATCGTGCTGCTGAAGAGCCTGCCGCCGCGCTGGTGAAACCGGGCCTCACAGCGGCGCGGCGCGCGGCCGGCGCCACGGCGTTCAGCGCGCCCTACTCGGCCGTGATCCTGGCTGCGGCGATGATGCGCGACCAGCGCTCGACCTCGTCGCCCAGGAACTTGCCGAAGGCCTGCGGGCCGCGCGCGTCGACCCGGAAGCCCTGGGTGCGGGCGCGCTCTTCCATATCGGGCGCGGCCATGATCTTCAGCACCTCGGCGGCCAGCTTGGCCACCACGGGATCGGGCGTGCTGGCCGGGGCCATGATGGCGGTCCAGTTTTCGACCAGCAGTTGCGGCGCTCCGGCTTCAGCCGTGGTGGGCACATCGGGCAACAGCGGGTTGCGGCTGGCGCTGGCGATGGCCAGTGCACGAAGCTTGCCGCTCTTCACGTGCGCAACGCTTTCCGGCAAATTGGAGAAGATCACGTCGATCTGGCCGCCGATGAGGTCGGTGATGGCCGGGGCGCCGCCTTTGTAGGGCACGTGCTGGATGTCGGTCTTGTAGAGGTCGTTGAAGAGCGCCAGCGTCAGGTGCGGCGGCGTTCCGTTGCCGCTGCTGCCGCCGTTGAGCTTGCCGCCCTTGGCTTGCTGGACCAGGTCCTTGAAGTCCTTGATGGGGCTGCCCGCGGGCACCACCACCAGCATCGGGCTGCCGGCCAGCAGCGCCACCGGGCGCAGGTCTTTCTGGAAGTCGTAGCTGGCGCGGCCCTTGAACAGCGTGACGTTGGCCGCATGCGCCAGGGTGATGGCCAGCAGCGTCTGCCCGTCACCCGCGGCCTTGGCCACTTCGGCCGCGCCGATCTGCGCGCCGCCGCCGGGCTTGTTGTCGATGACGACATTGACCTTCCAGCGTTCACCCAGCTGCTGACCCACCTGGCGCGCCATCACGTCGGTCAACCCCCCCGGGGGGAACGGCACCACGTAACGCAGCGTGGCGCCGGGCTTGGGATAGTCCTGCGCCCAGGCCAGGCCGGGCAGCAGCATCAGGGGGGCGGTCTTGATCAGGTCACGGCGTTGCATGCAATGTCTCCAATGGGCGTATCAGGCAGCGCGCCAGATGGCCAGGAGTGTGTCAGAGACCTCGATGCCATCGGCCAGCGCTCGCTGGCGCAGCGCCTCGCGACGCGCGCCAGGCAGGCGCACGCCTTCGTCGCCGAGCATTTCCTTCACCAGCACCTCGACCCGGCCCAGGTAGCCGGTGTCGCCAGCGTTGCCGGCGAGAGCACCCGGGTCGATGACGATGAAGGCCTGGCCGATGCCGGGGCGGTTGCCCTCGTCGACGAAGAAGCTGCTGGCCTCGAAACCGAAGTGGGCGCCGATGAGTGCGGTGACCAGCAACTCGACCACCAGCGCCAGCATGGCGCCCTTGGGCGAGCTGACGGCGCCGATCGGCAGCATCGAGCCCGCCATGCCGGCCTGGGGGTCGGTGGTGGGCTGGCCGTCGGCGTCCAGCGCCCAGCCCTCGGGAATGGCGCGGCCTTCCTTGGCCGCCACCATCAGCTTGCCGCGGGCGACCTCGCTCAGACTCAGGTCGATCATCAACGCATCGGCGCCCTGGCGCGGGAACACCGCGGCCACCGGGTTGGTGCCGAAGATGGGGTGCTTGCCGCCGGCCGCCGGCATGGCGGCGGGCGAGTTGGCCAGTCCCAGGCCGACCATGCCTGCCGCAGCGGCGGCGCGCAGATGGTCGACCACCACACCACAATGATGGCTGCGCACGACACCTGCGATGGCGATGCCGTGCTCGCGCGCCGCAGCCACCGCTTCGTAGACCGCCAGCGCGCAGGCGGCGAACGCCAGGCCTTCTTGCGCATCGATGAGCAGCGCCCCGCCCTTGCGCCGAATCACCTGCGGCTGCGCCGCGCCGTTGACGCGGCCATTGCGCAAGTGGGTGGCGTACTGGGCCACGCGGCTCAGGCCATGCGACCCCAGGCCCTGCGATTCGGCCAGCACGAGGGCGCGCGCCGTGGCCCCGGCCATGGTGGCATTGGCACCGGCGGCTTGCAGTTGGCGCAACACCAATGCTTCGACTTCGGACAGCGGCAGCTTCATTTCAGCGCCTCGAGCACTTTCTCGGCGATGAGGAAGCTCACGCGCTCGTTCGCCTCGGCCGTCACACCGGCCACGTGCGGCGTGAGAACCAGGTTGGGACAGCCGTCGAAGTGCGCGGCACCAGGCAGGGGTTCGGCGCCGAAGACGTCGATGGCTGCGCCGCCCAGGTGGCCGCTGCGCAGAGCCGCAGCCAGAGCCACCTCGTCAACGATGCCGCCGCGGGCGGTGTTGATGAGCACAGCGCCGGGCTTCATGCGCGCCAGCCGCGCAGCATCGAACAAGCCTCGCGTCGAATCGACCAGCGGCACATGCAGGCTGACCACGTCGGCCGACCGGATGAGCTCGTCGAGCCCAGCGCAACGCACGCCGTGCTCGGCGAACGCCGGGTGGGCGTCGTCCATCATCGCGTCGAAGGCGAGGACATGCATGCCCAGCGCACGCGCCAGCCGGGCTGTGAGCTGGCCGATGGATCCGAAGCCGATCAACCCCAACGTCTTGCCGCCGGCCTCGCGGCCGTTGCTGAGTGCGTTGCGCGGCCACTTGCCGACCGCGACCGCAGCACTGGACTGGTACACGCCGCGCAGCAGCAGCAGTGCGGTGCCGACCACGTACTCGGCCACGCTGAGCGCGTTGGCGCCCGTGGCGGGAATAACCTGCATGCCGCGCGCCTGGCAGGCAGGCACGTCGATGTTGTCCAGCCCCACACCCAGGCGGCCAATGACGCGGCACTGCGCCAGCGCGGCGAGCAGGCCGCCGCGCACCTGCGTGCGGTTGCGCACCACCAGCACATCTGCGGTGGCCGCTTCCGCCTTCAAGCGCGGCGCGTCGTCGACGAGCGCAGGGTCGTACAGCACGCTGTGCACCACACTCAACTGCGCAACGGCTCGCTCGTCCATGAACTCCGTGATGACGATGCGACTCATGCCGACTCGTACAACCGCGTCATCACGAATTCACGGTGGCCCAGCGCCTCGGCGGCGGTCAGGCGTCCGTTCGCCGTGCGCAGCATGCATTCGAGCAGCTTGTCGCCCGCCTGGTCGAGCGTGATTTTCCGCTGCAGCAGGCCCTGCGAATCGACGTCGATGTGCTCGCTCATCAAACGCACCGTGCGCGGATTGGCGCAGATCTTGATGACGGGCAGGATGGGGTTGCCGATGACATTGCCCTGGCCCGTCGGGAAAAAGTGCACGACATAGCCCGACGCTGCGCACAGCGTGACCATCTCGGCCGCGGCCGACGAACTGTCCATGAACCACAAGCCCGGGTGGGTGGGCATTTCGGCCTTGTCGATGACGCCATCGACAGTGCACTTCTTGCCGATCTTCTGGATGTTGCCCAGCGCCTTCTCTTCAATGGTGGTCAGGCCGCCGGCGATGTTGCCCTTAGTGGGCTGGCTGTCGGACAGGTCGCTCGTCTTGTGGCGGTTGATCACGTCCTGGTAGCGGTTGAACATGAACATGAACTGCTCGCGCACGGCGTCAGTGGCGCAGCGTGCGGCGACGATCTGCTCGCCACCCGTCAGCTCGGTCGTCTCGCCGAAGCACAGCGTGCTGCCCAGAGCGTGCAGCTTGTCGAACGCATCGCCCACCGTGGGGTTGGCGCCGCAGCCGCTGGTGGTGTCGCTCTCGCCGCACTTGGTGCTGACCCAGAGTTCGTGGATGGGGCAGATCTCGCGCTGCTTCTCGCTGGCCCACTGCACGTACTCACGCGCGGCCTTGCTGGCCTTCATGATGGTCTCGTGGTCGCCGTGGCCTTCGATGCCGAAGCCGACGACCGGCTTGCCGGTGATGGCGATGCCGTCGACCACTTTCTTCGTCCAGCCGTCCTCGATGCCGATGACGACGACCGCCGCCACGTTGGCGTTGCAGCCCGCGCCGATGAGGGTGCGGAAGTGCAGTTCCAGGTCGGCGCCGAACTGCAGCCGGCCGTAGGGGTGCGGAATGGCCATCGCGCCCTTGATGTTGTGGGCCACGGCCTCGGCGGCCGCATTCGACAGGTCGTCGAGCGGCAGGATGATGACGTGGTTGCGCACGCCGACGCGGCCGTTCTCGCGGCGGTAGCCCAGGAAGGTGGTGTCTTTCGAAATGACGGTCATGGTGTTACCAGCGCTTGGTTTTGATGTTGTGGACATGGGCGTGTTCGCCCGCCTTGATGGGTGCGACGACCTTGCCCATGGAGATGCCGTACTTGACGACGGTGTCGCCCGTGGCCATGTCGCGCAACGCCACCTTGTGGCCGATGGGGATGTCCTGCCGCGCATCGACGACGATCATGCGGTCTTCGTCCATGATCCAGCCGTTCAGCGCCATGCCGGCCGTAACACCTTCCACCACCACCACGGCCACGCTGTCATGGGCGTCGTGCAAAACAAAGTGAATCATTCGTTGCTCCTGTGCGACCCGCACTGACTTTGCGGGACTGCAGGCAGTATCAGGGCAGCGCAGACCCCCTGTCAAACAAGTCATCTAAATGACATGAATGCTATGACGGTCTGTGCCTAGAATGGCGCAATGGCGACCATTGCACCCGACACCGCCGGCATGCCGCTGTACCGCGCTGTCAAGCGCGAGCTGCTGCGCACCATCGAAAACGGCGGCGTGGCGCCCGGCGACGCCCTGCCCAGCGAGACCGCGCTGGCAGCGGGCTTCGGCGTCTCGGTGGGCACGCTGCGCCGTGCGGTGGACGACTTGGTGGCCGAGCACATCCTGGTGCGCCGTCAGGGCCGCGGCACTTTCGTCGCCACGCACACCAGCGACCGTTTCCTGTTTCAGTTCTTCCACGTCGAGCGCAGCGACGGGCTGCGCGAGGCACCTGTGGTGGAACTGGTGTCCTTCGAGCGCACGCGGCTGGACGACGAGTCCGCCAGCGCCTTGACGCTCAAACCCGGTGAGGCGGCGCTGCAGATCGAGAACCGCTTGCTCTTGCAAGGCCGCGCGGTGGTGCACGACAAGCTGCTGATTCCGGCAGCGCTGTTCAGGGGACTCACCGAGAAGCGTTGGCGCGAGCGGCCCAGCACGGTTTATCACTTGTATCAAACCGAGTTCGGCATCAGCGTCGTGCGCGCCCACGAACGGCTGCGCGCGGTGGGCGCGGACCGCGCCGCCGCGCGCGTGCTGGGCGTGCCTGCGGGGCAGCCGGTGCTGCAAGTGCGCCGGGTGGCGCTGGCGCTGAACGGGCAGCCGGTGGAATGGCGCGTCAGCACCGTCATCACCGCCCACCACGATTACGTGAACCTGCTCTCGCGTCCGGCATGAAGGGCCTGCCACCGCAACTGCCGGGTCTGGCCGTGGCTGCCAGCGTGGGCCTGGCGGCCACCTTCGTGGCGGGGCTGCACGGCGGGCCGCAGATGCTGTACGCCTTGTTCTTCGGTGTCGCGCTGAACCACCTGGCGCACGCGCCGCGCACCAGGCCCGGCGTCGAGTTCGGCGCGCGCACCGTGCTGCGTCTGGGCGTGGGCTTTCTCGGTGCGCGCATCACGGCTACCCAGATTGCTGCCCTGGGCTGGCAGACCGCGGCCGTCATCACTTTGGCCGTGGCCAGCACCATGGCTCTGGCGTTGTTCATCGGCCAGCGCCTGGGCCTGTCACGCGCGAAGAGCGTGCTGGCCGGCGGCGCCGTGGCCATTTGCGGCGCCTCGGCGGCGCTTGCCATCTCGGCCGTGCTGCCACGCGAAAAGGACGGCGAACGCTTCACGCTGATGGTGGTGGTGGCGGTGACGCTGCTGTCCACAGTGGCCATGGTGCTGTACCCGCTGATCGTGCGCTTGTTCGGCCTGCCGCCCGAGCTGGGCGGGCTGTTCCTGGGCGGCACCATCCACGACGTGGCGCAGGTGGTCGGTGCGGGCTACACCATCGATCACGAGACGGGCGACGCCGCCACGGTGGTCAAGCTGCTGCGCGTGGCCATGCTGGCCGTGGTGGTGGCCGTCGTCGCCTTCGCGTTCCGCCAGCAACGCATGGCCGCTGCCCTGCTCCGCGCCGACGGCAGTGCACCGGCACGCCAGGCGCTGCTGCCGTGGTTTCTGTGGTTGTTCATCGCCATGGTGGTCGTCAACTCCACAGTCGGGCTGGCACCTTGGCTGCAGCAGGGGCTGGGCACGGCATCACGGGCGTGTCTGGTGCTGGCCATCGCCGCGCTGGGCATGAAGACCTCGTTCGCGCAGCTGGCGCGCATGGGCTGGCGGCCGGTGGCGTTGATCGTGGCCGAAACCGTGTGGCTGGCGATCTTCGTGCTCGCCGGGGTGCTGTTGCTGCGCTGATAGCGCGCCCGGCCAGCGCGCCAGTTCAGCGAGCCAATTCAGCTCGACGCCGTGCTTCCGCGCACCACCAGCGTCCAGGGCAGCGACACCGGCTCGGCCGGCAAGCCTTGGCGCAAGGCGTCCAGCACAGAGCGCGCCGTCTCCGTGCCGATGGCATGGCGGGGCAGTTGCACGCTGGACATCGCCGGGCTCAGCTGGCGCGAGATGGCGAAGTCGCCAAAGCCCAGCAGGGCCAGTTGCCGCGGCACCTGCACACCGCGCCGAAGTGCTTCGAGCAAGGCGCCGCAAGCCAGGTGGTCGTTGGCGAAGGCGGCGGCCGTGACGGCGGGCGGGCCGGCGCGCAAGATCTCGCCCAGCACTTGCCGGCCGGCGTCGAACGCGTCGCCTGCGGGCGCATTCAGCACGCTCACTGCCGCGCCGGCTGCTCGCGCCGTGGCGGCGAAGGCCACGCCGCGTTCGTGCGCCCGGTAGTCTTCGGCCACGGCGCTGTCGACATAGGCCAGCACGCGGTGGCCGCAGCGCAGCAGGTGCTCGGCCATGGCGCCGCCGACTTCGTCGTGGTTGAAGCCGATCTGCGTGAATGCGGTGCGTTTGAGTCCCCGCGCGGGCGGGTGGTGGTCCCAGATTTCGATCACCGGCATGCCGGCGGCCTTGGCGTCGGCCAACAGCTTCTGCGCGCCGGGCGAATGGCGCCGGCCCGTCACGACCAGGGCGGCGGGGCGCCAGCCCAGCAGGGCGCGCAACTGGTGCTCTTCACGGTCCTGCGAATAGCCTGTAGAAGCGATGAGCAGCTCGAAACCGGCCGCCTGCAGGCCGTCGCTGAGGCCCTGCGCCGTCTCGGCAAAGATCGAGTTGGCAAGATTGGGCAGCAGCGCCGCCACCATGTGGCCCGCGCCGCTGGCGAGCAGCCCGGCCTGCTTGTTGGGCACGTAGCCGGTCTGCGCCAGAGCAGCGCGGATGCGCTGGGCGGTGTCTTCGGCCACCACCGCAGGTTTGCGGAGAAAGCGCGACACGGTGATCGCCGTGACGCCGGCGGCTCGCGCCACGTCCTGCAGCGTGACGCGGCCATGGCCCCGCCGCGCCTGGCGCGGGGCCGAGATGCGCGTGGCAGGGAGTGACGGGTCGGAAGCCGCGGTCACCGGGTTACTCAGAATGGACGGTGCAGCATGCGACATCTATGTTAGCGGTAACAAAAGCCGAGATCGAACACCATTTCCCGCATGAGCAAAGCCCTTGCCGAACTGCGCAGTCGTCGCTGGTTTGCCGCCAACGACATGCGCGGCTTCGCGCACCGCCAGCGCATGCAGCAAATGGGTTTGCGGCGGCAGGACGTGATGGAGCGGCCCATCGTGGCCCTGGTCAACACCTGGAGCGACCTCTCGCCCTGCCACGCCCACCTGCGCGAACGTGCCGAGGCCGTCAAGCGCGGCGTCCTGCTGGCCGGCGGCATGCCGTTCGAGCTGCCCGCGATGAGCCTGGGCGAAGTCATGGTCAAGCCCACGACCATGCTGTACCGCAACTTCCTGGCCATGGAAACCGAAGAGCTGCTGCGCAGCCTGCCCATCGACGGCGCGGTGCTGCTGGGTGGCTGCGACAAGACCACGCCAGGGCTGCTGATGGGCGCCATCAGCATGGGCATCCCCGCCCTCTTCTGCCCCGCCGGCCCGATGCTGAACGACCGCCACCAGGGCAAGACGGTAGGCGCCGGCACGCACACGCGGCTGTTCTGGGACGACTACCAGGCCGGCAAGATCGGCAATGAGGAATGGGTGCAACTCGAAGCCCGCATGACGCGCAGCCCCGGCACCTGCAACACGATGGGCACGGCCAGCACCATGACGGCCATTGCCGAGGCGCTGGGCATGGCGCTGCCCGGCAGCACCAGCATCCCGGCCATGGACGCCGCGCACCCGCGCATGGCGGCCGACTGCGGCGAACGCATCGTGGCCATGATCTTCGAAGACCTGACCCCGCAGCGCATCCTCACGCGCGGCTCGTTTCTCAACGCCGCTGCGGTGCAGATGGCGCTGGGCGGATCGACCAATGCCGCCGTGCACATCATCGCCATGGCCCGGCGTGCCGGGGTCGACTTGAGCCTGGCGGACCTGGACGCGATGGCGCGGCGCGTGCCGGTGATCGCCAACCTGTTTCCCAGCGGCGACCGGCTGATGGAGGATTTCTACTACGCAGGCGGCCTGCCGGCAATGATGAACCGGCTGCGCGAGGTGCTCTCGCTGGACGAGACCACCGTCACGGGCATGCCGTTGCGCGCACAGCTCGATGGCCGCGAGGTCATAGACGACGAGACCATCCGCCCGCTGGACCGGCCCGTCAGCGCCGCCGGCGCGCTGGCCGTGCTGACCGGCAACCTGGCGCCGATGGGCGCCGTGATGAAGCCCAGCGCCGCCAGCCCACGCTTCATGCAACACAGCGGCCGCGCGCTGGTATTCGACAGCCAGCCGCAGATGCTGGCCGCCATGGCCGACCCGAACCTCGATTGCGACGAGAACACCGTGCTCGTGCTGCGCAACGCCGGGCCCGTGGGCGCGCCCGGCATGCCCGAGTGGGGCGGCCTGCCCATCCCCAAGCGCCTGCTGCAAGCCGGCGTGCGCGACATGGTGCGGATCTCGGATGCGCGCATGAGCGGCACCCATTACGGCAGTTGTGTGCTGCACGTCAGCCCCGAGAGCGCCGTGGGCGGCCCGCTGGCGCTGGTGCAGACCGGCGACATGATCGAGCTCGACGTGCCGGCGCGCACGCTGAACATGCTTGTCGACGACGCCGAGCTGTCACGCCGCCGCGCGGCCTGGGTGGCGCCCGTGCAGCCCTTCACGCGCGGCTGGACGCGGCTGTACCAGACGCACGTGACGCAGGCCCACGAAGGCTGCGACCTCGACTTCCTGCAAAGCGGCCAGCCCACGCCAGAGCCCGTGATCTACTGAGCGCCCTGCCCCGCCGCGTCACAACCCCAAGGCCCGCCATGAACCGCTTCAAACAACTGCTGGCCGCACGCGCCACCCACACGCCGCTGGGCACCTGGGTGATGTCGGCCAGCCCCCTCGTCGCCGAGGCCGTCGGCGTGGCCGGGTTCGACTGGGGCGTTCTCGACATGGAGCACACGCCGCTGGACCTGATGGACCTGGTGCACATGATGCAGGCCGTGGCCGGCACGCCGATGGTGCCGCTGGTGCGCGTGCCCTGGAACGACACAGTCAACGTCAAGCGCGTGCTCGATGCGGGCGCCACAAGCCTGCTGTTCCCCTTCATCCAGGACGCCGACGAAGCGCGCCGCGCCGTGGCCGCCACGCGCTACCCGCCGCAAGGCGTGCGCGGCATGGCTGGCATGAGCCGTGGCTCGCGCTTCGGCACCACGCCCGACTACCTGCGCACCGCCAACGACGGCATTTGCGTGGTGCTGCAGCTCGAAACCCCGCAGGCCATGGCGCAGCTGGAGGCAATTGCCGCCGTGCCGGGCGTCGATGCGCTGTTCGTCGGGCCGGGCGACCTGTCGGGCGCCATGGGCCATGTCGGCCAGCTCACCCACCCCGAGGTCATGAAGTCGATGGCCGATGCAGCGCGCCGCGCGAATGCCATCGGCATGCCCATCGGCAGCGTCGGCGGCAACGCCGAGACCGTGGCCGCCTACCGCGCTGCGGGCTACGACTTCGTGGCCATGGCGTCCGACCTGGGGCTGCTGATGCGCGGCTTGCAGGGCGCCTTGCAGTCGATGCGCACGGGCACGGCCCCACCGCCCGCCAAGCCGCAAGAGGGCTACTGACATGGGGTTGCGCTGACATGGCCGCGGTCGACCTTCAAGGCGTCACCAAGAGCTACGACGGCAAGACCACCGTCATCCACGGCATCGACCTGGACATCCGCCACGGCGAGTTCGTGGTCTTCGTGGGGCCATCGGGCTGCGGCAAGAGCACGCTGCTGCGCATGATCGCGGGGCTGGAGCCCATCAGCGGCGGCGAGGTGCGCATCGAGGGCCGGCGGGTGAACGAATTGCCGCCGCGGCACCGCGACATCGCCATGGTGTTCCAGGATTACGCGCTGTACCCGCACAAGACGCTGTTCGACAACATGGCCTTCGGGCTGCGCCTGCGCAAGACGTCGGAGACGGAGATTCAACGTCGCGTGATGGACGCTGCCCGGCTGCTGCGCATCGACCACATGCTCGACCGCCGGCCGGCCGCACTCAGCGGTGGACAGCGCCAGCGCGTGGCCATCGGCCGCGCCATCGTGCGCGAGCCCAAGGTGTTTCTCTTCGACGAGCCGCTGAGCAATCTTGACGCGCAGCTGCGCAACGAGATGCGCAGCGAGATCAAGCGCCTGCACCAGCGCCTGGGTGCGACCATCATCTACGTCACCCACGACCAGGTCGAGGCGATGACGCTGGCCGACCGCATCGCCGTGCTGCAGGGCGGGCACAAGATGCAGTACGACACGCCCGACGCCATCTACAACCGGCCTGCAGCGCTGTTCGTGGCCGGCTTCACCGGCGCGCCGGCCATGAACCTGTGCGATTGCACCTGGGTCCATGACCATGACCATGGCGGCCAGGCCGACCTGGGCGGTGTGCGCGTGGCGGTGCTGCCGGAGCTGGCCGCACGCGCCGCCACCACGGCCACGCTGAAGTTCGGCGTGCGCCCGGAGAACATCGCGCTGGTGCCCGTCACGCCGCAGGACCAGGCCGTGCCCGCCGAGGTGCAGTTGCTGGAACCGTTGGGGGCGGAGACGTTGGTCACGCTTCGCATCGGCCGCGCGGACATGGTCGCGCGCTGCCCGGCAAGCTTTCGCGAGCGGCCGGGCACAGCCGTCACCGCCTACCTGCGGGCGCCGCAGCTGCATTTGTTCGACGCCGCCAGCGGCATGGCGCTGTGATGCGCTGCATCACCCTGCGGCGCTTGGTCGGCCTGTGCATCGCACTGCTGCTTGCGGGCCCACTGGCCGCACAGACCACGCTGCGGGTCTTTGCCGGCGGCTCGGGCCAGCGGCCCGACCTGACGCGGCTGCTGGCCGCTGACTACATGCAACGCAACCCGGGCGTGCGCGTCGAGATCGAGACCGGCGGCGCCACCAGCGACCTGCAACGCCAGTACCTGAGCACGGTGCTGAATGCCAAGGACCCCAGCATCGACGTGTACCTGATGGATGTCGTCAACCCCGCGCAGTACCACGGCGCGGCGTGGCTGGAGCCGCTGAACAAACTGATCGGTGAGCCGCGCGTCGCGCTGGCGCCCTACCTTGCGGCGTACGCCACGTCCAACGTCGTCGACGGTGAACTGGCCGCCATGCCGGCCTGGGCCGACGCGATGTTTCTTTACTACCGCCGTGATCTGCTGGAAAAACATCGGCAGCCGCTGCCGCGCACCTGGGACGAACTGGCCGCCGTGGCGCGCGCCGTGCAGGCTGCCGAGAAAGCCCAGGGCGGCGCCCCGCTGCAAGGCCTGTCGCTGCAGGGTGCGCCCATCGAAGGCACGGTGTGCACCTTCCTGTTGCCCTACTGGGGCCAGGGCAAGGCCTTCAACGACGCGCAGGGCCGGCTCACGATGGACCGTGACGCAGCCGCGCGCGGCTTGCAGATGTGGCTTTCCATGATGGACACGGGCGTCATCAAGCGCAACGTGGCCGAGGTGCGCACGCAGGACACCACGAACGAGTTTAAGGCCGGGCAGGTGCTGTTCGCCATCAGCTGGAGCTTCGGCTGGGACCGCTTCGACAACGACGCCGACTCCAAGGTGCGCGGCCGTGTGGGCGTGATGCCGCTGCCCGCCATGGCCGGTGGCCGGGCCGCCACCTGCCTCGGCGGCTGGCAGTGGGCCGTCAGCTCGTTCAGCCGCCACAAGGCCGAGGCCGCGAAGCTGGTGCGTTTCCTGTCCAGCGCCGAGGCCTCGCGCTTTTACGCCGTGCGCGGCGCGCTGCTGCCCAGCCACACCGCGCTGTACAGCGACGCCGCCGTGCTCCAGGCCCTGCCCTGGATCGCCCAGGCCCGCGACGCGCTGAGCATGGCGCAGAGCCGGCCGCTTTCGCCCGACTACCCGCAGGTCAGCGACACCATCCGCACGGCCACCAACGCCGTGCTGGCGCGCACCAAGACACCCGAGCGCGCAGCGGCCGAAGTCGGCTCGCGGCTGGCGCGCGTGATGCGCTGACCGTCGTCATGAACAGCACGGCCGCCTCCGGACTCAGCCTGGCCCAGCGCCTGCGCGACCCGAGCGAAAAGACGCTGGCCGTCCTGCTGCTGGCGCCGGCCGCGCTGCTGCTGGCGCTGATCGTCGTCTACCCCATCGCGCGGCTCATCTTCAACAGCTTCTACGACCTGCGCCTGTCGGGCCGCAAGGGCGCGCGCTTCGTCGGCTTCGAGAACTACCTGCTGGTGTTCCAGGACATCGACTTCTGGAACGCCGCCGGCAACACCGTGCTCATCACGCTGGTCACCGTGCCCGGCGCACTGGTGGTGGGCCTGGGCCTGGCGATGCTGGCCAACCTGCCCTTCAAGCGACAGTGGCCGGTGCGCCTGGCGCTGCTGCTGCCCTGGGCGCTGCCGCTGAGCTTTGCCGGCCTGATCTTCGCGTGGTTCTTCCACACCGACTACGGCGTGGTCAACGATGTGGCGCGCCGCCTGGGGGCTGACGAGCCCACGCTGTGGCTGCTGCGCCCGGGGCTGGCCATGTCGGCGATCTGCCTGACGATCATCTGGAAGACCAGTTCTTTCATGGCGCTGATCCTGCTGGCCGGGCTGCAGATGATCCCGAAGTCGTTGTACGAAGCGGCCGAGGTCGACGGCGCCAGCCAGTGGCAGCAGTTCTGGCAGATCACCATCCCCATGCTGATGCCCAGCATCATCGTGGCGCTGATCTTTCGCACCATCACCGCGC
>ENA-OBIT01000640-OBIT01000640.1-metagenomes-genome-assembly--contig:-NODE-640-length-14757-cov-5.06992_pt1 | contig 14757 bp, 17 predicted proteins | sample MGYA00153386_OBIT01 | MGnify analysis MGYA00153386
GGACGGCCGAACGGGCGCGGGCTGTCTGGCACACGCCAGGCGCAAGTTCGACGAACTGATCAAGGTCAACCACGGAAGTTGTCAAGCTAGTTGTCGCATGAGTGTGTTCAATTAAGCCGCCTTTTGACCGGCTTCGGCCTCCTTGGGTTGAGTACTGTCTGGGTTGAGGTGAACGGTGTCGATGAAGGTCCAGTTGCGGATCTTCCTTGACCAGCGCTGCGGTTGTTTTTGCCGCGCCTTTTCGTACACCGCAGCGCGTGCTTGGAGCAGCGCTTCATCGGCGTGCGCATGGCGCTGCGCGGGGGTCACGAAGCGGATGGCACTGTGCCTGTGTTCCTCGTTGTACCAGTGCACCAGCTCGGTCACCCAGCGCCTGGCCTGCATCAAATCAGCAAACGGTTTGAGTGGGAACTGCGGCCGGTACTTCAGGGTCTTGAACAGGGACTCGGAGTACGGGTTGTCGTTGCTCACCGCAGCGCGGCTGCGGCTATGCGCCACGCCCAGGCGCTGCATGGTGGCGAGCATCGTTTCGCCCTTCATGGGGCTGCCGTTGTCCGAACGCACCGTCACCTGGTTGGCACTGATGCCCTGGCGCCGGCAGATGTCTTCCAGCAGTGCTGCGGCCTTCTCGGCGCTCTCGCAATCAAAGACCTGCCAGCCCACTTCTTTGCGGCTGAAGATGTCCACGAACAGGTACAGGCAGAAAAAGAGGCCGCGTACTTGGGTGGGCAGGTAGGTGATGTCCCAGCTGTAGATCTGGTCGGGCTGCGTGGCCACCAAGGCGCGGGGTTTGCAGCGCTTTTGCAGGGAGCGCTCTGCTCGGCGGTGGGTGAGCTGCCCTACTTTGCGCAGCTGAACCGCCCCGGTTTTCGAGGAGGCTTTAACCTTTGAGAGGATGGAGCCATGAACAAGACGAACAAGTTTTCACCTGAGGTGCGTGAGCGCGCGGTGCGTATGGTGCAGGAGCACCGCGGGGAGTACCCCTCGCTGTGGGCCGCGGTCGAGTCGATCGCACCCAAGATCGGCTGCGTGTCGCAGACCCTGCTCGAGTGGGTCCGTGGATCATCACAGCGATGCAGGCGGACCGCGTCTCTGTTCATGGCCATGCCGCGTGGGAGCGCACCTGCGTAGGGCTTGTCTGACGCCTGCACGGCGTTCTCCCACACCAGCTTTTGCGGCGCGCGCCGCTCCCGCGCGCCTGTTCGCGGCGGCATGCTCTTGGCTGTTCCGTTGCCCTTCGCGGAAACTCGAGCCGGCGTGCAGGCAACGTGCACCGGCTCCACCAAGGAGACTTCCATGTCGCTGAATAGACTCGCTTCCGTAGCCGCTGTCGCTGCACTGTTTGCCCTGCCGCTGGCTGGCCACGCGCAGCAGAGCGCTGGCACTCTCATGAAGGACTCGGCGATCACTGCCAAGATCAAGGCGGAACAGGCCGCCGATTCAACGGTGCGGGCGACCAGCATCAACGTCGAAACCGACAACGCTGGCGTCGTCACGCTGTCCGGAAGTGCGCGAAGCCAGGCCGAGATCGACCGCGCGGTCCAACTTGCAAAGGGCGTGCAAGGGGTGACGCGGGTCACCAATAACATGACGCTCGCAGGGGGCACCGCCGGCACGATGGGAACCACGCCGTCGTCCTCGACCACCACCGGTTCAATGACGACGACGCCCTCGAACTCCTCCACCAACGGTTCGATGGGGACGACCGCGGACAACCGGGCGATGACCACTGCACGCGCGCCACGGGCGGACCGCAACTGAAGGTCGGTCCGGCATGCAGGAGCCTTCCTGCAGCCACGAAAGCCGGGCAGTCGCCCGGCTTTTTACGTTCACTCCTGAACCGTTACTAAAGCCCGCTGAGAAGTTGGCATGAGACCAGCCGCCGGCAGGCGGTTGCTTCGCCCAGGGACAGCTAGTGAGGCTCGCCGACATCTGGTCGTTGGTCAAGGAGGCCGTATCGGCCTGGATCGACGACTACGCGCCGAGCATGGGCGCGGCGATTGCCCACTACACCATGTTCTCGATTGCGCCGCTGCTGCTGATCGCGATCGCGGTGGTTGGTCGGGCGTTCGGACAGGAGGCGGCCAACGGCGAGGTCATGGCGCAGCTCGGCGGGATGATGGGGCAGGACGGCGCCAAGGAGGTCGACCGAGGTCAAGGAACAGTCAGCTACCCCGAAGACTGAAGCGGTGCAAGATCCGGTGCAGCACCGGGCTGACGACGAGGGCCGCGGTGACGATGAAGGCCGGGCCCGCGTACAGGGCGTAGCAGCCCGCGAAGATCTTGCCGGCGCGCGAGACCGGGATGTGCACCGGGCCCATGCCAGCCAGCAGCATGGCAGAGTCCAGGAACGCGTCCAGCGCGTCCAGCGCGCCCAGGTGCTCGAAGCGCATGCAGCCGGCCATGCCCAGAGCAAGCGACAGCGCCAGCAGCAGCACGGCAGTACCCAGGTGCTTCAGCAGGCGCGCAGCAAAGTCCGCTGGCGCAAGCAGCGGCTCCTGGCGCGATTCATTTATGGGCGCAGCCCTTCCTGTCAGTGGCAGGCCACCACTCGATGGAGCCAGCTGGCCCACACAGCAGACCGTCTGACGCGCAGGCCAGCGGTCACGGTGCCTCAGGCATCCCGGCTCCAGAAGCCCAGCACCCACAACGACGAGTCCCAGCCCGACAAAGGCGCGCCTTGAACGTGGCGTCGTACTCGGCGTTGCTCCAGCGTGGCAGGTTGCGGCTGGACCACTTGTTGGCCTTCTGCGAGATCTGCTCGGTGGTGAACTGCTCCATGAAGACCTGCGGGTCGCCACCGGCGCCCATGGTGGTGGCGTACATCTGCATGTCGGCCCAGAACTTCTGGTGGGTGTCGGGATTGGCTGCGTCGCTGCCGAAGAACACCGCGGCCGTGACGATCTTCAGTTCAAGCTCGATGCCGGCCTTGATGCAGGCGTCCTTGACGATGGCCTGCACCTTTTGGCGCGGCTGGTTCGCCGAGGTCTGGAAAACGAATTTGAGCTTCTGGCTGCCCTTGGCGCGTGTGCCGTCGGCACCGCGCTTCCAGCCTGCCGCCTCCAGCACTGCGTTGGCCTTGTCGATGCTGAACTCGAATCTCGTGTTGGTGCTGCGGAACCGCGCCGGGTTGTTCAGGAAGTTGCTGGAGGCAATGCCGCCGCGGCCGTAGATGAAGTCTTGCACGCCCTTGAGATCGATGAGCAAGGCCATCGCTTAGCGCACTGCCTTGTCCTGGAACACCGGGTGCTTGCTCTTGGCGCTGGCGCGTTCACCATCGACCTCGTTCCAGGGGTCGCTGGCATTGAGCGAAATGAACTCGACGTCACCGCTGGACAAGAACACCAGGCGGCCTTTTGCCGCTGGTCTCCAGGCGCTTGAGGATCTCATCCTCGACCGTCAGGTTCCAAGCGTAGTCGAACTCGCCCGTCTGCAGCACTGCGCGTGCTGCGCCCAGCGCGTCGCCACCGCCCTTGACCTCCAGCGCGTCGAAGAACGGCTGGTTGGACACGTAGTAGCCCATGAAGGCCTTGCCACGCAGCATGTCACCCGGCTTGAAGTCCACGAACTCGTAGGGGCCGGTGCCCACCCGCTTGACGTTTGCCGGGTTCTCGCGTGACTTCGCGCCGATGAACGGCTCGAACACATGCTTGGGCAGGATGTTGCCCCCGTTGCCCGTGAAGGCCTCGGCCCAGAATGGCGTTGGCTTGGGGTACATCACGCGCACCGTGTGCGAGTCGACCTTCTCGACCTTGATGTCGCGGAACGCCGCCACCGTCACGGCGGACGTGGCCGGGTCGCCGGCGTAGGCGGCCGTGAACACCACGTCGTCTGCCGTGAACGGCTTGCCGTCATGCCAGGTGACGCCCCGCTTCAGCTTCCAAGTGACGGTCCTGCTGTCGGCCGAGACACCGCCGTTGGCGCGGCTCGGCACCTCGGATGCCAGCATCGGGATCAGGTTGCCTTCGCTGTCCCAGCCAGCCAGGGGCTCGTAGAAGATGCGCGTGGCATCCAGTTCCTTCGTGCCACCGGCAAAGTGCGGGTTCAGATGCACAGCGCCCTGCCACCAGATCAGCTTCAGCGGGCCACCGCCGCGCGTCTGGTGCCCTTGTAGCGCGTGGGCGCCGGCGTTTGCGCAATGCCTTCGTGCATCAGCAGCATCGAGGCCATGGGCGCGCTCAGGCCCAGCCCGACCATGCGCTGGATGAATCCACGGCGCGGTAAAGCGCCTGAACGGACACGTTCGATCAGGCCGAGCAAATCCCGTTCATGCATGGTCAAGGTCCTTGAGAAGAGCGATCAAGAGGGCAAGCCGGGCCAGGGTGGCATGGGTCCGGAGCATGCGCAATCGTGGCCGACGCGCGGCCCCATGGCGCGTGGGGCAGTGATGGAGCGGGGCCGCTCTGGCAGAAGCATCGTGCGCGGCCTAGAGCAGCTGCTCGGCGTGCCAGCGCAAGTGGTCTTCCATGGCGCTGGCGATGAAGTAATAGCCGTGGTCGAAACCAGCGTGGGGGCTCCCGAAATGGTGAGCCCGCACGGCCTCAAGCGGTGCCCTGCGCGTCAATCGCCCGTTGTGCCGCCTGCCGATGAATGCCCTCTGCAGCGGGGCCGCCAACGGGTGCCTGTGTGCGGTTCCGACCGGCAGCTTCGTGGCGCCGGAATCACCATAGCGAATGTCGCTTCAGGGTCGGCAGCGCCAGTTCGGCTGATCGAACTGCTGACTTAACGCGATCATCGGCGGTCGATGGCGGCAGCATGACCACGAGGGACCGCTTTGGAAAGTGGCCGCGTTCAACCGGTCGTCGCCCTGTGGCGGCTGTACTCTGAAACCGGTCATAGGCATCGCCATCTCCTGATCGACCATACGACCGGAGGTGGCCGTCAACGATCCGCCGCTCGTCTGTGCTGAAAGTCAGCTCAGGCACTTGAAGCCGAACTTCAATCAAGCCCGTGCGTACCGGATCGAACTAGGGGCGGCCGTGACTCCGTAGCACCCACCGCGTGAGGCAGCGAGCACCTGCACTCTTGCTTGGCTGTGTTGCCATGGGTCAAAGCTACTGCTCAGCACTGGAGCCACCTACCGTGAGACAAGACGGTCATGAGCGGGGGAGCGCGACACCCCCATTTGCCCCACTTTTGCCACACCCAAAGAAAAAATGCGTTAGCGTCTCCGCCAAGGCCTTGATTTCAAACGATATTTTGGTGGGCGGTGCAGGGCTTGAACCTGCGACCCCTGCCGTGTGAAGGCAGTGCTCTACCGCTGAGCTAACCGCCCTAAACTTTACTGGCCCGTGTTCCGAGTCGGCACAAATTATGCCATGCACATCACGCGCCAGACCGTCCTGCCGCGGCTCGCTTCGTGCAGTTCGCGCAGCACACATTCATGCGCCGCGCATTCTTCATCACTGGCCTCCAGCACCACCAAATTAAAGCCACGCAGGTCGACTGCAGCGGCGGCAATCCGGCCTGGGCTGTCCTCGGCCACGTCGATCACCAGCGACTCCTGCCCGCGTGTCATGCGGCTGTAGACCTCGGCCAGCAGGCCGGCGTCGAGCAAGGCGCCATGCAGGTCGCGATTGGAATTGTCGACCTCGAGACGCTTGCACAAGGCGTCCAGCGAATTGCCTTTGCCCGGGAACATCTCGCGCGCCAGCAGCAAGGTGTCGGTGACCGAACCCACTTGCTGCGCGGCGGCGGGCAGGCCCAGGCGTTCAAGCTCAGCATCGAGAAAAGCCAGGTCGAAGGCGGCGTTGTGGATCAGCACCTCGGCACCCGCCAGGAAGGCCAGCAACTCGCCCGCCACGGCAGCGAACAAGGGCTTGTCGGCCAGGAATTCATCGGTGATGCCGTGCACCCGCACGGCCTCGGGGTGGCTGGCGCGCTGCGGATTCAGGTATTGGTGAAAGCGGCGGCCGGTGTGCCGGCGGTCGACCATCTCGATGCAGCCGATCTCGATGATGCGGTCGCCCTGGGCCGCGTACAGCCCGGTGGTCTCGGTGTCCAGAAAGACCTGTCTCATGGCCGCGCCCCCGCCCTGCTGGCCCGCTGCCCGCACCACCACCACAGCGCAGCTCCGCCCAGGATCATGGGCACGCACAGCCACTGGCCCATGCTCATGTTCAGTGCCAGCAAGCCCAGGAAACTGTCGGGCTCGCGAAAGTACTCGGTGGCGAAACGCAGCACGCCGTAGCCAAAGACAAAGGCCGCGGCTACCTGCCCGGTGGCGCGTTCGCGCTGCGCATACAGCCACAGCAACACGAACAGCAGCAGACCTTCGGCCAGCATCTGGTACAGCGGCGACGGATGGCGCGGCACCATGCTGCCGCTTTGCGGGTAGGCCATGGCCCAGGGCAGCGATGGGTCGGCCGCGCGGCCCCACAGTTCGCCGTTGATGAAGTTGCCCAGCCTGCCCGATGCATAACCGGTGGGCACGCAAGGCGCCACGACGTCCATCACCTGCAAAAAGGGCCGCTTGCGGGTGGCGGCAAACACCGCTATTGCCACCATCACCCCCAGCAAGCCGCCGTGGAAGGACATGCCGCCCTTCCACACCATCAATATCTCCAGCGGGTGGCTGAGATAGTGGCCGGGCTTGTAAAACAGCGCATAGCCCAGGCGGCCGCCAATGATGACGCCCAGCACGCCGTAGAACAACATGTCTTCGATGTCGCGCCGCGTCCAGCCTGCGGCCACGTAATGCGCAAGCTTCACCCGGCGTGCACCGAGTAACAGAAACAGCCCGAAAGCCACCAGATAGGTCAGCCCGTACCAGTGAATCTGCACGGGGCCCAGCGACAGGGCGACCGGGTCGAATTGAGGATGCACGAGCATCGGCGAGGTTCCTGGAGATCAAGCTTCGATGGCCGATTGTGGCCTGCGGGGGCTGGCCAAAGCGCGGCCGTCGCATGGCTGCTCGATACACTGCGCCGCTGCGACGCTGGGGCATTCGCCACCCACCGCCGTCCAACGCAACCCGGAGTCCGGACATGACTTTCAACCGCCGTTCGAAGAACATCACCGAGGGCGTGGCGCGCGCGCCCAACCGCTCCATGTACTACGGCATGGGCTATGTAGAAGGCGACTTCGGCAAGCCCATGATCGGCGTGGCCAACGGGCACAGCACCATCACGCCCTGCAATTCCGGCCTGCAGAAGCTGGCCGATGCGGCCGTGGCTGCGTTGAAGGAAGCCGGCGCCAACCCGCAGGTGTTTGGCACACCCACCATCAGCGACGGCATGGCCATGGGCACCGAGGGCATGAAGTACAGCCTGGTGTCGCGCGAGGTGATTGCCGACTGCGTGGAAACCTGCGTGGGCGGCCAGTGGCTGGACGGCGTGCTGGTGATCGGCGGCTGCGACAAGAACATGCCCGGCGGCATGATGGGCATGCTGCGCGCCAATGTGCCGGCCATCTACGTGTACGGCGGCACCATCCTGCCGGGCCGCTACAAGGGGCAGGACCTGAACATCGTCAGCGTGTTCGAGGCCGTGGGCCAGTTCAGTGCCGGCAAGATGAGTGAAGAAGACTTCTGCCAGATCGAACGCCGCGCCATTCCGGGCAGCGGCAGTTGCGGCGGCATGTACACGGCCAACACCATGTCGTCTGCTTTTGAAGCGCTGGGCATGAGCCTGCCTTTCACATCGACCCTGGCCAACGTCGAAGAGCCCATCATCGAGCACACCAGGGCCGCCGCGCGCGCACTGTTCCAAGCGGTCAAGGCAGACCTGAAACCGCGCGACATCGTCACGCGCAAGAGCATCGAAAACGCCGTGGCCGTGATCATGGCCATCGGCGGCAGCACCAACGCCGTGCTGCATTTCCTGGCCATCGCCCATGCAGCCGGAGTCGAGTGGACCATCGACGACTTCGAGCGCGTGCGCCAACGCACTCCGGTGTTGTGCGACCTGAAGCCCAGCGGCAAATACCTGGCCATCGACCTGCACCGCGCCGGTGGCATTCCGGCGGTGATGAAAGTTCTACTCGACGCCGGGTTGTTGCATGGCGACTGCATCACCATCACCGGCAACACACTGACGCAGAACCTGGCCACGATCTTTGGTGATCAGCCTGCGCTGCGCAGCGACCAGGACGTCATCCGCCCGGTCGACAACCCCATCTACGCCCAGGGCCACCTGGCCATCTTGAAAGGCAACCTCAGCCCCGAGGGCTGCGTGGCCAAGATCACCGGCCTGAAGAGTCCCGTGATGACCGGCCCGGCGCGTGTCTTTGACGACGAACAAAGTGCGCTGGCGGCCATCATCGCCGGCCGCGTCAAGGCCGGCGACGTGATGGTGCTGCGCTACCTGGGCCCCAAAGGCGGCCCCGGCATGCCCGAGATGCTGGCCCCCACCGGCGCGCTTGTAGGCCAAGGTTTGGGCGAGTCCGTGGGGCTCATCACCGACGGGCGTTTTTCAGGTGGCACCTGGGGCATGGTGGTGGGCCATGTGGCGCCCGAGGCCTACGCAGGCGGCTTGATTGCCCTGGTGCACGAAGGCGACCGCATCACCATCGATTCACACCGTTTGCTGCTGCAGTTGGAGGTGGACGACGCCGAGATCGCGCGCCGCCGCAGCACCTGGGTTCAGCCCGCGCCACGCTACACCCGCGGCGTGATGGCCAAGTTTGCGCGGCACGCGGCCAGTGCAAGCCTGGGGGCGGTGCTGGATGCCGACTGAGTTGGACTGAAGATGATTGAGAACGACTGTGGCTGACTGACGTTGCTCAACCCCGCTTCGTCGGGTCGGCCGATTCGCCATCGCCACGGTGCACCTGTTCTTCGGCGCGCGTCACCTGCTTGACGCGGCGCTTGTTCAGGCCCAGCGACTCCATCGCCTCGACGCGGCGCTTCTCCTTGCGGTCTTGCATGCGCTGCATAGCCTTGCGCTGGGTTAGGCCCAATTTGTCTGAAACAGCCCACCACGCGGTGGCCAGGCCAAAGGGCGTCAGCACGACCCACCACGACCACTGCCCCATGGGGCCGATCTCTGCCAGTTTGCCGGCCAGCAACAGCACGCCGATGATGAGAAACGCCACGGCAGACTCCCTGGGCGCCACCCGGCGGTGGCGCAGCCGGCCAATGTAGCTGATGCACCACCGCCCGGGATTGGCAGGCTCAGTTGGCTTGCGTCAACTGTTCCAGGATGGCCGGGTTCTCCAGCGTGCTGGTGTCCTGCGTGATGGCCTCGCCCTTGGCGATGCTGCGCAGCAGGCGGCGCATGATCTTGCCGCTGCGCGTCTTGGGCAGGTTGTCGCCGAAGCGGATGTCTTTCGGCTTGGCGATGGGGCCGATTTCCTTGGCCACCCAGGCGCGCAACTCGGCGGCGATCTTTTTCGCCTCGTCGCCCGTGGGCCGGCTGCGCTTCAACACCACGAAGGCGCAGATGGCCTCGCCGGTGGTGTCGTCGGGGCGGCCCACCACGGCCGCTTCGGCCACCAGGTGGGTGCAGCTGACCAGGGCGCTTTCGATCTCCATGGTGCCCATGCGGTGGCCTGACACGTTCAGCACATCGTCGATGCGGCCCGTGATGGTGAAGTACCCCGTTTCCTTGTCGCGGATGGCACCGTCGCCGGCCAGGTAGTAGCCCTTCAGCTCGGGCGGGTAGTAGCTCTTGACGAAGCGGTCGGGGTCGCCATAGATGGTGCGGATCATGCTGGGCCAGGGCTTCTTGATGACCAGGATGCCGCCGCTGCCGTCGGGCACGTCAGCCCCGGTCTCGTCGACGATGGCCGCACTGATGCCCGGGAAAGGCAGCGTGCAGGAACCCGGCACCATCGGTGTGGCGCCAGGCAGCGGCGTGATGACGTGGCCGCCGGTTTCGGTTTGCCAGAAGGTGTCGACGATGGGGCAGCGGCTGCCGCCCACATGCTTGTAGTACCACTCCCAGGCGGCGGGGTTGATGGGCTCGCCCACCGAACCCAGGATGCGCAGGCTGGACAGGTCGCTCAGGTTGGGGTGCACGGCGGCATTGCCTTCGGCCGCCTTGATGAGTGACCGGATGGCCGTGGGCGCCGTGTAGAAGATGCTGACGCGGTGCTTTTCGATGGTCTTCCAGAAGCGCGCCGCGTCAGGGTAGGTGGGGATGCCTTCGAAGACGACTTCGGTGCCACCCAGGGCCAGCGGACCGTAGGTGATGTAGCTGTGGCCGGTGACCCAGCCGATGTCGGCGGTGCACCAGAACACGTCGTCGTCCTTCAGGTCGAAGGTCCAGGCCGTCGTCAACGCGGCGTGCAACAGGTAGCCGCCGCTGCTGTGCTGCACGCCCTTGGGTTTGCCCGTGCTGCCGCTGGTGTACAGCAGGAACAGCGGGTGCTCGGCGCCGACCCATTCAGGTTCGCAGGTGGTGCTCTGGCCGGCCACCTCGTCATGCAGCCAGTGGTCGCGCGCGGCGTGCCACGGGATGCTGCCGCCGGTGCGCTTGTAAACGATGACATTCACCACGGAATCGCAGCCGCCCAGCGCCAGCGCTTCGTCGACGATGCTCTTCAGCGGCAGGCTCTTGCCACCGCGCAACTGTTCGTCGGCGGTGATGACCATCACGGCACCGGTGTCCTCGATGCGGTCGCGCAGGCTTTGCGCGCTGAAGCCGCCGAACACCACCGAATGCGGCGCGCCGATGCGCGCGCAGGCCAGCATGGCAGCCACGCCCTCGACGCTCATGCTCATGTAGATGACCACCCGGTCGCCCTTCTTCACGCCGCGCGCCCGCAGCGCGTTGGCCAACTGCGCCACCTGGGCCAGCAGTTCGCTGTACGTCACGCGGGTCACGGCACCGTCGTCGGCTTCGAATATCAGCGCCGTCTTGCCGCCCAGACCGCGCTCGACCTGGCGGTCCAGGCAGTTGTAGGACACGTTCAGCGTGCCGTCGGCAAACCACTTGAAGAAGGGCGCGTTGCTGCTGTCCAGCACCTGCGTGAAAGGCGTTTTCCAGCTGAGGAATTCACGCGCCAGGCGTGCCCAGAAGGCTTCGTGGTCGCGCTCGGCTTCGGCCACCAGGGCCTGGTAAGCCGGCATGCCGGACACCCGTGCCGCAGCCATCAGGGCGGCGGGGGGCTGGTATTTGTTCAGCACGGAGGCTTGCTCGTTGGACATGTTTGTCTCCTGGGGTTGGTGGGTGCGCGGATGCCAAGTGTGAAGCCAAGACAAGGCTCTGACAAACCCCTTGCGCTAATGTCTGGTGAGCAGGGGCCCGGTTACTGGAGCGGGATGTTCGGTTAACTACAATTTCTTGCAATGGGGCTCTCCCTGATGGACTGGAAGTAGACATGTCATTGAACGCCCCCCGCAAGATCGAAGCCAAGCGCCTGGGCACCCTGGCCAGTCTGATCTTCGCCACCCGCTGGCTGCAGCTGCCGCTGTATCTGGGCCTGATCGTCGCGCAATGCGTTTACGTGTTTCACTTCTGGGTCGAGCTGGTGCATCTGGTGGAAGCCGTGTTCGGTGACAAGGACGCGCTGGCCCAACTAATCAGCAGCATCGGCTACAAGAGCGATGTCCAGATCACCGCGCTGAACGAGACCATCATCATGCTGGTGGTGCTGGCACTGATCGACGTGGTGATGATCAGCAACCTGCTCATCATGGTCATCATCGGCGGCTACGAAACCTTTGTCTCGCGCCTGAATCTGGACGACCACCCGGACCAGCCCGAGTGGCTGAGCCACGTCAACGCCAGCGTGCTGAAGGTGAAGCTGGCCACCGCCATCATCGGCATCAGCTCCATTCACCTGCTGAAGACCTTCATCAACGCCGCCAACTACACCGACAAGGTGCTGATGTGGCAAACGCTGATCCACATTGCCTTTCTGTTTTCGGCGCTGGCCATCGCCTATGCCGACCGGCTGATGTCGAACACCGTCAAACCCGCTCACTGACCACTGCCGGTGGACCAAAGAACACCAGCCTCCCCATGCAAAACCTAATTCTTTTCACAGCCGGCCTTGTGGGCCTGGTTATCGGCGCCAGCCTGCTGGTGCGCGGCGCGTCCAAATTTGCCTTGTCATTCGGCATATCGCCATTGGTCGTGGGCTTGACCATCGTGGCCTTTGGCACCAGCGCGCCCGAGGTGGCGGTGTCGGTGGGCGCGGTGCTGGACGGCAACCCCGACATCGCCATCGGCAACGTGGTGGGAAGCAACATCTTCAACGTGCTGTTTATTCTGGGTGTCAGCGCATTGATTACGCCTTTGGTGGTGAACCTGCAGCTCATCCGGCAGGAAGTGCCCATCATGATCGGCGCGTCGCTGCTGCTGCTGGCGCTGGGCCTGGACGGCAATCTGTCGTTCTGGGACGGCGCCTTCCTGTTCGCGCTGCTGGTGGCCTACACCATCTTCCTGGTGGTGCAGTCGCGCCGCGAAACCAAGGCCGCGCAGGCCGACTACGACGCCGAGATCACGCCCGCGCCAGCCGGCGCCTGGGACGCCAGAAAACCGGTGCAGCTGCTGTTGATCGTGGCCGGGCTGGTGGCCCTGGTGCTGGGCTCTGATGCCCTGGTGACGGCATCGGTGGCCTTCGCCCGGCAGATGGGGGTCAGCGACCTGATCATTGGCCTGACCATCGTGGCGGCCGGCACGTCGATGCCCGAGGTGGCCACGTCGATCACCGCAGCCATCAAGGGCGAACGCGACATAGCCGTGGGCAACGTGGTGGGCAGCAACACCTTCAACATCCTGGGCTGCCTGGGGTTGTCGGGGATGGTGTCGGGCGACCTGGGGCTGGCGATGGCACCGTCGCTGCTGGCCTTTGACATCTGGGTGATGCTGGCCGTGGCGCTGGCCTGCCTGCCGGTGTTCATCACTGGGCGCGAAATTGCCCGCTGGGAAGGGGGCGTGTTCATCGCCTACTACATCGCCTACGTGGCCTACCTGATCCTGGCCGCGCAGCAGCACGACGCGCTGGGCACCTTCAGCACCGCCATGCTCAGCTTCGTGTTGCCGATCACCGTGGTAACGCTGGTGGTGGTGATGCTCAGGCCGGCGAAGACGCCGTAGAGTCGCAGAGGATGCGGCCCGTACCTGCGGGCGGGCAGGTTCAGAGCACCCTGACTCCGGGGATCTTTTTCATGCTCCGGTTCCCGATTCGAACAGCGCGACGGCATCAGCAATGGCTTGGCGGTCCTCGAACGCAAACGCGGTCTTGTTCAACAGGCTTTGAATGGCAATGAGTTGAGCCTAAAACCCGGTTCGCGGTGATGGAGTCATCGGCCTGAATATGAAAGTCCAGCACCATCCCGGCAACGAGGCCCAACGGAACTGGCTTGTCGGCCACGCTGAGACGGCCCATATGACCCCTTGACCGTCAATCCTGCGGCTGCCCCGGCGGCAATGGCGCGCGGCTGGGCACGCGCAGGTGCAGCGCGGCCTGGGCCATCAGGTTGGCTGACACCGGCGCGGTGACGAACAGAAACAGCGAGATCAGCAGTTCATGCGGGCCCCAACTGCCGAGAGACCAGCTCAGGCCCAGGCTGGCCAGCAGCACGCCGCCCACGCCCAGCGTGGTGGCCTTGGTGGGGGCATGCAGGCGCATGAAGAAGTCGGGGAAGCGCACCAGGCCGATGGCGCCCACCAGCGTGAAGCCGCCGCCCAGCACCAGCAACATGGCCAGCACGCATTGCACGGCCCAATGCAGATCGTTCATGGTCTCTCCTTCATGGCCGGACGGCCTTCATTCGATGACGTCACCGCGGCTGACATAGCGCGCCAGCGCCACGGTCGACACGAAACCCAGCATGGCGATGATCAACGCGGCCTCGAACAACAGGTCGCTGCGCAGCTTCATGCCGCCCAGGATGGCCAGCGCCACGGCGTTGATGTACAGCGTGTCCAGTGCCAGCACGCGGTCGGTGGTGTGCGGGCCGCGCAGCAGGCGCCAGGCGCACAGCAACATGGCCAGCACCACGGCGGCCAAAGCAAAGTTCAGGGCCCACGCCAGGATCATTCGAAGATCTCCCGCAGCGGCTGTTCGTAACGTTCCTTCATCTGCGCGGCCATGGCGGCCGGGTCGTCACAGTCCAATGCGTGGACCAGGATGAAATGCAGTTCTTCGTCGACCACACACGACACCGTGCCCGGGGTGGTGGTGATGACCGTGGCCAGCAAGGTGATGGCCATCGGGTCGCGCAGCACCAGTGGCACCACCACCCAGGCCGGCCGTGGGCGCGCGCCGGGCGACAGCACCAGCCTGGCCACTGCGATGTTGCTGACGATGACGTCCCACAGCACCACGCCCGTGAAGCGCAGCACCACACCCCACCGCCGCGGCAATACGCCCTTGATCAGAAACCCGTGCACCAGCCGTGGCACCAGCAGCCCCAGCACCACGGCGGTGATGACGTTGGCCACGCCCACGCTTTGCTGCAGCAGCAGCCAGGTGGCCGCCAGCAGCACCGACAACACCGGGTGAGCGAACCAGCGCGGCTTCATGGCGCGGCCTTGGGCGCTGAGGTGGCTGTTGCTGGAGCAGCGGGAGCAGCGGGCACAGCGGGTACAGCGGACGAAGCGGGCTGGGGGATGCGGTAAGGCCGCGTGGTGATAGCCCGCTCGCCGCCGGTTTCGGGCAGCACGGCACGCGCGTAGGCGGCCGTGTCCAGCAACTGCACTGCCGTGGCGGTGGTGTAGCGCTGAACGGGTGCGGCCCACACACTCATCAGCACGGTACCCGCCAGCAGCGCCAGCGTGGCGCCCAACTGGCGCTGGCCGGCGACGGCGGTGCCCGCCGGCGCATCGCCCCGCACGCCCCAGAACAGCACGCTGCCCGCACGTG
>ENA-OBIT01000641-OBIT01000641.1-metagenomes-genome-assembly--contig:-NODE-641-length-14727-cov-2.95965_pt1 | contig 14727 bp, 14 predicted proteins | sample MGYA00153386_OBIT01 | MGnify analysis MGYA00153386
GAGATCCCAAAAGTGGCCGGCTCGCTGGACGAGGCGATGGCCGCACTGAACGAAGACCGCGAGTTCCTGACCCGCGGCGGCGTGTTCACCGACGATGCGATCGATGCCTACATCGAACTGCGCAAAGAAGAGATGGACCGCGTTCGTATGACGCCACACCCGGTTGAGTTCGAACTGTACTACAGCGTCTAAGCCCTACCCGCGCCGTCTGCGCAGGCGGACGGCGCCCATATTTTTGTTATCGCTTTTTTGTTGCCGTGGAAACTTTCAGCCCATCTTCGGATGGGTTTTTTTCTCCACCGTATTTTCTGCAAAACTATTCCATACCGCGCCGATCCCGGATGGAGTAGGATAGATGCACTAAAAAGGTGCAGGAGTCTGCTGTATGGCAACTGGCAAGCTGCCCGATGCTGGGCAGATCCTCAATTCACTCATCAACAGCATCCTGCTGTTGGATGACTCTCTGGCGGTTCACTACGCCAACCCGGCGGCACAGCAGCTGCTGGCGCAAAGCTCCCGCAAGCTGTTCGGCACGCCGCTGCCCGATTTGCTCGGTTATTTTTCGCTGAACGTCTCTCTGATGCGTGAAAGCCTGCGCGCCGGGCAGGGCTTCACGGACAACGAAGTGACCCTGGTGGTCGACGGCCGCGCGCATATCCTTTCCCTGACCGCTCAGGCGCTGCCGGAAGGCTATATCCTGGTCGAGCTGGCGCCGATGGACAATCAGCGCCGCCTGAGCCAGGAACAGCTGCAACATGCCCAACAGGTGGCAGCCCGCGATCTGGTGCGCGGTTTGGCGCACGAAATTAAAAACCCGCTGGGCGGCCTGCGCGGCGCAGCGCAGCTGCTGGCCAAAGCGCTGCCCGATCCGGCGCTGACCGAATACACCAAGGTGATCATTGAGCAGGCCGATCGGCTGCGTAATCTGGTGGATCGTCTGCTCGGGCCGCAGCGGCCCGGCCAGCATATTACCCAGAGCATTCATCAGGTCGCGGAGCGCGTCTGCCAACTGGTGTCCCTGGAAATGCCGGATAACGTCACGCTGGTGCGCGACTACGATCCGAGTCTGCCGGAAATGGCTCATGACCCGGATCAGATAGAACAGGTGCTGCTGAACATCACCCGCAATGCGCTGCAGGCGCTGGGCGAGGCGGGCGGCACCATCACGCTGCGCACCCGCACCGCGTTTCAGATTACGTTGCACGGTACCCGCTACCGCCTGGCGGCACGTATCGACGTCGAAGACGACGGCCCCGGCGTGCCGGCGCAGCTGCAGGACACGCTGTTCTACCCGATGGTCAGCGGCCGTGAAGGCGGTACCGGCCTGGGATTATCCATCGCCCGCAATCTGATCGATCAGCATTGCGGAAAAATTGAATTCAACAGTTGGCCAGGTCATACCGAATTCTCGGTCTACCTGCCCATTCGTCAGTGAGGTTTGCTATGCAACGAGGGATAGTCTGGATCGTCGATGACGATAGCTCCATCCGCTGGGTGCTTGAGCGCGCGCTCACCGGCGCGGGCCTGAGCTGCGCCACCTTCGAAGGCGGCAATGACGTGCTGGAAGCCTTGGCCACGCAAACCCCCGACGTGCTGCTATCCGATATCCGCATGCCGGGTATAGACGGTCTGGCGCTGCTCAAACAGATCAAACAGCGCCATCCGATGCTGCCGGTGATTATCATGACCGCGCATTCGGATTTGGACGCCGCCGTCAGCGCCTATCAGCAAGGGGCCTTCGACTACCTGCCGAAGCCGTTCGACATCGACGAAGCAGTGGCGCTGGTCGAGCGCGCCATCAGCCATTATCAGGAGCAGCAGCAGCCGGTGCGCAGCCAGCCGGCCAGCGATCCGGCGGCGGACATCATCGGCGAAGCGCCGGCGATGCAGGACGTATTTCGCATCATCGGCCGGCTGTCGCGTTCGTCGATCAGCGTGCTGATCAACGGCGAATCCGGCACCGGCAAAGAGCTGGTGGCGCATGCGCTGCACCGCCACAGCCCGCGCGCCAAGTCGCCGTTCATCGCCCTGAACATGGCAGCCATCCCCAAAGACCTGATCGAGTCGGAGCTGTTTGGCCACGAGAAAGGCGCCTTCACCGGTGCGAACCAAATCCGTCAGGGACGCTTTGAACAGGCCGACGGCGGCACGCTGTTCCTCGACGAGATCGGCGATATGCCGCTCGACGTGCAAACGCGCCTGCTGCGGGTGCTGGCGGACGGCCAGTTCTACCGGGTCGGCGGTTATGCGCCGGTGAAGGTCGACGTGCGCATTATCGCCGCCACGCACCAAAACCTGGAGCTGCGGGTACAGGAAGGCAAGTTCCGCGAAGACCTGTTCCATCGCCTGAACGTGATCCGCGTACACCTGCCGCCGCTGCGCGAGCGCCGGGAAGACATCCCGCGGCTGGCGCGCCACTTCCTGCAGATCGCCGCCAAAGAGTTAGGCGTCGAGGCCAAGAACCTGCATCCGGAAACCGAAACCGCGCTGACCCGCCTGCCCTGGCCGGGCAACGTGCGCCAGCTGGAGAATACCTGCCGCTGGCTGACGGTGATGGCCGCCGGGCAAGAGGTGCTGATTCAGGATCTGCCGAGCGAACTGTTCGAAACCGCCGCGCCGGAGAGCCCCAGCCACAGCCTGCCGGACAGCTGGGCCACGCTGCTGGCTCAGTGGGCCGATCGCGCGCTGCGTTCCGGTCATCAAAACCTGCTGTCGGAAGCGCAGCCGGAGATGGAGCGTACGCTGCTCACCACCGCCCTACGCCACACCCAGGGGCACAAACAGGAAGCCGCACGCCTGCTGGGCTGGGGGCGTAATACTCTGACCCGCAAGCTCAAAGAGCTGGGCATGGAATAGGAGCGTGGGTGGATGATGAAAAACGCAGTCCGGCGCACAAAAAAACGCCAACCTCAGGCTTTACAGCCGGAGCGGGCGCAGTATGATCGTGTCGCACACTCTGGAGGTTGACGATGCTGGACTCATTCATCGTGTTCATTTCTCAGGGCGCGGAGCTAGGCTCTGCCGCCAGCCACACCCCGCAGGCGGCGGTCGCCGCGGTGTTGTGCGCCGCGCTGATTAACTTCTTCAGTTAAAAAAACAGCCGCATCAGCGGCTGTTTTTTCATCCTCAGATCACCCGAGAGAACTGCTGGCTGCGCGCCTGTTGCCGCAGATAGCGGTCGAAGCACATGCAGATATTGCGGATCAGCAAGCGCCCGCGCGGCGTGACGCGAATGCCTTGCTCGTCGCGCTCCACCAGCCCATCGCGTTCAAACGGCGCCAGCAGCTGCAGGTCTTCGGCGAAGTAAGCGGTGAAATCGATGCCGTATTGCCGTTCAAGCGGCTGATACGCCAATCGGAAGTTACAGATCAGCGTCTTGATCAGATCGCGCCGCAGGCAATCGTCGTCCGTCAGCGCCAGCCCGCGCCACAGCGCGTTGCCCTGCGCCTGCACGCTGTCATAGTAACGCTTCAGCTCTTTCTGGTTCTGCGCATAGCTGTCGCCGAGCATGCTGATGGCCGACACGCCCAGCCCCAGCAGATCGCTGTCGCCCTGAGTGGTGTAGCCCTGGAAATTGCGGTGCAGCTTGCCTTCGCGCTGCGCGATCGCCAGCTCGTCGTCCGGGCGGGCAAAGTGATCCATGCCGATGAACTGATAGCCGGCGTCGGTCAGGAACGCGATGCTCTGCTGGAGGATATCCAACTTCTGCTGCGCGCCCGGCAGATCGGCATCTTTGATTTTGCGCTGGGCGGCGAACAAGTTGGGCATATGCGCGTAGTTGAACACGCTGAGGCGATCGGGATTCAGCTCAGCCACCCGCTGCAGCGTGAAAGCGAAGCTTTCCGGCGTCTGTTTCGGCAGGCCGTAGATCAGATCGATATTGGTCGAGCGGAAGCCCAGCGCTTTGGCCCGCTCGATCAGGGCGAAAATAAAGGCTTCGTCCTGCTCGCGGTTGACCAGCTGCTGCACCTGCTTGTTGAAATCCTGCACCCCCATGCTCAGACGGTTAAAGCCTTCAGCGCGTAAATGATCGAGCACATCCAGCTCTATCTCGCGTGGATCGACCTCGATCGACATCTCCGCATCGGGCAGGAAATCAAAGTGTTCGCGCAGCAACGCCACCAGCCGGCTGATTTGCGCTTTGTCCAGGTAGGTTGGCGCCGCCCCAGTGCATCTGGCCGACTTTACGGCCGGCGAACAGCGGCGCACGGCTGGCGATCTCTTGCGCCAAAACGTTCAGATATTCGTCGGCCTTGTGCGTCTGGCGCGTCACCAGCTTGTTGCAGCCGCAGAAGTAGCACAGCTTATGGCAGAAGGGGATATGCACGTACAGCGACAGCGGTCGCTCAGGATAGCGCGCAGCGGCGCGTTGAAACGCCGCTTCGTCGTAGCACTGGTTAAACTCCAGCGCCGTGGGGTATGAGGTATAACGCGGCCCTGAGTAGTTATATTTTTGGATCAGGGCCAAATCCCAGACAATCGTCTGCTCTGACATGCTCACTCCTTCCGATATCTTTTTCTACCGGGCCGGGAGAGAGGCGGTTGTCTGCGCTGTCTGGCCACGGAAGCACTGCGAAAACGCGCTTTGCGCTTAGACAGCCGCCATAGTTTACCGAATAACCACAGCAGATAACACATCAAGAGTAGGGCTATTGTCGGGATTAGCCACATGGAGCGTTAAAAGGCGTCTTTCGGATTGCCGCCTTTCAGCAGCTTCAGAATATCTTCCTGCTTCTCTTCTTCTTCGTCGTCGTCTTCACCCAGTTCGATACCCAACACGTCCATCAGCACATCGATGCGATCCAGCGTTTTGTCGACATAGGTCTGCTCTTCCGCGTTCAGCGTTTCGCCGTCGTCGATGCGATCCAGCAGCGCGTTCAGGCGCTCGTCATTTTCCAGCTTCGCCAACTCTTCTTCCGGCGACAGGCGTGGTTTCGCTTCGGCCTTCGGCTTCGGCTGCGGTTTGGCCTTCACTTTGGTTTCGTCGACCACCAGCGCAACCGGCACTTTACTGCCGATACGTGGATCTTTGGCTTCTGCCGCCGATTTGTTCTTCTGGCTGCCGGACTCGACCTGGGTGCGCGAACCGGAAGCGAGGCCGCGGCGCTTTTTCAGGCGTTTGCGCTCACGCGCTTCCTGATCGAGCTCCATACGGCTTTTCTTTTTCGTTTTTGACTTCGCCGCGCTGCCGCGAGGTGCTTTTGATGGCTGGTTCATAGCGTGTGCTCTTAGGTATGTAGATTCAGTATAGAATTGCGGCGGAATCTAGCAGAAAGCGGACAAAGAAAAAAGGCGGCAGGTTAAACCTGCCGCCTATTTCGCACCTTCTTGCGAAGGGTATTCCTGTTACGCGCTCCTTGCGTACATGCAACATCCCGGTTTTTCCTTCTGCTATAACCGCATTCCCTGCCACTACGTCCTTCATCCTGAAAGGAAAATCGTCCATGGCGCAATCCATTCGCATCCGCTCTTCCCGAGCGCGCTTCCTGCGGGCATCCAAACTGCCGATACTTCACCATCCGATGTGCCTGCCGCCTGTTCCGGTGCGAAAGGGTCACTTCCTTTTGCGTTCATCCTGGCACTCATTGCACGTCCTGTGCATTCCCTGAGATTTGTCATCCTTCCCGGATGTTCCCTAATCCTGCGCAACCCTGCGTTAACGACTACTTTACGTTATTGTTGCGAAGGCTCAAGGCACCTGACGCCAATTTGAACGACACTTCCCTACAATGAAAAAACAACGCTTTGTTTTTAAAACAAAAACAAAAATATCACTTTCGAATAAAGCGACATTACCCGCGATTCGAATGGCAAATGTCTCACAACGCACGCGCGGCATAACTGCCGTTTTATCGCGTCCCGCCGCTTAAAAACGGAGAAACACGCCATTTTTACCGCTGATGCAGTTATAATCGCCAACCAGTTAGCCATCCTCACGGAGACGAAAAATTTTGACCAGCAAGAACTACAACTATCATGTGACCCATTTCGTCACCAGCGCACCCGATATTCGCCATCTGCCGGGGGATGCAGGAATTGAAGTCGCCTTTGCCGGCCGTTCCAACGCCGGTAAATCCAGCGCGCTGAATACGCTGACCAACCAAAAAAGCCTGGCGCGCACCAGTAAAACGCCGGGGCGCACCCAGCTGATCAACCTGTTCGAAGTGGAAGACGGCATCCGCCTGGTCGACCTGCCGGGCTATGGCTACGCCGAAGTGCCGGAAGAGATGAAGCGCAAATGGCAGCGCGCGCTGGGCGAATATCTGCAGATGCGCAACAGCCTGAAAGGCCTGGTGGTGCTGATGGATATTCGCCATCCGCTGAAAGATCTCGACCAGCAGATGATCCAGTGGGCGGTCGACGTCGGCACGCCGGTGCTGGTGCTGCTGACCAAGGCCGACAAGCTGGCCTCCGGCGCACGCAAGGCGCAGCTCAACATGGTGCGTGAAGCGGTGCTGCCGTTTATGGGGGATATCCAGGTCGAAGCCTTCTCATCGCTGAAAAAGATCGGCGTCGACAAGCTGCGCCAGAAGCTGGACACCTGGTTTAACGAGATCCCGCCGGAAGTGCTGCCGGAAGACGAAGCCGGCGAATAAGCCCAGGCCTAACGCCAGAGCCGATGCCTCACCGCATCGGCTTTTTTATCCCCGTCGAACGGCCGCAGACGAAATTTTTTGTTATCTAATTACAGTTTTGAAATAAAGCCATCATAAAAACTTATCGCCAGGGCTGGCTTATCTCGCCGGATTACGCGAGTCGAAAGGATGGAAGCAGGAACGAAAAGCGGTGCGGAGCGATAGGAAAAACGTATGGTTTGCTGCTGTTTTTACAATAAAAAACGCCCCAGTCAATACTGACTGGGGCGGCTAAATATTCAGCCAAATCCGATTACGTGAAGTAAAAGGTCTGAAAGATAGAACATCTTACCTCTGTACCCTACGCCTGTAACTCTACATCATTTTTTCGCAGGGCAAAAGAATTTTTTGTAGTTTACTTACACAATTTGCGGCGCAAGAACGGCGAAGTTGGGGAAACTATCGCCGAATCTTGTAGCTTAATTACGAAAAGTGCTTAGGTTATCGCCAGTTAGCGCATCCGGCGATAACCCGACGATCAGTGCGCCTCATCCCAGTTCATGCCGACGCCCACGTCAACCTTCAGCGGCACCGCCAAGGTCATGCTGCCTTCCATCAATTGGCGGATACGTTGGCTGGCTTCTTCGAGCACCGACTCGTGCACCTCAAACACCAATTCATCGTGCACCTGCATGATTGCGCGCACCAACGGCTTCTCCTGCCCTTGCAGCCAGGCGTCGACCTCAATCATCGCACGCTTGATGATATCAGCTGCCGTGCCCTGCATCGGGGCGTTGATAGCGGCGCGCTCGGCCGCCTTGCGGCGCATGCCATTGCTGGAGCGGACGTCCGGCAGGTACAGACGGCGACCATCCAACGTGCTGACATAGCCCTGTTCTGAGGCCTGCTGGCGGGTACGCTCCATGTAGTCCAGCACGCCTGGGTAACGCTCGAAGTAGAGATCCATATAGCGCTGAGCTTCCCCACGCGGGATCCCCAGCTGACGCGCCAGGCCGAAGGCGCTCATGCCGTAAATCAGGCCGAAGTTAATCGCCTTGGCGCTGCGGCGCTGCTCGCCGGTCACTTTATCCAACGGCACGCCGAAAACTTCCGACGCCGTGGCGCGGTGAATGTCTTTCCCTTCGGCGAAGGCCTTCAGCAGCCCTTCATCCTGTGACAAATGCGCCATGATGCGCAGCTCGATTTGCGAGTAGTCGGCCGCGACGATGCGGTAGCCTTCCGGCGCGATAAAGGCCTGGCGAATGCGTCGCCCTTCATCGTTACGCACCGGGATGTTCTGCAGGTTCGGATCGCTCGAGGAGAGACGGCCGGTAGCGGTCACCGCCTGATGGTACGAGGTATGTACCCGGCCGCTGACCGGATTGATCATCAGCGGCAGCTTGTCGGTATAGGTGGTCTTCAGCTTCGCCAGGCCGCGGTATTCCAGGATCACCTTCGGCAGCGGGTAGTCCAGCGCCAGCTCGGCCAGCACCTCTTCGTTAGTGGACGGCGCCCCGCCCGGGGTTTTCTTCAGCACCGGCAGCTTTTGTTTTTCGTACAAGATAGCCTGCAGCTGCTTGGTCGACGCCAGGTTGAACGGCTCTTCCGCCAGCTCATGGGCCTGCACCTCCAGTTCCGCCAAACGCTTGGCCAGCTCCTGAGAGTGGGCCGACAAAATGGCCGGATCGATCAGCACCCCGGTGCGTTCGATATGCGACAGCACCGGCAGCAGCGGCATTTCAATCTCATTGAATACCGTCAGCAGCTCCGCGCTCTGTTTCAGCTGCGGCCACATCGCCAGGTGCAGCTGCAGCGTGACATCCGCGTCTTCGGCGGCGTAAGGCGCCGCCTGCTCCAGCGCGATCTGGTTGAACGTCAGCTGGTTTTTACCCTTGCCGGCGATCTCTTCGAAGGTGATGGTTTTGTGGCCCAGATAACGATCGGCCAGGCTGTCCATATCATGACGGCCACCGACGCTGTCCAGCACATAGGACTCCAACATGGTGTCATAGGCGATACCGCGCATCTCGATGCCGTAGCGCGCCAGCAGGCTCATGTCGAACTTCAGGTTTTGCCCGACCTTGAGCGCCTTCTCGTCCTCCAGCAGCGGCTTGAGCGCTTCCAGCACGTAGGTGCGATCCAGCTGTGGCGGTGCATCCAGATAATCGTGTGCCACCGGCAAATAAGCCGCTTCACCCGGCGCGATCGCGAAGGACAGGCCGATCAGGTTGGCGGTCAGCGTATCCAGGCCATCGGTTTCGGTATCGAAGGCAAATACGTCGGCCTTTTTCAGCCGCGCCAGCCAGTCGGTAAAGGTCGTTTCGTCCAGGATGGTGACATAACCGTCCTGAGACAGCTTGGCCTCCGCCAGCGCTTTCGGCGTTTCCGCAGCGATGGCCGATTTGGCGGCGCCGGCAGCTTTCGCGCCCGCGCCTTTCTTGTTTTCCAGCCAGACGCCGGCCTCCACGTCCGCCAGCCAGCGTTTGAACTCGTACTGTTTGAACAGCTGTTGCAACGTGTCGACATCCGGCGCGGAGACCGTCAGGTCTGCACAGGTCAGATCCAACTCGACGTCGGTTTTGATCGTCGCCAGCTTATAGGAGAGATACGCGACCTCTTTGTTCTGTTCCAGCTTGGCCGCCATGGTTTTGGCGCCGCGGAAGCTCAGCGTGGCGATATTCTCCAGATTGCCGTACAGCGCATCCAGCCCGCCGATCCCCTGCAGCAACGCCTGGGCGGTTTTCTCGCCCACGCCCGGCACGCCGGGAATGTTGTCCGATGAATCGCCCATCAACGCCAGGAAGTCGATGATCAGCTCCGGCGGAATACCATATTTATCGCACACTTCCTGCGGGCCGAGGATCGTGTTGTTCATGGTATTGATCAGGGTGACGTTCGGCGTCACCAACTGCGCCATGTCTTTGTCGCCGGTGCTGATCAGCACCGCGTGGCCGGCCTTTTCGGCCTCCAGCGCCAGCGTACCGATGACGTCGTCCGCCTCAACGCCGGGCGTCACCAGCAGCGGCAGGCCCATCGCCTTGACCATGCTGTGCAGCGGCTCGATCTGCGCACGCAAATCGTCCGGCATCGGTGGCCGGTGTGACTTGTATTCAGCGAACAGATCGTCGCGGAAGGTCTTCCCTTTAGCATCAAACACCACGGCAACGTGGCTCGGTTGATACTGCAGCAGCAGGCTGCGCAGCATATTCAGCACGCCATACATCGCGCCGGTTGGCTCGCCCGCCGAGTTGGTCAGCGGCGGGAAGGCGTGATAAGCGCGGTAGAGGTAGGAGGAACCGTCAACCAGGATTAGTGGGTTTTCTGCAATCTGGGCCATAGCGTTTCTTTATCGTGATCGGACATAGGGGTAAGCATGCCATAGCTGGCCGCCGGAGACGAACCTTAGCGTGCATTGCGGACGAAAATGATGTGATGGTGCGCGAGGATCCGCAAGATCTTACCTGTGGATAACTTTGTGCATAGAAAAGAGACCGAATTATAACGCTGTGATTATCGTTATAACGGCGAATAAAATTCCTATTTAAATCACCGCGTTAAAAGAACGAATTCCGGCGACGCTTTATTACTGGCTTTTATTGAATTTGTGGATATAACTTTCGCCGGATTTTAATCGCACTATTAATCAAATTCGGCGCCTCAATTACCCTAGCACAAGCTGGGAAAGTTGCACGAAAACTCAGCAAATGGTTATCCGATGAGACGAAAAACAGTGATTTTTAGCGGCGCTTTACCCCGACGATCTCTGTTAAAATAGGCTTTTGTTCATGCGCTTTGGCATGCAACGATGTTCCCAACAACCGTCAGCCCATAACCATGCCAAGATTGTTAACGCCTGTTATCTTTATCATTTCCGTCATACTCACCATTCTGGTGACGGTGTTGTGTTCCATCCCCATCACGTTGGCCGGCATCGTGAAACTCCTGGTGCCCATTCCCGCCGTCTGGCGATATATCTCGGCTTTCGCCGATTTCATGATGTGGTGTTGGTGTCAGGGGCTGGCGCTGTTATTGCGTATTAACGGGCAATTGCGTTGGGATATTGAAGGGCTGGAAGGGCTGGATCGTAAAAACTGGTATCTGCTGATCAGCAATCACGAAAGTTGGTCAGACATTGTCGTGTTGTGCGTGCTGTTCAGAAATCATATTCCAATGAATAAGTATTTCCTCAAGCAACAGCTCGCCTGGGTACCTTTCGTCGGCCTGGCCTGCTGGGCGCTGGATATGCCATTCATGAAACGTTACTCCCGTGCCTATTTGCTCAAGCACCCGGAGAAACGCGGCAAGGATATCGAAACGACGCGCCGTTCCTGCGAAAAATTCCGCCAGCGCCCAACCACCATCGTCAATTTCGTCGAAGGTTCGCGCTTCACCGAAGCCAAGAAAATTAAAAGCAATTCACCCTACCGCAATTTGCTGGCGCCCAAAGCCGCCGGCATCGCGTTTACCCTTAGCGCGCTGGGCAATCAGTTCGACAAAGTGTTGAACGTTACCCTGCTCTATCCGGAAAATAACCAACGGCCTTTTCTGGACATGCTGTGCGGTCGTCTGACGCGTATCGTAGTAAGAATTGAGACGTTGCCGATCGATGAAACCCTGCACGGGGACTACTTCAACGACAAGCTGTTCAAGCGGCGCTTCCAGCTATGGCTGAATACGCTGTGGCAGGAAAAAGACCGGTTGCTGGATAAATTGAAGCGGCAATATGGATAAAAAAACGCCGGCAATGCCGGCGTTTTTCATGTTGAATCAGGCTTATTTCTGCTGGCTGAGGAATTTAACCACGTCGGCGAACTGCTTCACGTAAGCGTCCATCGAGCTGGTATCCAGGCCATCGTTTTTAACCATGTATTTGCCGTTCACAAATACCGCCGGCACGCCGCGCAGCTGCAGATCTTCCGCGGCTTTCTCCTGTTGAACCACCAGAGATTTCACCACGAAGCTGTTCCAAGCTGCGTCATAATCTGCGGCGGTCACGCCCGCTTTTACGAAGACGTTACGGATATCGTCCGGCGTTTGCACGGTCTGGGTTTTCTGCACCGCTTCAAACATCAGCGGGCTTACTTTATCTTCCACGCCCAGCGCCATCGCCACCGCCCACGCCTGAGTCAGCTGTTTGCCCAGTGGCCCCAGGAACTCCACGTGGTACTTGGTCATTTTGGTGCCGGCAGGCAGCGCCTTTTTCACGTTTTCGGACACGTGATAGACCTGCTCAAATTGGTAGCAGTGCGGGCAGTAGAAGGAGAAGAACTCCAGTACCTGCGGCTCGCCGGTCACCGGCTTGTCCAAGGTCACATACTGAGTGCCATCGCTAAACTGTGCCGCCGAGGCACTGAATGCCATCACCATGCCAACGAGCGCCAACCATATTTTTTTCATAAGACTAAACTCTCCATTGTGTTAAAGCTTCAATACATTGGCGTCAGCTGCAGAGGAGGCTCCTGCAACAGCTTAACCTGTTCGGTGAAGGCCGCAGTCTGAGACAACCAGAAATCAGACTCCGCCATCCACGGAAAACTCTTAGGGAAGGCCGGATCCTGCCAACGGCGAGCGACCCAGGCCAGGTAATACACCATGCGCATCGCCCGCAGGGGTTCAATCAACGCCAGCTCGCGCTGATCGAACTCGGCAAATTCGCCGTACGCCTCCAGCAAGACATCCAGCTGCATCAATTGATCGCGACGTTCACCGTGCAGCAGCATCCACAAATCCTGCACCGCCGGGCCGTTGCGCGCGTCATCAAGATCGACAAACAGCGGGCCGTCGCGCCACAGAATATTGCCCGGATGGCAATCGCCGTGCAAACGACGCGGCTGCCAGTTCAGATGCCAGTGCGGCTTGATCGCCGCAATCAGGTTATCCGTCGCCTGCAGGAACGCTTCACGCTGCGCTGCCGGCAACAGCTCGCAATCGGCCAGCGCCTGACGCGGGGCAATAAGATACTCTTCAATCCCCATGGTCGGCCGCTCAGCAAACAAACGCTCACCGCCGACCTGATGGATACGCCCCAGAAAACGGCCTACCCATTCCAACTGATCCAGATTGTCTATCTCATATTGCCGGCCCCCCACGCTGGGGAACAGCGTAAAGAAAAAACCGCCGTGCATATGCAGCGTAGTGCCTTGCAGCGCCAGCGGCGCCACCGCCGGGATCTCCGCGCCGGCCAGATCCAGAGCGAACTGATGTTCCTCACCGATTTGTGCGGCACTCCAGCGCTCCGGACGGTAAAACTTCACCACGTAGCGTCGGCGATCTTCGTCCATAAACTGATAGACGCGGTTCTCATAGCTGTTCAGCGCCGTCAGGCCGGAATCAACGCGCAGGCCAATCCCTTCTAGCGCGTCCATAATCAAATCGGGCGACAGGGTGTCGAAATTAAAAGCAGAGTTATTCATAACGTTCGTTTGATCGCTGACAGCATGGTGCCGGGAATGAGAAATAGTAGCATTAATGGCGCATTTCACGCGCTATGCTTTCTCGCACCGCACGAGGATCAGTCCTTGATAACGCCGCGAGCGCGCAACAGCGCCGTTTTAAAATCTTCTTCGTAATCTTTCTTCAGACCCGGGATCTGATCCGTTCCGGCGCTACCGCGCATTTTCAGGTGGTAAATAAGAATATCATCGCTCAATTCGGACAACTCGCCCTGGAAGCCCGCTTCCTTCGCCAGCTTTTGCAAAAACTGCATCAAATTGAGATCGGGATCTTCCTGCCAGGCCAGGTGCAACAGCTCGATCAACTCGTTTACGCGATGCGTTTTCATCTCAATATCGTCCAATAGCATGAATAAACTCACAAAGTAACAGGCTTACCCACGCAGTGAAAGAACCGGCTTGTCAATAAAGGTAAATCCTGATGTCGCGCTGGCTTTAGCGCTACAATCAGCGCATCGACAAGGCGGGATAAACGAGATGCATAAAGAAATCAGCGGCGTCATTTTGGCCGGCGGACGGGCCACGCGCATGGGCGGTGAAGACAAAGGCCTAGTGTCGATTGGCGGGATCGCACTCTATCAACACGTATTGGCTCGGTTACGCCCGCAGGTGGCCTCCGTCGCCATCAGCGCCAATCGCAATCAGGCACGTTACCAGGCGAGCGATTTGCCGGTGATTGGCGATCTGACGCCCGACTTCGCCGGGCCGTTGGCCGGGATGCTCGCCGGGCTCACACAGGCTCACAGTGAATGGGTGGTCTTTGTCCCCTGTGATGTCCCCGACTTTCCCGCCGACTTAGTCGCACAACTCTGGCGGCAAAAAGGCGCGGCGCAGGCGGCCTTTGCCAGCGATGGTGAACGAGATCACCCTACGCTGGCGTTATTGCATAGCCAAATAGCACCGCAGCTGGCTGACTATCTGGCCCGAGGTGAACGCAAGCTGATGCTGTTCCTGCATCAAATTGGGGCACAACGCGTGGCGTTCTGCGGACAACAAGCGGCATTTCATAACCTGAATACGCCGGAAGACTGCCGGAATTGGCAGCAAGCACGAGAGCTAAAGTAATGAATCGTTCATTGCCCCCTTTGCTGGCCATCGGTGCCTATAGCGGAACGGGAAAAACCACCTTGCTCAAACAGCTGATCCCGCTGCTGAAACAGCGCCAGGTGCGGGTTGGGCTGATAAAGCATACGCACCACGATATGGATGTGGATACACCGGGTAAAGACAGCTATGAGCTGCGCAAAGCGGGTGCCGACCAAACGTTGGTCGCCAGCGATCGCCGCTGGGCATTGATGACCGAAACGCCGGAGCAACAACCTTTGGATCTACGCTACCTGGCAGAGCGTTTTGATGCCGATAAGGTCGACTTGATTCTGGTGGAAGGGTTCAAACATGAGCCGGTCAGCAAGATCCTGCTTTATCGGGCCGAGATCGGTAGGCCGCTAGAAGACATGCTGGATCAGTTTGTCGTGGCGGTAGCCAGCGACCGACCGCTATCCATCACGGCTAAGCCGTTGGATCTCAATCAGCCGGAAAGCATCGCCGATTTTATTGTCGAGTGGTTGAAAGGCGCAGCGTAGCTGCGCTTTTTTACGTTTTACGCATAGCAAAAAGCCCTGAACGTCAGTTCAGGGCTTTCGGCTTTATTTGATGCCTGGCAGTGTCCTACTCTCGCATGGGGAGACCCCACACTACCA
>ENA-OBIT01000642-OBIT01000642.1-metagenomes-genome-assembly--contig:-NODE-642-length-14710-cov-3.6857_pt1 | contig 14710 bp, 9 predicted proteins | sample MGYA00153386_OBIT01 | MGnify analysis MGYA00153386
GCCAACGCCCGCGCGGCGGTCCAGCGCGTCGCGCGGCACCACCGTCACGGCCCCGGGAACCGCCTGGTTGCCGAACGACGGCGGCCCTGCCGCAAAGTGGGGGCGCTGCGGTCCGATGGCGCCATCATGCGCGTGCCCGTTGATGCGGTCGCGGTGACGCGGGCTGTGGCGATAGGTGGGCACGTAGACATCGCGTGGCGCCAGCGGCACCCAGCCCACCACGGGACCGCGCAGGTGGATAGACACCCCGACACCAGGCCCACCGACCCAAGCCACCAGGCCCGGCGCAAAGATCGGCCGCGGCTCATACACGCCCGGCACCCAGCCCCAGCGGCCGTTCCACGACGTCCAGCGCCCGTAGTGGAAGGGCGCAAAACCCCAGGGCGCCTCATCCACCCACGACCAGCCCCAGGGCCGCACCCAGGCCCAGCGGCCGTAGCGGTACGGCGCCCAGCCGGGGCGCACGTCGACGGGGAACCAGATGGCGCCGTGGTCGGGGTGGCGATCCCAGCGGCCGGCGCGGTCCAGATCCTCGGCGCCGGTCATCTCGGGCGACACGAACCGGGTCGACGCCGTGCGCTCGTCGCGGCTGTCGTCGCGCGCCACCCAACGCGAAAACTCGTCGTCGGACAGCGTGGTCCAGAGCTGGCGCAACTCACCACGCGGCGCTTGCCGCCAGAGTTCGGCGCGCTGGCCGGTGGCGATGACAAAGCCAGCCGCGCCTTCCACCAGCATGTCACCGCGCCAACTGCCGGCCTGCGTGGTGTCGTCGATGCGGTCGATGCGGTAATGCCCGCTGCGCTGCGGCTGCAGGCGCGCTTCGACCGTGACGATGTCAATCTCGCCGGCCACCTCGCGCGACCGCACGCGCAGCGCCAGGCTGCCGCTGTGCAGCTGGAAGCTCATGCGCTCGTCGTCGAGGCGCAGCACTTCCAGTTCGCTGGCGCTGGCCAGGCGCAGCACCGTGGAGCCCACCCGCAACTCGACCCGGCCTTCAGCTGCGGTGGACAGGCGGTCGCCACGCGTCACGGGGCGGTTGCGTTCGGCCTCAACCCACCGGCCCTGTTCGTGGTCATACCAGAGCACGCCACCTTGCAACCCAGCCACCCGGCCGACCCGGCCTGGTGGGTCGTCTTGCGACCATGCAGCGCCAGGCAGTGCGATGGCCAGCAGGGCCAGCGTCGCCAACGTCATCGAGGTTATCGAGGTCAGCAGCGACATGACGGCCATGACTCGTCTTTTCAACCAGGAGCTTGGGACGTTGCGCATGGGCGCTCAACGCGGCGGCACGGTGTTTGGCTGACAGCCGCCAGGTAAAGCCCTGCCGCGGTTCAGTCGTCGGCCGCGGGGTCAAGGTCGGGGAACAACACGCTGGTGTAGCCCAGCTGCGCCAAATCGGTCATGCGCGTGGGGTACAGGCGGCCGATCAGGTGGTCGCATTCGTGCTGCACCACGCGGGCGTGAAAACCATCGGCGTCGCGTTCGATGCTGCGGCCCTGCGCGTCCTTGCCGCGGTAGCGGATGCGCGCCAGCCGCGGCACCAGGCCGCGCAGCCCAGGCACCGACAGACAACCCTCCCAGCCGTCAACCCGCTCTTCGCCCAGCGGCGTGATGACCGGGTTGATGAGCACCGTGGGTGGCACAGGCGGCGCATCCGGGTAGCGCGCGTTGTGGCTGAAGCCGAAGATCACCACTTGCAGGTCCACACCGATCTGCGGCGCGGCCAGGCCTGCTCCGTTGGCGGCGTGCATGGTGTCGAACATGTCGGCGATCAAGCTGTCCAGTTCGCGCGTGCCGAACTGCTGCACCGGGGGCGCCATGCGCAGCAGGCGCGGGTCGCCCATCTTCAAAATCTCGTGCACCGCCATGTATTCGGGCTCCTTGTTTCAAACGCCTGCCCGCAGCAGGGCCATCAAGCCCGTCTGATCGAGCACGGGCACGCCCAGCGCGTGCGCCTTGTCCAATTTGCTGCCGGCCTCGGCGCCAGCCACCACATAACTGGTCTTCTTCGACACCGACCCTGCCACCTTGCCGCCGGCCGCTTCGATCATCGCCTGCGCCTCGTCGCGCGACAACGTGGGCAGCGTGCCAGTCAGCACGAAAGCCTTGCCGGCCAGCGGTTGCGGGCCCAGCACGGCGGCGTGCTCGTCCCAGGCAATGGCGATGCCGGCCGGGTCGCTGAGCTGCGTCACCACCTCCACGTTGTGCGGCTGTGCGAAAAACGTGTGGATGCTGCGCGCCACCACCGGGCCGACATCGGGCACCTGCTGCAGCTCGTCGATGCTGGCGGCCATCAGCGGCTTGATGCCGCCGAAGTGCCGCGCCAGTTCCTTGGCCGTGGTCTCGCCCACCTGGCGCAGCCCCAAGGCGTAGATGAAGCGTGCCAGCGTGGTGCGCTTGCTGGCAGCCAGCGCAGCCACCAGGTTGGCGGCGCTTTTTTCACCCATGCGGTCTAGGCCACGCAGCGTGTCCACACGCAACGAATAAAGCTGCGGCAGGCTGTGGATATGGCCGCCATCGACCAGTTGGTCGACGACCTTGTCGCCCAGGCCTTCGACGTCCATGGCGCGCCGGCTGGCAAAGTGCAGCAGTGCCTGCTTGCGCTGGGCGGCGCAGAACAGGCCGCCGGTGCAGCGGTAGTCCATGCCGCTTTTCTCGCGCTGCACGGCGCTGCCGCACACCGGGCAGCCAGAGCCGGGTTTGATGCGGAAATTGCGCACATAGGCCGCGCGCACGCCGGGCACACGGCCCACCACCTCGGGGATGACGTCGCCGGCGCGGCGCACCACCACCGTGTCGCCGATGCGCACGCCCTTGCGCCGCAACTCGAACACGTTGTGCAGCGTGGCGTTGCTCACCGTGGTGCCGCCCACGAACACCGGTTCCAGCTTGGCCACCGGCGTGAGCTTGCCGGTGCGGCCCACTTGCACCTCGATGCCGTTCAACCGCGTCAGCTGCTCTTGCGCCGGGTACTTGTGGGCCACCGCCCAGCGCGGCTCGCGGGTGACGAAGCCCAGCCGCTGCTGCAGTTCAACACTGTTGACCTTGTAGACCACGCCATCGATGTCAAAGGGCAAACCGTCGCGCCGTGCACCGATCGCCTGGTGAAACTTCACCAGCTCGGCAGCGCCGCGTGCCACGCAACGGTCGGCGCACACCGGCAGCCCCAGCGCGCCCAGCGCATCCAGCAGCGCGCTGTGGGTGGCCGGGCGCTGCCAGCCTGCGGTGTCGCCCAGACCGTAGGCGAAGAAGCGCAGCGGCCGCTGCGCCGCAATAGCCGGGTCCAGTTGGCGCACCGCACCTGCGGCGGCATTGCGCGGATTGACGAAATTCTTCTCGCTCTTGTCGCGCTGGCGCTGGTTCATGCGCTCGAAATCGTCGCGGCGCATGTAGACCTCGCCGCGCACTTCCAGCACGGCCGGCGCGGCGCCGTTCAAGCGCAGCGGAATCTGGCCCACGGTGCGGATGCTCTGCGTCACGTCCTCGCCCGTTTCACCGTCACCGCGCGTGGCAGCCTGCACCAGCACGCCGGTCTCGTAGCGCAAGTTGATGGCCAGGCCGTCAAACTTCAGCTCGGCGGCGTATTCGACCGGCGGCGCGCCGTCAGAAAGGCCGAGTTCGCGGCGCACGCGAGCGTCGAAAGCCTCGGCGCCGGCCGGCGTGGTGTCGGTCTCGGTGCGGATGCTCAGCATCGGCACGGCGTGGCGCACCGCAGCGAATCCGCCGAGCAGCTTGCCGCCGACGCGCTGGGTGGGTGAGTCGGGCGCTTGCAGTTCCAAATGGGCCGATTCCAGCGACTGCAATTCGCGAAACAGGCGGTCGTATTCGGCGTCGGGGATCTGCGGGTCGTCGAGCACGTAGTAACGATGGCCATGGTGCTGCAGCAGCGCTCGCAGCGCGGCGACACGAAGGGCGGGGTCTTGCTCAGGCATGTGCGACATTCTGCGGTACCCACACACAGGCTCGCCATGAATCACGACTTCGACCTCCTTGTCCTCGGCGCCGGTTCCGGCGGTGTGGCAGCCTCGCGCCGCGCCGCGCTGCACGGCGCCAGGGTGGCGGTGGTCGAAGGCAGCCGCGTGGGTGGCACCTGCGTCATCCGCGGCTGCGTGCCCAAGAAGCTGCTGATGTACGCAGCGCAGTTCGGCGCTGGCTTCGGCCAGGCCCGCGGCTACGGCTGGACGCTGGACGAGCCGCGCTTCGAGATGCCACGCTGGGCCGCGCAAAAAGCGGCCGAAACGACGCGCCTGGAAGACATCTACCGCGAGATGCTGGCCAGCAGCAAGGTGGAACTGATCGAAGGCTGGGCGCGGTTCGACGGGCCGCAGCGCGTGCGAGTCGGCGAACGCCTGGTGACGGCGCGGCACATCCTGATCGCCACGGGCGGCGCGCCAGTGCGCGACAGCATCCCCGGCATCGAGGCTTGCGCCACCAGCGACGAGCTGCTGGACCTGCAACACCTGCCCGGGCGTGCCGCCATCGTGGGCGGTGGCTACATCGCGGTGGAGTTCGCCAGCATGCTGGCGGGCTTGGGCGTGCAGGTCAGCTTGTTCTACCGCGACCGCCTGCCGCTGCGGGGCTTCGACGAACTGCTGCGCAACGCCGCCGCCGTTGCCTTGCAGGCGGCCGGGGTGGGACTGCACCCTGCCGGCACGCCGCAGCGCATCCAGCGCACCGCATCGGGATTTTTGCTGCTGCAGGCCGACGACCGGGCACTGGACTTTCCGTGGGTGCTGAATGCCACCGGCCGGCGCGCGCTGACGCAAGGCCTGGCGCTGGAGCGTGTGGGCATCACCGCCGACCCATCCGGCGCGGTGCCCGTGTCGGCCGACCTGCAAACCGCGGCCGACGGCATCCATGCGATCGGCGACGTGACCAACCGCCTCAACCTCACGCCGGTGGCCATCGCCGAGGGCCGTGCGCTGGCCGATTCACTCTTCGGCGCCGCGCCGCGCCGGGTCGACCTGAGCCTGGTGTCCAGTGCCGTGTTCATGCTGCCGCCCATCGCCAGCTGCGGGCCGACTGAAACCGCCGCCCTGGCGCAGGGCCACAGTCTGAAGGTGTTCGAGACCGACTTCAGGCCCATGAAGAAGGCCTTCATCGGCAGCGCTGAACGCACCCACATGAAGCTGCTGGTCGACGCCACCACCGACCGCGTGCTGGCCGTCCACATGCTGGGCGACGACGCGCCCGAGATCGTGCAGAGCCTGGCCGTGGCCCTGACCGCCGGGGCCACCAAGGCGCACTTCGACAAGACCATCGCCATGCACCCCACGGCGGCAGAAGAGTTCGTGCTGCTGCGCGAACCGACGCGGCTGGTGGAGCCGGCCGCTGCCCTGCCCGCCGGGCCTAACCAGGCCTAACCGGCCCTACACGGCCGCAGACAGGCATGGGGGCTGTGGCACAGCCTGATGGACCGCGCCTGAAATGTGTCGGTTGCATGAAAGCGCATTACAGGCCGCATCAGGCGGCATGCGTGCGCCGTTCATGGCGCTGTCATTTCGCGCCCCTAACCTCGCGCCGACATCTGTTGAAGACACCAGCCCGCGGCGCCAAAGCCCATGGGCAACTACCAGGAGCGACGTGAATGAGCAGCATTTTTCACCCCAACAACGACGAGACCATCAACCCGTCTGAGAACGAATCCATCCGCGAGGTCCTGGCCCGCTACAACGGGCGGCGCAATTTCCTCAAGGGCACGCTGGCAGCCGGCGTGCTGTCGGGCATGGGTGGTTTCAGCACCAGCGCCATGGCCTACACGCCCAGCCCGTCTCCCGCAGGCGGCATCGGGTTCACTGGCGTGGGCGCGAACCGGCCAACCAACCCGGGCGGCTTCATCGACGCCATCACCGTGGCTTCGGGCTACACCGCCAAGGTGCTGATCGGCTGGGGCGACGCCATCGGCCGGCCCGGTCCGTTCATGAATACGCACTGGGACGCGGCGCAGCCGATCACCGAAGCCGCCCAGATGCAGCTCTTCGGCCAGCACAACGACGGCATGCACTTCTTCCCGTTTCCGGCCCGCGGCGTCAGCGGCGTGTCCAGCGACCGCGGCCTGATCTGCGTCAATCACGAATATGTCGACCCCGGCCTGCACGTCAACAGCGCTGCCTACGCCACCCACCCATTGACGGCCGCCGACGTGGCCGCCCAGGTGGCCGCGCACGGTGTCAGCGTGTTCGAAGTGCGCAAGATGGGCGGCGACATGAAGGTGCAGCGGCCCTCGGCTTTTGCCCGCCGCGTCACCGGCAAGACCCCTTGCCGTGTCAGCGGCCCGGCCGCCGGCAATGCCCTGCTGAAAACGGCTGCCGACCCCACGGGCACCCAGGTGCTGGGCACGCTGAACAACTGCGCCCACGGCTACACGCCCTGGGGCACTTACCTGACCTGCGAAGAAAATTTCAACGGTTACTTCGGCACGACGGCAGCCAGGCTGGCGGCCGCACCGCTGACGGCCCTGGAGCGCCGCTATGGCGTGAACGGCGGCGGCTTCGGCTACCGGTGGCATGAACAAGACCCGCGCTTCGACATCCGCAGCAACCCGAACGAGCCGAATCGCTTTGGCTGGGTGGTCGAGATCGACCCGTGGAACCCGAACTCGACGCCGATCAAGCGCACCGCGCTGGGCCGCTTCAAACACGAAGGCGCCTGGAGCGTGGTGGGCACCGACAATTCGGTGGCCGTGTACCTGGGTGACGACGAGCGCAACGACTACATGTACAAGTTCGTCTGCGCCGGCAAGTACAACCCCACCAACCGCGCCGCCAACCGCGACCTGCTGGACACCGGCACGCTGTTCGTCGCCAAGTTCAATGCCGACGGCTCGGGCAGTTGGCTGCCGCTGCTGTGGGGCCAGGGTGGGCTGACCGCCGCCAACGGTTTCGCCGATCAGGCCGAAGTGCTGATCAAGGCCCGCCAGGCCGCCGACCGCCTGGGTGCGACGATGATGGACCGCCCGGAATGGGTGGCCGTGCACCCGACCACGCGCGAGGTCTACCTGACGCTGACCAACAACAACCGCCGCGGCACCACTCCAGCATCCAGCAACAACGCCGACGGCAGCACCACGGCAGCCTCGGCGCGCCCGGCGGTGGACGCCACCAACCCGCGCATCGACAACCGCTACGGTCACATCCTGCGCTGGAACGAGGCTGCCGGCGACGTGGCTGCCACCAGCTTCGCCTGGGACATCTTCGTCGAGTGCGGCGACAAGGCCACCACGCTGTCACCAGCCGCGCGGTATGTCGGAAACGTCAACGGTGATGACCTGGGCGCACCCGACGGCCTGTGGTTCGACAAAGACGGCCGGCTCTGGATCCAAACCGACCAGCAGGGTGACGGCACGGGCGACTGGGCCAACATCGGCGGCAACATGATGTCGTGTGCCGACCCGGCCACCCGCAAGATTACCCGCTTCATGACCAGCCCGCGCAATTGCGAGGTCACCGGCGTGGTCACCACGCCCGACGGCAAGACCATGTTCGTCGGCATCCAGCACCCGGGTGAAGACTGGGCGCCGGGCGCGTTCACCAGCCGCAGCACGTGGCCCGACAGCGGCGTCAACGGCGTTACCACGCAGGCCGTGGCCGTCAAGCCGCGCTCGTCGGTGGTCGTCATCACCAAGGACAACGGCGGCGTCATCGGGACCTGACGCCGCGCGGCAAGCACGGCTCCACTTTCTACTTCAACAGGATCCCCCATGAAACTAAACGCTCTCACCGCTGGCCTTGCGCTGGTGGCGCTTTCCCCAGCCCACGCCGCGCTGACCAACAACCCTTTCGACATCGTCGGCCCGATGTCGGTGGTCAACTTCGAAGCCTTTGATGGCCTGATCACCACCGGCCCGCAGCTCGTGGCGCCAAACCTCGTCTTCACCGGCGACACGGGTTCGGTGCTGGGCGCCTTCATCGCCGACCTTGGCGACAACGGCCTGTGGGGTGCGGGCAACCGCTTTGCCTCCACGGCCTTCGTCGGCGAACTGCGATTCACCTTCACCGGCAACCTGGTGTCGCAGGGTGCGGGCGCGCTGGTCAACCACATCGCGTTCGGCGGCTTGCCGTTCCAGGTGGTGATCTCGGCCTATGGTGAGAACAACCAGATCATCGAGACCCACAGCGTCACCGTCGACACGCCGGACACCAGCCTGAACGAAGGTGTGTTCGTGGGCATCGTGCGTCCCCAGGCTGACATCCGTTCGATCTCGTTCAAGGGCAATTCGGTCGTTGTCGACAACCTCGGCTTCACCGCACCCGTGCCCGAGCCTGGCACCTACGCCCTGCTGTTGGCCGGCCTGGCCTCCATCGCGTTCATCGCGCGCCGTCGGCGCGACTGAAGCAGCGCCCCCTGGGCCGGGGTGCAGACGAGCCATGGATCTTGCACTCGGTTTGACGGGGGCGGCCATCCTGCTGGCCGCTTCGTTGGGCGCGGCCGGTCAACCGGTGCAGGTGCAAGCGCAAACACAAACGCCAACGCCAACGCAAGCCGGGCCGCAGGTCATGCAGTACCGCTTGCAGGCCGTTGCCGACACCACGATTTTCGCCAACCAGGGTGGCGACACGGCCTACGACGCCACCAGCGACGGCAGCGGCCCCAACATCTGGACGTCGGTGCTGGCCGCCGGTGTGACGCGGCGCGCTTTGATCCGCTTTGACCTGTCCGCCATCCCGACGGGATCACAGGTGGTGAGCGCCAGCCTGCAGCTGTTTGTGGTGCGAGCCCGTGACGAGCACAACCTGTCGCTGCACCGCGTGCTGGCACCCTGGGGCGAAGGCTCATCCAACGGCGGTGACGCGGGCATCGGCGCGCCGGCGCAGGCAGGCGACGCCACCTGGTCGCATCGCAACTGGCCAAACGAGACATGGGCCCAGCGCGGGGGCGACTTCGTGGTCACGTCCAGCGCCGTGCGCGCGGTCGGCTTCGGCCCCGCCAGCTACACGCTGGAATCAACCCCGGCCCTGGTGGCCGACGTGCAGGCTTGGTTGATCGCACCGGCCAGCAACCACGGCTGGATGTTGATTGGTGACGACCAAGGCGTGCAGAACGCCAAGCGGCTGGCCAGCCGGCAGTCAGACACCGCATCAGCCCGGCCCACCCTCGTGCTGAGCGTGTTGCCGGCCGCCGCCGACAGCGGCGACGTGCCATTGCCGCCCTGGGCGCTGGCCCTGCTTGCCGCCGGGCTGGCAGTAGGGCTGGCACGCCGCCGCCGCGCTTGACGAAGGCAGACAGTGCCCGCCGTGCGCGAATTGGCCGGCGAGCCCGGCAAGCCCGATGAGCCCAGCAAGCCCGATTCGCCCGGCGCGGCCTCGTTCAGCGCTCTGCGCATCGTTGCCTTCCTGGCGCTGTTCATGCTGCTCAGCATGGCCTGGGCTTCGTTGGCCGGGCCGGCGCTGCATCAATGGGTGATCGAACACATGACGGTGGCACCGGCCGCCCAACTGCTGGGCTGGCTGGACCCACAGCTAGGCGTCAGTGCCCAAGGCAATCGCTTGCAGGCCGAGGGTGGCGGGCTGCGCGTCAGCGGCGGATGTGAGGGCGTAGACATGGCGCTGCTGCTGATCAGCGGCGCGCTGTGCGCGGCAGTCGGCTGGCGTGCCCGCATGCTAGGGCTGGTGCTGGGCAGCGCGCTGGTGTTCGCGCTGAACCAGGCCCGAATCCTGGGCCTGTTCTACGCCTTCCGCCACAACCGCGAACTCTTCGATCTGCTGCACACGGTGCTGATGCCACTGGCCATGGTGCTGGTGATCGGCGGCTTCTTCATTGTCTGGTTGGGCGCGGTGAGCCGTGCTGCCCCCTCCCGGGCACCCGCCAACGCCAAGCCGGCGTGATGAATGGAATAAGGTGGTGCACGTGACGCGCTGGCTGCCAACCTGGCGGGGCGCCATCTTGCGCAGCGCCTTGCTGCGGCTGCTGCTGACTGGCCTGCTGCTGGTGCCCGCCACGCTGGCCGCAGGCGACCGCCTGCTGCAAGCCAGTGCGCCGACGATGACCCGGGTCTTCGAAGCCCTGGCCCCCGAGCTGCATGTGCTGCACCTGGCCTTGGCCACCGTGGGCACGCAACGCCATGTGCGGGTGCAGGTGGTGCTGGCCCGCACGCTGGTGCGGGGCGGACTGGTTATCGAGGCCGGCCCGCATCAAACGGCGGCGGCCTCGACACCCGCGCGCAACGGTCTGTTGGCTCCTTTGCTGGCCGCGCTGGCCGTGGCCGCCTGGCCGCTGCGCGACGGCCGCGAGGCGCTGACCCGCCTCCTGTTGTGCCCGGCGTTGTTGGCGTGGTGCTGGGTGGACGCGCCGCTGGTGCTGGCATCAACCCTCTGGCAGCCGTTTGCACAGGCCATGGCACCCGGCGCCGTCAGCGCGTTGGCTGGCGCCGAGCAGTTCCTGGCCGGCGGCGGTCGGATTGCCGTGGGCTTCAGCCTGGCCGCGCTGGTGGTGGCGCTCGCGCGGCTGCTGGCCAGCCGCGAGACGGTGCCGATCAGCTGAACAAACGCCGCGCCGCCGCCGTGCCCGCCGCCAGGTCCAGCGCCTCCAACCGGCGGTAGAGCTGGTTCAGTTCCTGGCCGATGCCGTCAAAGGCATGCAGCGTGACGGGTTTGCCCTGATCGTCGATGGCGGTGGCGTCCAGGTCTTCGGCAAGGGCGGTCGCGGCGCGATGCCAGGCCGGGAACGGCTCGGCACTTTCCGGCGACTGCGGCACGTCCAGCGCCAGCAGACAGTCGCGCACGGCGCTGTCTTGGGGGGAATCAGCCAGCGCGGCTTGCGAGTCCACCGTCAGCACCAACAGCGGCGGCGCGCCTTCTTCGTCCGAAGGCACCACCAGCCGCCCTGGCACATGGCCGGGCACAAAACCCCGGCGGGCTGCCACCTGCTGCACATAAGCCACGGACCAAGCCACGCCGTTGGACCGCAGCGTCAGCGTCAGCTGCGCGTCCAGCGGCCCGGCCAGGCCGTCGAGTTCACGCGCGCGGGCCACCACTTCCAGCATGTCGGGCACATCGGCGCGGGCACCCAGCGCTTCGGCAAAGGATTCGACCTTCTGCACGAACTCGGAGAACTCGATCTCGTTCAATGCGCCACTTCGGTTGGCCAGCTGGACACCGGCCTGCAATTCGCCGTAACGGCGGCCGGGTGCGGGCGTGTCCCATTCGCCGGACTCGGCGTCCAGGCCCTCGATGTAGAAAGGTTTGCTGCCGGCGCGGCGCGACGGTGGCACGTGCGCCAAAACGGCGTCGCCCGTCACCGGGCCGTCCAGCGCCAGAGGAACGATGGCGTCGATCAGCGCATCCAGCCGCTGCACGCGGCGGGCCGGCCCGCGCGGTGGTGCGGGCGGCGACAGGTCCGTGCCTGCAACGACATCAGCAACGGCATCGGCGCCCAGGGCGGGCTCTTGACGGTCGACCGCCGACGCGGGTTCAGCCTGCGCCTGGCGCGGCCCGGAGCGCCGCGTGCGCCACCAACCGTGCAGCAGCACCGCCAGCAGCACGGCCGCGCCCAGCAAGGCCAGGGCAACGGTCAGGTCGATGTCGATGTCGATGTTCATGCCACTTCAGCCAGCGTCGTGGCCGCCACCATGTCCACCGCCACGATGCGCGACACGCCCTGCTCCTGCATCGTCACGCCGATCAGTTGTTCGGCCATCTCCATGGCGATCTTGTTGTGGCTGATGAACAGGAACTGCGTGCCCACGCTCATCTCGGTGACGAGCTTGCGGTAGCGCTCGGTGTTGGCGTCGTCCAGGGGCGCGTCGACTTCGTCCAGCAAACAAAACGGCGCCGGGTTCAGCTGAAAGATGGCAAACACCAGCGCGATGGCGGTCAGCGCCTTTTCACCACCACTCAGCAGATGAATGGTGCTGTTCTTCTTGCCTGGCGGCTGCGCCATCACCTGCACGCCGGCGTCCAGAATCTCGCCGCCCGTCATCACCAGCCGCGCGTTGCCGCCGCCGAACAGCATCGGAAACATGCGCCCGAAATGTTCGTTGACCTGGTTGAAGGTGCTGCCCAGCAGGTCGCGCGTTTCCAGGTCGATCTTGTGGATGGCATCTTCCAGGGTTTGCATGGCCTCCAGCAGGTCGGCGTTCTGCGCGTCAAGGAAGGTCTTGCGCTCGCGTGAGGCGCCCAGTTCGTCCAGCGCCGCCAGGTTCACGGCACCCAGCGCGTTGATTTCGCGCTGGATGCGGTCGATCTCGGTTTGCAGGCCCCACAACTTCACGCTGCCTTCTTCGATGCTGCGCTCGAGCGCTTGCGCATCCACCTCGGCTGCCTTCAACTGGTCGATGTACTGCGCGCCGCCCAGCTGCGCGGCTTGCAGTTCCAGTTGCAGCGCAGTAATGGCGTCGCGCAGCGGCTGAAGGCTCTGCTCGAAGCCCAGCCGCTGTTCGTCGGCACGGCGGACCTGCGTGCTGAGGTCGTCGTACTGGCTGCGAGTGGCGCCGAGGCTCTGTTCACGTTGCAGCTTCAGCGCCAGCGCGGCCTGCAGGCCCGAATGCGCGGCGGCGTCGTCGAAGCCAGCCAGTTCTTCTTGCAACTGGCCACTGGTGTGCAGGTTGGCCGCCACCTGGGCGGCGGCTGTCTGCACACCGCGTTGCAGCTCAGCTTGCCGCGCCGCCAGCGCCCGCGCCTGAAATTTCGCCTCTTGCGCCTGGCGTTCCAGGCTGCGCTGTTGTTCACGCGCGTCGGTCAGGCGGCGTTCGGCGGCGATGACGGAATCGTCCAGTTCGGCGTGATGTTCCTGCGCTGTGCCCAGGTCCATGTCGAGCGACTCAAAACGGGCTTCGTCGCTGGCGCGGCGTTCTTCCAGCACGTCAAGCTGCGCGCTGATCTCGCTTAGCTCGCCGGCCAGTTGTTCGCGCCGCGAGCTGGCCGCGTCTGACTGCTGGCGCAGCCGCAGCAGTTCCACGTTCAGGCCGTGCACGCGGTTCTGCGCCTCGCCAGCTTCACGCCGCGCGCCGAGCAACCGCTGCGAAGCGTCGGTGTATGCCGCTTCGAGCCGCACCGACTGGCTCCCGGCGTCGTCTGACATCAGCGCCTGCGCGCGCTGCTGGCGCGACAGATTCTCGATCTCCTGCGCACGGGCCAGCATGCCGGCCTGTTCGGTATCGGGCGCGTAAAAGCTGATGGCGTGCGGCGACACGGCATGGCCTTCACGCGTCATGACGACTTCGCCCTGCGTGAGCTTGCCGCGCGCGGCCAGGGCCTCGTCCATCGATTCGGCCGTGTACACGCCGTCCAGCCAGTCGGTCAGCAGAGCCTGCAGCCCGGCATCGGCCAGGCGCAGCAGACCACCCAGCCGCGGCAGGGTGTGGTGGCTGGGGCTGATGGCCCCCGCAGGCAACGCATAAAACGCCAGCTTGGCCGGCGGTGCGTCGGCCGCAAAAGCACGCGCCAGGTCCAGCTTGCCGATCGACAGCGCATTCAGCCGTTCGCGCAATGCCGATTCCAGCGCGGTTTCCCAGCCGGGTTCTATATGCACCTGCGTCCACAGACCGGCCAGCCCGGTAAGGCCGTGGCGGTCCAGCCAGGGCTTGAGCTTGCCTTCGGTCTGCACTTTGTCCTGCAACGCGCGCAAGGCGTCCAGGCGCGCAGCAATGTCGGCCAGACGACCCGATTCGCGGTTCACCGTGGTCTGGGCCTCACGGCGCTGTTCGTCGAGCGCAGGCACGTGTTCAGACAAGTCCTGCAGCCGCGCCTGGGCAACTTCAAGCGCCTCGGTGGCACCGGCTTCTTGCACGGTCAGCGCGTCCAGCCGAGCTTGGTCGGGCGCTTGCAGGCCATGGCGTTCGCTGGCCAGCCGCTCCTGGCGGCCGCGCAGCTGTTGCGACTGTTCCTGCACGCTGCGGCCTTCGGCGGCCAGCACCTGGATCTGCTGCTGCACCTGCGCCACCAGCGCGCGCTGCGCGTTGCTGGCGGCCTGCGCCGTGCGCACCGCGTCTTCCACGGCCGGCAGGCCAACCGCCTGTTCTTCGGCCTGCGCTGCCTGCACGGCGCTGTCTTCTTCGGCCGCGGCCATCTGGCCGGCAATGTCTTGCAGTTCTTGCCCGGCCAGTTCCTGGCGTGCAGCCCACTGGGCGTTCTGCGCCTGCAACTCAGCCAGGCGCGCCTGCGCGCGCTGGCGGCCTTCCACCACGTAGCGGATGCGTTCTTCGAGCCGGCTGACTTCCAGTGCGGCATCAGCCAGCAGGCCTTGTTCGTCATGCAGCGCGTCACTGGCTGCGTAATGCGCCTGGCGCACCTGTTCCAGTTGCGCCTCGACATGGCGCAGATCGGCCATGCGCGATTCCAGCGACAGCGCCGCGGCCACGGCGGCGGCCTTGACCCGTGCTTCTTCGCCCGCCGCGTCGCTGGCCTTCAAAAACCACAGCTGATGCAGCTTCAGCGTGCCTTGGTCTTGCAATGCGCGGTACTGGATGGCCACCGCGGCCTGGCCTTCCAGTTTGTCGAGGTTGCTGTTCAGTTCACGCAGGATGTCGTCGACCCGGGTCAGGTTCTCGCGTGTGTCCTTCAACCGGTTTTCGGTTTCGCGGCGGCGTTCCTTGTACTTGCTGACACCGGCGGCCTCTTCGAGGAACAGACGCAATTCCTCGGGCCGGCTTTCGATGATGCGGCTGATGGTGCCCTGGCCGATGATGGCGTAGGCGCGCGGGCCCAGGCCGGTGCCCAGAAACACGTCCTGCACGTCGCGTCGGCGCACGGGTTGGCTGTTGATGTAGTAGCTG
>ENA-OBIT01000651-OBIT01000651.1-metagenomes-genome-assembly--contig:-NODE-651-length-14583-cov-5.47928_pt1 | contig 14583 bp, 10 predicted proteins | sample MGYA00153386_OBIT01 | MGnify analysis MGYA00153386
CAACTGGCTCTTTTTTGATTCTGATACCCCGTCCGCTTGCGGCGGGGTAGTTCATAGTAAGCATATTTTGGATGCACAAGCTTATTTATCAATTTACAAATAACTCCGTTATAAGTAACAAAATGCTTACCTGCACCCCAGTTCACGATACCTGCATATGCACCAATATGACCAATTACAGGCGAATCCTCGCTGTTGAACTCATTGTGAGTGCCAACGATGCCATTGCTGCCATAAACAGGATATTCGCCGCCTAGTGTTGGAATGGTATTACCCATGCCATATTGAAATTTATACACCTCCCCCAACGTCTTCCACTCCACTTCCCCTTCTTCAAAAGTCAACAACCGATCGCGGTAGTAGTTGTATTGTTTTTTGCGATCGGTCAGCTCGGCGGTCAGCGCTGTAAAAGTGTCCAAAATCCGCACGATTTCGGCTTGAATTTTGAGGGGTGGGATGGGGATTATAAAGTCTTTGACTTTGGTGTCCGAAATTGCAGGGTATGCTGAACCACTTTGATTTTCTTCAACATAGATTTTAAAATTATTTGAAGCAATGCAATATAGAATCCATTTCGGCAACACCTCATCTTTTTTGGCTCGTAAAATACAGTAGCCAGTACTGGCAACTTCACCAGAGTACTCATTATCAATTAAGCAATATCGTTGTTGAGATGGCCGAGTTGTCGCAAAAATAACATCATTTTTTTCAACAAGCTTTTGCGCTCTGCTTGGTGCATTATTGGCTTTTATTTCGGTTATTTCAGCTATTTTTTTGGTTTCGATGCTAACAGAGGTCAAATCAATATGGCGATAGATTCGATCTGTATTTCTCCATTTAATATTACTCGTCGGCAATACTACATCCCCCAGAGGCTTCCACTCCACCGCCACCCCATCCAACAGCTTTTCCAGAAAGTTCATGCCGCTCATCCCCCAATCTCCTCACCTTCAATCTCCGCCACGATCGCATCAATCTCAGCACGCAGGCGATCGATCTTGGCAACGGTGGTTTTTAGTTCAGCATTGAGGGCGGTGATATCCGTGATTTCGGTGTCCTTGGCTTCCACATAGCTGCTGACCGACAGATTGTAATCATTGGCAGCAATCTCTTCAAAAGGCACCGATCGCGCGAAGTGGGCAAGGTTTTCTTTGCTATCAAACACCCCCATGATTTCGGCAATGTGATCATCGGTCAGGGTGTTGGTGTTGGTGTCTTTTTTAAACAGTCCACTGGCATCAATAAACTGGGTGTCGGTGTCGGGCTTGTGTTTGGATAACACCAAAATGGTCACGGCGATGGTAGTGCCAAAAAACAGATTGGGCGCGAGTGAAATCACGGTTTCAACGTAGTTGTTATCCACCAGATACTTTCTGATTTTGGCTTCCGCACCGCCACGGTAAAAAATACCGGGGAAGCACACGATCGCCGCGCGACCCTTGCTCGATAAATAGCTCAAGCAATGCAGCACAAAGGCAAAGTCAGCTTTAGATTTAGGCGCAAGTACGCCTGCTGGGGCAAAGCGATCGTCATTAATCAGCGTTGGGTCATCACTACCAATCCAGTTCACCGAATAGGGCGGGTTGGAGACGATCGCATCAAAGGGCTTATCATCAGCAAAATGCGGGTCGGTCAGAGTGTTGCCCAACTGCATATTGAACTTGTCGTAGTTGATGTTGTGCAAAAACATATTCATCCGCGCCAAGTTATAGGTAGTGTGGTTAATCTCCTGCCCGTAAAAACCGTCTTCAATAATGTGAGCGTCAAAGTGCTTTTTGGCTTGCAATAGCAGCGAACCAGAACCACAGGCGGGGTCATAAATTTTATTGACACTGGTTTGCTGGTGCATGGCAAGCTGGGCAATCAGCCTAGAGACATGCTGCGGGGTAAAAAACTCACCACCCGATTTACCAGCATTGGCGGCATAGTTGGAGATCAGAAACTCATAGGCATCGCCAAACAGGTCGATATGGCTGCCTTCAAAGTCACCAAAATCCAGCTTTGCCACGCCTCTTAGTACCTGCGCCAAGCGCAGGTTTTTATCTTTAACCGTGTTGCCGAGGCGGTTGCTGGTGGTATCAAAGTCGGCAAACAGCCCTTTGATGTCCAGCTCGGAGGGGTAGCCATTGGCAGAGCTTTCGATCGCCACAAAAATCGCAGCTAGGTCGGTGTTTAGGCTTTCGTTGGTGTCGGCGCTGGCGACGATCGTGGCAAACGACTGGCTGGGGTAGATGAAGTAGCCTTTGGTTTTAATGGCATCGTCTTTGATGTCGTCGGTAATGACGCGATCGGACAGCTTGGCGTAGTGGATGCTGTCATCGCCAGCCTCGATGTAGCTGGCAAAGTTTTCACTGATAAAGCGGTAAAACAGCGTGCCGAGCACGTATTGCTTGAAATCCCAGCCATCGACTGAGCCGCGAACATCATTGGCGATTTTCCAGATTTGGCTTTGCAGAGCGGCGCGTTGTTGGGTACTCGTCATTATGAAAATTCTGGTTCAATTGCTTGTGCATAACGTTGCCCATCACCCGCCGCAGATATCCTCTGCCATAACCGATCAACTCTCGGCGGTCGGTGTGCATGGGCGTTGTTATGCGGTGCGCTCCTCCAACATCTCAAGTCTATGGTTAGCGGCGCTAAGAAATCAACAATTCTGCTAGGGTAATGATGGCGATGCTAATCCTTGAAGTAACCGCGCATAGTGTTCGAGATAAAATTCCTGAGACTTGGCGATCGCCTGCACCAATTCCTGGTTAGCGACGGTTTCCCACCATTGTTTTAGGCGATCGAGTCCGCCTGGGAATTGAAATCCACGGAAATGCTCCAATACCGCCACCTGTTCAAACCAGGGGTAGGCGGAAATATAGGGTTCATGTGACGAAGTGCAGCCTTACCTAATTTTTGAATTTCCACACCATTTTTGGACTTGATTGATAAGAAATACCAATCATTACATTGCTTAGTTCGTCTCCTTTTAGGTAAAGTATCATGAAGATATAAACGTCCCTCAGAGGACTTGACCCATGCTACAAATCACTGCCCAACTTCCGTTTTCGGCAAAGTTATTTTCTCCTCCACCGAAACAACCATCAACCAGAGACAGAGAATACCTGCGATCGCCAGAAGTAAAAGCGATGATTCGCGCTAACTTTGTTACCAACTAGATTTAATTCGGTTGGTAAAAGAGTCCAATTTTCGCTCAGTTTTTCTTTATCCCAATTTGCTTTGACCATTCACCAAGATTGGTTATCTGTTTCTGTCTTAGTCTATTGGATGGGTTTTGGGTGCGATCTGAGTTCGGGTAGAGCGATCGCTCAATTCCCCCAGTACTCTCCAGGAAGATCCTTTCTTTTAACAGTAACCCTGCCAACTTTCTTACCTGACATTCTCAATAATTCATCACCTGAAAATTCAAAACCAAGCTTTAGTGCTATTTGTGCAACTTCATCTGCTGTTGATGAAGCAAGCACCTCATTTTTAAGTGCAGGTTCAGACTGCATTTTCTTTAAAAATGCCTCGAGTTGATCTAAAGCCATATTTGAAACTCCTATTCTCGCTCTTTGGTGTTGCGAACTTGTGATCAGACTTATATAGCAGTCCTAAATCATTTGTAAAAAATCTAACGACCGAAACCGTTGACCGATAAGCATTCCAGGATTGAAATGGGATCCCAAAATTCATGAATCATTTAGGATTGCTATAATATAGGAATTACGCATTGACAGAAAATTAGAACGTGCATCCCCTAGGTTTTGTATTGTGGAATACATTAATTCGCAAATCGAAAGGCAGTTTTGAACAGAAACTTCAAGTTGAACTTGGTTCTTGAAGCCCTTCAAATCAAGCAACTTCGTTGACGCATACCTGACTAGATTTGTACAGTGCGTAACTTCTATAATAGATCATCTTAAATGCTCTACGTTGAATATTCATGACCGCAAAATCTTAACCTCCACACTCCCTACTGCATACTGCCCCTTCAAAAGTGCGATCGCAACCAGACAATCTCAACGGACTCAATCGGCGTATCGGTTACGTATAACTATTGGTTATACGGAAACTTTCCGTATAACACCCCAAAATGGATGATTAGCCAGACGATTTCCGCATAACACTCCAATCGAAGAGGTAAGCAGAATCATTCTGCATCACATACTATTTTGGCTAAATCGATCGCACTATTCTGTCTACTGAAAACCCGCTAAGCGATCGCACCCTCCTAACTCACTTTTCCTTTCCCACCCGCCACGCACTCTCAGCCCCATTCCTGCCCACACGGGTAAACCTAAACCCATAGCGGCAAAACTCAGCCCCGTGTAACGACTTCAGCCCCAACAACGGTGCAAGTTGGCTAGTCGAGAGTAACCATCCCTTCTCAGCCACCCGATCCAACAGTTCCAGGTTTGCCAGAGGGTCAGGTTCAGTAGGCTGGAGAGAAGCCAGCGCACCCAACAGTACGCCCACCATCTTACTCTCATCAACTCTAGTAATGTCCTGCGTCCTATGAGAAGGGTTCCAGGTGTCCTGTGAGACACGCAACAGATCAGTATAGCCATTACTCGGAAAACTGGCGACACTTAACGCGGGGTTCCGTTCCCCTGCACCTCAACCCCTTGTACCAAAGAACTCAGTAATCAATCGAGCGATCGCCCCTTAAGGTAGAGAGCGAAGCTATCGCTCAACGACTTCACTCCGGCTGCACTGTTGAAGATCTGCCTGCTCTTCAAGCCGCGCGATTAGAGCGGTTGCAAGGTGTGGGCTGATTATCGTTGCTCCTTTGACCGCAAGCGTCTTGGCGCGCCTCATACCTCAGTTGTTGCCCATTTACGGGGTATTAGTGACGATTGGGGTTATAGGCTTGCTGGGAACTCTTGCATTGAGCAAAGACCCAGAAAATAAAGCGTTCTCCCTTCTAGTTGCAAGCCTCGTGGCTGGGGGGATTCTGCTCGGTTCTTGGGATTGGCTTGCTTTCATTTTCATGGATAGTTCGGGCGCAAGCTTAATCTATCAGGGTGGAATAGTGGTGGGCTTTGCTAGTTTGATTGCAGCCCTGCAGCGAACTCTAAGGTCTGCCGGATACACTCCACCGTGGGAGGGCTATCAACAATGACAAGAACTTCAACCTTTGGATATTTATTTGGAGGAGCGGTCTGCACGGTTCTCGCTTCAATGGGACCAGTTGATCCTTGTTTGGGTAAGGGCGACTCTTGCTCTTACATCGGAGGCTACAAGGTGATTTTCGGCTTGTTATCCATCGGCGGCTACGTCGGGGCGATCATGGAATCCCATCAGACGGAGGAAGAAGAGTTTGAGGATTTTAGAGACAAAATCCTCAGCGACCAAAGCCGTGATGCAATCTCTCAAGTCTATGCACAAAAAGAGATTGAAGTGGCGGAGGTGATGGCGGAGGAGTACGGCTAAAATAGCCCAACGCGCCAAAAATGTACAAGTACGTTTCAAACCCTTGCTAGCCATGCTTTTCAGCTAAGGTTAGATTCGGTTACTCTATCTCCTCGAAACAGCTAAGATTCTGGAACAACGTCACATTAACTTGTTGTCATTGCGAGAGAGTATTGATACCACGACAGCTACAGGACGCTGTTTTCTGTCGATGATGGGGGCTATCCATCAGATGGAGCGAGAATTACGGGCTGAAAGAGCGTCCGCTGGGAGAGTTTCAGCTAAAGCTAGAGGCAGAACGGGTGGAAGACCCCGAACCGATGTTGCCAAACTAGAGAATGCCAGGATCTTGTATCAAAATTCTGGTAAGACAGCCACTGAGGTTTGTAGAGTCGCCGGTGTCGGCAGGCGGGTATTCTTTGCTTACCTAGCCCAAAAGCATGACTAGCAGGGGTTTGAAACGTACTTGTACATTTTTGGCGCGTTGGGCTATTTTAGCCAAGGTGCTGGCGCGGATCACTCGGCGTAGCCCATCACTTTTCGTCAAATCTCCATCTAAATAAACTGTTGTGAGTTGATTTAGATAAGTTTTGACGGATTCTTGCGCTCGCTTTTGTCTGTCCTGATTTTCTTTTTGCTGAGTGGCTGTTTGAGTAAACCACCAAATTGCAACGGGAATCAAAATCACCCCGAACGCTTCTAGAAGGGGGCTAACTTTTGCACTAATTCGGAAAATATCTGATCGGTCACACCAGTGTGCCGTGGGTTCAATTACTTTTTTTTCGACCCACATCAGCGGCTGATTCACCCAGGAGAGTCCCTTTCGGATACCGTTCAGTTTTTTTGAGCCTATCTCTTGCTTCAGTACCTCGATCGCCTTTTGCCAGTCGTCATCGGAAGAAACCCCTGGACCACCACGCGCTTCCCAAAGGGAATAGGCTTTGGCTCGAATCTGATCATCTGAAAAGGTCTGCGGCTGTGATGTGTCTCGAAGTTTGAATAAGGGCATAGTCCCCAGGATTATTACATATCAACTATTACAGCAGCCCAATGCAGCGTTTCTGAAAAATATCGGGACTGACAGAGCCGCGATCGCGTGTTCATTTCCTCATCATTTTTGCTGATTGCTTGGGCACTCTAGACAAAAAAATTGGGTGCAGTGATGGATAATTTTTCATCAGCAGATTACATGTAGCCGTTCGCCAACAACATCTTTTGCTTGTCCTGTGCCTCAACTATTCCGAAATTATTGGAGAGGACCTTGTAGTAAAAATAACAAAGCCTCCGACGACGCTGAGTTGCAGACTCATTCAGTTGTGGGGAGCTTTTCGTTACTAATAATGGGGACTCTGCGATAAACACAGAGTCCCCATTATTTTCAAGATTAGAAGTGGCAACAAGAAACTCTATATTGAGTGAGAAAAGCAATTCCGGTTGTGTTGCAATGCCGACTTCTGATCATCCATCGAGCCTCATTCGTAGCCAATCAACATAGCAACAGTAGAGTTGCAATGCTGCAACTGTATTAAAACGAGGTTAAGTAAACCTAGCGGATTGGGTGACTGCTCCGCTAGGTTTACTTAACCCCTGATAAGGTAGAAATTCGAGCTACTTAAAGGCTGATTTCTCCTATATATTTGCCTCAACAGAAACCATCAAAGTACCAATTGATTTAAGTAAGTCAAATTTGATTTTTTGATTGCCGTACGTCGTAACAGCTTCATCTTCTGAACCCTGACTGATAAGAGCGGCATTATCCTGAAGCCACTCACCAGAACCACTCCACTCAGGAGATGTTTTTTTAATGAAAGCTACTAAGTAGGCAGCAGTAACTAGATTGTTCTCAGACAATGCTGTCATAATGGTTGCCTTTCTCAGATTGCTTGGAGAACCAATTAGCTCAATTAGAGTTAAACCATCCCTGGATTTTCCAAAAACTCTGGGTTGACCATCAACTGGTTGAGACTGACTAAATTGAAAATCTACACCGGATTTTTCAAACAGGGATTGAATTGCATTTCGACTGACACCAATACTTAGTGTGGCTTCACGGATTTGTGCCTCAGCAACTTGCTGTTCTCGCTCAGTCCTTTCAGTTTCGCGGGCTGCCTGTTCCGCTTGCTCTTTAAGCTGTTGCTTCTCTGTGTAAAAGGCAATCTTCTCTTGAGCTTTCGCATAAGATGCTGAGTTTTTTGGTACTCGATTTAGAGTTCTAATTGCCTTAGGATAGCCATCCGATTGAGCGGCGACCGAAGCAGTTTGTAATAACTGTTCTGCTTCTAAATCGACCTTTTGTTGCTCTTTAATTCTTTGCTCTTCTTGGTACTTAGCAGTTTGTATTTTTGCTTGAGAGTAAAACTGTGTTTGCAGAGGAACTTGTGATAGGTAGGCGATCGCCCCCAAGTAGTCTTGGCTATTAGCAGCAGTGGTGGCTTTTTGAATTAGTTGCTCTGCATAGGGATCTAAACCAAGTGTATCTGTCAGGACTGCATCTACAAGGTTGATTTCGCCGAGATCTGCTCCTGTGAGGTCAGCACCGGTTAAATTTGCCTTCCTGAAGTTTGCGCTTGTAAGTTTGGCACTTTGCAAATTAGCATGATTTAAGTGAGCGTTTACTAAATTTGCTTGAGCCAAATTCGCACCACTTAAAATGGCACCGTTTAATAGAGCGTTATGCAGATTGGCACCGTTGCTGAGATCCGCATCGGTCAGGTTAGTGTCTAAAAGCTTAATGTTGGATAGATCAGCACCTTGTAGGTTAGCACCGCTGAGATTGGCTGAACTTAAATTGGCAAATCCTGCAAATCCCCAAAATCTAGCGCCTTTCAACTCAGTATTACTCAGGTTTGCACCTGCTAATTCAGCATTACTGAGAATTGCGTCATTGAGTTTAGCGTTGCTGAGATCGGCACCACTCAAATTGGCATTGCTGAGATCTGCGTTCTGTAGCCTAGCGCCTTGAAGATTAGTATGGCTGAGGTCTGAAGCTTTAAGAATAGCTTTGGTCAAATCTGAGCTATTCAAATTGGCGTGACTTAAATCAGCGTTAGGTAGATTGGCTTCAATTAAAGTAGCTCCGCTGAAATCACAGCCTGAGCAACTGCTGGTAGTGAGTAGGCGGCTAAGGTCATCATTATTTGCAGCGATCGCTGGCATCATCCAACAGACCATCAATGTGCCTATGAGTAGAGTTACAATCGCTGCGCCCCTGATCTTCATGCTGATCTCGCTCCATTTAGCTCTGCGTTCCTTGTAAAGAGTTCCCAAAGCATCAGACCGGGTTGCTATTCGTTGGCGCGTGGCGCGTGTTCGATCAAATAAAACAAACCGCGTCTCATTGGTTTATCAATCCATTAAGCTTGCAAGTAAACATCCATCACTATATAAAGACGTTTATGGAGAAAATGACTTCTGAAGAAGCTCTAAGCCAACTAGAAGCAAGACTCGCCCACAAGAATCACGTGGATATTGCCCTTCTGCTTTCACCCCTTCCTCAAGCAGATTTCATGCATGCAGGCTCCGCAGTAGAGCAATGGTTTGAAAAGGTGCAATCTGAGGACAGAGCCATGGGGATTGAGCGGTATTCAATTCTACGCGCTTATGCCTGGATACCCAATACGCCGCAAGGACAGGCATTTTATCAACTGGCACAAGCCATTGCTGCAACAGCTAAGCAAGATTCACTCAGGTTCAAAACCTGTGCAGGCGATCTCACGCTATCAACGCTAAAGGAAAAACTTGCATCAGGCTGTGGATTGAGTAGCCTCAAACTTTTCCCATCATTCGATACGCACATTAACCGTCACGACCCAAAGCTCCAGAAGCGCACGCAACATCAACTGGAAAAAGCTAAAGACCAACTATTTAATCAAATTTGCTATCTCAAAACGATTCAAAGTTATTGGCAAGCCCAAGGTTTATTATTTGCCTATCAATATTTTAAAGAACAAGACTCCTCCTTCAACCTGATACCTAATCCCGTGGGGGATGAAGGCGTTTTAAGAGACCACTTCCCAAAAACAGCCGTCAACAATTTGATTGCGGACGTGGCCGTTGAACTGTCCTTCTATCAATTAATTTGTGACGGGCAACAGGAGATTGATAGAAGGTTGAGTCAGCAGAATTTAGCAAATCCCTTCGCCTCCTCTTGGAACTTGTTTCTGCAAATTTTGCGAGAGCAGTTTCAAACCTTCTGGCAATTAGGTCCGCTCAATCTTGAAGCAAAGTTTCTAGATCGCGCTCAGCAACGAGAAAACCTACGGGTTCGGCTGCACTGGTTGCGGGGCAACAGTTGGGACGGGAAGCGCAATGGCGAGGATCAACAAGAAATCACCGAGAAATATGAGCGTTTTTTGCAGGGACACGGCTGGGAAGGTCAAGTACTGCTTGCTCTACGAGAACCTGGACAAAAATCCCCCTTAAACCCGAGTTGGAAGCGATACATCAAAGCGATGACCGCTGGACTAGAGCAATACGTCGATGAGTTTCAGTGGCGAGATGGGTTCCCCTACAAAACGCGAAGAACCAGTAAAATCCAACCCATTCAAGCTGAGGTCACAGAAAGTGGATACATTCAGTGGGTTTGGCTTAATAATCCTTCATAAATTCAAAAATATTCCTCTAGCCTAAACGCGCTTGGTAGTCTCCTGATATCAAGACATCAGAGCTAGGAAATAAAACCTATGACGACTCCACGCAAGCCTTTAGAACCTATACAGGACAAGAGAAACGATACCTTATCAGAGAAGATGTCAGCTTCTCCAAATCCTTGCATCGTTCTAGATACAGAGACGCAACCCACCCGGCAATATCGCTACCGAAAACCCCCTCGCCGGGTCCGTGAGGAGCGCGAGAAAAAAGTTGCTCGCAAGGGTTGGAAATCTATGCGTGGCAAACCTGAAGTGTACGACGAACTGAAAAAGGTCACTACCATCGGCATTACTGCCAAAGGCTTAGCTGGACTCGATTGTCTAGCTCGGACTCGGAATATCTCTCGGAGTGAATTGGTTGAGCAGATTGGCCGTGGAAAGATTCAGGTTCAAGACTTGAATCCTTCTGAAGTTAGTCAAGAATAGGGCTAGAGAAACGGCAAGGTTACGTAAACTATACGACCTAGATTAATAGCATTGCCAGACTAGAAACTGCGTCAGGTTTTAGATAAGACCTCAGTTCAAGTTAAATGATAAAAGATTAAGTATTTCGGAATAAATTAGGTCGTCAATAAATCAATAGTCAGAGGCTTTTAGCTTTTATTGATGACCTAGCTTTTATTAGGATAAACTTCATCTTTTATTAATCAAGCGATGATTTCATATAAGCTAAATGCCTTTCATATAGGGTTTACAGGCTTTTAATATCACTTCCTTTGATTGGGATTGAAAATTTCGGATACGATTACAATAAGAGGGAGTTTTAATAAAAGCGTACTTTTTGAAAGTGTTTCCACAGAGTTTTTCAATCAAGGTTTTTGCTCATACATAAAACCTAATATTCTCGATTGTTTTTGGACAGATTTAAGGAGTAATTTATTATGATGACAGAACCGACGACTTGGTTCGATGTATGGATGGAGTTTGCCGCCAGTATTCAGGAGCAGGAAGTAAGTCAGTCTGCTCAAGCGGCAAGAGTTTTGAACGAGATGCGGTCAGCAATTTTGCGTATCGTTTTACCGCTATTGGGTTTCAAACGGAAATCCTCTGGAAAGAAGATGATTCAAAAAGAAGTGGCAGATGGGATGCAGTTTCTTAAAACTCTGCCTATCTCCAATCTGAAAGATGTTCGGACGAAGCTACAGAAAAGTTTGGCTTGGCAAGTCTTATCTAAATCTAGTCAGAACACTTACGGAGGGCGAATTAATCAATGGCTAAATTGGATGGAGGAGCACGGCTATCTGAAAGTAAGCATTAAACATTCAGCTCGTATCCAAGCTCAATTGTCACCCAAGACTCGGTTTGGGTATGGTTCCTGTGCAGCGGTGAAACTGACTTCACGAAGGGGTTTATATCCGGAATACATTCTCCAATGGCAGGAGATGTCGCCAGCTATGCAGTCCTGGCAGAACTACTTTGTGCAATTTCTAACGAAATCTAAACAGCCTGGTCGAGTGAACACGGCCATTGGTGAAGCAGGTGCATATCATTATCTGAAGGAACTTAATCTTTTCTGGGGCTGGATGACTCACGTGCGTCATCCTCGGATTCCTACGACTGAATTAACGGTTGATTTGCTCTTTCCATTGGTGACGGAGGAGGAATTGGAGGAACTCAGCCCGCGTCAACAAGAAAAACTGTGGCGAAAGCACCAGTTAGAGTTTCAGACCTGGCTGGGCGAATACCACGAGTACCTTAAAGAGGAGGGTAAGTCTCAAAGCCCTCACACCTGGAAGGGCAAGTTGAGTGCACTCAAAGCTTTGGGGCGTGTTCAGTATGCCGATCAAGTACAGAAGCTCTCCGATTACGAAAAGATTCCTTTGTTTGTGACCTTAAATAATTTCTTTAGGGAAGTATTTGAAGAATTGGATGAGTGGTCGGAGACGGGGCAATCGGTTGCAGATTGGTCGAAAAAGTGGCCGGAGGTGTTGGAAGACAAGACTGCTTTGGAAGTCGTTCAAGAAAAGGTGATTGAGGGGCTGCGACTGGAGTGCAGACTCCGAAGGAACGATGGCGAGTTTCGCAATGCCAAATGGCTGGCGGTCAAATATATGCATTTTCTCAAGTTTGCTTTATCTGGACTAATGCCAGCTCGACGGCAACAGGAGGATCGGTCGGCAAAAATCGCTTTGAGTTGCCCTGTGCAACGTCCTGACTTTGTCCCACCCGACGGTCTGTATTACCCCCTGCCTCCCGATGAGACAAGGGAAAAGAACCCGAAAAAGCAAGTGAGTGACAATTTTATTTACCGCACTTACCAACTCAATCACAAGCATTATCCTGAAGGCATTTGGGTTCGGGATACCCAAGGATACAAGACTCGCAAGAAGTACGGTTCGACTTCGATTGTAATTCCCAATCCAACTTTTGCTGATGGCTATTGCCTCTATGACTATATTGAGGCTTATTTGGAGGGGATTTGGGCACCGGAGGGACAGAAGAATTGTCATCTGCATGATTGGTCGTGGACAGGACATGCGGGCAAGCGAGGACGCTGGTTTACCTCAGGGCGGGCCGAATTTCAACCCCATGACAGGTGTGTTTTACCAACGTCATCTGAGCAGCCCATTTGGACTTGGGGATACTTCTTTGTGACCAGACAGACTGGGATGCCTTACGAAGAAAGTGGGTATGCAAAATCGATTCGGAATAATTCTTTTCGTCTGATTGGCAAAAAAATTACGCCGCATACCATGCGCTATCTTTGGGCGAGCTGGGGGGTGATGGTTGGTTTATCGGATGCTGAAATGCGATCGCTCGCTTACGCTATGGGGCACTCCGTAGAAACCCTGAGAAACATGTACGAAAGGTGTACGCCTCAACAAAAGCGTCAACTGATTGAAGATGCGATTAAGGAACGCTTGCTTGATCGGTTGTCGGGCAAGGCTACGGATGAGCCTGCGGTTTGCTTCAATCAGTTGCTGAAGTTGGCATCAAGGCTAAATCAGGAGGATCAGTTGCGGTTAATTCAGCAGTTACAAACCAATCTTTTGGCTGGGTAGTCGAGTCGTTCAAACGGGATCAAGGTCGTGATTTTAGGATAGACCTTTTGTAGTTCATCTGAGTGGTAGCTGTCGTTGAACAGGATGGTAATCTTCCAAAGATTAACCATCCTGAGTGCGTGAGTAATCCAGATTGTTCATCAACGATATTCCTAATAAAAACTCCCTTGGTTTGTAGCCTTGGGAGTTTGCTTCTATGCTTGTCTGCTAAGTCGGTAACAGGGTAGTAGCAAGTCGGTAACGCAACTGGGTTGCAACCTGGTAGCAAGTCGGGTGCAACCCAGTTGCAATGTGGTAACAGGGCTGTTACCGACCAAAACGATATATTTTCTACTCTGGTGCAACTAGGTTGCAATCCAACGAACCCACTCCCCCTTGCTGTCGATTGGGGTGAAGGTTTGTATTAGTTGGAGTTGCATTAACTCAATCAAAGAATCGTCGATCGCGTCTGAATTAAGCGCCCCATTTCTGCGAGATTTACCCCAGTTTTTGAGCGATGCCACTGGTAACTCCCCACCTTTTGAATTGATGTATCTGGCAACATCGTCTAGAGGTTCAGGTAAGTTATCAAATAAGTTTTGGGTAACTGGAACCTCAGCGATCGCGGTAGGTTCCACAGCATTTAGTTTAAAAGAATCCTCCAACCGCTCCAGGGGCGATCGCTCAATGTTGGGCAGCGGCAACCCATAGGCTTTAGCAATATCCTCTATCTTCCTTGGCGTGAGCGCGGGTGAAGCCAGCATCTCATCTATATCTGAGGCTGAAAATAATGGGGCGACTTTCGGCAGTTCCACAGCGCGCAAGTCAATTGGGTTAGGTGCAGCGGTTTGAATGGGCGGTTCAAACACAAACGCGATCGCGTCCTTTTGCCCTGGTAGTTGCAGCTTGCCCCTGCCAGTCGCCTTCAGAAATCCTGTATCTAAATCGGCTATACCTGGTTCCAGTTCGGCGATCGCCATTCCCGCATCGCGCAGCCGTGCCCCTTTCTTCAGCCCCATAAATTCCAGGGATGGATCATGGGTGACAATCAGCAGCGGCAAGCCCACCTTACGAGATTCAGTCAATCCGGTTCGGGTGAAGTCGTGTAGTAATTCTTGATCCACATTGGCAGCCCAACTAGAGGCTTCCTCACAAATCACGCTTTCAACTAAACCCGCTTTCAAAAGTTGCTCCAAGAAGTCATCCTCACTAATCCCTGACTGCTCAAAGATTTGATAGCGCTGCTTAATCAATGCCAGATAGGTTCTCATGAACTCTTCCACAGCTTTATAGTTTTTCCCGGCTCCAATCAGCTTCATGCCCTGCCAAGTGCTAGCGCTGCCATGAGGATTTAGCACGATAACTTTTTGATTGTGTGCCAACTTATCAGCGGCGATCTCTCTGGTGAGTGAAGTCTTGCCGCTGCCCTGCCCACCCCACACCAACGTGTTTTGCAGCCTAAAGAAATGCATCAATCGTGTGATCGGGTTGGGTTCGTCGGGCGTGGATTGGGGCGGGGCGCTGGCAGCCCGTCGGCGCTATTGGGTGGCATC
>ENA-OBIT01000652-OBIT01000652.1-metagenomes-genome-assembly--contig:-NODE-652-length-14567-cov-4.3136_pt1 | contig 14567 bp, 15 predicted proteins | sample MGYA00153386_OBIT01 | MGnify analysis MGYA00153386
CATGAACCGGGTGATGGCTCCCGCGCCCAGCCCCAGTTGCACGGCATGGCCGCGGCCCAATTGATCGCTGGGCACCCACAGCAGGCTGGCCAGCATGCGCTGCACATAGTCGAGTTCCACACGCTGTGGCTTGCTGATGCGCATGGCGCCCTGCACCCACATCGACCCCAGGTGCAGGTAGCGTACGCCGTCGAATTCCGACAGCGTGGCGGGGGGTAATTCGGTGCCCATAGGCGGGTCGGCCGGCTCAAGTCGTCGTGTCACAGGCCGTGGCCTTGCAGCTCATTTCGGCCAGACGCGGCAGCGCGGCTTGTGCGTTGTGAGTGGTGACAGCCGCCGTGTGTGCCAGCGTCCAGCCGCGCAACGCGGCGAGTGTGCGCGCGATGCGCGGCAGTTCGGCCGGTTCGTTGCGCCCCTGCGCTGCACCGGCCAGGCGCTCGGCCGCCGTGCGGTAGAGCCAGTGCGGCGGGATGTCGGGTGCGTCGGTCTCCAACACCAGCGCTGCTTCGGGCAGGCTGCGCGCCAGTTCACGAATCTGCAGCGCGCGCTCGAAAGTCAAGGTTCCGCCAAAGCCCAGCCTGAAGCCACGCTCGGTGAAGTGCCGTGCCTGCACGGCGCTGCCATTGAACGCATGGGCGATACCCCCGCGCACCTCGACTTGGCGCAACCCCTTCATCAACCCGTCGGCCGATCGGCGCACGTGCAGGATGACGGGCAGGCCGGCATCACGCGCCAGCTTCAACTGCGCGGTGTAGAAAAACGCCTGGCGTTGGCGGTCAAGGCCCGGCACAAAATGGTCCAGGCCGATTTCGCCCACCGCCACCAGGCGCGGGTCGTCGCCGTGCGTTTGCAGCGCGATTTGCAGGCGGTCCAGGTCGTCTTCGTGCGCCGCGCCAACGCACAGTGGGTGAATGCCCAGCGCGTAGGCGGTGTCGAACTGGTGCGCCATCTGGCGCACACGGTCGAAGTGGTCAGCGGCCACGGCAGGCATGACCAGCCGCACCACGCCGGCGGCGCGCGCGCGCTGCACCACGCTGGCGCGGTCAGCGTCGAACTCAGGGGCATCCAGGTGGCAATGGCTATCGGTCCACATCGCCCGATGATGACGCAGCGCCGCCGCTGTCTTGGCCGCAGGCCGCGTGCAGCGGGCCGGGCTTCCGTGATACCGTCTTTCGGCCATTCCGCCCTGCCCCGCACGCCGTACGCATGAGCAAGGACCCGTTCTACAGCCGCTCGCCCCGCAGGCTCCCGCCGCCGGTTCGACCAGGGGTCGCAGTTGAGGCGAGAGCATCGGGCGCAGTGGCCGCGGCCAGGCCTGACTCCGCAGCCGCACCGGCGCCGCGGCCACAGCGCCAACGCCAGCGCATCCTTACCTGGGCCAACCGCCACCCGGCACCACTGTGGGCCCTGGCTGGAGCGTTGCTGGCGTGTGCCGCCATGTTGTTGACGCTGCGTGTGCTGCCGGGGCAGCGCCCGGTTACGCAAGACGACATCGACACTGCCGTGCGCGTCTCGCTGGAAAAAGAACCCCTGCCCTCGGCCGCAGCCAAGGCGTACGGGGCCATCCTGCCGAGCGTGGTGCGCGTCATCGGGCTGATGAGCGAAGACGACGACGGTGAAGACCGGCCCGAGAAACGCGCCATGGAACGCAGCCTGGGCACGGGCGTGGTGATCATCGACAACGGCACCATCCTGACCAGCCTGCATGTGGTGTCCGGCACGCGCAAGGTGCGCGTGCGCTTTGCGAACGGCCACGAGAGCGACGCGCAGGTGAGAGAGCGACGCGCAGGTGATCAGCGCGCAGCCTGAAAACGACCTGGCCGTACTGAAGGCGCTGAGCCTGCCCGACGACCTGGAAGCCGCCACCATGCGGTCCACCGCCGACCTGCGGCCGGGCGACCAGGTCATTGCCGTCGGCCACCCGTTCGGCATCGGGCCGTCGGTGAGTTACGGCGTGGTGTCGGGCCTGAAGCGTGAATTTCGCTCGCCCGAGGGCGAAAGAACGCTGACCAACCTGATCCAGTTCGACGCCGCCGCCAATCCGGGCAATTCGGGTGGGCCACTGGTCACCATGGACGGCCACGTGGTGGGCGTCGTCACCGCCATCCTCAACCCGTCGGAACAGCGCACCTTCATCGGCATCGGCTTTGCCGTGCCGATCGAGAATGCCGCCTCGGCCGCCGGCATGCCGCCGTTCTAGAAAGCACCGCTGCCATGCAAGACACCGCCGAGTCCACCGCCACGCTGATGGAGCGTCTGCTGTACGAAGTCAAACGCGTGGTCGTCGGGCAAGACCGATTTCTGGAACGTGTGATGGTGGCCCTGCTGGCCCAGGGCCACTTGCTGGTGGAAGGTGTGCCCGGGCTGGCCAAGACTCTGACCGTCAAGACGCTGGCGCGCACCATTCGCGGCAGTTTCAAGCGCATCCAGTTCACGCCCGACCTGGTGCCGGCCGACCTGATCGGCACCCGCATTTACAACCAGAAAACGGGCGAGTTCGGCACCAGCCTAGGCCCGGTGTTTGCCAACCTGCTGCTGGCCGACGAGATCAACCGCGCCCCTGCCAAGGTGCAAAGCGCGCTGCTTGAAGTGATGCAGGAACGCCAGGTGACGATTGCCGGTGAAACGCACCGGGTGCCCGACCCCTTTGTGGTGATGGCCACGCAGAACCCCATCGAAACCGAAGGCACTTACCCGCTGCCCGAAGCGCAGGTCGACCGTTTCATGATGAAGGTGCTGGTCGACTACCCCACCGAAGAGGAAGAGTTCGTCATCGTCGAACGCGTCACCGGCGCGGCGGTGGAAGTGAATGCGGTGGCCGACACCTTTGCGCTGGCTGCCTTGCAGCGTGAATGCCGGGAGGTATTCGTCGACCCCGCATTGATGCAGTACGCCGTGAAGTTGGTGGCCGCCACGCGCCGCCCCGACAAATACGACCTCGCCGACATCAAGCCTTACCTCACCTACGGCGCCAGCCCGCGCGCCACCATCGGCATGGTGGAAGGCGCGCGTGCCCTGGCGCTGTTGCGCGGGCGGCGTTATGTGCTGGCGCAAGACTTGGTCGACCTGGTGCCTGACGTGATGCGTCACCGATTGGTTTTGAGCTACGAAGCGCTGGCCGAGAACATCACGGCCGACCAGATCGTGCAGCGGGTGCTGAAGAAGGTTCCAGCGCCTGACAAGCCACTGGGCACGCATGCCTGAATCGGCCGTCGCCACGACCACGCCAGACCGGCTGCTGCGCCAGCTGGAATGGACCGTCGTCCGCCGCCTGGACGGCTTGCTGCAGGGCGACTACCGCACGCTGCTGCGCGGCGCTGGCATCGACCTGGCCGACCTGCGTGAATACCAGCACCACGACGATGTGCGCCACATCGACTGGAACGTCACCGCGCGGCTTCAAGTACCGCACGTGCGGCAGTTCACCGAAGACCGCGAACTCACCGCGTGGTTCGTGCTGGACCTGTCGGGCAGCGTCGATTTCGGCTCGGGCGACACCACCAAGATGGCCGTGTCCACGGCCTTCGTGGCCACGCTGGCGCGTGTCATCACCCGCCATGGCAACCGTGTGGGCGCGGTGCTGTACGGCAGCCAGGTTGAAGGCGTGCTGCCGCCGGGCGCGTCGCGACTGCATGTGTTGAACCTGCTGCAGCGCATGCGTGCACCGCGGGCTCGGCATGCGGGCACGGTGGGCCAGCCGCGTGCCGGCACCCGGCTGGGCGACCTGTTGGCGGCCGCCGCCGGCGTGATGAAGCGGCGCTCGCTGGTGTTCGTGGTGTCGGACTTCATCAGCGCACCGGGTTGGGAAACGCCCCTGGCTCGCCTGGCGCAACGCCACGAGGTGGTGGCCGTGCGCCTGCTGGACCCGCTGGAGATGGCCTTGCCCGACGGCGCCGGACTGGGCTTGATGACCGTGGAAGACGCCGAGACCGGCGAGCAGCTGTTCATCGACGCCGCCGACCCCGGCTTTCGTGACCGCTATGCCGCGCTGGCCGAAGAACACGACAGCGCGGTCATCAGCAGCCTGGCGACTTCTGGCGCCGACATCTTGGAGCTGGCCACCGACGACGACCTGCTGGACGCCTTGCTGCGCTACGCCGACCTGCGCCGGCGCCGCGCGCGCAGCAAGGCACCGCTGCGCTTTCCGGCCCACCTGCGCCGCGCGCAGTCTGTCGGCAACAGCGGCAGCGCTACCACCTCGGCAGTGGCCCGACCGTGATGAAGTTCATCTGGCCCAGCCTGCTGTGGCTGCTGCTGCTGCTGCCGCTGCTGGTGTGGGTGTATCGCTGGCTGCTGGCGCGCAGACGCCGCAGCACGGTGCGGCTGGCCAGCATCGCCGTGGCCAAGGCAGCGCTGGGCAGCGGCCCGGGCTGGCGCCGCCATGTGCCCCCGGCGCTGCTGTGGCTGGCCCTGGCCGCGTTGTTGCTGGCAGTGGCGCGGCCGGCGGCCACCATCTCGTTGCCGCTGGCCGAACGCACCATCATTTTGGCCATGGACGTGTCGGGCAGCATGCGCGCCGAAGACGTCAAGCCCAACCGGCTGGTGGCCTCGCAGGTGGCGGCCAAGGCTTTTGTGGAAAATCTCCCGCGTGAAGTGAAGGTGGGCGTGGTGTCCTTCGCAGGCACGGCGGCCGTGGTGCAGGCGCCCACCACCAGCCGCGACGACGTGATCGCGGCGATAGACCGCTTTCAATTGCAGCGCGGCACGGCCACCGGCAGCGGCATCGTGCTGTCGCTGGCCACGCTGTTCCCGGATGCCGGCATCGAGATCCAGCACATCACCGGCCAACGCAATTTTCCCGGTGGCGACATCCGGCAGAAGAAGGACGCCAAACCTTTCACGCCCGTCGAGCCGGGCTCTTACACCTCGGCCGCCGTCATCATGCTGACCGACGGCCAGCGCACCACCGGGCCAGACCCGCTGGACGCCGCCAAGATGGCCGCCGAACGCGGCATTCGCGTCTACACGGTGGGCATCGGCACTACCAGCGGCGAGATCATCGGCTTTGAAGGGTGGAGCATGCGGGTGCGGCTGGACGAAGAAACGCTGAAGAACGTGTCGGTGCTGACCCACGGCGAATACTTCTACGCCGGCACTGCCGAAGACCTGAAAAAGGTGTACGAGTCACTGAGCTCGCGCATGGTGGTCGAGCGCAAGGAAACCGAGATCACTGCACTGTTTGCTGCACTCGGCGCCTTGCTGGCGCTGGCTGCGGCAGGGTTGTCACTTTGGTGGTTCGGGCGCGTGGCTTGACGAACCATCAGCGCCTGCTGCTGGCCATGCATCAGCGCGTCATTCAGGCCAGCAGCGCCATCTCGAAACGCCTGCGGCCGTTGATGCGGTAGACGCTGAAATCGGCCACGTCCAGAGTGGCGATCTGATTCACGCCGGCCGTTTCAGCCAGCCACACCAGGGCCAGGTCGGCCCAGTCGGGATCTTGGTCGGCGTACTTGGTGAACAGTTCGGCCATTCGCGCATGGCCGGTGGCATCGGGGTTGTGCACCTTCAACACGCTGCGCGAAGCCATTTCCGCCAAGGCGGCGCGCAGGCGGGCGGGCAGGAAGAAGGCCGTTTCGCTGAGCACCGCCTCCACCGTCAGCAGAGGCGCCCGGTTTCGGGCCAGCCACGCCGCAGCCGCGTGATGTTGAGGGTCAGACCGGTTAAAAACCGCCACCAGCACGCCGGTGTCCACCAGCACGCCGTGGCCGGACCGCTTCACGTCGGCGTGCGCCGAGCCTGTGCCTGCGCAGTCACCCGCGCAGTCACCCGCGCCCGCACGGCCGCCTTGTCGGCGCTGCCGGCTGGGCAGTCACCCGCGCCCGCACGGCCGCCTTGTCGGCGCTGCCGGCTGGGCCCAAGTCGACAGCGCCCACCAGGCCTGCGTCGGCGAAAGCCTGGAAGGCCGGGCTGGGCAGTGACGCTTCTTGCGCACCGCGCGGCGCGGCCGGCTGCGAGGCGCTGATGAGGTAAGCCGCGACCGACTCTTGCACCACATGGCTCTTGGTCGTGCCGGTGGCGGCGCAATAGCGATCCAACGCGGTGGCCAGCGTGGGGTCTAGGCGCACGGTCAAGGTCATGGACGGACTTCCAAAAATAAATACATTGAAAACTATTGTATTACCGCCGTGTGTGGGGATGAATCGTGGTCATGAAACTTGGGCATCAGGCACCTTCAGCTGCCTCGACTACCATCTGCACGCGCTGGCGGCCATTCCATTCGTCCATGCTTAAACGGTAAGCCAGCACCGCGCGGTCAGGCAGCGGCTGGTCGTGGCCAAACCAGATGGCGTCGCGCTCGGCGCCCAGCAGGCGCACGCGCAGCTTCATGTGTTTGTCGCCCACCAAACGTTGCTGCAGCACCTGCACCTCGTCGCAGAACATCGGTGCCTCGAAGCCCTGGCCCCACACCTGGGCGTCCAGCAGCGTCACCGTGGCGGGGTTGAACCACTCGGCCTGCAGCGGGCCGTCGGTGCGCAGACGGCGCGTCAGCGTGGCCGTGTCCAGCCACTCGTTGGCCACCTGGCGCAGCGCCTGGTCGAAGATGTCGAAGGCAGCATCTTCATCGCCCGCCAGCGTGCAACCCGCAGCCATGGCGTGGCCGCCAAAACGCAGCAGCAGGCCGGGGTGGCGCTTGCTCATCAGGTCGAGTGCATCGCGCAGGTGAAAGCCGGCAATGGAACGGCCCGAGCCCTTCAGGCGGCCGTCGGCACCGCGTGCGAAGACAAAGCTGGGGCGGTGAAAGCGGTCCTTCACACGACCGGCCACGATGCCGACCACGCCTTCGTGAAAGGCCTCGTCAAATAAAGCCAAGGCGCTGGGCGGGGGCGTGTCGCTCTCGGGCATCAGCCGGGCCAGCGTGAGCTCGGCGAGTTCGCGCATGCCGGCTTCGACATCGCGGCGTTCGCGGTTGATGGTGTCCAGCTGCGCGGCCAGGTGGGCCGCGCGGCCGGCATCGTCGGTGATCAGGCATTCGATGCCCAGCGTCATGTCGGCCAACCGGCCAGCTGCATTGATGCGCGGACCCAGTGCAAAGCCAAAGTCGAAACCCGCGGCGCGCGCCGGGGTGCGGCCGGCCGCCGCAAACAACGCCGCCACACCGGCGTGCATTCGCCCGGCGCGGATGCGCTTGAGCCCTTGCGCGACGAGCCGGCGGTTGTTGGCGTCGAGCTTCACGACGTCGGCCACGGTGCCCAGCGCAACCAGGTCGAGCAAGGCGTCCAACCGGGGTTGTGCGGCTTGGCTGTACAGATTGCGTGCGCGTTGTTCGGCACGTGTGGCCAGCAGCACATAAAACATCACGCCCACGCCGGCCAGCGCCTTGCTTTCAAAGGCGCAACCGGGCTGGTTGGGGTTGACGATGACGGTGGCGTCAGGCAGCACCACCACATCGTCGATCAGGGCCGGCAGATGGTGGTCGGTCACCAGCACCTGCAGGCCCAGCGCGCGCGCGTAAGCGACGCCGTCGAGGCTGGCAATGCCGTTGTCCACGGTCACCAGCAATTCGGGCCGGTGCGCAGCCTGGCAGGCCAGGTCGACGATGGCGGGTGTCAGCCCATAGCCGTGCACCGCGCGGTCGGGCACCACATAGGCCAGCGTGCCTGGCGTCGCGCCCAGCAGCGCCAGACCGCGCAGGGCCACGGCACAGGCTGTGGCGCCGTCGCAGTCGTAGTCGGCCACGATGCAGATGCGCTGGCCCGCGGCGATGGCGTCGGCCAGCAAACTGCCGGCCGCCGCAGCACCCCGCAGTGATTCGGGCGGCAGCAGCCGCGCCAGGCTGTCGTCCAGTTCGTCGGCAGCACGCACCCCGCGCCCGGCCAACAGCCGCGCCAACAACGGGTGCAGGCCGGCCTGCTCCAGGCCAAAAACCACCCGCGGCGCCACGTCGCGTGGCGACAGGATCACAGCGGCCCCAGCACGGTTTGCAACGCCGGTGGTGGCGACAGCCGGGTGCGCAGGCCACGCCAGAAGCCACGCGCCGCAGACTGGTAGGTGACCGAGCCGCGCTCACCGCACAGCGTCAACTTCAGCGGCTCGCCACGTTCAACGCAGCCAACGGCATCGGCCACGGGGCCGCACCGCTGCGCTGGTACGCCGTCCAGCGTGTCCCAGGCTTTGACCCAGGCCGCCCAGTCGTCAGCCAGAGCCGGCGCCCGCAGGCGCGCATCGAGCACAGGTTCGGACGCGGCCACGGGCTGCGGCAACCCGCAGCCGCTGAGCCAGAAGGAATTCACCGGCAGCAGGCCTTGGGCGATGCGTGCGTCGTTCAGCGGGTGGGTGTACAGCCGCATCTGCACCTCGCTCTGCAGGCGCCGCACGCGCCGCGCGGCCGGGTCCTTGCCCAGCCAGCCATCCACGTTGCGGCCCACCACACGGTCCAGTGATGCGCAGCGCATGCCGGCCAGGCTGGGGTGCGCGGCGTACCAGCGCAGCGGTGCCGCCCAGTGAAGGCTGAAGCGTTCGCCGGTGAACAGGTCGGCCACCGCATCAAAACAAGTGCGTGACGTCTGGTCATCCAGCGCCAGCAACTGCGGGTCCAGCATGCTGATCTGGTCGGTGCCCAGGTGCCAGTGCGCAGGCGTCACGAGGCCCCAGGCCTGGCCGGCCACGTCCAGGCCGTCGGCTGCGGCTTGGCGCGCAGCCCAGGGCAGCAGGCCGTCGCCTGCGGCCCAGCCCAGCGCTTGCGCCATGGCGCGTTCGTGCGGCGGCGTGAAGCTCCATTCATCACCATCGTCACGCGCCACCACGTCAAGCCACGACAGCAGGCCGCGCAGGTTCGGCAGCGTCAGCGACCCCAAGGCTTGGTGGCCCGCCTCAGACAGCGGCGCGGCGAAAGGGATCAACAAGTGCATCGATGGATTATCCGCAGCCCGTGTTCGCGGCACGGCGCAAGTGGTCTGTAGCATGCGCGCCCATGGACTTGCCTTATGAATGGCACATCGGCTGGCGCTACACGCGTGCGGGCCGCAGCGGGCGGCGCAACGGTTTCATCTCCTTTATCAGCGGCGTGTCGATGCTGGGCATTGCGCTGGGCGTGGCGGCGCTGATCATCGTGCTGAGCGTGATGAACGGCTTCCAGAGCGAGGTGCGCGACCGCATGCTCAGCGTCATTGCGCACATCGAGGTGTTCGATGCGTCGGGTAATGCGTTGCCCGACTGGCGCGCCACGGTGGCCGCGGCACAGCGAAACCCCGCCGTGGTGGGCGCCGCACCCTTCGTCGCGGCGCAGGCGCTGGTGGGCCGTGGCGACGACCTGCGCGGCGCAGTGGTGCGCGGCATCGACCCCGCTGAAGAAGGCAAGGTGACCGAGCTGGCGCGCACGCAGGCACCCTTGCTGGCGCTGTTGCAGCCGGGCGAATGGAACATGCTGGCGCTGCTCAAACCCGGCGAATGGAACATCGTGCTCGGCGGCGAGCTGGCGCGCATCCTGCGCGCCGTGCCGGGCGACAAGGTGACCTTGGTGGCGCCGGGCGGTCAGGTGACGCCGGCCGGCGTGGTGCCTCGGCTGAAGCAGTTCACGCTGGTAGGCACCTTTGAGGCCGGGCATTACGAATACGACAGCGGCCTGGCGCTGATCCATGTCGACGACGCGGCGCGGCTGTTCCGCGTGGAAGGCCCCACCGGCGTGCAGCTGCGGCTGAAGGACGTGCAGGACGCGCGGCTGGAAGGCGCCCGGCTGCAGGCCAGCCTGGGCCCGGCGGTGTCGGTGCGCGACTGGACGCGCACCAACCGCAACTGGTTCGACGCGGTGCAGATCGAGAAGCGGCTGATGTTCATCATCCTGACGCTCATCGTCGCCGTGGCGGCCTTCAACCTGGTCAGCACACTCGTGATGACGGTGACGGACAAGCGCGCCGACATCGCCATCCTGCGCACCCTGGGCGCCAGCCCAAGATCAGTGATGGGCGTGTTCATGGTGCAGGGCGCGCTGGCCGGCCTCATCGGCACCTTCAGCGGCGTGGCGATGGGTCTGCTGGTGGCCTATAACGTTGATGTCATCGTGCCGGCCATCGAACGCCTGCTGGGCGTGGCCTTTTTGCCGGGCAGCATTTACGTCATCAGCCGCATGCCCAGCCAGCCGCTGGCCAGCGACATCGTGCCCATCGTCGTGATCTCGCTGGTGTTGGCCTTCGTTGCCACGATCTATCCGAGCTGGCGCGCCAGCCGTGTCAACCCAGCGGAAGCCTTGCGCTATGAATGACACGGCGATGCCCGTGCTGCGCGCCGTCGACCTGCACAAGCGCTTCTTGGAAGGCCGCGGCGCGGATGCGCTGGATGTGACGGTGCTGCGTGGCGTCAGCCTGGACGTTCAGAGCGGGGAGGCGCTCGCGGTGGTGGGCGTGTCGGGGTCGGGCAAGAGCACGCTGCTTCACTTGCTGGGCGGGCTGGACGCGCCGACCTCGGGCCGCGTGGAACTGATGGGCCGCGACTTCGCCACCCTGGGCGCTGCGCAGGCCGGACTGTGGCGCAACCAGCACCTGGGCTTCGTCTACCAGTTTCACCACTTGCTGCCGGAGTTCAACGCGCTGGACAACGTGGCCATGCCGCTGCGAATTCGCCGCCAGCCCGTGGCGGTCGCGCGTGAGGCCGCACGCCAGGTGCTGGCCAGCGTGGGCCTGGCAGGGCGTATGGCGCACCACCCGGCGCAACTGTCGGGCGGTGAACGCCAACGCGTGGCCATCGCCCGCGCGCTGGTCGCGCACCCGGCCTGTGTGCTGGCCGACGAGCCCACCGGCAACCTCGACCGCGAGACGGCCGACGGCGTGTTCGAGCTGATGCTGTCGCTGGCCCGTGAACGCGGCACGGCCTTTGTGCTGGTCACGCACGACGCCGCGCTGGCCGCTCGCTGCCACCGCACGCTGACCCTTCAGAACTGACGGCGGCGCTGGCTTCCTACAATGCGTCGGTGCCACAAAAACCCATCAGCCATCTCACCAACGCCGACCTGCACAGCCATTCGAACGTGTCGGACGGCACCTTGGCGCCCGAAGACATTGCCGCCCGCGCCCATGCCAAAGGCGTCGAGTTGTGGTCACTGACCGACCACGACGAAGTCAGTGGCCAGCAGCGTGCCCGCAGCGCGGCACTGGCGCTGGGCATGGACTACCTGACAGGCACAGAGATCTCGGTCAGTTTTGCCGGTGAGACCGTGCACATCGTCGGCCTGGGCTTTGACGCCGACGACAGCGCACTCAACGCCGGCCTGGCCGCCACGCGCAGCGGGCGGCTTGAACGGGCGCACCGCATGGCGCATGGACTGGCGCAAGCCGGCATCAGCGGCAGCTTTGAAGGGGCTCTGAAGTACGTCAGCAACCCCGACCTCATCTCGCGCACGCACTTCGCGCGATTTCTGGTCGAAAGCGGCGCCTGTGCTGATACCTACGAAGTTTTTCGCCGCTTTCTCACCGAAGGCAAACCCGGCTATGTGCCGCATCAGTGGGCCCGGCTGGGCGATGCGGTGCGCTGGATCACCGGCGCCGGCGGTGTGGCCGTCATCGCGCACCCGGCGCGGTACCGGTTTTCGCCGACTGCTGAATACGCGCTGTTCACCGAATTCATTGCCCACGGCGGCCGTGGTGTTGAAGTGATGACGGGCAGTCACAGCAGCGCCGAGCAGGTTCGGTATGGCGGCACGGCGCTCGAATTCGACCTGCTGGCCTCCCGCGGCAGCGACTTCCATTCGCCCGCAGAAAGCCACACCGAACTGGGCAGCCTGCCCGACTTGCCGGGTGCCCTGAGCCCCGTGTGGGAAGAGTTGGCAGAACGCGTTCACCGAACAGCGCACTGACCGTTTGCCGGCCGGCGGTGTCGAGAAATCCCGAAAGCCAGCTAGAATCAGAGGCTGGCTGGAACTCGCAGCCTTCAGTTCATCCCCTTCGACCTTCGTCACTCCGTTTTTCAGGGTGCGCATTTTGTGGTCGGCGGCGATGCCTTCGCCCTGATCCGACGTCCCCGGCCCGCCCGGTGGTTGACGTATTGATGCGATTTCACCCTGACGGTGCCACCGGCGCCGCCGGCGCGTCTGCTTGTTTGCAGTCAGCGTCGTGAATTGAGAGAGAACGACGATGAGTTTCGATACCCTGGGGCTGCATGCCAGCCTGATCCGCGCTGTCACCGACGCCGGTTACACCCAAGCCACTGAGGTGCAGTTGCGCGCGATACCGCCCGCGATGGCCGGGCTTGACCTGATGGTCAGCAGCAGCACCGGCAGCGGCAAGACCGCCAGCTTTGTGCTGCCCGCTCTGATGCGCGTGCTGGCCAGCCGCGAACAGCAACGCGCACCCGCCGACGCACCGCGTGGCGACAGCGGCCCGCGCCACAACACCTACCGCCCTGCCACCGGCCCGCGCGTGCTGGTGCTGTGCCCCACCCGCGAATTGGCCATGCAGGTGGCCAAGGCCACGGTGGACTATGGCCGCCACATCGCCGGCCTGCGCGTGGCCACCGTCGTCGGTGGCGTGCCCTACGGTGCGCAGTTGGCGCAGTTGAAGGCGCTGCGCGGCCCGCTGGACGTGCTGATTGCCACCCCCGGCCGCCTGATCGACCACATGGAGTCGGGCAAGGCCCTGCTGGCCAACGTGGAACTGCTGGTGCTGGATGAGGCCGACCGCATGCTCGACATGGGCTTCATCGAACCCATCCAGCACATTGCCGGCGCCACGCCCGCGACGCGCCAGACGATGATGTTCAGCGCCACCTTTGCCGGCTTTGTCGGCCGCCTGGCCGAGCAGTTGCTGCGCAGCCCGCAGCGCATCGACATCTCATCGCACACCGAGGCGCATGCCGACATCGAACAACGCCTGCACTGGGCCGACGACCTGACGCACAAGAACGCGCTGCTCGACCACATCCTGACCGAGCGCAACATGGAACAGGCGGTGGTCTTCACCAGCACCCAGCGCGACGCCGACTGGCTGGCCGACCGGCTGGCCGACATGGGCCACCACGTGGCCAGCCTGCACGGCGGCCACCCACAGGGCCGGCGGACGCGCGTGCTGCAAGGCCTGCGCAGCAAGCAGTTGAAGATTCTGGTGGCCACCGACGTGGCCTCGCGCGGCATCGATGTGCCCAGCATCAGCCATGTCATCAACTACGGCCTGCCGATGAAGGAAGAAGACTACGTGCACCGCATCGGCCGCACCGGCCGCGCCGGCCGCACCGGCCTGGCCGTGACGCTGGCTGAGCGCCGTGACAGCGGCATGATCCACCGCATACAGCGCTACACCACACAGCGCATTCCCGCCACCATGATCGAAGGCCTGGAACCCAAGCGGCCTGAGCCCAAGGCCGCGCCGCGGCCATTCAGCGGCCCGGGCGCTGGCGCCAAGCCTTTCGGCGCTCGGCCATTCTCGCGCCCGGGTGCGCCGGCGGGCAAGACCTTCAAGCCGGCCGGCAAGACCTTCTCGAAGTCGGGCGACCGGCCCAGGTAATTCAGGCTTGCCCCCTCTCCCAGCCGTGGGAGAGGGGTCGGCTCACACGCCGAGCAGTTCGACCTCGAACACCAGCATGGCGTTCGGCGGAATGGCGCCACCAGCGCCACGCGCACCGTAGCCCAGTTCGGCAGGGATCGTCAGCACGCGCGTGCCGCCGACCTTCATGCCCTGCACGCCTTCGTCCCAGCCGCGGATGACCTGGCCGCCACCAAGTCCAAAGCTAAATGGGTCGCCGCGGTCCTTGCTGGAATCGAATTTCTTGCCGCGCGAATTTTTTGCCATGGGATCGTGAAGCCAGCCGGTGTAGTGCACTCGCACGTGGTTGCCGGCGGCGGCCTCGGCACCGGTGCCAGGCACCGTGTCTTCGTATTGCAGCCCAGAAGGGGTCGTCGTCATTTTTGCTCCTCGAAGAATGAGGCCGTGATGATGACAGCCGCCAGCGCGGCCGGTCGCGTCATAGCTGTTTAGACAAAGGCTGCCGCACCATGTCCAGCACCTTGGCGGCATTCAGCGTGCGTGCGCGTTCCTGGATCTGCGGCAGAAGCGTGGTCCCCATCTGCCGCGCCGGGCCCAGGAGACTTTGGAAAGTGTCACGCAGCAGTTGGGTGCTCATCTGCCGGCCACCACCGTAATAGCGCACCGCCAACTGGCCCAGCGCGTAGGTGGTGGCAAAGCTCATGGCCATGCCGGCACCGGCACTGCCCACACCGCGGCCCAGTCCACCAGCCACCTTGCCCAACAGCCCGCCCAGCAACTTACGGCCGAATTGTTCGATGTATTGCGAGGTCAGCCCCACGCCCGCCGCGGCGATGAATTCCTTGACCATGGACGCGTCCAGCGACGCGCCGTGCGCCTGGCCGATGCCATAAACCATCTTCACCTGCAACGGGATGATGGCCATCGACGCCCAGCTCTGCGGCAGCAGCTCCAGCGCGCCGCACAACATGGCGTGGTTCTGGATGGATTTGTCGAGTGCCACGCGGTCCACCGCCGCGCCCGCCGGTGGCGCCTGAAGCGCGCTGTCGCTGGCCACGCTGGCCGGTGCGTCGGTGATGGCCGCCAGCGCATCGGCCTGCACGTTCACGCCAGCGTCGGCTCCCAGCTGCTGTTTCAGCGCGGCCAGGAACTTCGCCTCGG
>ENA-OBIT01000659-OBIT01000659.1-metagenomes-genome-assembly--contig:-NODE-659-length-14483-cov-3.77058_pt1 | contig 14483 bp, 15 predicted proteins | sample MGYA00153386_OBIT01 | MGnify analysis MGYA00153386
GTGCCGGGCAGCCTGGCCGGTGGCATCTTCAGCGCCCCGGGGGTTTGCATCAAAGGCTTCGCCGCCGCCGACACCGCCAGTGTGGTGCTGGGTGTGCGGCCCGAAGACCTGGGTCTGCTGGCCGCCGACGACCCCGCCGCCGCGGTGGCCGCCGAGGCGTTTGCGTTCGAGCTGACGGGCGACGCCACGCTGGTGACCGTCAAACTGAGCATCAAGCAGGGCGACCTGATGATCACCGCCAAAGCCGGCAAGAACTACCGCTGCGCGATGGGCGCCAGAGTGGGCTTCAGCGCCAGTGCCGAACGCTGCCATCTGTTCGATGCGGGCACGCAAGCCCGCATGCCAACGCGGCCCGCGACATGACGCTGCGCCGGCGGTCGCTGTTGCTGGCTTCGGTGGCGGGTGCAGCAGGTGCAGCGGGTGCGCCCGCGTCGGCGCAGCCGCCTGCACCTGCGTCGCAGCCATCCACCCGCGCGGCGGCGCCGGGCTGCGGCAACGTGGCGGGCACGGGCGAGGTGCAGATGGTGGGCAACAGTTTCCCGGCGCTGGCGCACATCGCGCGCATCGCCGAAAGCTGCGCCAGGCCGGGGCTGCGGGTGGTGTTCAAGCTGACGCCGCAAGCCCGCCCCGACACCGAACAGGCTTTCGGTGCCAAGGGCCCTTCGCCCTTCGACGCGGCCCTGGTGTCGATGGCCGCGTTTGCCAACCTGTACGCGCGGCGGCAGCTTCAGCCGCTGACCGACCTGGTGCAAAAGTACGGCCCACGGTGCCGGCTGGAAGAGCGAATGCTGGTGCGTGTGGACGGCGAGGTGATGGCCATCGCCTTCATGCAGAACACGCAGAACCTGTACTACCGGGCCGACCTGTTCGCCAAACACAAGCTGGCCGTGCCCACCGACTACGCGCAGATGGTGCAGGCCGCCGCCGTGCTGAAACGCGCCGAGCCCAGCATCAGCTTCCCCATCGCCCAGGGCTTTGCCAAGGGGTTCGACAGTGGCACCGAGTTCGCCAACATGCTGGCCAGCCTGGGTGGGCGATTCTTCCAGCCGGGCGGCGCGCTGCCGGCGTTCAACAGCCCGCTGGGGGCGCAGGCCATCGACACCATGCGGTCGTTGATGCCCTACATGACGCCCAACCTGCTGGCCAGCAACGCCGACGATGTCGTCAACCAGTTTCAGCAAGGCAAGGCCGCCATGGGCGTGCTGTGGGCCAGCCGGGCCTCGCGCATGGACGACGCGGCCGCCTCCAAGGTGTTGGGCTTGATGCAGTTTGCCGCCGCACCGGCGGTGCTGCCGGGCGGGCGCACGGCCGCGCATTTGTGGTGGGACGCCGCCGTGCTGCCGCGCAACAACCCGCGCCAGCGCGAAACCACCTTCCAGGTGCTGATGGAAGCGCTGAGCGAGGGCTCCGTCAAGTCAGGCAACGACCTGGGGCTGTGGGTGCGCTCTGTTTACGAGCCCGGCCGCTTCGGCACGGGCGTGGCCCTGGCGCAAAAGGCCGGCGCGCCGGTGTGGCCCAGCGAGCCGTTCTTCAGCCTGGCGCATGCCGAGGTGGGCAAGGTGCGGCCCGACGCGCTGGTGGGTGACCGCACGCCGCAGGCGGTGTTGAACGCGGCTGCAACCGCCTACCTGCGTTCGGCCACCGCGACAGGCTTCATCAAGCCGGCATCTGCGGGGGCAAGTGCATGAAGCTGCGCAGCTTCGCGGGCTTCGTCGCCCCGTCGGTGTTGTTGATGCTGGCGCTGCTGGCCTTGCCGATGGTGATGACGCTGGTGCTGTCGGTGCGCAACTGCGCGCTGGAAATGGAATTCGTCACCGTGCAGCAGACGGGGCCATTCGGCGCGCATGAAGTCACCACGCAACGCGCCCGGGTCGATGCCAGCGGCCAGGCACTGCAGGCCTGCGAGTGGGTGGGCCTGGACTATTACCGCAAGGTGCTGGGGCTGGACACGGGCGCCACCGGCACGCCGGTCGGTGCATCGCAAAAAGCCAGCGAACCCACCGAATTCTTCTCGGCCCTGCGCTTCACGCTGCTCTACATCGTGGCCACGACGCCGTTCGTGCTGGGCGGCGGCTTGCTGCTGGCACTGGCCATGAACCGCGTCACGCAGCGCTTGAAGGCGGTGTTCATCGCCGCGTCGCTGCTGCCCTTCATCATCACGCCGGTGGTGGGGGCGCTGGCCATCAAATGGATGTTTCGCGACAACGGCCTGGTGCCGCATGTGCTGGCCGGTGTGGGCGTGCAGGTGTTCTGGATGGCGCAGGCCTGGTCGGCACAGTTGCTGGTGGTGCTCTACGGCATCTGGCATGTGCTGCCGTTTGCCTTCATCGTCTTCTATGCCGGCTTGCAGGGCGTGCCGCAAGACGCGCTGGAGGCCGCCACCATCGACGGCGCCACGCCTTGGCAAAAGCTGCGCTACGTGACGCTGCCGCATCTGGCGCCGCTGGTGGTGTTCGTGCTGATGATGCATTTGATGGACGCTTACCGCGTCTTCGAACCGGTGATGGTGCTGACGCAAGGCGCGTTCACCACCAGCGTGCAGTACCTCACGTACCACATCCTGCTGCAGGAAGACAACCCGTACAAGGCCAGTGCCGCGTCGGTGCTGACCATCCTCGGCATTGCGCTGTTGCTGATTCCGCTGTTGCGCAAGACCTGGCGCGAACAAAGACAGGGCGGCTGAGATGAAGACATCCCGTTTCGGCCAGACGCTGCTCTACACCGGCCTGGTGCTGTGGCTGGTGCTGGCCGCGCTGCCGGTGTTGTGGACGGCCGTGATCTCGCTGCGCACCTACGTCGATGCCTTTTCGGCGCCGCTGAAGTGGCTGGCGCCCATCACCTTCGAGAACTACCGCGGGCTGTGGATCGACCGCGAGTTCTATCGCAACTTCACCAACACGCTGGTGGTGACGCTGGGCACGGTGTGCATCTCGCTCACGGTGGGCTGCCTGGCGGGCTATGCCTTGTCGCGCTACCGCGGCAGCCTGGGCTTCTGGCTGCTGATCATTGCGCTGGTGTTCCGCGCGCTGCCGCACGCCACGCTGCTGCCCAGCTTCCACGCGCTGTTCGACGCCATCGGCATCCGCAACACCACGTTTTCGCTGATCTTCGTGCTGGTGGCCATCAACCAGCCCTTCACCATCTGGATGCTGCGCAGCTTTTTCGTCAACATCCCGCAAGAGCTGGACGAAGCCGCCATGGTCGACGGCTGCACGCGCATGCAGGCCTTCAGGCGCGTCATCATCCCTGTCATGTGGCCGGGCGTGGTGACGACGGGCTTGTTCAGCTTCCTGCTGGCCTACAACGACTTCATGCTCAGCTCGGCACTCACCAACGCCGACCGCATGACGATGCCGGCGGCCATTGCCGGCGCCATCACCGCCGAGAGTGACACCCTGCTGATGCAAGGGGTGGCCGGCGCGGTCAGCATCACCATCCCGCTCATCATCCTGGTGGCGCTATTCCAAAAGCAGATCGTCTCCGGCCTGACCCAAGGCGCCGTCAAGGGCTGAGGCCCTGACCACCCCACACATCATCATGATCCTGACCCCCGCCGAACTTCAGCGCCGCCACATCCGCCGCAACCAATACCGGTCGTGCGACGACGCCTTCATCGACGTGCGCCTGCCCGGCAGCACGCCCAAGGAAAACTATTCCATCGTGGGCCCGGGCGTCACGCAAAACGCCAATCAAGTGGTGAACCTGCGCGAACCGCACGGCTTCAACATCGGCGCCGCCGGCATGGCGCCGGGCATCACCAACAACCTGCACCTGCACTTCACGGCCGAGGTGTTCATCGCCTGCGAGGGCCGCTTCACGCTGCGTTGGGGCGCGGCGGGTGACGAAGGCGAGGCGGTGCTGGAAGAAGGCGACGTGATGTGCATGCCGACATGGATGTTCCGCGGTTTTTCCAATACCGGCAGCCGCCACGGCTTCCTGATGACGGTGCTGGGCGGCGACGACACCGGCGGCATCATCTGGGCGCCCGACGTGATGCAGCGCGCCCGCGCCACCGGCCTGTACCTGGGGCGCGACAACCAGCTCATCGAGGTGGCTGCGGGCCACGCGCCGCCGCCCGAATCTGACCTGCTGCCGCTGATGCCGCCGCACGAGGCGGCCGCACTGCGCCACTGGTCGGTGCCGGAACTGATGGCGCGCTGCGTGACGCTGGCGCAGCGCGACTTTCGTGCCGCCACGCTGGACGCGGTGCTGCCGGGCCACGGCTGGCAACTGGCACCCGTCATCGGCTGGGGCCTCAGCCAGCACCGCAGCCACCAACCGGCCGTGGCCGACCCGCAAGGCTTTTCCGTTGAATGGCTGCGCGTGCCCGCCGGCCAGTGCAGCGCGCCATTCGCCATCGATGAGACTGCCGTGCTGGTGCACGCCAGCGGGCCGCTTCAGGTGGCGCTGAACACCGGCGAACAGCGATTGCTGGCCGACCTGGGCGCGTGGGACACGCTGTCGTTGCCGGGCGGCTGCTGGCGGCAGTTCATCAACACCGGCACCCAAGATGCTGAAGCGCTGCTGGTGGTGGCGGGCGACAGCCGCAAGACACCCCGCTTCGACGGCGGCGTGCGCACGGCTGCCGTCGCGCTGGACATGACGCTGGACGCCGGCGGCCGCCTGGCACGCCGCAGCCTGCTGCCGCCCGCGATGACGGTGTGAACGCGCCGCCCCTCGTCGCCCTGCCCGGCACCTTGCTGGACGGTCGCAGTTTGGCGGCATTGCTTCAGGGGCTGCCGGCCACGACGCTGGTGCTGGGTGACGCACCAACCCTGGACGACGAGGTCGACCGCCTGGTGGCTGCCGCACCGGCGCGGGCCGTGTGGCTGGGCCATTCGCTGGGCGGCATCGTGGCGCTGCACCTGGCGTGTCGGCACCCTGCACAAGTGGCCGCACTGGTGCTGCTGGGCGCCAACGCACGCGCCGGGCGCGACAGCAGCGAGGCACGCCGCACCGCGCAGTGGGTGCTGGCGCAGCAGCATGGTCTGCAGGCGCTGGCGCACAGCAAGTTGGCCCCCGGTTACGGGCTGGCTGAAGACGATGCCGCCCTGGCACTGTTGGTGGCGCAGGCGCAGGCCGTGGGGCTGCCCCGTTTTGCGCACCAGTTGGCCTATGCCCAACAGCGCCCTGGCCTGCTGGCGCCGCGCCGGGCCCTGGTGGTACCGGTGCTGGCAATCAGCGGCGAGCACGACACGTTGTGCCCCCCAGCGCACAGCGACGAGATCGTGGCGCTGGTGCAGACGCCGTGGCGGGCTGCGCACCACATGCTGCCCGGTGCCGGCCATTTGTTTCCGATGCAGCAGCCGGCCCAGACTGCCGCTCACCTGCACCAATTTCTGGCCGACCTGGCGCCGTTGGCGTGACTGGCCTGCAACCCCTGAAGCAAGGATTTTTGCCGATGAAAACCAACCGCATCCTCGAACTGTTCCGCGCCGGCCACGGCGCCGTGGCCGGCTGGATGAGCATCGACTCGGCTTATGCGGCCGAACTGGTGGGCAGCGCCGGCTTCGACGCGGTGGTCATCGACTGCCAGCACGGCATGGCCGGCCACGCCCAGATGCTGTCGATGCTGCAAGCGCTGTCCCACACGCCGGCGGTGCCGCTGGTGCGCGTCAGCCAGAACAACCTGGCCGAGATCAACCGTGCGCTGGACGCCGGGGCTTACGGCGTCATCTGCCCGCTGGTGAATTCGGTGGCCGAGGCCGTGGCCTTCGGTCGCGCCTGCCGCTACCCGCTGGACGGCGCAGATGGGATGGGAGGGGACCGTTCCTTCGGGCCGGCTCGCGGACTGCTGGTGGGCGGCGCCGACTACCCGCAGCACGCCAACAGCCAGATGCTGGCGCTGGCGATGATCGAAACCCGGGCCGGGCTGGACGCCGTGGAAGCGATTGCCGCCGTGGCGCCCATCGACGGCCTGTTCATCGGGCCCAGCGACCTGGGCATCGCGCTCGGCCTGGGCCCGGCCGCGGCGCACAGCCACCCGGTGCTGGCCGCGGCCATCACGCGCATCCAGCTCGCGTGCAAGGCGGCAGGCAAGGTGGCGGGCATTTGGTGCGGCAGCGCCGAAATGGCGCGCGACATGCAGCACCAGGGCCTGCAACTGGTGGTGCCGGGGCACGACGCGATCTGGCTGAAGGCCGAAATCGCCCGCCGGCTCGCGCTGCTGCGCGCTCCCCGATCTGCGTCATGAGCGGCGTCATGAGTCGCGTCATGAGTCGTGTCATGAGTCGCGCCCAGGGCCATGCCCCGCACCATTCCATCAGCCGCCGCTGACCACCACACCGCGTGGGCTATTCTCGTTTCCCAGCCGCCCTTGAACACGGGTGCGCGGCGCGACCCACTCGAAGGCCCCAACATGAATGCCCTGTCCCACGGCGACGAGCCGACAAGCGCCCTGCCCCTGCCGACGCTGTACAACGTGGTGTATTGCAGCCGCGCAGCCGCCCAGGTCGACGAGGCCGCGGTGGCACGCATCGTCGCCACCGCGCGACGGCGCAACCCGGCCCTGGGCATCACCGGCTTGCTGGTGTTCGGCAGCGGCATCTTCTTTCAGTGGCTGGAAGGCCCGCGTGAACAGGTGCAGCAACTGATGACGGTGCTGCGCGCCGACCCGCGGCACGACAACGTCGTCGCGCTGAGTGAAAACGAAGAAGTCCGCGAGCGCCTGTTCCCCGACTGGGCCATGGAACGGGTGACTGGCGAGCACATCCGTGACGTGCTGGCCGACGCCCTGGACAGTGCCACCGACCCGCGCAGCGCCGAAGTGCTGACGCAGTTGCTGGCGCAACTCGATGCCGGCCCGCTGGCTGACCTGGCCGAGCGCAGCGCCTTGAACTGAGCCCGATGCGCCAATAGTGCCAGCGGCGTCAGCGGCGTCAGGCCCGTCTCGGCATGCGCCAGGGCAGCATCAAGCGCACCGGCAATGACACCAGGCGCGGCACATGCAGCGTTTCGTGCACCGACGTCACCTGCTCGCCCAGCAGGCCCGAACCCAGCAATGAACGCACGTAGAACGGCGTGTCTTCCAGCGTCTGCAACACGCGCGCCGGCGTGCCGGGCTCGGTGCGCATGGTGCGGGGCAGCCACCACTTGCTGCGCGGCAGGCTCTGGCGCGGCGGCGGCTCGAAGGCCGCGCTGCCGCCATGGGGCGTGAAGCGCTGGGCGATGACGCGATCGGCACCGAGCAAAGGCTTGACGTCGTAAATGACCGCCGTGCTGCCGTCGGCCATCACCGTGCGCGACCAGTCCCATTCACGAAAGGCGCGTTCCACCGGCTCGTCGCCTTCGTTGGAATCAAGGTAGGCGTGGCCTTGCCAGCGGGTGCGCGGCTGTTGCAGGTCGACCTCGACGCGGGCGCAGGGCGCAATCGGGCCCCAGCGGTGGCGGGCGGCGGCGTCCAGCCCGGTGCTGAAGCGGCACAGGCCCTGCGGCACCACGCGCACCTGGCCCAGCACGCGCCGCGGCAGCGGCGCGCCGATCTCGTCGATGTCAAAGACCATGGCCTGGCCGTCCCAGCGCACGCGGCTGGGGCCGATGACGAATTCGTGCGCTGACCGGCGCACCTGGCCGCGGCCGCGCTCGGTCATGGTCCAGCGCCGGCCAGCGTCGCCGTACAACGCCACGTTCAGGGCGCAGAAGTTTTCGGGGTCACCGCGGCCGCGGGCGCGCGACAGCGCGTAGTAGGGCGAAAACACGCTGCCCACAAACGCGATCAGGCTCAGCCCGTGCCGGCCGTCGTCGCTGAGCGCATCGACATACCACCAGAGATAACCACCCGGTGCGACCGCTTGGTCGAATCGAGGTGCGCCATCAGCGTCGCGGCCGCCAGCCGGCCCGACATCGCCGCCATCGGCACGCCCGGGCCCGGGTGCACGCTGCCCCCCGCCAGGTACAACCCCGGCACCGCACTGCGCGACGCCGGGCGCTTGAAGGCCGACATCCAGCCGTGCGTCGCCGGGCCGTACAGCGCCCCGCCCGTGCCCGGGAACAAGCGGTGAAAGTCCCGCGGCGTGGTGCGCACCACCTGGTGCGGCTGGGCTTGCAGGGTCAGGCCGCAATGGCGCAGCAGCGCCAGGCTCCGGTGCTCGCATGGGTCGGTCTCCAAGGCATCAAAAGGTCGGGTGTCGCCGTCGGCCGGCGCGTTCACCAGGCACAGCAGCCGCTCTGCCGCGCCCGGGTCGGTGGCGCTGTCGGCGCGGTCTTGCGCGCACACGTACACGGTGCCTTGCTGCGGCAGTTGGCGGCGGCGGAAGATGTCGTCGAATTCAGAACGGTAGTCGTTGTCGAAGAACACGTTGTGGCGCACCAGCGGGAAACCGCTGGCCCGCGCATTGATCGACCAGGTGACGGCCGACAGCGAGCGCCGGGCCACCTTCACGGCCGCCACGGCGCGCGCCACGCCGGCGCCCAGCAGGCCTGCGGCCAGTGCGCCGGCGTCGCCGTTGAAGACCACCGAATCGGCCGGCAACTCCGAGCCGTCGGCCAGCCGCACGCCGCTGGCGCGCCCGCCCTGCACCAGTATCTGCGCGCAGGCCTGGCCATAGCGGATGCGGGCGCCGCGTTGCTGCGCCAGCGTGGCAAGAGCCTGCGCGACGGCGTGCATGCCGCCCTGCACGGCCCACACGCCGTCGAGTTCCACCTGCGCCACCAGCATCAGCGTGGCCGGCGCCTGCCAGGGCGACGCGCCGCAGTAGGTGGCATAACGGCCGAAGAGCTGCTGCAAGCGCGGGTCGTGAAAATGCCGCGACAAGGACTGCCACAGGCTGGCCAGGGGCCCCAGCCCGGCCAGCAAGGCCAGGCCGCGCGGGCCCAGGTCGCCCGCCATGCTCAGCAACGTGGGGCGTTCCGAGCGGATGTAGGGGCCCTCGAGCGTGTCGTACAAGCGCCGCGCCTGATCGCAAAAGCCCACAAAGCGGCGCGCTTCGGCCGGGCTGCTGAAGGCGGCAATGGCATCGGCCGAGCGCTGCACGCTGGCATGCAGGTCGAGGTGTGCGGCGTGGCCGCGCCAGGCGTGGCGCGCCAGCACACCCAGCGGCGTCAGCGTCAGCAAGGCGTCCAGCGAACTGCCGGCGTCGGCCAGGATCTGGTCGAACACCCAGCGCATGGTGAACACGGTGGGGCCGGAGTCAACCAGCGCGCCGTCCACCAGCACCTGGCGCATCTTGCCGCCGGGTGTGGCCGCGGCCTCAACCAGCGTCACGTCCAGCCCGCGGCAGGCCAGCAGCAAGGCACTCACCAAGCCGCCGATGCCGGCGCCCACCACCACCACGCGGTGCGCGCGCAGCGCATCAGCCATGGCGCACACCCTGCCAGGTGCCCTGCAACGACAACGGTGTGAAGCGCACGAACATCGACTCGGAAAAGTAGCCATGGCGCTGCGCAGCCTGAATGGCCCGCAGGTGTGCGCCCGAACGCGCATAGGCGTCCATGGCCTGCACGCTGTCCCACACGCTGAAAGTGGCCTGGCGCAGCAGCGGCGCTTCACCCAGGCCTGCGGCCAACCGGCAGCCTGGCGCAAGGGCCAACGACGCCTGCGCGGCAGGCGCCATGCGCCAGAAAAACCACGCTTTGGGCAGGCGGATGGAGGCCCGCGTCAGCGCGGCTACTGGGCCATCAGAACAATCTGGGCCATCAGGGCCATTGGGGCCATCACCGGACAGCGCCTGTGGCCCGCCCGAGGTGCCCAGCGCCACGCCGTCCCAGGTGCCGCGGCACGACCAGGCGCGCAACTTGGCGACACAGAATTCACCGCAACGTGTTCGGTAGGTCGACACCACCGCAGAGTGGTGGATGAAGTCATCGGCGGCGGCTTCGGTGTCGAACAACGCAAACACACCCTGGCGCGACATGCTGGGCCGCAGGCCGAAACCGCCCTCGAAGCCGCTGCCCATGACCTTGGCGAAGCGCAAGCCGGCGGCTCCGCGCAGGCTGCGCGCACCCAGCACGATGCGGCTCCAGCCCCAGCCGCGCCAGCGCGGCAACACATCAGCCAGCAGCAGCACCACCACCTGTGTCGACAAGGCCGTGGCCGCAGCCGCGGTCGGGTGTAGATGGGCACTCGCCGCTGCCGCCACGGGCGGGACTACAGCGGCGGGCCCTGTCTCGAATCTCATGTCCGACCCGTGGCGCCGCAGCGCCACAGCGCCGAAGCGTCTGTCCTCACTTCATCGGTGCCTCTACCGCAAGCGCGGCCGGGGTTGTGCCGGCCAGGCTCGCCTGCGCAACCGGCAGCGGCAGGTCTGCATCTGATTTGACATAGGTCAGCAGCTCGGGGTAATCCTTGGCCATCTGCGCCCCGTAAAGCGGCTTGTAGGCACCCTGGTGGCAGCTGGCGCAGTTCACCTTGGCCACGTCGCCTGTAGGCCCCAGGCGGTTGGCCGGAAAGGTCTGAGTCAGGCCTTCGAGGTACCCATTGTTCAGGTCGCGCACCATGCGGATGCCGTACCAGGCCGTGGCCAGCTGGGGCGGCACATCGGTCCAGTCACCCATCGACCGCGTGTTGTGGCAGTAGGTGCAGTTGACGCCCAGCGATTTCGAAAAATGCGTCATCAGCGCGAAGGTGTGCTCTGCCTGCTGGATGCTGGTGCGGTTGCCCGTGGGCAGCGCCGTGGAGCTGTTCAAGCGGATCGGCTTGTCTTGCGACAGGTACGGCGTAAAGGGGTCGTTGGGTAACGAACTGCCCGCCACCACCGAGGACGGCGTGTTCTGACCGTTCAGGTTGCCCAGGAAATTGGCTCTCTTGTCCTGCGGTGCGGCCGTGAACCAGATGTTGGCTGGCACCGGGTTGCCGCGGTGGCAGGTGTAGCAGGTGACCCCGGTGGCCGCCACGTGAGGCTTCCAGTCGGCGTTGACGCGTTGCGTCATCTGGATCATGCGGCGGGCGACGACCTTGGTGTATTTGGAGTCGTCGGCGAAGTTCTCGCCGATATGGCAGTAGTTGCAGCCTTCCTTCGGCGACACCCAGGCGGTGATCGAGGCCATGTGCCGCGAGAACTGCGCCACGCTCAAGTCGCCCAGCACCTGCACATTCTTGTAAATGTCGCGGGCCTTGGGGCCATCGGGGCTGGCCGGTTCCGGCGACTCGGGCGCCTGGTTCAAAGGCACCTGCTCGGCCACCGTTCGCGGGTTGTAGACCACCTCCATGCCCACGCCGCGGTAGCCGCGCTGCACCGATTCGACCGGCGGACGCTCGCAGCCCGCCAGCAAGGCCGCCACGGCAAGTACTGCCACGGTGGCGAGTTGTGTGAGTTGCGTGAGTCGGCTCATTATTTGGCTCCCTGGATCAGCGTCGCCGGGTCGATGACAGCGGGGTAGACGGCCGGGTACATCGGCGCCACGCCATGCTTGACTGCCCACAGGTACCAGTTGTCGACCACCGTACCGGTCAGCAGGATGCCGATGCCGCCGGCCAGCGGGCACAACACGGCGAACCACCAGGCCCAGCGATGGATGGATTCCATCGTGGCGTTGAAGCCCATCGTCCAGCGCCAGAACAGTGCGGCACGCTCGCTGGCCGTACCACGATCGGTAATCTGCTCGATCTCGCGTTCGCCACCGTAACGGCTGACCGCAAGGATGGTGGCGCCGTGCATGGCAAACAGCAATACCGAACCGTACAGGAAGACGATCGACAGCGCGTGAAACGGGTTGTAGAAAAGGTTGCCGTACCGCAGCGAGAAGGCCGCCGTCCAGTCCAGGTGCGGAAAGATGCCGAAGGGCACGGCCTCGCTCCAGCTGCCCATCAGTACCGGGCGGAAGAAGCCCAGCACCAGAAACAGCCAGATAGCGGCAGCAAAGGCCCAGGCGACATGTGTGCCCATGCCCAGGGCGCGCGCCCGGTTGTACACACGCGCCCACCACAGCAGTATCGACACGGTCAGGAACAAGCCCGCAATCTGCCACCAGCCGCCTTCATTCATGGGCGCCAGGACCGACAGACCATGGGCCGGCGACGGCGGGTCCAGCGACAACCAGAACAGCTGGCGTACAAACTGCACCGGGTCCCAGTTCACCTGGGCCAGCATGTTGAAGCCGATGATGTTGAACGCCAGCGTGCCCAGGATCAGCGATGCCAGCCCCAGCCCGCCAAGATAGATCGGGCCGATCTGCGCATTGCCCAACCGACCCAGCAAGTGCACGATCAACGGCTGTGTGCCGGTGCGCGGGCTGTTCTTGGGGCCTAGCGGAACGCCCATATCAGCAGGCCCTGTGGCCTGCACGGTGGTAAAAAGATTCAGGTATTCAGCCATGTGGGTTGCTCCTCGTTCACTTCACCGGCCATTGGGCCCAGATCGGAAGATTCAGCCACCAGCCCCACCATTCGGGCCAGCTGCGCGTCCAGAACGGCCCGCTGATAACGATGCACAACGCACTGAAGAACACCGCTGCCAGCGCCAGAAACAAACCCAGCCGGTGGATGCCCAAGGTGCCGACCGAGTACCCGATGATGTCGCGGAAGAACGTGTCTTCGTGTTCGGGTGTCTTGACCGTCTCCCCCTTGGCCGGGTTGGTGCTGGACAGGATCAGCGCTCCGTGCATCGACAACGCCAAGGTCGTGGTGAAGAAGAACGTGATGGCGATCATGTGCGCCGGGTTGTAATGGAAGTGCAGGTACTGATACCCCACGTTCGAAACCCAATCCAGGTGACTGAAGATGCCATACGGAAACCCATGGCCCCATGCCCCCAGCAGCACCGGCCGGATTACTACCAGCGTGACATACGCAAATATGGCAAAAGCAAACGCCACCGGAACATGGAACCCCATGCCGAGTTTGCGGCAAATCTCGACTTCACGCAGTGCCCACGAACAGAATGCGCCGATGGCACAGACCGTGATCACTTGCCAGAGCCCACCCTGCAACATCGGCGCCATGCCCAGACCATAAGACAGATCGGGTGGAGCAATACTGATCTGCCAGAGATTCCAGGTGGGGCCTTGCGACGCTCCCCACAAAATCATGGCCGTGCCGAGAATCGTAAAAAATATCGTGGTCACCCCGAAAAAACCCACATAAAACGGGCCGACCCAGAAATCAAAGAGGTCGCCTCCGACCAGGGTTCCACCGCGCACGCGGTACTTTCTCTCGAAACTCAGCATAGCCATATTGTGTCTCCAACCCCGCGGCGCGCCCAGGCAGGCCTGCAGGGTGAGTTTGTTCTAGCGGTTGGGGCCGGGCCGGTTCACGCGGAACCGACCCCGATCGCCGTTACTATCAGGCCTTCGATTACTTGCCTAAAGAATTCACTGCCGCGGGCAGAGGCGCGTTGGCCGTGGCCACGGTGGCCGTCTTCGGGCCGTCGAGCCAGTTGTACTTGTTCGTGCTCAACAAGATGAGGTGAATCATCGCTGCGAGTGAAAACAGAAAAATACCTTGAACGACCATTGCGCGCAACGGATCGTACAGACGCCAGATTCTCCACATGATTCCGAACTCCTACGTTAGATGCGACATGAAGGTATAAACCGCTGCCTTGACGCCGCCAAAAATGGATTTGACACCTTCGGCACCGGGCAACCAGGAACGCCAATGCCATCCGAGTAACTGCCCAAAGAGCGCAATCACCAGAAACACCGTGAAGCCTAACGAAAAGATAGCCCAGAAACTTCCGGACTCGCCTGTCGAGAACGCCCTTGGTACTGCTGTTTCGGAATAAAACATTTAGATCTCCTGTATCCGGTCAAGTCAGCTGATCAGAGCCAGGGACGCCACACCCACACCAGGACGTGGGCAACCACGGCGATGGCCGTGAAACCCAGAAAACCCTGGATGTAATAGGTATGGAACTCTTGTGCCTCGTCATCAGTGAGACCCGAGATCGAGCCTTTTCTTTCAACCATGGCTAAATTCCTCCAAACCGGTCTTGCGACCGAGCACGCACTTGGTCCCGCGCACCATGGGCAGCCGCGGCGAGCCGCCGCGACGTTGGGGTTCCGCAGCGTCGCCGCGGAATGAAAGGGGGTGGCGTCGCGCGTGATTGGCAACCCGCCGCGCTGCGCATTCAGGTACTTGCCTGCCTGTCGGACGGACGCGCAGCCTCATGCCGGCTCCAAGTGATGTTCGATGCCCAGTGAAGCGCACACGCGCTCGCTGGACACCCGTGATTCGCCCGCGGCGCGGGCATCGCGCTCGATGCGGTCACGCCACTGCTTGGCAGCCGAAATCTGCACCAGCACCGGCTGCGCTTGCACCCTCGCTTGCAGCAGTGCCTGCGCGCGGTCGTCCCAGGGACGGGCGTCGTTTTCCGTGCGCAGTCGCGCTGGCGTGGCGTCGACTTTGTCCAGTTCGGTACCCAGCGGCAGAATGTGGAACAGCGCGTCGAACAGCGCGTTGCAGAACTCCTGGATGATGTAAGTGGCACCCGAGTAGCCCATGAACGGCGTGCCGGTGTGGCGCCTGATGATGGGCAGCGGAAACGAGGCTGGGATGAAGGTGGTCTTCATCATGCCGCCACCGCCACATTCGGCCAGATAGATGCGCT
>ENA-OBIT01000662-OBIT01000662.1-metagenomes-genome-assembly--contig:-NODE-662-length-14464-cov-9.51759_pt1 | contig 14464 bp, 17 predicted proteins | sample MGYA00153386_OBIT01 | MGnify analysis MGYA00153386
GGTATTAACTACTGATTCGCTCTCTTGATTCGCTAAACCCTCGGGGAACCCGAGGGTTTAGCGAATCGCTATCAACTATCAACTATCAACTATCAACTATTTCTACAGAGTATCCATTGCTTCAAACTCAAACTTGATTTCTTTCCAAAGTTCGAGGGCAACAGCTAGTTCTGGCGACCATTTACCAGCTTCACGCAGGATATCGCCACCTTCACGCATGAGGTTACGACCTTCGTTACGCGCTTGAATACAAGCTTCAAGTGCGACGCGGTTTGCCATAGCACCAGGAGCGTTACCCCAAGGGTGTCCAGCAGTACCACCACCAAATTGGAGGCAAGAATCATCGCCGAAGATTTCGACTAGTGCGGGCATGTGCCAAACGTGGATACCACCAGAAGCAACAGGCATAACACCAGGCATCGAAGCCCAATCTTGGGTGAAGAAAATACCGCGTGAGCGATCTTCTTCGACGTAGTTTTCACGCATTAGGTCAACAAAACCCATGGTGATGCCTTTTTCGCCTTCGAGTTTACCAACAACAGTACCGGAGTGAAGGTGATCGCCACCAGACATCCGTAGGCATTTCGCGAGCACGCGGAAGTGGATACCGTGATTTTTTTGACGATCGATTACTGCGTGCATTGCGCGGTGAATGTGCAGTAATACGCCGTTGGCACGACACCATTTAGCTAGGGAAGTATTGGCTGTAAAACCACCTGTGAGGTAGTCGTGCATGATGATGGGGGTGCCGATTTCTTTGGCGAAATTAGCGCGTTCCATCATTTCTTCGCAAGTAGGCGCAGTCACGTTGAGGTAGTGACCTTTGATTTCGCCAGTTTCTGCTTGGGCTTTTTCGATCGCTTCTTGAACGAACAAGAAACGGTCGCGCCAACGCATGAATGGTTGTGAGTTGATGTTTTCGTCGTCTTTGGTGAAGTCTAGACCACCACGAAGAACTTCATAAACTGCCCGACCATAGTTTTTAGCCGATAGACCGAGTTTAGGTTTGATCGTACAACCTAGTAACGGACGACCATATTTATTTAATTTATCGCGCTCTACGGTAATTCCGTGAGGAGGCCCTTGGAAGGTCTTGAGATAAGCAACTGGAATACGTAAGTCTTCTAAACGTAATGCCCGAATCGCTTTGAAACCAAATACGTTACCTACTAATGAGGTAAGCATGTTGGTAACAGAACCTTCTTCAAATAAATCTAAAGGATAGGCAATAAAGCAAAAATATTGATTATCTTCACCTTGAACTGGCTCGATGTGGTAACAACGACCTTTGTACCGATCCAAGTCAGTGAGCAAGTCAGTCCAAACAGTCGTCCAGGTACCTGTGGAAGATTCAGCGGCTACAGCAGCACCAGCTTCTTCTGCGGGTACTCCAGGCTGAGGAGTCATCCGAAAAGCTGCGAGTAAGTCTGTGTCTTTGGGGGTATAGTCAGGAGTGTAGTAAGTTAGACGGTAGTCTTGTACACCAGCCTTGTACCCAGTCTTGGCCTGAGTTTGAGTTTGCGCGTAAGCCATAAATTTCCTAACCTTCAGGAACCAGTTGAGATTTCTTGTTAAGACTAACTATATCAGTAAGTGCATAAGTTTTGGTTCGGATCTTTTGACGATCGTCATAAGGGGCTTTTATATGTCTACCATCGACGGGGATCTATACACCCACATCGGTTATGGCACATTAAAAAGGCGGTTAGATACCGATCTAACCACCAATAATTAAGATTTGAAAATGTTATTTTTTGTTAACTTACCGCTCTGCTTTCGTCAGCACTTCAGAGGAAGCAGAGCGATCTCAGCTTGCAGTAGTCCATTTGTGAGCAGCTAGACTTTCTTGGGCGAGAGCAACATCATCATGTTGCGCCCCTCTTTTTTAGGGAATTGCTGAACTTCAGCTATTTCCTGAAGGTCGGTTGCCATCCGTCTGAGGACTTTTTCGGCTAGATCGCTATGTTGGATCTCACGTCCGCGAAATGTGATGGTAGCTTTGACTTTATCGCCAGACTTAATAAATCGATCGGCTTGACTAACTCGCACTTGGTAGTCATGTTCCTCGATCGTGTACCGCATTTTGACTTCTTTGACTTCCGCAGTATGCTGCTTCTTCTTCGCTTCGCGAGCTTTCTTTTCTAGTTCAAACTTATATTTCCCGTAGTCCATAATTCGACATACAGGTGGATCGGCTTTGTCACTGACAAGCACTAAATCCAGTCCGTTCTCATCGGCAATCCCCTGCGCCTCTTGAGGCGTGAGAATACCTAGCTGTTCGCCATCAGTACCGATGACGCGAATTTGTGGAAACCGGATACGTTCGTTGATTTGAGGAAGATCGCGGGTGCGTCTTTTTTCGATGATGGGGGATTTAATAGCTATGGGATTTTCTGGTGGGTAAGTGGTCTGGTTATCCTCAATTACAGCTAGCTGTAAAATCAGTCTAAACTAGATAACTAAATGTTATTTAGCTTGATACAACTATTTTACCCAATATCTGAAGATTGGGAACGAAAGTTAATATTTTTTAAGCTTATGTAACCTGTTTAAGGTAATGGCGATGGAGCGCGATTTAGGAGACTGTATGTTGCGGACTTGGCATCAAAAAGTAGGAAATCAGCGAGATTGGGTGTGGCGGGGTTGGCAGACTCGATATACTTACCAGCGATGTAGTCGCGATCGCGTTACTATGCCCCCAGTATTATTACTGCATGGTTTTGGGGCATCGATCGGTCATTGGCAGCACAATTTAGAGTTCTTGGCAACCAACCATACTGTGTATGGATTAGATCTCGTCGGTTGGGGCGGTTCGCGCAAGCCGGATATTCAGTACGACATCGATTTGTGGGTCGATCAAGTTTACGATTTTTGGCAGACATTTATCGGTCAACCGCTGATTTTGGTCGGTAACTCGATCGGGTCGTTGGTGGCTCTGGTAGCCGCAGCTAGATACCCAGAGATGGCAACAAGTCTAGTGATGGTCAGTTTACCAGATCTCTCCGCCGAACAGGAGATGATTCCGCGATCGATTCAACCATTAGTCAATGGCATCAAGCGCGTTATCCTGAATCCGCCCCTATTACACACATTATTTCGGGTCGTCAGCCAGCCCAAAGTCGCTAAAAAATGGGCACAAATCGCTTATGCTAATCCCGATCGAGTCACAGATGAATTAGTCGATCTATTCATCACTCCAGCGCGAGAACGAGAAGCTCCTGCGGCATTTGTGAAGATTATGCAGGGAATGACTAGTAGTAGTTTTTCCCCAAATATTCGCAAGCTGCTACCAGAGATGAATATCCCGATGCTCCTACTGTGGGGTAGTGACGATCGGATGATTCCGCAAGGAACAGCAGGAATATTGCTAAAATTTAATCCTTTGCTAGAGCTAGTTAATTTAGCAGGTGCTGGGCATTGTGCCCATGATGAAATGCCCGAACTCGTAAATGAAACGATTCGCAACTGGCTCGATGCACTAGCAGCTCGGCAATACCCACAATCGGAGGTAGAAGCAGCAGATCTGAATGCCCAAACTTTAGATCTGACAAACCCCCACCCCCGATTACCGATTAATTAACCAACAGTAACTTGGTCGATGCTGACATCAGTAGTACCAGAAACACCACTGGCTAGCTCGACCATTCGATCGAGAATTTCTTGGCTGGGTACAGAACCCTTTAAAACCACACTACCACCAGTTTGAGCGACCCATAAGCCTTCTACATCCGTAACGGACGCATCCTCATCAAAAGCTAGCGCAACACGCTTGGACAAGCCGCTTTGGTCGTACTCGCCATTGAGTCCGAGCCGTTCTGGAGGTACTTCTCCACCAGTTTCTGGATCTGTAGCTTCAGGCGCGGGGGCAGGATTGACTTCCGCATCTGCTGGTTTTTCCATGCCGAAGATCTTCTGTAAGAAACCCATAACTGCAATACTCCATCTAAAAACATAAACCCTACCTATTATGTAGGTTATTTGTGACTAAAGACGAAGATGATTACAAATTTTTTTAAGATTGTGATGATGAAAAATTATGGGACAATATAAGGCTTTAGGGCAGGACTTAGGCTTTAGGCTTTAGGCTTTAGGGCAGGAGTTAGGCTTGCGTTCCCCTCACATCTAACACCTAAGACCTAACACCTAAGACCTAATACCTAACACCTAACACCTAACTAACATGAAACACACTCTATCTGTATTGGTTGAAGATGAAGCTGGAGTACTGACTCGGATTGCGGGATTGTTTGCTCGTAGGGGGTTTAATATCGAAAGTCTAGCTGTTGGCCCCGCCGAACAAGAAGGTCGATCGCGTGTGACAATGGTAATCGATGGTGATGAACACTCGATCGAGCAATTGACCAAACAGTTGTATAAACTAGTAAATATCCTCAAAGTATTGGATATTACAGATATTCCGTGTGTGGAACGAGAATTGATGCTGCTCAAAGTTAATGCCACTAGTGCCCATCGATCGGAAATTATCGAACTGGCGAATATTTTTAGGGCGCGAGTAGTGGATGCAGCCGAAGATGCTCTGACACTAGAAGTAGTCGGCGATCCTGGTAAAATTGTCGCGATCGTCCAAGTCTTACAAAAATTTGGGATCAAAGAGATTGCTCGTACGGGAAAGGTTGCCCTATCGAGAGAATCAAAAGTTAATACTGAGTTTTTAAAATTATAAATAATCTAGCTGGGTAAGCCGATCTGTTGAGATTGCTACTACCCGATTATTATTATTTTTGATTAGAGCATCACCAGCGGATTACTATTGTTTAGAATTTGTGGGTTCTCTGCTGGGAGCTAATCATGCTATAATTATGAAATAAATATTAAGATTGTATTTATTGGTGTAGCAACTGTTTGCAACTTGAAACCATCTATGCCATGAGATCTCTAGATGCGGATACCCAGCTACCTCAACTTGTTGAATTGGAATAGATGTTGTTTGATTGCTATTAATTAGATCGAAATGCCGTAACGTTTTGGACACCTTTAGCGAGTGTAAATTATTTTGGCTGGTTCTCTCACAATTGCAGTTCTAGCTGACTCGGCGGACTTATTTCCGTTGTTGAGTCAATACTTGAGTCCCGAACGTTATACGCTCCAGTATTTTACCAACCAATCAGAGTTTTTAGAAAACGTGGAAATGGTCGAGCAGGAGCTAGATTGTCTAGTATTTTACTCCGAGCAGCAGCTACTACCCGTCATCAACCACCTTTACCATCGGGGGCAGGTGTTACCTGTAGTCATCATTCATAGATTGATTCCTAACAGGTTGCCAAATCCCACAAATACTACAGCTACTCACGTTGCCGGATCTAGCAGTTATATTTATCAGCCATCTGAAGTAATTTTGGCAGTAACCGAGATGTCCGACATTGCAGTGGCAATTGATAAAGCCATTGCCAAGTTCTTGAACCTAACTCCGATCGTGTTAGCATCCGAACATCCTCAGCCCGAAATTGAGGCGGAAACCGCCCGCGAACCAAACTTTCTGCTCCAGCAACAAAGTCGTTTAGCACACAAGCTCAATGAGCGGCTGGGATATCTAGCAGTCTATTACAGACGCAGCCCCAACCAATTTTTTCGATATCTCGACAGGCAACAGAAGCAAGAGGTACTGGCACAGTTAAAATCTCAATACCGAGAAATAGTCCTCGACTACTTTGCCGATAGTAGTCAGATCGATATCAAAATCGATGAATTTGTCAGCTCGGCATTTTTTAGAGATCTGGCTGTTTCCGAGATTGTCAAGATTCACATGGAATTGATGGAGGAATTCTCAAACCAGCTAAAATTGGAAGGACGCAGTGAGGAGATCTTGCTAGACTACCGCCTCACTCTGATTGACATCATTGCCCATCTGTGTGAGATGTATCGTCGATCGGTACCGCGAGAGATGTCGTAGTCATCGAGATCTAAAGCTATATGTTGGCAAGATGCTCCATCGGTAAAGAGGCTATGGCGATCGTAAATAGTCGAGTTCAATATTTCACCCTTGACAATTTAGAGGTTAATTTATGACTCCATTAATGAAAACTTACGTCCTAAAGCTCTATGTGGCTGGAAATACCCCCAACTCAGTCAGGGCACTCCGAACTCTAAAGAATATATTAGAGGAAGAGTTTAAAGGCGTATATGCCCTTAAAGTAATTGATGTGCTCAAAAACCCTCAACTAGCAGAAGAGGATAAAATTTTAGCGACTCCCACACTATCGAAAGTTTTACCGCCACCAGTACGAAAAATTATTGGCGATCTATCCGATCGTGAAAAAGTATTGATTGGCTTGGATCTTTTGTATGAAGAACTGTCCGAACGCGATGGAGATTTTTAGATAGTTAGATTTTTATAGTAACGATCGTCTAATCGATCGATCGAGTTGAATTAGTTGTGTAGTTAAAAGCTTTTCAAATCTCAGCAATGACCAGTACGAATCAATTAGTAGAACCGTTAAATCCCCTAGGTGTGCAAAAAATCCACACCATGATCGAAGGTTTCGATGACATCTCTCATGGTGGCTTACCCGCTGGTAGAACAACGATCCTCAGTGGCACATCGGGAACTGGAAAAACCATGTTAGCCGTTCAATTTGTCTACAACGGGATTCAATACTTTGATGAACCTGGGATCTTTGTAACTTTTGAGGAATCACCTGCTGATATTATCAAAAACGCCCACAGTTTTGGCTGGGATCTGCAAAAGTCGATCGATGATGGTAAATTGTTTATCCTTGATGCTTCTCCAGATCCAGAGGGGCAAGAGGTAGTTGGTAGTTTCGATCTTTCTGCCTTGATCGAGCGGATTCAGTATGCTTTTGTCAAATATAAAGCCAAGCGCGTCTCGATCGATTCCGTCACCGCCATCTTCCAACAATACGATGCAGCCTCAGTAGTTAGACGCGAAATCTTTCGGCTAGTAGCACGACTAAAACAAATGGGTGCCACTACCATTATGACAACCGAGCGCGTCGAAGAATATGGCCCCGTCGCGCGATTTGGTGTCGAAGAATTTGTTTCGGATAACGTGGCGATCGTCCGAAATGTGCTAGAAGGAGAACGTCGCCGTCGGACGATCGAAATCCTCAAACTTAGGGGTACTACGCATATGAAGGGAGAATATCCCTTTACGATTACCAACAACGGCATCAATATCTTCCCATTGGGGGCAATGCGCCTCACCCAGAAGTCCTCCAACGTGCGGGTATCATCTGGAGTCAAAGCTCTAGATGTGATGTGCGGTGGCGGCTATTTCAAGGATTCGATCATCCTCGCTACCGGAGCTACAGGAACAGGCAAAACTCTATTAGTGAGCAAATTTATCCAAGAAGCCTGTTTGGCTGGAGAACGGGCAATTTTGTTCGCTTATGAAGAGTCGCGCGCGCAATTATCGCGAAACGCTACTGCCTGGGGAATTGACTTTGAAGGATTGGAGCAAAAAGGATTACTCAAAATCCTCTGTACCTATCCAGAATCAGCCGGATTGGAAGATCATTTACAAACAATTAAATCTGAAATCGTCGAATTCAAACCCGATCGAATTGCGATCGATTCGCTTTCAGCTTTGTCACGAGGAGTGAGTGATAACTCCTTTAGACAGTTTGTAATTGGCGTAACAGGTTACGCCAAGCAGGAAGAAATTACTGGATTTTTTACTAATACTTCCGACCAGTTTATGGGATCTAATTCAATCACTGATTCCCATATTTCAACAATTACCGATACAATTTTGATGCTCCAGTATGTAGAAATTCGTGGAGAAATGGCGCGAGCACTCAACGTATTTAAGATGCGGGGTTCTTGGCATGATAAAGGTATCCATGAATACACTATCAGTCAGGATGGAGCAGAAATCAAGGATTCCTTCCGCAACTATGAAGGGATTATCAGTGGTTCGCCTAGTCGGATTGCGATCGATGAAAAGTATGAACTTTCGCGAATCGTTCGTGCAGTTAGTGATAAATCTATTGAATAGTTAATGTATTTAGATCGAGTACTCAATTTCAGCCGATCGATTAAAATTAATCCCGCTCGCTAAAAAGAGATGGAAGATTACGACGACCGCTTACTACCCGCAGGATTTCAATCCCATCATCAAGAATCCGGTAGAAAATAATATAACCTTCTAGAGACAATCCTCGAAGATCCGCTCGGATTTGACCATAGCTTTTACCACTGCTTGGAAAAGAAACTAGCTGTTGGCACTTGCTGTTAAATTCTCTAAAAAATCTTTCGCCTACTTCCATATTCGTTTCAGCAAAGTAATCAGAGATTTCAGTCAGATCTCGACTGGCGAGAACGTTGATAACATAGCGACTCATGCTTACACCCGATCGTGTTGAAACCGCTCTAGAATCTGGTTAACGAATGTCTCACCATCGATCGGCGGTGTTTGCTCTGACTCTGAAATGGCAGCATCAATTTTCTCTCGGACATCTTCAACCCATACGTTCTCAGCTTGTTGTTCTTCTTGCAATTCGGCTAGAAACTGAGCCGCGATCGCATCTTGTCGATCGAGTGGTAGTTGTTCAATTTGAGCGATTACCTGTTGAAGCAGTTCTGTCATAGTTTTCACCGCAATTTACTACATCTTCTTAATTTTACCCGATCGAGATATTCGATCGAACTCTATCGATCGAGCAAACCCAATCGCATTTCGTTCGCGGAGCGTCTGCTTGGCGGAATCGAATATTCAATTTCAGTAGATCGATCGTCGTAGCTCAAAAATTAATCTCGATCGAGTGTAGCATCATCTAAATCAGCAAATGCTATTTTGATACAAGCACGAACAGCTTGCCAATCGCGCTCCGACAAATGACCAATTTGAATGATATTTGCGGATCTCGGCAATGTGACGATAAAACTCCGAAAGATAGATTCAACTCGTAATCCCGCCACAGCCCAATCCTGAAGAATGTAATCTGTGTCGCCCAATCCCTTTATTTGAGAGGTAATCAGCCCAACGATGATATCTGGGGGAATAGCATGATAAGTTGCTGAAGATAAAATTACAGCAGGACGACGTTTTATTCCTCTTACGCCTGGAAAATCTACACTCACCAAATCGCCAGAGTTTAATACCATTCGACATTCTCTTCTTCTGGAAACAGAGAAGCTGTATATTGCAACGAAAAATTAGTAACATCCGATCGATCTTGTTCAGTCCATTCATCGCTGATATCAATAACTGAGACATTCTGTTTTAATCCATCTAGAATCAGTGTTGCTAATTGCAATCGATCTGTTGGCGATAAAGTCTGAATGACTGATGTATAAATCTCTTCAGCAATAGGTGACATATATGGTTCTCCCAGGCATCTTTTATTAACTTAACACTTCTAATATTTATTAAATGTCTGACGCTCGATCTCTATTGATCGAGTATTCAATTTCAGCAAATTGACTATTACAGCTCAAATCTTTATTTAGTAATCTGTTGAAAGTAATTTCGGTGTGAGCAGTAGATAATTGCTTAAAAACTTATTATACATAGATTTCTTAATATTCAAAGATTAAGATCCAATCTATCACGCTCAACTATTTCCTTGCATTCGTCTGGAATAAGAAAAGAAATATTTGAACTTAGCATAGTTTGAAATATGTACTCATGAGCATCAGGATCTTCAACATAATTAACTGCATACAATCCCCAAAAATCATGGATCATTGGATCTATAATTCCAAATATAAAATTTAGTATTTCTTGTGTTAAATTTCGGTCTTTTGGAGTGGCAAAATGTTGTATGTTGTTTCTTAGCTTTCCAAAGTTCTGATAAAGATTATCGTCCTTAATTTTGTATCCAGTTGTTGCCCACAATCTTTCTGGCAGCTCATTATATTGAAGTGTTTTTCCAGATTCAACTAAGGAACGAAAGCTCAACTTATCTTCGTTAACTTTTGTCGATCTTGGAATATCACTGAAAATTAGTAAAGGGTGTTCTTCGGCTATTCGCGCTTTTAAAAGAATTTCTGCGGCATGTGCAGCTTGGAGAACAGCTAAGTCACTCCAGTATTTGTTATCCATGCTATAAAAAAAAGTATGTTGTTGGGCATGAGCTAGCGATGCAAGTCCAAGCTCTTTAAGGTGTTCAGAAACACCTCTTAATTCTTCATGCATAAAGATAAGATAAACTATTATTCAATTTGAAGTTGATTTACTAAGCTAAAATTAATCTCGATCGAACAATCCTTACTAACTGCAACTCCACACCAGACACCTGTTCCAACATAAATACCATCTGTTCTGGACGCAATAAAGTTCCATCATTTGCACAACTACCCACATATCGCAACTCTCTACTCATACTCCCCTCCTCGGAGGGGTTGGGGGTGGGTTCCAACTCCAATTCGTATAATCGGTCGCGTAAATTAATTTGCGTATTCTTGCCTGATTTAGACTTTTTATCCTGAATAATTTCCTGACTAGCTAACACCGCCGCGATCCAAGTTTCCCATTGGGGCGGTGTTTCGCTAGCTGATGAAACATTAACGAAATATTCCGCTTGAGTGATTAACGTAGAAGCAGGAGGTTGTCTGAGATCGACAGATTCTACTCGATAGATTGGGATATCTGTGGGTAATTGTGCTGCTAATTTGGATTGAAATTCCGACTCATCCATGATGGTGGTGAGTTCAAAATCGGCGATTTCTCCCGTGCTGGTTGAGCCTAATGGTAAGGCATTGGCAATCATGATGCGGGGAGCGGGATGGAAGCCCCCACTATATGTTACGGGAATACTGGCGCGGCGGATGGCTCGATCGAACAAACGCGCCAAATCTAAATGACCGACTAAGGACATTTTACCGATTTTGCCAAACCATACTCGTAATCGCTGTACCTTGTCAGTGTTGGGAGTAAATTGTCCAGTGAATTCGGGAATGGGTAGGGGTGGGACGATAATGTTGTGCCCGAAATCAGTGCCACACACGCCGCAATGAGAACAACCATCAAATGAGCAGTCGGGGACGATACCAGCGGCGAGGGCGCGTTCGAGGTCGTCTTGGAGCCACTTTTTGTCGATACCTGTGTCGAGGTGATCCCAGGGGAGAGGGGCGTTGAGGTTGTGGGGCAGGGGGAGAGGGGGAGAGGGCAATTCTGCGGATTCTGGTGTTGGAACTGTTGGCGTAGCTTTGCTTTCGGTGGTGCGTGGCTTGAGTTTTGGTGCTCGACTATTTACTGGTGCTTCAGCGGAGATTTTTACCCCACCCCAGCCCTCCCCTTTCCAAGGGGAGGGAGCTGAAGCCCCCCTTTCTAAGGGGGGTTGGGGGGGTAAATTCTCAAATACATTCCATTCGCCATTTTCGACGCGGCGGTATTTCCAGTCTAAACCAGCTTCATCGATCGCTTGTGCCCAGGCACGGTAGGCTTTTTCCAGACTTTCCCACCAGGCATCCATACCTGCGCCGAGTTCCCAGGCGCGACGGATTACGGGTGCGAGGGAGCGATCTCCGCGTCCGACAAAATCTTCCATTGCGGAGATCCGCACGTCGGTATAATTGACTTTAACGCCGCGTAGATCTCGAAACTCATCTTTGAGTAACCGTTGTTTGCGGGCAAATTCGGTAGTTGATACCGAATGCCATTGGAAGGGGGTATGGGGTTTGGGCGTGAAGTTGGAGATGGTGATATTAAAATTCAGCGTGCGGCGATCTTTTGCCCAACATTCCCGTTTGAGCCAGCGCACGGTTTCAGCAATCCCGATGACATCGACATCGGTTTCACCTGGTAAACCGATCATAAAATAGAGTTTGATCTTATCCCAACCCTGCTCGAAACCAGTCTTCACACCGCGCAGCAATTCCTCATTCGTCAAACCCTTATTAATAATATCCCGCAACCTTTGGGTACCTGCTTCCGGCGCAAAAGTTAAGCCACCTTTGCGCGTACCACCGATGATATTGGCGATATCTTCATCGAATCTATCTACCCGCTGACTGGGGAGGGAAAGCGAGATATTCTCATGCTTGAGCCGATTCTTGATTTCCAAGCCCACAGCGGGGAGGGCGAGATAATCCGAACAACTGAGTGAGAGGAGGGAGAATTCATCATAACCCGTCGATCGCATTCCGGTTTCGATCGCATTAATTACCGCTTCCGGCTCCACATCCCGCGCAGGGCGAGTCAACATTCCAGGCTGACAAAAGCGACACCCACGAGTACAACCACGGCGAATTTCGATGGTGAGTCGATCGTGGACGGTTTCGACATAGGGCACCAACCCGATCGAGTATGCTGGAATCGGAGTAGCTACCCGTCGGAGAATGCGTTCGGGTACTTCAGGATGATTTGGCTTCACACTCCCATCGGGGTGCAAATCGTAAAATTGGGGCACATATACGCCTGGAACTTGAGCGAGATCCAATAATAAATCCCGCCGACTCAGCTCCGCATTTTTGCCATCTTCAACTACTAACCCAATTTCGGGTAATAACTCTTCCCCATCCCCCAGAGCGATAAAATCAAAGAAATCCGCATAGGGTTCGGGATTGGATGTCGCCGTTTGTCCCCCTGCAAAAATCAGCGGATAATTACCCGCTTCACGTTCGCGCCATGTCACAGGAATTCCCGCCAGACTCAACATCTCCAATATATTCGTCGCGCCCAATTCATAGCTGAGACTAAAACCGAGGATATCGAATTCCGCCAGGGACTTCTGCGACTCCACCCCAAATAATGGTGTCTGAGTATCGCGTAATTTCTGCGCTAAATCCGCTGCGGGTAGATAGGCTCGATCGCACAATTGGCGCGGCTGGGCATTGATAATACTGTAGAGGATAATATGCCCCAGATTACTCGCCCCAACTTCGTAGATCTCTGGATATGTCAGTGCCCAGCGAACTGTCGCACTCTCCCACGGTTTATGCACCGCACCGAGTTCGTTACCGAGATAACGAGCAGGTTTGAGGATTTCAGGAGTAATGAGACTATCTACTGCAACTGCCACGATTTTGCCTCTTTTTCTGTTTGCTAGGGCGATTATCTATGGTAGCGCGGATCTGGGGATGTGGGATTAGGTGGGGTTCGAGCCGGAATCGACGTTCCTAACACAATGAAAGTGTTCCAACGCATGATTGTTACTTTAAAATTTACCCCTGCATCACTCAGTTAATCGTCGATTTGGATTATTCATCCAAGCCCTTTCTTCTTGAGAAAAATATTGATTAGTTGCTTCAACCTCAAAATGAAGCTCTTTCAGTTGTCTGATTGCAATATCGGATAAACAATTATTTGAAACATTTATTTTTTTTAGATGATTAAGTCTAGGACAGTCTAAAATATATTGGATGCTTCGATCGCTCATATTGCCCAGTTTAAAATCCAGTGTGATAATTTGCTCCACAAGCGGAGAGTTAATTATTAATTCAATCAGATTATCTACGCATTCACAGTGGCAAAGCGCAAGATGTTTTAAATTAGGCATAGTACTGTCAAACAAAAATGGGTGCATTGCTTCAAGAATTAATTCTGGATTTAATAATCCATCTAACCAAATCTCAAAATATTCTAATTTGGGCATGTCGAGTGAAAATAATTGCTCGATGGCTAAACCAGAGTTGACAGAATCGATTACTAATATTATAAAATTATTAGGCCTAATAATTTTATAATTTAGATAAGAATAGCTAAAGTCTCCATAAATATGAAGGCTTTCTAAATTTGGCAATGCAGACACTAATTTTGTAGGGTCATCTACTCGAAATAATGATTCCTTAACTTCTACATTACCTACAGTATGAGAAGCTGAACGATACTAAGCAAACGAGAATGATTTAGGTTCTGGTAACGGCTGATTATTATCTTGCATAACTTCAATCAATCCATCAAGAGCTTCCTGTCCATTTTGAGCCGCTTCTTGATAAGTGCTACCGTGAGTAACAAATTCTTGCCAAGGAAATTCAGGAAGGTGAACTAGATAAAGTTTATCTTCCTCCGACCATTTAATGACCATTGTATATCTATGATTCATCGTTCGATTCGGCATCGCTGAAGTCATTATTTTTATCTTCCTCTATTGTCGCGAGTAATTGCAATGCTTTATTAACTTGTCGTTCGAGATATATCGGCGCATCATCACCATCTTTACCTGGCATAATTAATGGCGATTCTAGATCGGGATGTAACCAGTAAGTATGGCTTCCTTTTCCTCGTCCTTTTTGGAGAACAAACCCTGCTTTAGATAGGTACTGTTTCAGTTCTCGGACTTTCTTTGGCATGAGGATGATTTATTCAGGCAATTTCCGCATTTTTATATATTAACATGAACCGATTCCATCTTCTTTTAACCATTCCTGCATCTTTGCTAGGTTAACTGGTTGCTCGGATCGACGCTCGGCAACGATCGCCAGATCGTGGAGATCTTCTAACATTTGCTCGTATTGTGCGTTGGCGGAGCCTCGCCCCTGGCGAATCGATAAAATAATGGCTGTTTTGTTTCCTTCGCGAGCGATGATGTACTGTTCTTTT
>ENA-OBIT01000664-OBIT01000664.1-metagenomes-genome-assembly--contig:-NODE-664-length-14450-cov-5.58972_pt1 | contig 14450 bp, 12 predicted proteins | sample MGYA00153386_OBIT01 | MGnify analysis MGYA00153386
GGCGAACCGGTTGTACGCCACCACCGCCGGAATGGCTGCAAACAGGCCAATGGCCGTGGCTACCAGCGCCTCTGCAATGCCTGGCGCAACCGTTGCCAGTGTGACTTGCTCCAGCGCTGCCAGCCCGGTGAAAGCGTGCATGATTCCCCATACTGTGCCAAACAGGCCCACGTAGGGCGATACCGAACCAACAGTGGCCAGGAAAGAAAGATTCGATTCAATAGCGTCCAGCTCGCGCTGGTAGCTTGCGCGCATTGCCCGGCGTGCGCCGTCAAGCAGCGTGCCCGCATCAAGAATGCGGCGTTCGCGCAATTTCTGGTATTCACGCATGCCGCTGGCAAAAATACGTTCCATGGGGCCAGAGTGTTTTGCGTTTTGCGCAGCACTTGCGAGCAGGTCGTTCAGGCTGGTGCCCGACCAAAATTCGCGGTCAAACTCTTCGTTGAGTTGCTGCACTTTTTTAAGCGCCACCAGCTTGCGAATAATCGCGGCCCAGCTGGCTATTGAAACGCCCACCAGCAGCGCCACAACGCCTTGCACCACCCAGCTGGCGTTCAGCAGGAGGTTCACAATCGACAAGTCTTGGTTCATAAGGCGGGCTTCATTGGGTGGCTATCGGTAGAAAAGCAGTCAAAAATTTGGGACGGAATACGAGCGGGCTGCATCGTTGTAGCGTTGACCCAACCTATGCGAATACTGCCTTCACACACCAAAGCGGGCACGCGGCCCGGTTGCTCTGTTTTCAGTAGCGCCCGCTGCTCTATTATCATGGTCGCTCGGCCCATTTCTTTCATGCTGGCGGTAACAATCAGTTCGTCGTCCAGACGGGTGGGGCGCGCATAGCGCACAGTCGACTCGGCCACTACAAACATGCCGCCGGTTGATTCTTTCAATTGAAATTGTTCAATGCCAAGGCTTCTGAGCCATTCTGTACGGGCGCGTTCAAAAAACTTCAGGTAATTGGCGTAAAAAACAATTCCACCAGCATCGGTGTCTTCCCAGTAGATCCGGATCGGGAATTTGAAGACCGACTTATGCAATGGCATCTTCAAGTCGGGCAATGGCTTCTTGCAGGTGCGCCATGGAGCTGGCAGTTGAAAAGCGCAAAAATTGCTCGGGCGCTGCAACGCCAAAATCGCGCCCTGGCGTCACTGCCAGGTGCGACCGTTTCATCAGCTCAAACGCCACCTCCCAGCTGCCGCTCACACCCCATTTTTTTGCGAGCCTTGAGCAGTCGGCATAGGCATAAAACGCGCCGTCTGGCATTACGGGAACCGTTAAACCCAGGCGGTTCAGTTCAGGAATAAAGTAGTCGCGACGGGCTTTAAATTCAGTGCGGCGGCGTTCGTATTCTGCAAGGCTGTCGGGTTCAAAACAGGCCAGCGCTGCGTGTTGGGAAATGGTGCTGGGGCAAATAAAGAGGTTTTGCGCGAGCCGCTCAATCACACTTACCAGCGCCTCTGGCACGACCAGCCAGCCCAGGCGCCATCCGGTCATGTTGAAGTATTTGCTAAAAGAGTTGATGCTGATGATGTTTTGGCCAAGCTCGCCCGGTAAGGCCAGCGCGGATTGGGCAAATCGCGCGTCGTAACTCAGTCCGAGGTAGATTTCGTCAACCATCGTGATGCCGCCGCGCGCAGCTACATAGTCAGCAATTGCGCGTAGTTCGTCAGGCGCAATAGACGTGCCTGTTGGGTTCGACGGTGATGCCAGCAGCACGCCGCGTGTTTGCGCCTTCCATGCGGCCTCGACTTTTGGTTGTGTCAGTTGAAAACGCTCGGCTGCGGTGGTGGGAAGCAACACCGCTTTGCCGTCAGCGGCGCTCACAAAGTGGCGGTTGCACGGGTAGCTCGGGTCGGGCATCAGTATTTCATCGCCCGCTTCAATCAACGCCAGACACGCAAGCTGCAGCGCCGCTGACGCGCCGGCAGTAAGCACGATGCGGCTGGGCGAGACCTGCACATTGAAGCGCGACGCGTACCAGGCACTGATTTTTTCGCGCAATGCGGGCAGGCCAGTGGCTTGGGTGTATTGCGTATGTCCACTGGCAATGGCATTGGCGGCCGCAGCCTGCACCAGCGGCGGCGCCGTGAAGTCCGGCTCGCCAATGTTTAAAAAAATCATCGGCTTGGCGGTGTGCGCAACTTTGCTCGCAATCTCGGATGCGGCCTTGGCCACTTCCAGCACGTAAAACGGCTCGATGCGTTGGGCGCGCTGGCTAATTTTCATAGTTTTGTCTCATAGCTTCGTCTCACGGCTTCGCGGTTTCATGGCGATGCTGTTTCATGACTTGGCAACTTCACTATCCACGATGGCGATTTTGCGCATTACCGTGATTTTTTGCTGTGGTCGTTGGCAACTTCATCAGCGCGCAATTGCGGTGCCAGCTTGTTCAGCACCCCGTTCACGTATTTGTGCCCGTCGGTGCCGCCAAAGCCTTTGGCCAGCTCAATGCATTCGTTCATCACCACACGCCACGGCACGTCCAGGCAGTTGTTAAATTCGTACGCGCCTATCCAGAGTATGGAGTGTTCAACCGGTGAAATCTCGGCCATGGGGCGATCGAGCAGCGGCGTGATAGCGGCGTCCAGCGCGGCGGACTGTGCAATACACCCGTGCAATAGCGCGTCGTAGTGCGCCGAATCGGCCTTATGAAAACCGACCAAATCACGCGTGAAAGTGTCAATTGATTCAGCGCTATTGCGCCCAACGAAGTGTTGGTACAGCGCCTGCATGGCAAATTCGCGCGAGCGGGTGCGGGCAGACTTGTCGGCTGCTTTTTTCGCGCCGGTGTCGGTCAAGCCAGTTCGGGTTTGCGGTGGTCGTTTTGGTTTTAAAGGGGTTTCAGCCATTGGTGCTTAAAGATGTTCGCTTTGCTCAGCTCAGCTCAGGTCGGCCAGCAGGTTTGCCATTTCGACGGCAACGCGCGCTGCCTCAATGCCATTTGCGGTTTGGCGGGCTTGGGCTTGGGCCATGTTCTCAACGGTCAAAATCGCATTGGCAATTGGAAGCTGGTAGTCCAGCGCCAGGCGGCTTACAGCGCTGCCGCTTTCATTGGCGACCAGCTCAAAGTGGTAGGTTTCACCGCGAATAATGCAGCCCAGGGCAACCAGCGCATCGAACTTTCCGCTTTCAGCCATGGCTTGTAATGCACTGCCAATTTCCAGCGCGCCAGGCACCTTGACATGGGTGATGCGCTTCGCATCGACATGCAGTGCGGCCAGCTCGCGCAGGCATGCCTCTGCCAAAGCGTTGGTCACGCTTTCATTAAAGCGTGCCTGAACAATGCCAACAGACAATTTCTTGCCGTCCAGCTTGTCACTCAGGCTTTTTTCCGCACCAAACATAGGCTCTTTCTGTGGAAGGTTTTAGTGTCGAATGTGTGGATAAATTTATGGATCAGTGCGGGCAATGTAGCCCACGGTTTCCAGGCCGTAGCCCACCATGCTGGGCATGCGCCGGGGCGTGCCCATCAGGTTCATTTTGTGCACCCCGCAATCACGCAAAATCTGCGCGCCAATGCCGTAGGTGCGCAGGTCCATGCGGCCACGCTCTGGCGCCTGGCTGGCCCGCGCCGTACCTTCAAATTGGGCCAGCAGCTGGGCCGCGTTTTCACCGCAATTGAGCAGCACCACGACCCCTTTACCCTCTTTGGCTACGTAGTTTAGGCTTTGGTCGAGGTTCCATGAATGCATGGAGCGGCCCGTTTCAAGTGCGTCTAGTACCGACAGCGGCTCGTGTACGCGCGCTGCCACAACTTCATCGGGCTGCCACTGGCCCTTGACCAGCGCCAGGTGCAGGCCTTGGCCCGGCTTGTCTCTGAAAGCGTGCGCTGTAAATTCGCCCGCCGCCGTTAGCAGCGCGCGGCTGCCAATTTTTTCAATCAAGGACTCATTGCGGCTGCGGTGCTCAATCAAATCGGCAATGGTGCCAATTTTCAAGCCGTGCTCAGCCGCGAAAAGCAGAAGGTCGGGCAGGCGCGCCATGGTGCCGTCGTCGTTCATGATCTCGCATATCACCGACGCAGGCGAGCAGCCCGCAAGCGCAGCCAAATCGCAACCGGCTTCGGTATGGCCCGCACGCATCAGCACGCCACCATCCACGGCTTGCAGCGGAAAAATGTGTCCGGGCTGTACCAGGTCACTGGCGCTGCTGGTTTTGGCTACGGCGGCTTGAACGGTGCGTGCACGGTCGGCGGCTGAAATGCCGGTGGTTACACCTTCGGCAGCTTCAATCGACACGGTAAACGCGGTTGAATATTTGCCGCCGTTGCGCGCGGCCATCGGCGGTAGTGCCAATGCTTCACAGCGTTCGCGTGTCAGCGTCAGGCAAATCAGCCCGCGCCCAAAACGCGCCATAAAGTTGATCGCTTCTGGCGTAACGTGGTCTGCGGCCAGTACCAGGTCGCCTTCGTTTTCGCGGTCTTCTTCGTCAATCAAAATAACGATTTTGCCCGCAGCCATGTCGGCAATGATGTGTTCGACGGGAGAGATAACAACGCTCATTTTTCTATGCTTTCAGCTGGCTTGAGTGACGACTGCAACATGCGTTCAACGTAACGTGCGACAGTGTCAATCTCCAGGTTAACGGTGCTGCCAACACGCAGGTTGCCAAGGGCGGTGTTGGCAATGGTGTGGGTAATGATGTTGATGCTGATCTCGCAGCCGGTACGGTCAGCAAGGTCATGCACGTGGTTCACGGTCAGGCTCACGCCATTGACGGTGACCGAACCTTTGTACGCCATGTATTTGCTGAGTGCCAGCGGAGCGAAGATTCGAAGCGCCCAGCTTTCGCCGACTTCCTGAAAATGCGTGACGGTGCCAATGCCATCAACATGGCCGGACACAATGTGCCCGCCTAATCGGTCACTGGCGCGAAGGGCTTTTTCTAAATTGATGGTACCCAGCTCAACCAGGCCACTGGTCTTGTCCAGTGATTCCGCTGAAACTTCAACCGTGAACTGGTTTTTGGCTGCGTCAAGCGACGTGGCAGTCATGCATGCGCCATTTAACGCGATGCTGTCACCCAAACCCACGTCGCCAAGGTAGCCTGACGGTGCCTCTATGGTGAGCCGCTTGCCATGGTCTGAAGAGCTTCCGAGGCTGTGGACGGCGACGATGCGCCCCACGCCGGTGATGATTCCTGTAAACATGCATGTATTTTCGCAGGGATTGCACCCGATTTGCCCAAGCGGGCCGCTTAGGCCACTTTTAAAACTGGTCTCGCCCCACAGGCCGAGCCCGCAGGCGCACATCCGGGCCGACCATGGCGGTGTCTAAAAACTCTAACTCAGTGGCTTCGGCAAGGCTGGAGAGGGGGCCGAAAGTCGCCATGCCCTGGCCAATTCCCAACAGCTTGGGGGCAAGGTAGACCAAAAATTCATCCACCAAACCGGCGCTGATGAGCGAGCCATTGAGCTTGTTACCGGCTTCTACATGAAGCTCATTGATTTCGCGCTTGCCCAAATCGCGCAGCATGGCCGCCAGGTCAACTTTTCCATTATTGCTCGGCAAGTACACAACTACGACCCCCAGCGCCTCCAAAGCGTCTTTTTTTACATCATTTGGCACTGCAGCGTAAATAATACGGGCGCGAGCAGCTATTAAAATAGTAGCATTTAATGGAGTCTCCAGTCGGCTGTCAACAATTACCACCGCTGGCTGCCGCGTTGGTTCGACCAACCGTACGTCCAGCCTTGGATTATCAGCCAGCACCGTGCCGATACCAGTAAGCACCGCGCAGCTGCGCGCCCGCCAGGCGTGCCCATCGGCGCGCGCCGCCTCGCCCGTAATCCACTGGCTTTGGCCATCTGGGAGGGCGGTTTGCCCGTCAAGCGATGCGGCAATCTTCATGCGCACCCACGGCGTTTTGCGAACCATGCGGCTGAAAAATCCAATGTTCAACTCACGCGCCTCAGCCGCGCCGGGGCCAACTTCAATCTCAACTCCAGCCGCCCGAAGCTTGGCGATACCTCGCCCTGCAACCAGGGGGTTAGGATCTTCAATTGCAATCACTATTTTTTTGACGCCCGAAGCAATCAGCGCATCACAACACGGCGGCGTTCGGCCATGGTGGCAACAGGGTTCGAGCGTGACGTAGGCAGTTGCGCCCACTACAGATTTTCCCCGCGCCGCAGCGTCGCGAAGTGCCATGACTTCAGCGTGCAAGCCTCCGACGGGTTGGGTGTGGCCTTGTCCGATGGCGTCGCCCGCAGTGTTCAGCAAGATGCAGGCAACAGCCGGGTTGGGCGTGGATTTGCTCTGGGCTTGGGTGGCCAGGGCAAGGAGGTCGGTGATGACTTGGGGCAGCATGCGGTAAATCTAATCCAAGGTCTGGTTCACTTGGGTTTAGAGCCCAAAAGTCGGTGCTGGCAAAATTTCAATTAGTTTACGGCTTGCCACCGGTTGACCGTTTTTAATGGCGGGTACAAACGGTACCACCAGCAATTGCTCCAAACCATCGTCTGCTGCAGCCGGGCAATCGCCTTCAATGCATGCCACTTGAACGGTGCGGCCATTCTCATCAATCAACAGCTCCAGTACGATGGATTCAAATCTGCCTGGCAGCACTTTGGTCAGTGTCGGCTCAAATTCGCTGGTGCTGATGGCTGACTGGTCAACCGCATCAAAGTCCAAAAACTTGCTTCGATCAAAAGTTGGATTTAAGCCGCTGCTTTGAACCGGTTGCTGGGGCGAAAGAGTTGGCTCTGGAGTTTCCAGTACCGGAAGAGTCGGTGGGGTCTTAATCTCCGCCGACGGAGACCGTGGCTGCAATTTCGGCGGTTCGGCTATTTCTGAATTGACTACAGAGGGTTGAAGTCGTTCAATTGCCTTAAGAGAAAGTTGAGTGCGTTTTCTAACTGAAGGTGCTGCAGCGCGGTCAGCGTTTAAAAAAATCTGCAGAAAAAAAAAGTGAGCCGCACATACCAAGCCGACCAGAGGCCAGATGTGACGTCTCACCATTGATTATTTAATACAGTCAGCCAAAGGAGCTGTTGCTGAACCACCGATTGCCAAGCTGCCGACGTTATTTTTTAAATAACTGCCGCACTTGTCACCAGTCATAGATCCGAGTGGAGCAGCCGTGATGGTAAAAGATGCCGACGCAGTGGACACCACCAAGGTAATGCTGTAGTTTGCAGCGCCAGAACTTGGTATTGAAGAGAACCGGGTATTGAATGCAGCGTTGGTATTGGTAGCTGTTGTGTATGAATTATTTTCCGTGTAGAAACGCTCTAGCCAACCTTCCGCTTGAAGAATAGCTGCCCTGGCCTCAGCTCGCTTGCCTCGAGCGATGTATTGGCTGTAAGCCGGCAATGCAATTGCCGCCAAAATCCCTACGATGGCGACAGTAATCATCAGCTCAATGAGCGTAAAGCCCGCTGATTTTTTTACTGCAGTGGTAGTTTTCATAACAATAGTCAATCAACGGTTGCGAACAATTTCGCGCCAAGTCAGGCGACCCGAATCACAGTCACCAAGCCGGAACGTAGCTTCTGGCAGACCAGATCCTAGCGCAGCTACTTTTCGGAAGACACATTGCTGAGCCACTTTTTCCCAGGGCTTTATACATATCACTGGATTAAGGCAAATCACGCATTGAGTCGGTGCACCTGGATCGCAAATGCAATTGGGGCTACCAGCAACGCAGGAGGTGGAGCCATTGTTGTTGGGGTCAGATGCAACACCACTAAGCGAACCATCTGCGTTAACCCCGCCCGACTTGACATACTTGCCTGCGCGACCTGTCTCAAAGCTATTTACTGCGCTTTCACCAGCCGCATAAAAGCCAGTCACCTCTGTCACCCCAGGCAGCGCGCCAAAGATTGCACTGCCCGAAATAGCACTCAATGTCATGTCATACCCGATACTATCGACTCTACAGCCGTCGAAAACACCATCCGGTGCGAGCGTTTTGATCGCTACACGATTGGTACCTTCAACGAGCGGATTGAATACAACACCCTCTGACGCAATTGGCAGCTTGAGATACCAGCCCTTTTTGGTTGCGTAGTCCACAACGTCATTTCTTACGTATCTGACATTGGCCACAACTGTTGTAGATTTTTCAACCAGGTCCGTCAGGCCCACAGTTAGCGTTGTGGTGGTGCCCGGTCTGTCCCAAATCCCGTAAATCGAATTTGAGAACGGCGCCGACATGGGGTAGTCGTTGCTTTCCAATGACTTGCCGGTACCAAATACCAGTTGATAACCACCCCGTGGATGCGGGAACGGTTGCACCACAGTAGTGATGGGCTGCACAACCACGGTTGTACTGCCAGTAAGAGTTGACTTGGCTTCGTACAACGGTACGTCGCCCGTTGTAGCAACTCTCCAGTTTGCTGGGTTCGTATCGCTGACGTTGAATTTCCAGATGTTGCCTTTCAAATCGCCTGCGTAAATTACGTCAATTGCACCGTTGTTATCGCTGTCGACAGCGGTTGCCATGGCCATGCCGTTGTCCCCAGCAACGCCCACTGGAATTTTTATGTAGTGCGTGCCAGTAGTCCATGCAGTAGCACCAGAAGTTGCTGGGCCATCGGCAAACAAAATAAACAGTGCTGCTTTACCGTTTGTGCTGTTGTAACCGTTGCCATAAATGGCAGCCCATTTGCCGTTGGCCATGTAGCCCGTCTGAAAAGGTTGGCCGTTGATACGGGACGACGGTTTGCCGATGATGTAACCCATGTCGGGGTCATTGGCAGCCTCGCTGAACTCCCATTTAGCGAGCGTTGGAGTAGAGGACTCGGTAATCGTCTGGGGTTTCGTAATATTCAGCGCATACACGCCTTTGGCTCCACGACCAAATGTCCCAAAAAGATAGGTTCCCCAAACTCCGCCCACTTTCATATCCGCGGCCATGACGCTGCCGTCCACGTTGAGGTTTGCGGTGTCAGTGCTCAGCGAAAAGATTTTTGAAGTCAGGGCGGATAGCTTTGAGAAGGGTGCGGTGGTGGTGGTGCCCAATATTGCCCGCGGAACATAAGCAAAGTACTCATCGCCTGTATCGCCGTTAAACGCGTGCAACATGCCATCGTTTGCGGCAACGAAAACTGAATTGGTTGCCGTATTGTTAGCACTGAACGTACCGTAGCCACCACCGTACGCGGAGTTGCTGTACCCAGCGTCCGGCTTACCCACAAACCACGGCGTTGAGTTGATGATCGCGCCCAGCTTTGTCGTTGGACGCGCGCGCAATCCGCCTGTTGTTGTTTCTTTGGCGCTGTTACCGCGAATCCATTCCAGACGGTTTTCACCAACAGAAAGTGTAGTAGTGCTTACGCCGGTTTGCGAATCAACCAACAACCCACCACTAAGGCCGGCGGCTACCAGGTTACTCCAGCGAAACGGAATGGTGCCAGAACTGCCCAGCGTCAAGATGTTTTTGGTGTTCCAGCTTTGAACCGTCAACTTGGCACCAGCATCCCAATCCGGCGTGCTTGACAGGCTTCCGTTGGCTTGAAAGCTGTAGCGCTGAAACTGTCCGCTGGCCTGTGCGTCTACCGTGCCGCTTGCAGGCGTAATCAGTTGCGAGCTTTGGTAAGCAAAGCCACCCGCGTCAGTACGCGCAGGCGTAGCCGCTGGCGCCGCGCCGCCAGCTTTCAAAATGGTTGAAAAGACCTGGGCGAGTGATGCCTCAAGCTGAGCCGGGTCAATCGCCAAGAAGTAATTGTCTGGAACGCCATCCGCACCGGTGGAGCCGTCTGCACTTTTCAAGTCCCAAGCGTTTACTGGAAGTGCAGCGCCGACGGTGTAGGTTGCTGTCTTATCGCGATCAAAACCGCCGTATTTTGCGGCATACCACAATGGGTCTTTCAAGGATTCGCCCGCAACGCCGGTCATGGTGTAAACGGCAGTCGTAGGAGGGTCGTTTCGCTGACAGTTATTGCAACCGCCAGAGGCATTCAATGTTGCTGTAGGAGTAACCGTGATATTGCGCGCGTCGTTGTATGTAAAACCAATAATGCCCGAGTGGAAATGAATACCATCCTTGCCGTTGGTGCCGGATATCGCATAACCAAAACCTTGCGGATTGGCGGTGGCGTCCGCTATCACATCGGTCGTGACACTTATAACGCCTGTTGTGGTGTTGACCGAGTACTCCAGTGTGCCGAGAACGTCCTGGTCAAAATCTCCGCCTTGCTCAGAATCTTCCCAGTTCACCAAGTATTTTCCGCGCGTGGGTGTTTGAAATACAACTTTGTAATCCACTAAGGTCCCGCCGCCTCCGCCGCCAACTGCAAGTCGGTAAGCTGGAGAGATAAATACAAACTTTCCAGGTTGACCGGGAACAGGCACTTTGATTCGGGGTGAGCCCGTAGACAGCGCCACACTGTAGGTATCAACTTTAAAAGCTCGGGTGTTGTTAGCTGGTATGGCAAAGTCACTGCGAATGGGGGTCGTATGCGCGTAAAGAGCCGCGCCAGCCATTTTGTATCCACCAAATTGCGTAGGTGCCTCAGGACAAACACCAGTGGCGTTGGCTAAAGAATCAGTACCAGTTGATGTCAATGCTTTGGCAGTACAAAAGCCATCGTTGCTTGTGCCAGTTCTACCCACTGACCATAGCGTTCCTGTTGCATACAAACCCTCTGCATTACCAATCAGGTTGGTATATGAATCAACAGTAGCGGTTGTCAGACCAGACACACTGGATGCGCCGCTCCAGCTGTTTGAATCAAACGACGTGACACTCGCATTGAAGTTTATAACGTTGCTGCGCCTGCAAAGCTGGTTGCCAAAGTTTGCGACTGTTGAGGCAGCAAATGGGTCTGACCATGCCGTAACTGTCAGTCCAATAGCAGTATCTCTTGGAGCGCCTACGGTTGTAAATGCCGGGTTAGCTGATGCGCCAGCCAGATAGCGCAGCGATTCAAGATACATCTCGCCCAGCGGGTTGCCCCAGCTTCGACATTCTCCATCTACCAATCCAATTTGTTGGAAGTTACAACCCCCGGCAAGGCCTTCATAGGTACCGTCGCCATAGCTGTAGCCTGTAACCTTCAACCTATTAAGAGTGCGGACGATTCCATCGACGTTCTTGAATTGGCCGTCGTCCAGATCAACCTCGTCAGTAAATGATGCTACGTTTTTCCTTAAGACACCGCCAGAAATATTGCGGTCGTAACTGCCAGTCATCAAGCCGAAAGCCGCCTCGTTTCGCTCACCGTATTTCTGCAGCAATCCCACTGGTTTGTAATTGCCTCGCGGATACAGCTTGCATCGTGAATCTTCATCAGTAGTAAAGCCGCCAGGCAGTCCGGGTTTGCACACTTCAACCCGGGCGGTGTAGCTCCCATTGGCATAGCCGGTACCGAGCGCTAGACTGTTTCGTCTTGGATTTCTACCCGATGCGCCTAGCCCTGTTACAGCTGGGTTGTTACCATTACTTGCATCAATTCTTTCGCGCCAGTAGCACTGCCAACGCTCATTTGCGCCCCACAGTGCGTGATTCCCATCTGCAACCAAAATCGATGGTGCATCGTCATTGGTATTTGCAGGTGCAGTAGCGTTCCCGTATGAAACATTGCACATAGTAATTTGTGCCGCTGTGACGGTGGCCGTGCCAGTTGCAGTCGCTATTGTGAAGGTGGTGCTAGCAGGATTAAATGGAGTCAGTTTGTTGACGTCCGTGCCGTAGTAATACTTGGCGAAGGCGTGCGCATCGCTGGGCAGGTGTGCTCTTTCGAGCACTGTTAGCGAAGCGGTTGACGAGCCGACAGGTGCGCTGTCTTCAGCCCTGAAGCCACCATACAAAATGCGCCTGACCACGTCCATTCGGGCCATGGTGCCCCAGTTCATAAAGTTGCCGTTCCAATTGTCAGTTGCAGTTGCATTGGTGCAATAACCAGCTGCATCAACCTTGCTAACCGGAACATAACGATTAGTAGTCGTGTTGTAGCTGTAGCAACGTTCACTATCAAAATATCCGTAGTATTTGTAGCTGTGCTTGTACTGCGTTTCAATCACGCCGTCGCCATCCAGATCCGAAAATTCGTTATAGGCTTTGAAGAACAGCTGATGGTCTTTCGACATGTTCAGCATCACCATTGGAGCGCCTTTGGTCTCTGTCAGAAACGGCGGCAATGGTGTGAGGTTGACAGCTTGCGACTGAAAACTGATGAATCCTGCCATTGCAAGTAGCACGACTTTGCATACCTTTGCAAACGGTGACGTGTCAGAGCCCGATGTCACCACAGATAAATACTTAAGAAAGTTCATAGTTAAAGTGCCTTGTATGCTGTTTGCAGCATGATGGTAGTGCTGGTATTAGCACCAAAGCCTAGCGATGTGATACGGTAAACCGTATCGTCGCCCTGTTGAAAATATTCAACCATGTAGCGTGGTTGCTGTGCCACCACTGGCAGGCCAGTGGCACCGGTGTTGGTGCCGTAAACAACGCTGTCATTGGCATTTGTCCAGCGTGCGCGCTCTTCCCAAAACGGTAACGCGCCAACTATTGGGTCATCGGTAGAGCACAAACCCAAATTACAGCGATTTACAAGGGGATTAAGGGATGTGTCGTTACCAAAACTTCCGCCGCCGCTTGCAATCAGCGTTGCCCTGCAGCCTGCTGCTCCGGCAGTGCACTTGGTAATTTTGTCAAAGCGCTTGTTGGTTAAATCCAGCTCGGCATCACGTAGTGCTGCCTCTGCTGCCTGAAATGCCAACGTACGGTCAAGCTGGTTGCGGGCGACTTTTGATGAGAGCGTCGATGTTTGAATGGCACTGACACCTAGCACGCTGAGGATGACCAGAAAAATCATCACAATCACCAAAGAAATTCCGCGCTGTTTCGGCTGCATCGGTAATGAGACGCCAGAGTTTTTGTTCATCATGGCTACACACCTCCTGACCGGTTGCGGAGTTTGACGGTGGTTGTGAAGCGTCGGAAGGTTTGACCCGGAACAACGGCGATAGCGACGCCATAGCAATCGTTAACGGCAACGCCCGTGTCATTTCCTGAATTTTGAATTGATTGCGTCAATACGCAAAGGTCGACTGCTGTGACAGTGTTCCAAGCATCAGTTGCTGTCAGGGTGGCGGTATTAACAGCTTTTTGCGCAGATCCTGGTATCAGAGCAGACGGCGTGAGGTACGTTACTGCTAACTGCACCACGCCTGGAATTAATGGTTGTGCCTGATAAGCTGGTGCACCACCCGGTAGCGTTGAATCGGCAACGCAACTCAACTGCCCCATGGTCGCGGTGCCGAACTGTGTAGCTGCTACAGAGTTTGATATAAAAAAGCTCGACCTGACCACAAAGGTTACGGTTGAATTTATGCTGGCATCAGCGGGCACCACTGCTGCACCATCGCCTACACAATTCAAGCCTTGCAGTCTTCCGACCACACTTCCCGCGCCAACAGTCGACACAAATGGGTCAGTTTCGCTTACGACGGTAAGAGATGCAGACCTTCTGGTGCCCGCAGGCGTAGATGCATTGCAGGCAAGATCTGCAAGCGCGCTCGCGTTTTGAGCGTCAGCCATGCCAAAGTCGCAGCCAGTTACTTTTTGATCCAGCGCGCCGAATGCAAATGTAGAGTTGCGGTTGATAGCAACATAACCCGCGCTTTGAACATATCGGGTGAGCAAGTCCAACGCCATCCGGCCGTTTTCCTCAAGCTGGGAGGTCTCTGATACAGAGTTGTAGGCCTGCTTTGAATACAAATAAGTTGACGACGCGACTATGGCCAGCAGCAGGCCAATGACCAGACTGACCATTAGTTCAATAAGGGTCAAACCCTGCGCATTGCGCCTGCTGGCTTCGCGACCAGTGAGCTTTTTTATTTTGTTGGGTGTAGTCACGGCAGAATGTCCATACGTGAGCAACGCACGCCGTTAGGCACCGCTGCGGCAGCCGGGCAGCAGTTGCGCCAAGCCACACCTGCTGTTGCAGCGGCGCAAACGAGCGAAGGCTGGGGCACGCCAGCAGCGTTCACAAAATCTTTATCACGGTACATGGCGGTAACCACGATGCCAGCAGGCTCGAGGTTATCAATTCTGATGGCACCACCCGGTAGCGTTGTTTGCGCTTTGGTAGCAAGAGCGGATAGATCGTCATTGATGATCTGGCTGATGGTGCAATCGGCGCCAGAGTTGCGGCAATTGTTGGGTGTGGGTGCGCCAGTTGTGGCTGCAGCTGTGGCGTAAGTATTGGCAAAGGTATACACACCCTGGGGATTGGCTCTGATTCGCTCGCTGGCATCAATCACCAATTCAGAGATGCGGTGTGTGGCCCAAGACGATTTTTGAAACGACAGCGCATTGAGTTGCAAGGCAGCCAGACCTAGTAGTCCTAAGGACATAACCAGAATTGAAACCAAAGCTTCAATAAGCGTAGCTCCTGACTGCTTTTTCATAAGGTAGTGTTTCATCACGATGGTCATAAATTGATTTAAAACACTGGGCAATTTAGTGATAAGGAGAGAGGCGCCACTCTTACCCTG
>ENA-OBIT01000665-OBIT01000665.1-metagenomes-genome-assembly--contig:-NODE-665-length-14443-cov-11.7111_pt1 | contig 14443 bp, 10 predicted proteins | sample MGYA00153386_OBIT01 | MGnify analysis MGYA00153386
AATCTATCCAGTCCACAGGGTTTGCTATCGACTCTGCAAGAACTTCGCCAGACTGTTGAAAGCGAAGGAAAAGCCACTTTTAACCAGTGGCGATCGCACATTCAGCGTCCTGAGTTTCTGGCTAGTGCCTTGAATTTAGCTGAGTATATAGCTTTGCGTCGGCACGATCTACGCGACCTCCAAGCTGCACTAATGCCTTGGGGCTTATCCTCATTAGGACGGATTGAAGGACGGGTGATGCCCAATCTCGATGCTGTCATTGCCACCTTGGAAGTGATTTGCGGATCTGAGTCTGCCCAGCACCTCAACCGTTCACCCATCGAGTTCTTTTTTGAGGGCGATAGATTACTACAACAGCACACAGCAGAACTATTTGGTCAATCTCCACCCCAGCGGCGGGTCAGGATTATGGTCACGCTACCCACGGAAGCCGCCACTGATTATGAGATGGTGCGAGAAATTATGCAACGCGGGGCAAACTGTATGCGAATTAACTGCGCCCACGATACGATCGAAGCTTGGCAGGACATGATCGACCATATCCGTCGGGCCCAACAGGAAACAGGAACGCCTTGTAAAATCATCATGGACTTAGCTGGTCTCAAAATCCGTACAGGAGTGGTACTTGCCCCCCATCATAAAAAACGGGTATTTAAAGGCGATCGCATCCTGCTGTTGCGTTGTGAGCCTAAAATTGCCAGTAAAGCAGCGGCAAGAAAAGCAGATGCAGGTGATGCCATCCCATCCCATGTCAAGCATTTCCAAACTTCCTGCACAGTTCCCGAAATTCTCGATTTATTAGTGGTTGATAACCCTGTGTATATCGACGATGGCAAGATTCAGACTCGCGTGGTTGATACCCAGCACCGAGTACACAATGGACAGGGAATTTTACTAGAGGTAACTAATGCCAGCCCCAAAGGAGTCAAACTCCGCCCCCAAAAGGGGTTAAATTTCCCAGATACAGTCTTGCCGCTCAGTCCCCTGACTGAAAAAGATTTATCCGACCTAGATTTTGTTGCTACCCACGCAGATATTATTGGCTACTCTTTTGTGCAACGTCCTGCTGATATTGAGTTACTTCAACAAGAGTTGGATCGGCGTTTGGTCAAAGGGCAGTCCCGACCAGCGATCGTGGCAAAGATTGAAACCGCGATCGCCGTTGCCAATCTGCCAGAATTAATCATCTATGCAGCAGGTAAACAATCCTTTGGGGTCATGATCGCTAGAGGGGACTTAGCCGTTGAAATTGGATATCAACGTTTAACAGAGATCCAGGAAGAAATTCTCTGGCTTTGCGAAGCGGCGCATATTCCTGTTATCTGGGCAACTCAAGTCCTAGAGAGTTTGGTGAAAAATGGAACACCTTCGCGGGGAGAGATGACCGATGCAGCAATGGCTGAACGCGCTGAGTGTGTGATGTTAAACAAAGGGCCGTTTATTGCCGAAGCGATCGCCATTTTGGATGATGTTCTAACCCGCATGGAAGCCCATCAATCGAAAAAAACGCCACAATTGCGCGCACTTCATTCGTGGTAATTCTTTTAACGAAACCTTGAGGTCAAAGGACGCTGATTATGAACAGAATAAAATTTATCGGCACTGCCGGCGGGACAATAATTGCAGCCGTGACAACATCTTATTTGTTGAGCGATAAAAGTAATCTTTTAAGGGCGGATCTAAAATCGGCAGACGATCGCAAAGACTTTTCCTGAAAGTGCGGGAAAAAAGTATCGCTATCCATCCGATGACACAGATATTGGAAGAAGCATCAATGCGGCAACAACTAAATCAATCAATTGCGATAGGCGAAAATATTCAATTTATTTTGCGATCGGGTTATTTGAAAATGTATCCTGAACCGATTTCACTACGCCGACCGGTTGACTGGTTTACCCGGTGTGTAACAAACTTGAAATAATGCTCCTCGTCTCAATTGAATAGATTCGCCTGCTAACAAGTCTCTAGTGTTTGACATATTTTTTTTTACGATGGATTGCGATCGGCAAAACCGACAACTTCTGCCAAAGTATAAAGTGGGCGGCCCTTCACCTCCTCATAAATTCGTCCCACATACTGACCCAAAATCCCAATACTCACCAACTGCACCGCACCCAAAAAGAAAACCGCCATAATAATAATTGTCAAGCCAGTTAATGCCGCACCAGGAGAGAAAAGACGCCAATATAAAACCAAAAAAGCCATTAAAACAGACACGAAAGCCGAAAATAAACCCAAATAAATCGATAGTTGCAGAGGAACTTTTGAAAAAGACACTAAACCGTTCATCGCCAAAGCAAAAGATTTGCTGAAGGTATACTTGACATCGCCAGCAAAACGCGGATCTCGTTCAAACTTAACCGCTGTTTGTTTAAAACCAATCCAAGCCCGCAGTCCACGAATATAACGATTCCGTTCTGGCATGGCATTGAGCACGTTTACCACGCACCTATCCATCAAACAAAAATCTCCCGTATCTATCGGAATATCAACATCAGCAAGATTCCGCAAAATGCGATAATACATATAAGCTGGCAACCGCTTAAACCAACCTTCTTGACGGCGTTGAGTGCGTTGAGCATAAACAACTTGATAACCCTGCCGCCACTGTTCTACCATGTCTATAATCAACTCTGGCGGGTCTTGCAAATCGCCATCCATCACTACTACAATTTGACCGCTGGAAAAGTTTAAACCAGCAGTTACAGCTATTTGATGACCGAAATTGCGGGCAAAACTGAGGTAACAAATGCGTGAATCTTGTGCGTGTAATTCTCGTAGGAGTTCGAGAGTGCGATCGCGACTGCCATCATTGATTAAAATTAACTCTACTGAGCCATCCATACGAGCCATTACCGCACTAATTCGTCGGTAAAGTTCAGCTAGAGTTTCTTCTTCATTATAGATGGGAATTACAAAGGAATATTTCGGTGTGCTGTCGATCATACTTGATATCTTAGTGGTGGTTTGTAACTGCTAAATCAAAGCTCTATTTTTTGATAAACACGCTAAGGGGTTCAAGGGAAAACTTTTGTACATAAGTTTCATTTTTAACAACCATTTCTTTTCCTTGTTTGTCATCATTTTTTGTAGACTGGTAAATTATCGCACAAGGAGTAAAGCTCTTATAAGGTTCGGAATTTAATTTTTGCTCAACTACAGGATCGATAGTAGAGATATGTTCAATGCGAGGTGCTGATTTTCCCGGTTCTTGAAAAAGTACCCACAACGGATATTCCCAGGCATTTTTAGTCCAAAATGATAGTCCTATATTTGTGCAGTTTTGAGATTTGACAAAATCTACTGCTTGATTGTAAGCAAACTCGATTTTCGGGCGACTTGTAAAGTAAAGCTCATTTCTGCTGCTATTAAAAATGTTAGCTTCTCCAATCAGAGGTCTAAATTTGTTATGAGAAATCCAAGGTAGCGACATGAAAATTAGAATTCCTACAATATAATTTGCTATTTTATAATTAGATAACTGGGAAAATGTCAATCCAAACAGCGGTGCAAATAATATAAAAATTGTCATGTGGTGGCGGCTGTGCCAAGGCTGGAGTTTCAGTAGCAGACAAAGCAGTAGAAATGTACTGATTGTAGCGGTCAAATAAACTGCTACAATTTTTATTTTGCTCAATTTGAGTTGATTCAAAATAAGTATTAAAGTTGCAAATATTAGCCCAAAGTGGATGGGATTGGTAGCATTGTTTTCATTAAATGAAGGTGTCGTCAGAGCATATACTTGTCCTGGAGGCCAAGTGGTTCGGGGATCATTTGGAAGGACACCTAATATTTTGTGTAGCAATTTAACAACCGCCACAATTAAACCATTAATTTTGGAAATGCTTGTGCCGGTGTGCATGGCTAAGTTTCTAATTATATTTGACAAAAAAGTTGGGAGTGTAAATATTTCTATTTTGTATTCTTTAGTAAAACTTTGAGGTGCGCCGATCGCATATCCAAACAAATCGTAGTTTCGCCAATAATGACCGACATTCAGGATCAGAGTTACAGTGGCTATCATCAAAATGGGTGGCAGCATTTTTTGGTGATATCGCTTAATTCCTACTATGATAAACCAGATAATAAAAGGCAGTGCAAATATGTAAGCTGTGGTTTTTGTCAATAGAGCGAGACCTAAACTTGCGCCAATTCTCAGAGTGTTTGACAAAGTAATTCCTGCTGACATTCCTGCTAAACCGCAGGAGACAAAACAGACTATCCAAAAACATACAGCATAGTCGTTTTGAGTGCTAGAAGCTTGGAGGATACCCATCGGTAAAGTCGCAGCAAAAACAGCAGCAAAAACTTGACCCCGCAAATTAGCTCCCAGTTGCTGAGCAATTAGAGAAACTACGATCGCGCTTCCCACCATACTCAACCATTGTATCAGATTAGCAAAGCGATCGCCCCCGGTAATAATCTGAAAGTGCATAATCGCAAACTCAGCCCCAGGCGGGTGGTATAATTGTGGCACATAAGAAGTTGGATAATGTTCTACACTGTGGTTTTGAATCCAGTGAACAACCCGACTCATGTGATAAGTCATCGAGTCCCAATTGTTAGGCGGTGAAACTACAGCAATTAAACCAACCGCAGCGAAAATAAATAATACACCGCCTAGCAACCCAATTAAGACACTCGGCAATTTCTCATCTTGATTCTTCTCAAAAATTGGCTTGATACTTCTGAATTTTAGATAAACAATCAATCCCAGAATATCCGCTACCAACCACAGCCCAAACACCCATTCAAAAGTCAGCAGCCTCAATAAACTAAAAATTTCAATAGATAAAACAACAATAAGTCCCCAAACAACTGCTGCGGACAAAATAGCACTGCGCCAACACTTATCTATTTCCTGAAATACGAGAAACAAAATTCCCAAGGCAAACAATGGAATCAAGCCGAATATATCTGTTATCATAGATATTGCGTCGAACCTTAAGAATTACGATTATAACCGCTAGATTCAAAATCCCATGACAAATTCTAACTATCTTTGGCAAGCAAATCAAGACTTAAGCGAAGCTTGTCTGCAACATCCCTTTGTCAGAGGCATTGCTGACGGCAGCCTCCCCCAAAATAGTTTTGCATATTATGTTGCACAAGACGCATTTTTTCTCTTAGCATTCGCTCGGGCTTACAGCATTGCTGCCGCAAAAGCACCAGATTGGGAGGGGTTTGAAATCCTCCACAATCTCGGTAGCGGCATTTTAGAAGAACTTCACTTGCATCAAGGATATGCAGCGAAATGGGGTGTAAACTTGCAAGAAGCAAAACCGGGAATCGCTACCCGCCGCTACACAGATTTTTTATTAGCCACAGCCTGGGGAAGTGATATAGGTTTGACAGCAGCAGCGATGACTCCTTGCTTGCGTTTGTATGCTTTTTTGGGACAGCAGCTAGCTAAACCTAGAATACCAGAACACTCGTTTAGCGATTGGATTTCTACCTATAGCACCCCTGAGTTTGAGATTTTAACAAAACAACTGGAAAGTTTACTCGATCGCTATACAGCACCACTAACGCCAGAAATAGAAACAACCTATCGCTACGCTATGCTTTGCGAATGGGACTTTTTTCAGTCTGCTTGGGAGATAGAATAGATAAAGTGCGATCGCGCAATATTAAGAGCGATCGGCTCTAAGCTACCCAAACCCAACTAGCAAATTTAATTGCAAATTGCAGCAAAAATAGAGTAAACAATCCCATTAGTGCGTAGCCCCAACGAGGTCTAGCAGCCAGCAACAAACCGAGAGCTATTGACAGCGAAACAACACCGTAAGCATAACGGTTTACCGAGTGCAGAGCTCCTGAATAAAGCAGCAGTCCCAAAGAGCAAAAACCGTAAGTCAAAACCACACTGCTAAGCCTTTTGCGAAAAAACCACAACAAACAGGCGCCGCCAAAAACCATCACCACTTTACTAATAGCATATTTTTCCAACTTAACAGCTTCGCCAAATATGTTATACCAACTAGGCTGATCCCAGGTTTTTTGGACGCGAACAAATGCTAAAGGCTCTCCAAAACGAATAGCACAATATAAACTAAATGAAAGCAACCCGATCGCCACAGCAAAACCTGCAAAATAAGCCAATTTAGGTTTTTTTTCCCTCCAAGCTACCAGCAAAAAAGCAGGTATCAGCGCCACTCCTGGTCCCCTAGTAGCAGTAGTCAAAGCTCCGCAAACAGCAGCCAGAATATACTCGCCCCTCTCAAAGAATCGCAAAGCCGCTGTTGTCAGCAGCAGAAACAATCCTTCTGTATACATTACAGTGCAAAATAGCGAGAACGGACACCACGCCAGCACAGCAGTTGTCCACTTAGCTGTACCTGTATCGTATCGCTCCTCTACCCAAAAATAGACCAGCACCAATGCACCCAGAAATGCCAAACTGTTTATAAGTACCCCTGATACTTCTACTGGCAGTCCGAGGGCCATCAATCCCCGAATTAACAAGGGAAAAAGCGGATAAAATGCTACAGAATGCTGCTTTCCATCATCTGCATAGGTGTAACCTAGAGTAGCGATTTTGGTATACCATTCCCCGTCCCAGTGCGAGAACAGAGACCAGCTACTTTTGGGAACAAAGCCGGGAATAGCCCAAGGCTGTAAGTCCTGAAACTGTTGGAGCGCCGGGTTACTGTATAACAAAGGAGCAATTATCTGCATCCCGATCGCAATTACCGATCGACTCAGGAACCACATAGAAATTACAAAAATTAACCCATCCCTTCTTTTAGTGCGTTCCAGGTTCAGATTTACTTCTAGCCCTAAATCATGATTAGTCATGGCTAAAACAGTTCAAGACTGTGGATTGAAAACCTAAGTATACTTTGCCTTATCCCGATCGCCAAACACATACTTAAGGAATGAGAATTAAATAACTTACAATTTTTATTGTTCTTGTGGGATGGGCGTCCCGCCCGTCCAGAAAGAACGGGCGGGACGCCCATCCCACAAATATGTGTAAATTATTTAATTCGCGATCCTAAGTACAGTGCGATCTTTAACGCCCGAGTTGATTAGAAATATCTTCACAGCCACCGGGAATACTAAGCTGTCGCGCATTTAAATCGTATATTTTGGGCGGGTGGTACGCCCACCCCCACTCATTGTTTGATTGTTTCTTAACATACAATTTAAATGCAGAACAGCTTATCTCTCGACTTCGAGCTGGACCAAGTGCAGCATTGGCGCTGCTGATCCGACAGTCCCTTGACACCAGTGAAATCAGCACGTTCCTGTACAGCGCCAGTATTTTGACCCGTTTTCTAGTCAGGAAATTCGTTGCGGGTGCGGGGCGAAGCAGTTTCGACCGAGCCGTAGAATAACGTTGCCCCTTTCAAGTCAGCGTGCCAGAGATTAGCAGAGCTAGTCCTTAGCTAGCGATTAAATAAACAAAGTGGTACACTTATGGACAAACTACTGGTGTACCATATTTCAACCCTGGGCGATTTGCAAAAAAGCTTGGGCAATCTTGGTAAAAACCCGTTGTGCGCTGGGATACCTCTCTTAAGTTACCGGCCTGCGTGTACCTTGTCGGGTCATCGATTCTACAAGGACAAGCTAAAAAGTTCTATTAACAAGCCCCTACAAGATATGTCAGAATTGAACAAAGAAATACAGTGTTGAGGTCGAACAATGCTTTTGTCCATCAAAACAAAGTTAAAGCTAAACAAGAGTCAAGCAACAGTCATGAGCAAACACGCTGGAATAGCTCGGTTTACTTATAATTGGGGATTGGCTACTTGGAGTTACCTTTATAAAGATGGAGTAGCGCCCAACAAATACCTGCTCAAGAAGTTCTTCAATAATCATGTAAAGCCTGAATTTATATGGATCAAAGAGACGAGAATCTGTCAGAAAATAACTCAATATGCCTTCGACAATCTTGGAGACTCTTTCTCTAGGTTTTTCTCAAAAAAAGGTGGATATCCCAATTTCAAGAAAAAGGGGCATCATGACTCTTTCACGATTGATGCAGGCGGTAAACCTATCCCTGTAGGCGGTACGTCTATAAAATTACCGACAATCGGCCGGGTAAAAACCTACGAAGGATTGCCTCACACGACTTGCAAGTCAATCACTATTTCACGTACTGCCGACAGTTGGTTTATCGCTTTTGCTTACGAGCAAAGTCATGAACCAACAGTCAAGTGTCATGAGGTAGTAGGAGTTGATTTGGGAATTAAAACTTTGGCTACGCTTTCAACTGGCGTAGTATTCTCGAACCCGAAATACTACAAAACTCATCTCAGTAAGTTGTGTAGACTGTCGAAAGAATTATCTAGGAAAGAAAATGGTTCCAGCAATAGGTTTAAGGCAAAACACAAACTAGCAAAGCATCATGCAAAAATAGCAAATCTCAGGAAAAACACTCTTCATCAAATCACTACTTACTTATGCAAAAACCACGCAACAATAGTAGTAGAAGATTTAAACGTTTCTGGGATGCTAAAAAATCACAAACTAGCACAGGTGATAGCTGACTGTGGATTCTATGAATTTAAGCGTCAGTTAGAATATAAGGCTAAAAAGTTTAGTTGTGAAATAATTATTGCCGATCGCTGGTTCCCGTCAAGTAAAACCTGTTCAAACTGCGGGCATATCCAAGATATGCCACTGAAAGAAAGAACTTACAACTGTGGAGGTTGCGGTCATTCGATGGACAGAGATTTGAACGCCGCAATTAATTTATCACGTTTGGCTAGAGCGTGAAAGCTTACTGAGGGATAGCCGCTCCCATGCCCCCGATGAAGTAAGAAGCAAATGTCTAGACTTGTCTAGTATTTGTATAGCAGGATGTCGCTGATATCCAGAATATCCCGGTTAAAAGCATGGATTGAGTAGTGACTCTGGTGACGGTGGTGAGGAAAGTTGACGATCGCAATTTTAGCTTCTCTTGCCGATTTAGCTCTGCCGTTTCTATTTCGTTCTTTGACTTTAGACCCTGCTTTAATGTCTGCTCATTTTATTTCAACTGGATTGATTTTGCACATTTAATCTATTTAAGTAAGTTTTCATATAAAAAAACTATAGTAATTCTTAATTCGGTGATGTACAGATTCCCAATTCCTAATTCCCAATTAATAACCTATGTCCTCATCTAATTCATCAACCAAAATTCAAAATCCCAAGTCGAGCAATTTGTTAGAAACTGCTGAATTGATTTTTCTGGCTGCTTCTGCTGTGGGATTGGCTGCTAGTTTGATTTGGCAGCAGAGTGTTTATGCCCAAGTGCCTGTAGTGATTTCGCTAGTGTTGAATTTTGTGAATCGGCAGAAGCTGCACGGGCAAGTTAAAACAAGTACCGGAGCAGTGTTCGATCGCGTAAATCAACAAGTAGCTACTACCGATCGCGCGATCGAGCAATTGCAACTTGCTGTAAATACTTTAGATGAAGCTCTTTCCCAAACATCTCGCGAAAATCTGAATGCTACCCAAGGAGAAAACGCACACTCTCTAATTTCAGCAATTGAGAACCTGCGCCAGCGACTAATAATTTTGGAAAAAACTATTAAAATGATTCAAAGCGAGATCGAACTCACCAGTGGCCAATTCAAACAGCGGCCGGAGTTAGCACAAGTTGAAACTTTGACAACAATAATTCTGGACTTGCAGCAGTTTATCAACGAACTACCACAGTGGGGAAGTTTGCAACAGCGCCAGCTAACAGAACTTCAGCAAAAAGTAGAAGATGCTTTAGGGCGGGTATCTGAAGAAATTGCTGCTATTCCTAACCGGGTGCAGGAGGCTGTAGGCGATCGCAATTCTCAAGCTGAGAGTTCAAGCGGTCAAAATAATGTCGGATCTAAAACCCAGAATGAGAAAATTCGCCAGAAATATCCCAGAGCTTATGTCAAATGGACTCGGGATGAAGATGAGAATTTGCAGAATGAATATGCTAGCGGTCAACAAATTGACGAATTAGTAAAGAAATTTCAGCGACAGCCTGCTGCCATTCGTGCGCGATTGCAAAAATTAGGAGCGATCGAATAATGGTAATTGGTAATATCGTTTCCGGTACATCGGAAACGATATAAACGGAGATTAGGAGACGGCAGTGCCGTCTCCTGATTTCGGGTAATATTAATTCCGATGCTACCGGATTTGATATAACAAATAACAAATAACAAAGCGATCGCCCTTTTCTTCAAAAAAGCGATCGCTTTGTTTATTCAGAGTCCCCGCTGCCAACAGCAGGCTACTAAAATCACATCTCAAGGCTTTTTAGCCTTGCTCTACCTGATTCTAAAAATCTTGCGGTAACAAAAAACTTAAACGCTCCAACAACGGATCGGAATCCCGATAAGGAGCAACCTCAGCATCAGAAACTACACGATCGTCAACCACAGACTCAGCCTCGATCGAATCAGGCTCTACTACTTTTGAAACTTGGGCAAAAGAAACTTGAGCAAAGTTACTGTCAACACTTCCCTGCAACTGATCCAACTGCGCGCCCAGTTGACTCAGGTGATGTTCCAGTCCCTCCAAACGGCTTAATTCCTCAGCAGAAACATTGCGCTCGAACTCAGCAAATTTGACCGCAAGTTCAGCAATACGCTGTTCCAACAGGTGAGAACTATCTGTAGAGCTAACAGATTCAGACTCAGACATAGACAAAAACTGCCACAAAGCTTGCTTGCAGAGATTGCTGAAAGTCTGATACTTCGTAAAAGCCAACTCTTTTTCAATAGCCGTCAGCAAAGTTTGATCCGCAGCATCTTCTGTAAACGCCACCGAGAAATTCGCCTTATTTTTTGCCCACAGTGCCATAGGGTTCAAGCCTTAATGCGTTACTTAATCGTGGCTAGCTGAGCCTCAGCATAAATAAACTGTCCCAAAGCATTGGCTTTCCGAGAAGGCTGAGCCAAGTGAGCCTTAAGATTGGCATCTCTAAGCAAGGGTTGTAGCACCTCCCAGAAAAACTCGCCGCCGCCGCCAGTTAGAACCACATCCGTCACCCGTTCCGGCAGCCACTGCACTAAACGTTCGGACAGTTCGTTAGCGAAAGCCTCGCGCAAATCCTTAATAATCGGATCTAAATTAGTCGGCTTAGTCGCTCCTCTAGGACGGTAGAAACGCTGGCCCTCCGGTTTATTCACCGCTTCAAGTAAAGACAGAGATTGAGGGTCTGCCCCCGGAATCTTTGAGGCAACTTGTTCGTAGAACTTGTTCATTGCGAAGGAATCGCTCTTAGAAGCTGCCCGGGCGAACCGGAAGCGATCGACCATTAGCAAATCGGTAGTTTGGTGTCCGATATCGACCACAGCCACCGACAGTTCGGGCAATTGGGGAGAAAACTCCTTGTTGTCTTGAGCCTCACACCAAATCAGACTGCCGAATCCTTCCGGCATCACCCAAACATGGCGGATGTCAATTTCCAAACGTTCGCCCCGGTAGATCGCAACGTGGGGAGAGCGCAGTTGGCTGATAATCTCTTCTTTTTCCTTCTCAAACTGCTCCTGCGAATAAAAAGGCAAACCCAGCACTACGGCCATTTCACCTTTCATCTGGAAATATCCAGCACAGGAAAAAATCTTAACCAAAGCATCTACTACTTTCGACTGGTCTGCGCTGCCAAGACTAGCGCCAAAGTCCGCAGCCAGTTGGCCTATGGCGTACCCTTTACCCTGGTACTCCAGCCACATATCCAACAGAGGGTCTGTTGCTTTCGACTCAAAGCTGCCGCCTCTCACCTTTTCCACGGGCATAGCAGCCACGTTGGCAGGGATGAAAACAACGCTATCTGGGTTGCGACTCGCGCAGGCTTTGGTTGCAGTACGACCCAAATCAGCACTAATAATCGATCTATTGTGAGAAGCGATCTTAGTCTGCTGCGTCAGCATAGCCGAATTAGGAACAAGCTGTCTAGTTGTCATTGAAATGTGTTACCTCACTGAGCCTCACCATTATCATGCCTTATCCCTTGACACTGCCGCGCTTAAAGACAGTGGGTTTTGAGGCAATTCTTCTAACTCTACCTAGATCGGTATTGAAATCAGCACCAAACATTATATTCGGGACGATCGCCCAAACATGGATTTTAGATTTTAGATTTTAGATTAAACAGGCGACAAGAGCGGCCGCGATCCGACAGATTGTACCCTTGATGATTTCGGTCAGTCGTATTTTAGATTGATCGTGGCAATAATGTGTGTTGCCTGAGAGTACATTGTTAAGTTAAATTTAATTAAGATTCTGAGTGTAAACTTTTGTCGCACTCCGCCGACACCGCCAGCTTACCCCATCTGTAACCAATTCAAGGCACTACCATTTATGAAAATTTCTTGGCAAACTATACTACTTTGGACTTTACCTGCGGTAGTCATTGGCTTTTTTCTGTGGCAAGGGGCTTTTGCGCCATCCTCCGCAGAAATGACCAAGAATACCGCTAGCACCCGCTTGAGCTACGGTCGATTCTTGGATTACTTAAATGCCGATCGAGTCACCAGCGTTGACCTTTACGACGGAGGCCGGACGGCGATCGTCGAAGCAGTCGATCCCGAACTGGACAATCACATACAGCGGTGGCGCGTGGACTTGCCCTCAAATGCCCCGGAACTGGTTTCTAGACTTAGAGACTCCAAAATCAGCTTCGACACCCACCCCCTGCGCAACGACGGCGCTGTCTGGGGAGTTTTAGGCAATCTAGTATTTCCTCTGTTGCTGGTAGGAGGGTTGTTTTTCCTATTCCGGCGTGGCGGCGGCAACGTTCCAGGCGGCCCGGGTCAAGCCATGAATTTTGGCAAATCCAAAGCTCGCTTTCAAATGGAAGCTAAAACAGGCGTAGTGTTCGACGACGTAGCAGGCGTTGAAGAAGCCAAAGAAGAACTTGAAGAAGTCGTGACATTCCTCAAAAAACCTGAGCGCTTCACCGCGATCGGAGCCAAAATTCCCAAAGGCGTGCTGCTAGTTGGCCCTCCCGGAACCGGCAAAACTTTGTTAGCAAAAGCGATCGCAGGCGAATCCGGCGTGCCTTTCTTCAGCATCTCCGGTTCGGAATTTGTGGAAATGTTCGTCGGTGTCGGCGCTTCCCGCGTCCGCGACTTGTTCAAAAAAGCTAAAGAAAATGCTCCTTGTATCATCTTTATCGATGAAATCGATGCAGTGGGTCGCCAGCGCGGCGCTGGTATCGGTGGCGGTAACGACGAACGGGAACAAACCCTGAACCAGTTGCTGACGGAAATGGACGGTTTTGAGGGCAATACTGGGATTATCATCATTGCTGCTACAAACCGCCCTGACGTGCTCGACTCAGCGCTGCTGCGTCCGGGGCGTTTTGACCGCCAAGTGAGCGTAGATACGCCTGATATCAAGGGCAGATTGGAGATTTTGGACGTTCACGCCCGCAACAAGAAACTGGGTGCTGATATTTCTTTGGATGCGATCGCCCGTCGCACTCCTGGCTTTACTGGCGCTGATTTGGCCAACTTGCTCAACGAAGCTGCTATTTTGACAGCCCGTCGCCGCAAAGAAGCGATTACGATGCTCGAAATTGACGATGCAGTCGATCGGGTTGTCGCAGGTATGGAAGGCACTCCTTTGGTGGACAGCAAGAGCAAGCGCTTGATTGCTTACCATGAAATCGGCCACGCGATCGTCGGTACAATCATTCAAGCCCACGATCCCGTGCAAAAAGTTACTTTAGTCCCTCGCGGACAAGCCCGTGGTTTAACTTGGTTTATGCCTAGCGAAGACCAAGGTTTGATTTCTCGATCGCAAATCTTAGCCCGGATTAGCGGTGCTTTGGGCGGCCGCGCAGCCGAAGAAGTGGTTTTCGGCGATGCTGAAGTAACCACCGGTGCCGGCAACGACTTGCAGCAAGTCAGCGGTATGGCGCGCCAAATGGTGACTCGCTACGGGATGTCTACCTTGGGCCCGATCGCCCTGGAAGCTCAACAAAGCGAAATTTTCCTCGGCCGCGACTACACCGCGCGATCGGAATATTCCGAAGAAATCGCCTCTCGCATTGACGGACAAGTTCGATCGATTGTCGATCGTTGCTACGACGAAGCGCGCCAAATTATTCGCGACAATCGCACTGTGATCGATCGCTTAGTTGATTTGTTGATTGAAAAAGAAACCATCGACGGCGAAGAGTTGCGACTAATCATCTCTGAATACACTTTTGTGCCTGAAAAAGAACAATACGTTCCTCAGCTTTAACCAGAATATTCAGGGCGAATAGAATTCGCTTCTTGTTAAACAAAGTCCACTGCTAGCGGACTGAAGAAATTTAACCCGCGCAGGCGGGTTTTTTCTGTGTAGCAGCAGTTTCAACGCCGAGTCATATCAGTTCCGGCTGCGCCGGAATGACAAGCGAGGAGACGGCAGTGCCGTGTCCCTACCGCGATCAATTGTAGGGACACGGCACTGCCGTCTCCTCCGTTGATATCATTCCGATGCAAACGGAATTGATATCATATCAAAT
>ENA-OBIT01000666-OBIT01000666.1-metagenomes-genome-assembly--contig:-NODE-666-length-14410-cov-5.19485_pt1 | contig 14410 bp, 14 predicted proteins | sample MGYA00153386_OBIT01 | MGnify analysis MGYA00153386
CCCAAGTTACCACCCACCAAACCCAAGTTACCACCCACCAAACCCAAGTAACCACCAACCAAACCCAAGTACCACCTAAACAAACCCAAGTACCACTTAAACAAACCCAACTAGCACTTAAACAAACCCAATTAGCACCTTAACAAACCCAACCAACCACCAAACAAACCCAAGTAACCACCTAACAAACCCAAGTAACAGCTAAACAAACCCGAGTACCACCCAAACAAACCCAAGTAACACCCAAACAAACCCAAGTACCATCTAAACAAACCCAAGTAACAGCTAAACAAACCCGAGTAGCACTCAAACAAACCCAACTAGCAACAAAACAAACCCAAGTAGCACCAAAACAAACCCAAGTAGAATCTAAACAAACCTAAACCCAATCCCTATAAATAAAAATTGCCGCTGAACAAACCCAAAATAGGCTTGCTCAGTCGGCAATCAGGTTTATCATATTATACTGTGGCCAATTGCGTAAATCTCAAACCACTCACCAGCTTAAATTCCGCACTCTTAAATCCATATACCCCACGTATATAATTTTTAGCCGCCGCACACACATCTACCAAACCAGTATCCTTAGCATACAAAGCCTTATTCCTAAAAATTACAGCATTATTATAAGGCATCCTTCCCAGTTTCACAGCATTATTTACAGTATTCATCGCAGCATGTTTCGCCGTCAATCCAACAATATTCACATCCGTTTCAGCAGGCGCATACATCGGCTCATTACTCAATACCTCCACCAGCAACTGAAAATTATTCGTCATATTATCAAAACTCAGTTGCGAAGAACTCGTTCCCGCCGGGTCATCAGGCGTAGCCACTGCCTTTTCAGCACGGTCACCAAGCAATTTTGCCACACTCGTATTCACATCCTTATACCACAAATCATTTGCACCACTACTCTTTGCCATATTACGCACCTTTCTCACCAGTCCCGGCACCGGCTTAAATTCCAGCACTCGCGTATTCACCAGCGGTTTAAAACTACCGTTTTGCTCATTCACCACACCCTGTTTTACATTGCAATCCGTGTATTGCGCTTGCATAGTAGTAAGTTTCAATAGCGGATTACTTGGGTTGTAAGCCAGCCCAAATCCGGCAATTATTGCATTTAAATTCATTTGGTTAGCAATGTTTTTTGCATGTCCCGTTTCAGTTGTTGAAGCCATAGCTTTATTTTTGTTTAAAAAGGTTAGAAAAAATATTTATAAACTAATGTAGGTAAAAATTCATACAACACATACAAATAAGTATGGGTTATTATACCGTATTTTTCTCCACATCTGTTTACACATCAAGCATATTTCATAAAAAAGCCCAAGGCTTCAACCTTGGGCTGTAAATTATACACATTGTACAATAATGGTTTCAACCATTTTCATTCCTGCATTCCTAGCTCTTCTAAATATTCATAACTCCTCCTTATAACTTATAACTCATCACTCATTACTATCTTATTTATCAATTAATGATACGCTTCAACATAGAAATCAATTGAGTATAACTATTCGGCTTAGTGATAAAATCATGCGCACCCATAGCCATCATTTTATCTATTACATCTACAACAGAAGTTGTAGAAAGAATAATAACCGGAATTGCACGCAACTCAGGATGAAGCTTTATCTCCTTCAAAAACTCTTCACCATTCATCATCGGCATGTTCAAATCCAGAAAAATTATTTCCGGTTTTAAAGTTTTTGCCACAAGCAGATTAAGTGCTTCATACGCATTATCAAAAGCTTTACAAGTTATAGAAGCAGAAAGTTCCTTTAACGCTTCTAAAAAAATCATTTGATCATCCTCATCATCATCAATCAATAATATATTTTGGTAATTCATCGTAGGTAGTTTTTTAGTAGATTGTGCATAAAAATAACAATTTACTTCTAAAAAGAGCTCAGGTAATTTTTTTAATAACCTAACCACTTAACTTTTTAAACCGTCTCTTCAACACAGGGTAAGTAAACACTGCAATTAAAATCAACAAAGCCCCCATATAAAACTCAACCGTCATCTTTTTATCATCCCCAAAAAAGAAAAACGCCATCAAAATACCATATACAGGCTCTAAATTAGTAGTAAGCACCACCGTATACGGCGATAAAGTCTTCATCACCATCACTCCCAACACGTAAGCAAAAGCCGTGCAAATAGTCCCCAAAAGCAACAGGTAAATTAAATCACTTACAGGTATTGCAGTGCTCAAAACGGCAGTGCCACTAGTACCTAATAAATAAATAGTTAAAAACAAAAAACCACCAGCCATTTCGTAAGCAGATATAATTACTGCATTTCTATTTTGTATTTGCTTCGAGTTCATGATTGTAAAAACAGAAGCCAGAAAAGCAGAAGCCAAACCAAATAAAATACCCGTAGTGTATTGTGTTTCGAAACTAAAAATAATGGCGATGCCAATAATAATAACCAGCGCAATTAAAATATCTAACACCGATATTTTCTTACCATTTACCATCGGATCTATAAAACCAGTAAACAAAGCAGTAGAAGATAAACTCACCAAAGCCACCGAAATCGTACTCACCTTTATCGAATGAAAAAAACAAAGCCAATGCAAGGCAACAATAACCCCAATACCCGCCAATCTAACTATCGTTTTAGCACTCAATCGCTCATGTTGCTTGCTTAGAATGATATAGCCAAACAATGAAATGGTAGCAATTAGCATCCGATACCAAACTAACTCTAAAGCCGGAAGTAAAATTAAAGCACCCAGAATGGCGGTAAAACCCCAGATAAATATGGTAAAATGGAGTTTGAGTAAATTTTTATTTAGGTGCAATTTTCAAGAGATATAAACCAATAATACCAAAAATTATATTCGGTGTCCAAACAGCAAGCAATGGCGGCAAGCCTCCTTTAGTAGCAAATGTGGTCGAGAATTTTTGTAGCACAATATACGTAAAACACAACGTGATCCCCACCAATAGCGGCATTCCAATACCACCACGCACCTTTTTCGACGAAAGCGAAACTCCAATTAACGTGAGTATGAACGTAGAAAACGGCACCGAAAACATTTCATTTTTCTTAATCACATAAATGTCCACGCTCTCAGCACCTCTAACATTTACTTTTTTGATGTATGCATTTATTTCAGACAAGGTCATCGTTTCCATTATGTTATCCTTTCTTCCAAAATCTTTGGGCGAAAAATCCATCACAGTATCCAGTTCAGTTCCATTCACCATTCGCTCGCTCAATGGGTTTATGTAGCGAATACTATAATCTTTTATTTTCCAACTCGCTGCCACCGAATCCCAACTTATCGTATTCGACATTAGTTTGTAGTACAATTCACCCCCTCTAAATTTCTCTATAGAAAATTTATACCCCACGTTTTGATCGTTGCTATAATTCTCCATATAAATGAATGTTTCATCATCCAATTGTATATGAATATTTCGCTCTTTAAAAACAAATTTATGCCTCACATATTTATTCTCAAATTCTATCCTGGTTTTAGATGCATTCGGAATTAAATACGCATTAAATACAAACGTGATAATTGCTAAGAAGAAAGCTGCTACAAAATACGGGTACAGCAATCGTTTAAAACTTACCCCGCTACTAAGTATGGCAACTATTTCTGTTTGGTCTGCCATGCGTGCAGTAAAAAATATTACAGCAATAAATAATATAAGCGGACTTAATACGCTTGCCCAATACGGAACAAAATTTAAATAATAATTAAATACAATTTCTTTAATAGGTGCCTCTCGATCGATGAAATTATCCAGTTTTTCTGTAATATCAAATACAATAGCAATGGCAACAAAAATGCTTAGGGTAAAGAAAAATGTACCCAAAAACTTTTTAATAATATACCAATCAAGTTTCTGTAATTTATAATTTGCCAAGTGTAATTTTTGTTAAAAATGGGTTTAAAAATAATTCAGCAAGGCGATTAAAAACAACATACTGATACGCATTAGGGATAGCAGCGGCATCCTTTTTTGTATTCGTTAATCTAACAAGGCTATTATAAACTATCCACAAAAAAGATATAGCGAATAGCCCGGCTAATGCCATAAAATTCATTTTTAATTTTTCAAAATTCAGCATCATATAATAATTTAATTTCTAAATGTTGGTCAAAAGAATGTTTAGTTGTACAATTTTTTTATAGTTGATGTAGTATTATTTGAATTAATTTTAAACATCAGAAATACATTGTATTCATAACAAAATAGATAAATCATTTTCACACTAAACAACTCTTTTACAATTTTGCCGCCATTTGAATCACCATTTTATTTTTCCATGCAGTAAAAGTTCCTGCAACAATTTCTTTTCTTGCCTCTTTCATCAACCATAAATAAAAGTGTAAATTGTGTAAGGTTGCAATTTGTGCGGCGAGCATTTCACCAGAAATAGCCAAATGTCGCAAATATGCTTTACTATATTGCTGATCTGCAAACAAATCACTACTTGCATCTATCGGACTGTAATCATTCTTCCACTTTTCATTTTTTATATTAATAGTTCCATATTGAGTAAATAACATACCATTTCTGGCATTTCTGGTTGGCATTACACAATCAAACATATCTACACCAAGTGCGATATTTTCCAACAAATTAATCGGTGTACCAACACCCATCAAATACCTAGGCTTATCTTTAGGCAAAATCGCACATACCAAATCTGTCATTTCATACATTTCTTCGGCTGGTTCACCTACAGAAAGTCCACCAATGGCATTTCCTTCTCGTTCAAACGAGGCTATTTTTTCAGCAGATTGTTTTCTAAGATCTTTATAAGTACTCCCTTGCACAATCGGAAATAAAGTTTGATCGTATCCATAAAGAGGTTCAGTAGTATCAAAACGCTCACAACAACGCTCCAACCAACGATGCGTCATCTGCATCGAGCGTTTCGCATAATTATATTCGCAAGGGTAGGGGGTGCATTCGTCAAAAGCCATAATGATATCTGCCCCAATTACTCGCTGAATGTCCATTACATTTTCGGGTGTAAACAAATGTTTAGAGCCATCTATATGCGATTGAAAGGTAACGCCTTCTTCCTTTATTTTTCTAACATCGGATAGCGAATACACCTGATAACCTCCACTATCGGTCAGAATTGGCATATCCCAACCAATAAATTTATGTAGACCGCCTGCATTTTTTAATATTTCAAGCCCTGGTCGCAAATACAGATGATAGGTATTTCCTAAAATAATTTGAGCTTCAACATCATTTTTTATTTCACGTTGATGAACGCCTTTTACTGTGCCTGCTGTACCTACCGGCATAAAAATCGGAGTTTCAATATCGCCATGTGCCGTGCTTAATTTACCAGCACGGGCATTGCCAAATGTATCAGTAGCTTGAATCTCAAATTTCATAAAATCGTATCAAATGCTTTTTTAAAAGAGGTCAAAGGTATTTGTTTTTTTTTGACGTGTTTGGTTGATTTTTTGATTAAGTGTTTAGTCGTTTATATATTTAGTAATTAGTGTCTTTGGTTTTTTATTTATTTAATTGAATTATTAAATTATACCCGGTGTGCGGTTTGATTTATTTTTAATTATTTATAAATAATTGATATTTAGTATTTCAGATACAATTTGGGGCTTCCCGTGAAAAACGGGCCGGGCTATTCGCTATATTTAAATTCTGAGTTAAGCGAAGAATTCCTATTTAATTGTTTTTTAAAGGTAAAAAAGGATGCCGCTACTATCCCTAAGCTTTAACACTCCGATTTTACATTTTTATATATTGATTTAAACCGCACAACGAGTTAAATTATATTATTTTGGGCTTACCCTGAAAACGGGTCGGACTATCTACTTTTTTGCTATTCTGAGAGAAACGAAGAATCTTTATTTATTTGTTTTTTAAAGGAAAAAAAAGAATGCCGTTACTATCCCTAAGCCTCTCTCCAAACTCAAATTTCAGCAATTTATCAATTCAACTCTATCATAATTATTTTAAAATAACTATACGAATTATCAACACCTTACTTTCTCTAATAAAAATGTTGTTATTTAGTCCTCTGATTAAATATTTATAATTGTTCATGTTGATTTATACGCTCGCCGGGGTTTTCGCAATTGTATTTCTTATTCAGGTGTACTATTATTTGTTTGTCTTTAGCAAATTAGCCTGGCATAAAAGCAATCCATCTTTCGCTACAATTCAGGAACCTGTTTCTGTAATAGTTTGTGCTAGAAATGAACGAGAAAACCTCGAAAAATTTCTTGATTCAATACTTCAACAAAACTATCCAAATTACGAAGTGGTGGTGGTAAATGATTGTTCTTATGATGGTTCTTCTGATTTATTAGAAGATTTTGCTCGAAAATACAATCATTTGAAAGTGGTAACTATTGAAGAATTTGATCGATTTAAGCATGGTAAAAAGTTTGCATTAACACTAGGAATCAAAGCAGCAAAAAACGAATTATTATTATTGACGGATGCAGATTGTGTACCCCTTAGTTCTGATTGGATTACACTAATGCAGCGACATTTTACCTCTCAAAAATCTATTGTTTTAGGCTTTTCACCATATCGCAAATTACCTGGCTTGTTGAATGCTTTTATACGTTTCGAAACTTTCCATACCGCTTTGCAATATTTCTCTTACCATTTGGCAGGCAATACATATATGGGTGTAGGCAGAAATTTAGCTTATCGCAAAAACTTGTTTTTTAAAAATAAAGGCTTTGCATCGCATATGCATATTGCCTCCGGTGATGATGATCTTTTTGTAAATCAACATGCCGATAAACAGAATACTGCTATAGAAATTTCACCTAATAGTTTCATGCAGAGTGAGCCTAAACTCAACTTTACCGATTTTTTAAAGCAAAAATTACGTCATCGTTTGGCTGGAAACTTATATAAAAAAGAACATAAAAACTGGCTGGTGACGTATGCAGTTAGCGGTATACTTTTTTATATTTTATTAGTTTTAATGCTAAGTATTAAGTTTTTACCTATCATCGTTTTATCAATTCTATTTATTAGATGGTTGCTTATTTACATTATTTATCAACCAACTATGAAAAAACTTGCATCGGCAGATTTAATTTATTTTGCCCCTGTATTAGATATTTTTTATCAAATTTACCTTCTGACTCTTACCGTAGCAGGCCTATTTAAAAAACAAACAAAATGGAAGTAAATCCTGGTTTTTCTGACAATGCTAAAAAAGATTACAATTTAATACGATTAGCGCTCGACAATGGCGATCAGAAAGCGTACGCCGAATTAATGACCCGATACAAGGATGCGATTTTTTTCATGTTGCTAAAAATGGCTTCAAACCGCGATGATGCAACCGATTTAACGATCGAAACATTTGGAAAAGCTTTTCAGAACTTGGAAAAGTATCGTCCCGAATTTGCTTTTTCTACCTGGTTGTTTAAAATTGCTACCAATAACTGCATCGACTTTATGCGGAAGAAAAGGTTAAGTACTTTTTCTATCGACAACATGAAAGGTGCAGATGGAGAGGAAATGACATTTGACTTGCCATCCAATACAGCCGATCCAGAAGAGTTGATGATTAAAAAACAGAAAACTTTATTGATTCGCGAAATTGTAGATAAGCTATCGCCACGTTACAAAAGATTGGTAACGTTGCGTTATTTTGAGGAAAAATCGTACGAAGAAATTGCGGCAGAATTAGATATTCCATTAGGTACCGTGAAAGCTCAATTGTTCAGAGCCAGGGATCTTTTGTACAACGTCTTGAAAAAATCTGGTGAGGCAAAAATTAAATAAATTGTTTTGCAGATTATTCTCAACTATTTTCCAGCATTAACTGAAATACAAAAAAAACAGTTTGCTCAGTTACAAGCATTGTACTCCGAATGGAATGCAATGATTAATGTGATTTCGAGAAAAGATATCGATGAATTGTACACCAGGCATGTTTTACATTCATTGGCAATCGCAAAAATTATCAAGTTTACTCCCAATAGTTCTGTTTTAGATGTTGGTACCGGAGGTGGATTTCCAGGAATACCTTTGGCAATTTTATTTCCTGAGGTTAATTTTCACTTAATAGACAGCATTGGAAAAAAAATAAAAGTAGTGCAGGAAGTAGCTGGAGCGTTAGATTTAAAAAATGTAATTGCTGAAAAAGCAAGAGCACAAGATGTAAAGCAAAAATATGATTTCGTGCTTTCCAGAGCAGTTTGTAGGCTGGCTGAATTTTTACCTTGGGTATCGGACAATTTCAACAGAAACCATATCAATGAATTGGCTAACGGAATTTTGTATTTAAAAGGTGGGGATTTAAAAGAGGAATTATCAGAAATAAATGCACCCGCTACTATTTATCCAATAAAAGAATTTTTTGCTGAAGATTTTTTTAGGACCAAATCCATAGTTTATATACCAATGAGCTAAATAATTTTTACTTTCATCCATGCAAGATGAACTTCTCGAAAAAATTGCTTTAACACTATTACCAGGCATAGGCTATGTAACAGCCAGAAACCTGCTTAGTGCATTTGGTTCAGCATCACAAGTTTTCAAAGAAAGAAAAGGAACGCTGGTAAAAATTGCAGGTGTAACCCACAATAATGTTGCAGCAATACTCAGCTCGGAAGTTTTTGTAAGAGCCGAAAAGGAATTAAATTTCATCGAAAAGCATAAAATTTCTGCGCTTTTTTACACCGATCAAAATTTCCCGAATCGATTGAAACATTGTGTTGATGCTCCCTTATTAGTTTTTTTTAAAGGAAAAGCAGACTTTAATACAAGAAAAGCAATAGCAATTGTCGGCACAAGAAAAAGTACTGATTATGGAAGAATGATCACCGAAAAGCTGATTGAAGATCTGGCAGGTATTGGAGATATGATTGTAATTAGCGGCTTGGCTTTCGGTATCGACATCGCTGCTCATCAAGCTTGTTTGAAATACAATGTGCCCACCGTTGGAGTGTTAGGGCATGGTTTGGATAAATTGTATCCAACTCAGCATAAAAATACAGCTATACAAATGTTGGCAAATGGTGGTTTGCTTACCGAATTTATTAGCGAAACCAAACCTGATCGCGAAAATTTCCCGATGCGCAACCGTATTATTGCCGGAATGGTAGATGCAGTAGTAGTGGTAGAAGCTGCACAAAGCGGTGGAGCTTTAATCACTGCAGAAATTGCCAATAATTATAATCGAGATGTGTTTGCTTTCCCTGGCAGAGTAAGCGACGAATATTCGCAAGGCTGCAATTATTTAATTAAAAATAATAAAGCAAACTTGATTACTAGTGCAAAAGATATAAGTTATTTATTGGGTTGGGAAGAAACGGTAAAAGAAAACGCTCGCCAAACCAGATTATTAATTGATTTGACAGAAGATGAAAAAAAATTAGTCGATTTATTTAAATCAACTCAAACCATATCAGTTGACGATTTGAGCAGTGCCAGTCAAATGTCGATGAGTAAATTAGCTGCTACTTTGCTACAATTAGAAATGAATGGAATGATTCGGTCTTTGCCAGGTAAAATGTATTCTTTGAGTTGATTAATTTGAACAGATTCTTTTTGTGTAAAAAAATCAATTTAATCAAAGCCTAAATAGGACTGATTCTGGCAATAAGTATTTAAAATAAGTATCGTTTTACGTTGAATATTTTTAAATTATTTAATCTCTTATAAAATATAAACTAACCACCTGTTGTGCGGTTTAATTTATTTTTAATTATTCTTAATTATTTTTTTAAATAATTAATATCTAATAATTTAAATACAATTTGGGGCTTCCCGTGAAAAACGGGCCGGGCTATCCGCTATATTTCAATTCTGAACAAAGCGAAGAATCCCCATTTAATTGTTTTTTAAAGGAAAAAAAGGATGCCGCTACTATCCCTAAGCCTTCGCTCTCCGATTTTACATTTTTATTTATTGTTTTAAACCGCTTAAAGGGTAAACTGACCGAACAATTAGTTTTATAAGGTATAGATTGAAAAGTGAATTTAATATTAATTAAAAGATTGAAAATAATAAACAGTGATCAATCCATTAAATTCTTTCCATTTTTTGGAGCCAATAGAATGCAGAAATAATATTTGTAATACGAGTTTGGATTGTATGCTATTCCAATTCCTACATGTGAATTCTTACTATAAAACTCATTCATAGATAATAAATGAATTCGATGACCTTTATCGTCAACTCCTTTATCAATTATTAATTGTTGAATAAATTTATCAGGACCAAGACTATTTGCTCCAAGAGATTCTACCTGATTACCTGTTTTATCTGTAAGCCAATAATCTGGCAATGTGAAACCAGCTTTGTTTACGTAGTAATTCATTCCATAACCACGTTTATCTATATGCGAGAAGTAATTATTTGAGGCCATATCAATAGCTTTTTTTTCTGCTTGAGCAGCTAAAGTCTCATCCCAAATTAAAGCTTTAGAGCTTCTTACTTCTGAAAGTTCAAGTCCTATTTCTTTTCCATACAATTTCGGATCGTTTCGGAATTTATTTAAGTATTCAAATGATTCTTGCGCTTCTTTTTTGAAGATTTTAACTTCAGTATTCTGAGCGAAAACAAATGGTGAAATACATAAAAATATTATGAAAGTTTTGAAAATCATATGGCGAAAACGGAAGATTGTAGAAATTAGTTTTTAAGATCTTTATTTTTTGGAAAGTCGAAGTAAACTAATTTTCCTGAATCTTTGCTGATTAATTCCCATTGATCTACATTAAATTCAACTTTTGCAATGCTACATGTTGGAAATGAATGAATACTGAAATCGTCAAAATAATTAACAAAATCAAATAAAGTAGGATTGTGGCCAAACATCATGATGGAGTTAACATGATTTGATTGCGAATTTACAATTCTTAATAAATCAGAAATCTCTGATTCATATATATCAGGTTCTTTTTCTATTAGGTTATGTGATATTTCAAAAACTTTGGCGAAAATTTTTGCAGTGGTTAAAGCTCTTATCGCCGGACTCGAAATCAACAATTCAGGAATCTGCTGATAATTTGAAAACCTTTCGGCCATTTCTTGTGCGTTTTCAACTCCTCGTTTGTTTAAAAATCTTTCAAAATCTGGTAAATTATCATTGCTCCAATCAGATTTTGCGTGACGGACAAGGTAAAGTGTTTTCATCAGTTTTGGTTTGCTTTAGTAATAATCAGGTTTGTATTTTGCTGATTCATACAATTAAAATGCCTTTTTGGGCATTCATCAAATCCGATTTTGCTACACGGTCGGCAAGGCAGATTAAGCACTTCTGACTGTAAAATATGCTCAGTTTTGTAAGGTGTCATACCAAACTCCGGGACAGTATTTCCCCAAATAGAAATTATCTTCTTTTTTAATGCGGCAGCAATATGCATCATTCCAGTATCGTGTGTTAAAATTAATTTAGCATTTCTCATTAATAAAGCACTTTGCATAATGCTTAATTTACCACAGGTATTTATCGTATTTAATGATTGGTTGCTTACGTTTTCACCCACTAAGTTTTCTTCCTTTCCTCCAATTAAATAAACAGGATATTTTAGTTGATTACAAATGTCAATTATTTTATTTTCGGGCAAACGTTTAGTTGCATGTTGTGCACCAATTGCAAATACAAAGTATTCAGAATTTTTATGAATAATTAAATCATTGGGTAAACTAATATCATTAGGTATAAAAAAATCTAAACCTTTTTCATCATTCACAATAGACAATGATTTTAAGTTATTCAAATATCTATCAACAATATGAATTTCAGGCATTTTATTAATTTTGAAATTAACTAAAAGCCATTTTAAAAAATTTAATTTATCGAAAGAATTACTTTTAACACCTATATTTATTTTAATTAATAGCGATCTTAAGTTTTTATGTAAATCAATAATTAAATCAAATTTTTCTTTTTTTAACTCAGCAATTAAATCGGATAATGATTCATCAAGCTCATGAATTTTTGTGAGATATATATTAGTAATTAATAAACCAGCAAAACTTTTTTTGGTCAAAAAATGTATTTCAGCATCAGTTTGAATTTTTAAACAACGAATAACCGGAGTTGTCAAAATAATATCTCCAATAGAACTAAAACGAATGATGAGAATTTTTAAAGGTTTATCTTTTCTCATTTTATTTCCATTGTTCTTTTTCTAATACTGAAATATATATCCATTTCATTCACATTTAAGGTATTGAAACACATTTCGGCAGTTAGGCCTGCTTTGCGAGCAACTAAAACTCCGTATCGCATGTCGGATAGTGTACTGGTTTTGTGAGCATCCGGATTGATTGAGATTTTAACTCCTTTATTAATTGCATAATTAATCCACCTCCAATCCATATCAAGCCGTAAAGGATTTGCATTGAGCTCTATTATTACATTGTTTGAAGCACAGCAATCAATTATATACGCATGATCTATTTTATATCCTTCTCGCACAAGTAGCAATCTGCCAGTGGGATGGCCTAAAATTGTCGTAAAAGGGTTTTCAATTGCTTTTTTCAAGCGTGCATTTGCCTTTTGTTCGTCCATTTTTAAATTGGAATGAACAGATGCCACTACAAAATCGAAGGTGGAAAGTATTTCATTGGAGTAATCTAGCGAGCCATCATTTAAAATATCAGATTCTATTCCTTTAAATAATTTGAAAGGAGCAAGTTTTAAATTTAATTTTTCAATTTCCGCATGTTGCGCTAATATCAGATCCTCTTTCATTCCTTTTGCATAAAATGCAGATTTCGAATGATCACAAATTCCGAAATACTGCAAACCATTTTGTATGCAAGCGTTTGCCATTTCACTCAGGGTATTTGCGCCGTCGCTATATATGCTGTGATTATGCAACGTGCCAAGTAAGTCGGAATTGTTTAATAATTGAGGTAATTTATGGTTCTTAGCCGCTTCAATTTCAAAAGTATTTTCACGAAGTTCAGGCAGTATGTAAGTTAATCCAGCATCTAAATAAACCTGTTCTTCTGTTTCAAATATTTTTTTAGTTGAATCGGGTAGGAGTTTTAAAACTTCTTCTACATGTGCTTTAGATCCGGTTTCTGTAAATAAAGTAAAAGGAAAATTAGCTCGTTGTACTGGTTGTAGAGTTATGATGATACCACTTTCATCTCTAAAAGTAAATCGATTTTCATCAATATTTAATTCAGAAAAACCAATGGTGAAAACGGTTAGAAAATCATAAACTCTATTTACATCATTGGTAATGATTAAATAAATTAAGCGATCTAACACTTCGCAATTTCTTCTAAAATCACCTGCAATTTCAATTACTGTTGCTATTTTTTTATGCTGAATTAATTCTGTTTCTAATGATTTTAATATTGAATAAGCGATTGGTTCGATTGAAGCATAATGAAACCAGCCTGTGCCAGCCATCATAAATTCTATTTTCTTTTTGATCTCTTCCTGCGTTTTTAATCCAAAACCCTTGGCTTCAATTAAGCGATTTTCATTGCACGCATAATATAATTCTCCAACGGTTTCTATGTTAAGATCTTGCCAAATGGTTGCTACTTTTTTAGGCCCTAAACCTTTTATTCCTAAAATTTCGATGATACCTGATGGTGTTATATTAATAAGATCGTCTAATTCGGTCAAGTGATTATTTTGAACCAGTTCAATAATTTTTGCGGCAATTCCTTTTCCAACTCCAGGCAGATTTTCTATTTCTTTTTGAGTTAACGAATTAAATGGTGTTGCAAATTTATCAAGATTGAAAACTGCATTTTGTACAGATTTTACTTTAAATGGATTTTCCTCATGCAGTTCCATAAGTTTGGTTAATAATTTAAGGGAACTGATAATTTCTTTATTTTCCATGAGAAGGGTTTTGCTCTATGGTTTTGAACCACGTCTTTGAACCACGGTTTTGAACCACGAAGGCACAAAGTAAACGAAGATTCACAAAGAAAAAATAAAGAAAAAGAAGAAATGAAAAATTAATTGTGCATTCGTGGCGAAAAGCAAAATTATTCGTGCATTCGTGGCAGAAATTTGAACCACGATTTTGAACCACTAAGGCACAAAGAAAAGATAAAGAAAAAAAAGAAGTAAAAAATTATTCGTGCATTCGTGGCGAAAAATTCAGATTCTTTTATCTTATCTCTAAATCATATGGCATACGTGTTTGTACACCTTGCATTTTCATTAATTTAACAAAAGCTTGATAAAATTTTTCGTTGTCTGGTCCCATTTCATTTTTTATAAACCAAGCTTTGGTATTTTCCGAAACGTTTTTCATAATTTCTTCAAAAGGATCTTTTTGAACTGGATAACCAATGGTTTTGTAGGTTTTCAATCCAGCTTTTGCTGCGGCAGCTTTAATGGCATCTTCTATTCCACCAATTTTATCAGCTAAACCAATTTTTATTGCTTCTTCTCCACTCCATACTCTTCCTTGACCAATGCTATC
>ENA-OBIT01000668-OBIT01000668.1-metagenomes-genome-assembly--contig:-NODE-668-length-14330-cov-2.70732_pt1 | contig 14330 bp, 11 predicted proteins | sample MGYA00153386_OBIT01 | MGnify analysis MGYA00153386
CGACGGCCAGCCGCCATTGCGTCATTTCGTCGGCGCCCGGCCCGGCCGCCAGCGCCAGGTTTTGCGCCGGCAGCGATTCGCCGGTCACGACATCCACCGCGCGCAGGGTGGCAGGGTGGCCGGTTACGCGGTCAACCACGCGCAGCGGCGGCCCGGCCAGCTCGGACAGATTCCATTTGTCGCCAATCTGAATCATCGCCATCACCAGCAGCCCGAGATCTTTTCCTTTCTCCGTCGGCAGATACTCATAACGAGCGGGGCGCGTTTGGTATTGCCGCTTTTCGATAAGGCCGTGGCTTTCCAGGGCCTTGAGCCGGTCGGCCAGCGTATTGTTGGTGATGCCGGTCGAGTGGCGCAGATCGTCATAGCGCGAGAGCCCCAGCAGCAGATCGCGCATGAGAATAGCGCCCCAGCGATCGCCCAATGCCGACAGCACGTGCGCCACCGAGCACGTCATGCCTTCAAACCCTTTTGCTTTCACGTTGCTTTACCTCCGCTTGCCGCCTGATTGCCGAGAATGTTATCGCCTCGGCTTGATAACTTCAATAATTGGAGTTATTACTCTTATTATTGGAGTTTATCATTAACAGCGGCTGATGGCCTGAACGCCGGCCGGAAACCCTAGGAGACAACGCGATGCCACTGTGGCAGATTTACCACCCGGAGCCGGCCTTCAGCGCCGCCGTTAAACGCGCGATTGCGCAGAAGGTCACCGCCCTGTACCAGGACTTTTTGCCGCGCTTTTACGTCAACGTCTTCTTCCATGCGCTGCCGCCAGGTTCGGCCTATCTCGGCGGCGAACCGGCCGATGATTTCGTACGGGTGACCATCGATCATATCGCGCGCGCCATGGACAACGACGCAGAGCAGCAGCAATTCCTGGCGGCCTGCACCCGCATCCTGCACCCCTACATCGCCGCCCGCGGGTTGCGCTGGGAACTGCACGTGGACGAAACGCCGTTCTCGCTGTGGACGATTGACGGATTAAAACCGCCGGCGCCGGGGACGGCGGCAGGCGAGAAGTGGCGCAGCGAGAATCGGCCTTCGGCGTGGAAGGGAAGTTGATGGGGGAGCGGCGGCGGCAAAACGCTTTTCGCCACCGCGAACCGTTATCAGCGCTTAGCCTTTTCGCTTAAAGACCTTCTGCCGCATCCAGTGTTTGATCTGTCCCCAATACTCTTTGCCCAGCAGGGCGATGGCAATGACAAACAAGGTTTCACCGACCACGACAAGCGTAGAGACAACGACAATCTTGTAGGGGATGTCGAGGAACGGAATGACAGGGAAGGCAAGCCAATACAGCAGAACCACGAAAAGCATGGAAAACCCGGCTTTTTTCCTACCACTCAGATTCTTGCTGCGTGCCAGCAGGCTAGGCAACTTGCGCAGCCAGTTTTCAAGATCGTCAATCAGGGTATAAACGACAGGGATAACCAGCAGGCTCAGCACGGTGGATGTAATCAATCCTCCGATGACGGCCACCGCCATCGGGCTGCGGAAGCTGGGGTCGGCACTGCCGAAACCCAGAGCCACAGGCAACATGCCTGCCCCCATCGCTAACGTGGTCATGATGACGGGGCGGGAACGTTTGTGGCAGGCATCAATCAGCGCTTCCGTTCGGCTCATGGGTTTATTGAGCACTTCGCCATTCGGACCGATGTGGCCGCGACGTGACTCGATCGCATAATCGACCAGCAGTATCGAGTTTTTGGTCGCAATCCCCATCAACATGATTAACCCGATCAGGGATGACATCGAGAAAGACTGCCCCGCCAACAGTAACCCAACGAATGCGCCGCCCAATGACAGTGGGAGCGCGGCCAGGATGGTGATCGGTTGGAAGAAGTCTTTGAACAGCAGAACCAGCACGATATAGATGGCCAGGATCCCGGCGACCATAGCCGTGCCGAAACCGGCAAACAGTTCCTTCATCATTTCGTCATCACCCTGCACAACCTGGTGCACGCCGACCGGCAGATTCTGGATTGACGGCAGCTTCGCCACCTGAGCGGCCAGATCCCCGAGTTGGGTGCCCGACAGTTCTACGTCAAGGGTCACGCTGCGCGTGCGATTGATGCGACTGATCTGCGCCGGTCCACTGCCTTGCTCAATGTTGACGATCTGATTGAGCAGCACCGGGCCTCTGGCACCGGGTACGGTCAAACGTTCAAGTAATCCCATATCCTCACGGATGTCTTTTGACAGCTTGACGACGATCGGGATCTGGCGCTGCTCCACGTTGAATTTTGACAGGAACTGATCGTAGTCGCCTACGGTCGCAATACGCAAAGTATCGGCAATAGCGACGCCCGATACCCCAAGATCGGCCGCTTTGGCGAAATTGGGTTGCAGGAGGATTTCGCTGCGCGCCAGCCCGGCACTGGAGGTAATGTTACCGAGGCCGGGGAGCTGCCGCAGATCGCTTAATACGGCATCGGCCGCCTTAGCCAGCAGCTGGGGATCATCGCCGGCCAACACCAACTGGTATTTTTCACCTGAGCCGCCAAACCCCACTTTGCTGCGCACCCCCGGAAGTGCTGCCATTGCCGTGCGTATCTCGCCTTCGATGACCTGCTTCTTCGGGCGCGCTTGACGCGCATCCAACAACACCGTCAGCGTTGCCATGCGAACATCGGTTTTCCCATCGGAGGCCATGACATCGCCGCCCGTTGCACCGCCACCGATGGTGGTATAGATGTTACGGATATGTGGGATGGGCGCCAGGCGATGCCGAGCGAGTTCTGCCATGGCCTGGGTTTGTTCCAGCGTGCTCCCTGGCGGCAGTTCCAACGTCACCTGCGTCTGGGAGTTGTCATCTGCAGGGAAAAAGCCCTGGGGCAGCAGAGGAATAAGCATCAGAGAGCCAATAAAGAACCCGCCGGCCAGCGCCAGGGTGAGCCCGCGGTGCCGCAGCGTCCACCGGCAGGCGCGCAGGTAGAGCGCCATCCAGAAAGGATCGCGCTGAGGGCGCGTATGCGGCTTCATCAGGTAGGCGGCCATCATTGGCGTCAGCAAGCGCGCCACAACCAGCGAGGCAAACACCGCCAGCGCCGCCGTCCATCCAAACTGCGTGAAGAATCTTCCGGCAACGCCGGACATGAAGGCCGTCGGCAGGAAAACGGCGATCAAGGCAAATGTCGTGGCGACGACGGCCAGGCCGATTTCCGAGGCGGCATCCATCGCGGCCTGGAACGGCGGTTTACCCATGCCGATGTGGCGCTCAATGTTCTCCACTTCGACGATGGCATCATCCACCAATAGGCCAATCACCAGCGACAGCGCCAGCAGCGTGACGATACTGAGCGAAAAGCCCATCATGTCCATACCGATGAAGGCCGGTAAAATCGACAGGGGCAACGCCGCCGCCGAGATCAGCGTCGCCCGGATATCGCGCAGAAACATGAAGACCACCAGGATGGCGAGAATGGCGCCTTCATAGATCATGTGCATGGAGGCGTCGAACTCCTCCTGCACAGGCCGGACAAAGTCGAAGACCTGCGTGATGTGCAAATCAGGCCGCTCCGTGCGCAACTGCGCCAGAACTTTCTCCACCTTGTCGCCGACCTCGACTTCACCGGCGCCTTTGGCGCGCGTGATCTCAAAGCCCACCACCTTCTTGCCGTTGAGGAGCGCAAGTGAACTGCGTTCCGCAATGGTGTCTTTCAGCGTCGCCACGTCGTCCAGGCGAAAACGTTGTCCGCCGGGCATCGACAGTTCCACCGCGGCTAGTTCATCCACGTTCTTGACGCGGGCGACCAAACGCAGCGGCTGTTTTCCCCGCCCCAGATCGACTCGCCCGCCCGTCGCGTCCATCTGTACATCGCGCAACTGGCGGGAAACCTCGGCAGCGGTGGCGCCAATCGCCTCCAGTTTGACCGGATCGAGTTCGACTTGGATCTCGCGGTTCACGCCGCCCACACGGGTGACCGACCCTACGCCGGCGACGCCTCTCAGACGCCGCGACAGGGTATTGTCCACGAACCAGGACAGCTCATTCTCATCCATCTTGCTGGCGCTGATGGAAAAGGCCAGGATAGGTTTGCCCGTGATGTTGAGCTTGCGAACGATAGGATCACGTAAATCCGTCGGCAACTCGGTGCGAATGCTTTGCACGGCTGACCGGACTTCATCCACCGCTTCCTGAACGGGTTTTTCCAGACGAAACTCCGCTGAGATATCGACCAGCCCGTCCTGGATCGTGGTACGCAAGTTCTTCAATCCCTGCACCGAAGAGACGGTGTCCTCCAGCTTGCGCGCCACCTCCGTTTCGAGCTGGGGCGGCGCAGCGCCCGGAAGCGAGGCGGACACGGTCACCGTAGGCACATCCATGTCCGGGAAGCTCTGGATCTTCATCAATTTGAAAGAATAAAAGCCGGCAACGCTCAAGATGACAAAGAGCAAGATAGACGGAATGGGGTTGCGAATGGACCAGGTAGAGATATTCATGATGGGCCTCTTAGCGCGCTTCCGATGAGTGGGAAGCATCGGTGGTGTTGGCCAATTGGACTTTATCGCCCTCATTGAGGAATACGCCGCCGCTGGCGACGATGCGTTCCGCGCCTTGAAGACCGGACAGGATCTCCTGCTGGTCATTCACCAGACGGCCTACCGCGACTTTAAGCGGATGTGCACGCATCTCGTCATCTACGGTGAACACCAGGTGAAAACCGTCGCGCGCCACGACGGCGGATTGCGGCACGGTCAGCCCTTGCCGATCGCCGACCGTAATCAGACCGCTGGCATACGTGCCGGGCCGAATCGGCGAGGCGTTCTTCGCTGTCGATGGGAGGATGTCCACATAGGCAATCCCACGGCGCGAGGTTGAATTGACGGTGGGGGCGGCCAGGCGTACGACGCCTTCCCAGGTGTTACCGCCAGGTGAAGCGATCTGCGCTTTTTGCCCCGGTTGGATTTGTTCCAGCTGCTGCGCCGAAAATTCCGCTCGCCATTCAAATTTTCCCTGGCGGATCAGGCGGAACATTTCAGTGCTTTGCATAGGAACTGAACCGATCGTGGCCGATCGCGCGGAGATGATGCCGTCATCGGGGGCGCGCAATATCGTCTGGTCCAGTCGCAACTGCTGGGCCGCCATGCGTGCTTTCGCCGACTCCAGACGCGCCTGCGCCGTCTTTTCCTGGGTTAACAGTTTTTGGATATCCTGTTCACTCAGGCTGCCGACACCGCGCAGCAATCGCGCGCGTTTTCCATCCGCTTGCGCATTCAACGCGACTGCTTTCGCTTCGTTGAGATCGGCTTTCGCCAGCAGCCAGTCATTCATCACGGAGTCGCGTGTAAATTCCGCCAGCGGTTGGCCCTGGCGCACCACATCCCCTTCCTGCACCAACAGTTTTTGCACGCGCAGCCCATTGGCTTCCGGGCTGATGATCGCCTCTTGCCAGGCCGCAACAGAGCCATTGGCCGTGACGGTGCGGGAAACGGACTGTATTGCCGGCGTTGTCAGGGTCACTGTCAGCGTCGGTTTATCTGCCGGTGGGGCAACCTTGTCCGCCGGCGTATCGCAGGCCGATAAGGCGGCGGCAATCGGCATCGCCAGCACGGTTGTACGAAGGGTCCGTAAAGACCAAAAGCGGGGACGCGTGTTTTGAACTATCTGTTGTGTCATCGGGAGAACCCATAAGGTAAATGATTTGTCGAACCTGTCGCCAACGGCGTGGCAATGTATTGCTTTGTATTGAATTTCAAACGACTGCGACGCTGTTCTGCAGCGGTTCAGCCTGGCGCTGAGCCATCGCTCGTTCTGACGAAGTGAACAAACGCCGTATCCACCTCCGCACAGTCGAGCGCACGCGGTTATGATGCTCATGCGGTTCAGCCTGCCAACCCGCCACACTTTCACCGGGATCGGTATCCGCGCTCGTTAAATCCAACATCAAGGAAACGGAATTCCTGGTGATGTGGCGGTTGATCCCGTTTCCATCGGCACCGCTCTCGCCACGCCCGTTGAAGTCCCCCTGATCGGGGTGGGGCGCCCGATGAGGGGGCGTTTGTTTCGCCTGTGCGAGGGATCCAGGCAATGGCGCGCTTTGGGGAGAGAATGCGTGTTGTCGCCGGCAGGTGCGTGATGCGTAATAGAGGGCCGCAGCTTCCGTCGCAACCAGTTTGCGGGCGTCATTCCATAACGCTTGAACGCACTCCAAATTGGCGCGCGCAACCGACGTTTGTGCTCCGTGCTCATTCTCCGCGTGACTGGGCTTGCCGGCCGGAGCGCGTAAGCGCCGGGCGCCGGATTCATTTCGGGCGGGGGGCCATGCATTCCACACAGGCACGTGCGCCGAGCCAGGCAGGGAGGCCCGCCATGTTGTTGGAACATGCTGGGTTCCTGACAAACGGTCTGATGCAGGTGCGGTTGCGCACCCGCAGAGAATCAAAGACACGCTGAGAAACAGAGAAACGAATATGAGTCGGCGGAGCCTTGGATAGGCCCGTGTTCGCAGCATTTTTAGTTTTGAAACGGGTGGCATGATTGTTGTGTCTTTTTAATGCGTAAGTACGCACTCATTATATGATTAAAAAAAAGAAGCTAGATGGCTGTATGAACGTCAGGAAGCTCAATGGCTCGCACCATGGCTTCATAACCTGCGCGTTTGTAAATATCCAGCAGGTGTGGTTTTTGAACGGCCATATCGATAACGCCATTGGCCATTACCGTGCAGATCATGCCCTGAAACTCGCTCGACAGCGGTAAATCCAGCCCCTGGACCAATGGAATACCCAGTTGGGAAATATCACCGAACCGTACGCTTCTCTCCATCTGTGCACTGGATAACTTGCCGGAAACCATCAATTTGTTCCCTGTCGCATACGCGGCGGGATTGGCGAGCGCCCAATCAATGTAGGCATTCCAGGCGACCTGCATTTGATCTTTACCCGGCAAAACGCCCTGTAAGCTTTGCGTCAGCAGGCACTCCATTTCATCAAGCAGGTAGTCGCAGACTGCGCTCAGCAGTACGTCCTTATTTTCAAAGTAGCGGAACAGCGTGCCCTCCGAGACGCCAGCTTTCCTGGCGATAGCCGATGTGGGCGCCGCTAATCCTTGTTCGGCAAAAATGTCGGTGGCGGCACGCAATAGCGCCTGCTGCTTTTCTTCACTGCGAGGACGGGCCACTTTGAGGTTCCTTTAATAAGTGAGTAAACACTCATTATAAAGGTGCAATGGAATATGACAAGCCTTTTCCTGTAGGACAAGGGATCAACACGAGAGCTTTTTTCGCGCAGCGATGCGGATAATGCCGTCATGAAGGGCGTAATAAAACGTACGGTGAAGATCGTTCAGTGGGAAAGAACCGGGAGGGTGTGACGGCGTCCAGGTTGCCAAAACGCAGGTCCTGGAGACAAAAAAATCCACGCCGAAGCGTGGATTTTTCCGTTTCCGGCAGCGGAGAAAAGCGCTGCGGAGAGAGGCCTAGACGTTGAACAAGAAGTTCATTACGTCGCCGTCTTTGACGATGTAGTCTTTACCTTCGGAGCGCATTTTGCCGGCTTCTTTGGCGCCTTGCTCACCCTTGTAGGTGATGAAGTCGTCATAGGAGATGGTTTGGGCGCGGATAAAGCCTTTCTCGAAGTCGGTGTGGATCTTGCCGGCCGCCTGCGGGGCAGTGGCGCCTACCGGGATGGTCCAGGCGCGCACTTCTTTCACGCCGGCGGTGAAGTAGGTTTGCAGGTTCAGCAGTTCATAACCGGCGCGGATCACGCGGTTCAGACCCGGCTCTTCCAGGCCCAGTTCGGCCATGAACTCGTCGCGCTCTTCGTCTTCCAGCTCGGCGATGTCGGATTCCACGGCGGCGCACACGGCAACCACCACGGAGCCTTCGGCGTCGGCTATTTTACGCACGGTGTCCAGGTACGGGTTGTTCTCGAAGCCGTCTTCGTTGACGTTGGCGATGTACATGGTCGGCTTCAGCGTCAGGAAGCTCAGGTATTTGATCGCAGCCTTGTCTTCATCGGTCAGATCCAGTGCGCGCAGCATGCCGGCGTTTTCCAGGTGCGGCAGACATTTCTCCAGCGCCGCCAGCTCGGCTTTGGCGTCTTTGTCGCCGCCTTTGGCTTTCTTCTGCACGCGGTGGATGGCGCGCTCGCAGGTGTCCAGGTCAGACAGCGCCAGCTCGGTGTTGATCACGTCGATGTCTTCGGCCGGATCGACCTTGTTGTTGACGTGGATGATGTTGTCGTTCTCGAAGCAGCGCACCACGTGGCCGATGGCTTCGGTTTCGCGGATGTTGGTCAGGAACTGGTTGCCCAGGCCTTCACCCTTGGACGCGCCTTTCACCAGGCCGGCGATGTCGACGAATTCCATGGTGGTCGGCAGAATGCGCTGCGGCTTGACGATCTCGGCCAGCTTATCCAGACGCGGATCGGGCATCGGCACCACACCGGTGTTCGGTTCAATGGTGCAGAACGGGAAGTTGGCTGCTTCAATGCCCGCTTTGGTCAACGCGTTGAACAGGGTGGATTTGCCTACGTTAGGCAGGCCGACGATACCGCATTTGAATCCCATGTTGTAATCACCTTAAATATCTTAACTATCAGTCGGTTAGATTTAACCAACTGCATAAAGGGCAAAATAATGCCGCCATTATACACGTAATGGGCGTTTATCTCGATCAGACTTGCTTGGCTGGGGCGAGTGCAGCGCGGGCGACCGGTTTTTGATTGAGATTTGGATCACATTTACCCATACTGGCCGTTCCGATTAACCGACAGGAAACGCGCCGGATGTATTTCTTGCCTACGCCACCCTGAGCTGTGCCCGCCAGCAGTCTGCCGCCCCTTGCGGTACCCCATACCCGCTACGCGGGGAGATGATGTCATCTGTCATAAGTGAATAATGCATGTTTAACCTGAGTAACGTCAGGATCGCGGACGTTAAAAATGAAGTCCTGGCGGTTTTTGTGGTGGCGGTTTCGATGATCCCCGAGGCGGTCGGCTTTTCGCTGGTCGCCGGTCTTTCGCCGATCGTCGGTTTGCATACCGCGTTTATTATCGGCCTGGTCACGGCGCTGTTCGGCGGCAAGCCGGGCATGGTTTCCGGCGCCGCAGGTTCCATTGTGGTGGTGCTGATGAGCCTGGCGGCGCAGTACGGCATGGGTTACGTACTGTGGGCCACGCTGTTTGCCGGGGGGATTCAAATCCTGATCGGCGCCTTTCGGCTGGGCAAGTTCATTCGTCTGGTGCCGCTGCCGGCGATCCACGGCTTCGTCAACGGTCTGGCGATCGTCATCATGCTGGCGCAGTTGAAGATGATCGCCGGGCAGGGCCCGCTGATGTACGGCCTGGTGGCGCTGGCGATTGCGGTGGTGGTGCTGTTCCCGCGCCTGACCAAAGCCATTCCGTCTTCGCTGGCGGCGCTGCTGGTGGTCTCGGCGTTGGCGATCGGCCTCAATCTGCATACGTTGCGGGTGGGCGATCTGGCGGACATTTCCGGCGCGCTGCCGCACTTCAGCCTGCCGACGGTGCCGTTTACCCTGGAGATGGTGCGGGTGGTGCTACCCTATGCGGTAGTGATTGCCCTGGTCGGTTTGATTGAATCGCTGCTGACCATGACGGTGCTGGATGAAATGGGTGGCAAGAAGGGGAACGGCAACCGCGAGAGTATCGCGCAGGGCGCCGGTAACGCGGTGTGCGGCCTGTTCGGCTGCTTCGCCGGTTGTGCGATGATCGGCCAGTCGATCATCAACTTCACCTCGGGCGGGCGCGGGCGCATCTCCGGCACGGTGGGCGCTATCCTGCTGATTTTATTTGTGGTTAGCCTGTCGCGCTATATCGGCCTGCTGCCAGTGGCGGCGCTGGCCGGGGTGATGCTGGTGGTGTGTTACAACACTTTCGAGTGGAGTTCGCTGCGCCGTTTGCGTCGTATGCCGAAGGCAGACGCGCTGGTGATGATCGCCGTCACGTTGATCACCATCTTTACCGATCTGGCGGTGGCGGTGATCAGCGGGGTGATTATCTCGGCGCTGGTGTTCGCCTGGCAGCAGGCACGCATCCGCGTGCGCCAGCGGCAGGTGACGGGCGACGTGGCGGTGTATCGGCTCGATGGTCCGCTGTTCTTCGGCTCGGCCGCGGCTTTTGCCGAGCCGCAAGGCGATCCGCAGAACGTGGTGCTGGACTTTGCCGGCACCCGGGTGATGGATTCCAGCGGCGTAGAAGCGATCGATAAGCTGACGGCGCGTTATCTGGCGGCGGGGAAAAGCATTCGTCTGCGCCACCTGAGCGGTGACTGCGTGCGCCTGCTCAAGCGCGCCGGGCCGTTTTGCAGCCATGAACTGGACGATCCGCAGTATTACGTGGCGGAAGAGGGGTTCGCCGCCGATGATCGCCGCGTGGGCGAGGAGACCTTCAACCCGCGCGGCTAAAAGCCGGCAGCGGGCAGGGCGCCCGCTGCGGTAAGGTTCAGGCCTGTGCCTTGAAGCTGTGCAGGCGCTGAACGGTTTTTTCCAGCCCGTCCTTCATCAGCATCTCGGTGCAGCGCAGCGACTCGTCGATCGCTTCGTCAATCATCTTCTGCTCGCTGGCCGGCGGCTTGCCGAGCACGAAGCCCACCACCTTGTTCTTGTCGCCCGGATGGCCGATGCCGATGCGCAGGCGGTAGAAGTTCGGGTTATTGCCGAACTTGTTTTGGATGTCTTTCAGGCCGTTGTGGCCGCCGTTGCCGCCGCCGAGCTTGATTTTTGCCACGCCGGGCGGCAGATCCAGCTCGTCGTGCGCCACCAGGATCTCGTTGGGTTCGATGCGGTAGAAATTGGCCATCGCCAGCACCGCTTTGCCGCTCAGGTTCATGAAGGTGGTCGGCACCAGCAGGCGCACGTCGTTGCCCGCCAGATTCAAACGGGCGGTGTAGCCGAAGAACTTGCTCTCTTCTTTCAACTGCTGATTGTGGCGCTGTGCCAGCAGATCGACGTACCAGGCGCCGGCGTTGTGGCGTGTCTGGGCGTATTCCGCGCCCGGGTTGGCCAGGCCGACTATCAATTTAATACTGCTCACTGGGAGATTCACTATGATCAGGGTAATGGAAAGGGCCTTAGTCTACCTGTCGGGGAATGACAAAATCCGATCTCTGCCTTCGGCGTTGGTAAGAAAGACGAATGATTCATTAGCTGAATCATTCAATTTGTCTGCTAATTTTCAGTGGCGTGTTAAGAAGTGTCAATAATTCTTTACCATTTGTGATCGCCTCCGCAATCCCCTTGCCATAACAAGGACTATACTTAACTTATCAAAGTGGGTTAACAAGTTGCAGCGTTATCCCGGTTGGCACATGGCAATCATGGAGGTGGCATATGAAACGTAGAAGCGCGGACAGAATGGGCAACTTTTTTATGGGGCTGGGGCTGGTCGTGATGATCGGCGGCGTTGGATACTCCATTATTGCTGAAGTTTCCCAGTTCAATTTACCGCAATTTTTCGCCCACGGCGCCATCATGAGTATCTTCGTCGGCGCGCTGTTATGGCTGGTGGGCGCGCGTATAGGCGGCCGCGAGCAGGTGGCGGATCGCTACTGGTGGGTAAAACACTTTGATAAACGGTGCCGTAACGACCAACATCGTTCGTCGCATTGATTAAAAAATCAGAAGGGAAGCAAGAGCAGGGCAAGGGAATATCTGCCGTGCATTAAGGTCTGAGGTCATGTTGGACTACGAGTAGAAAACCCGTTGTTGCTCACGCACCAACGGGTTTTTCTTTTTCTGCTGTCGGGCTCGCTATCTTTCCGGCACGGTGGGCGCCGCACCGGAAAGACGACGAATCAATGCTCGAACATCGCAGAGATCGACTCTTCGTTGCTGATGCGGCGGATGGCTTCAGCCAGCATGCCGGACAGGGTCAGAGTGCGAACGTTTTTCAGTGCCTTGATTTCCGGCGACAGCGGAATGGTATCGCAGACGATCACTTCATCAATCACCGAGTTCTTGATGTTGTCCACGGCGTTGCCGGAGAAGATCGGGTGCGTCGCGTAGGCGAATACGCGCTTGGCACCGCGTTCTTTCAACGCTTCAGCCGCTTTACACAAGGTACCGCCGGTGTCGATCATGTCGTCGACCAGCACGCAGTCGCGGCCTGCCACGTCACCGATGATGTGCATCACCTGAGAAACGTTCGCGCGCGGGCGGCGTTTGTCGATGATGGCCATGTCGGTGTCGTTCAGCAGTTTGGCGATGGCGCGAGCACGCACTACGCCGCCGATGTCCGGGGAAACCACGATCGGGTTTTCCAAGTTCTGCTGCAGCATGTCTTCCAGCAGGATCGGGCTGCCGAACACGTTGTCTACCGGTACGTCGAAGAAGCCTTGAATCTGCTCAGCATGCAGATCCACCGTCAGAACGCGGTCAACCCCTACGCTGGAGAGGAAATCGGCAACCACCTTGGCGGTGATGGGTACACGCGCGGAACGCACGCGGCGATCCTGGCGGGCATAGCCGAAGTAAGGGATAACGGCGGTAATACGACCTGCGGAGGCGCGACGCAGGGCGTCGACCATCACAACCAGTTCCATCAGGTTGTCGTTGGTCGGGGCACAGGTGGACTGGATGATGAAAATATCACCGCCGCGTACATTTTCGTTGATTTGCACGCTCACTTCGCCGTCGCTAAAACGACCTACAGCGGCGTCACCAAGGCTGGTGTACAAACGGTTGGCAATACGTTGTGCTAGTTCCGGGGTGGCGTTACCAGCAAAAAGCTTCATATCAGGCACGAGAAGAACCTCAGGCTTGCGTCCAGAGAAGATATTGTCATACGACATCGCCAAGGGGCAGTTGGCGACGCCGGCGCAATATACATACGGGTATGTAAAACTAAAATTGAGACCGCAGGCAGCGCAGGGATAACAGGGCCAGGTGTGCATGACCCTGCGCAGCGAAACGTTGAGCTACGACTCAAACCGCCCGGAACGAATGCGATGTAGTGGGGAGACGTTAACGCCGCGCGCTACAAAACCACACAACCACTCCGGGGCTTGATTTAACACCTGACGGGCGGCGATTTCTGTGTCGAATTCAGCAAACACACAAGCACCTGTGCCAGTCAGGCGTGACGGGGCGTATTCTAACAGCCATGAAAGAAGCTGTTCAACCTCGCGAAAACGTTTTCTTGCGATCGGTTCGCAATCATTTGCGTACGGCGCCTGCAACAGCTCACTTAAGGAGCGAACCGGGGTGTTTCTTTTTAATTCGGGGTCGCCGAAGATAACCGGCGTCGGGATGCCGACGCCAGGATGCGCCACCAGATACCATTTTTCCTGCGGCTCGGCCGGCTGCAGGCGCTCGCCGATGCCTTCGGCGAAGGCGGCGTGGCCGCGCACGAACACCGGCACGTCGGCGCCGAGGCTGAGCCCCAGCGCTGCCAGTTGGTCGTCGCCAAGACCGCAGCGCCACAGTTCGTTCAGCGCCACCAGCACGGTGGCGGCGTTGGAGGAACCGCCGCCCAAACCGCCGCCCATCGGCAGGCGCTTGTCGATGCTGATGTCGGCGCCGCGCGGCGCGGTTTGCAGGCCGCGTTCATCGCAATAGCGCTGCAGCAGGCGGGCGGCGCGCACGATCAGGTTCTGCTCGTCTGGAACGCCGTCGACCGGCGTCAGCAGATGAATGCGGTCGTCCTGGCGAGGGTCGATGGTCAGGGTATCGCCGTAGTCCAGAAACTGGAACAGCGTCTGCAGCAGGTGATAGCCGTCTTCACGACGGCCGGTGATGTACAAAAACAGGTTGAGTTTCGCGGGGGAGGGCCACTGGCGGATCATTTGAGCGTCCAGTTATCCATCTTCAGCTTGATGCGCTGGTCGCCCTGCTGCAGCTCCAGGCGGTTCGGCAGCGTCGGCTGCACCTCGTTGCTGTAGCCCTGGTAATCCACTTTCCAGGTCTGGCCGCCTTGCTGGTAGGTCAGCTTGCTCAGGCGATATTGGTCATCCAGCGCAAAATCGCTGGCTTCGCCCGGCAGGCCGACCATCCACTGACGCAGGTTGTTCAGCGGGATCGCCATGCCGGTCAGCTTGCGGATCATCTCTTCCGGGTTGTCGCTGACGTAGCGTTTGCCCTGGTTGTCGGTCAGCTGCACCACGTTTTTCTGCACGTTGAGGTCCATTTCCGTACTGCCCAGCGGGTTGGTCAGCAGCAGGCGGTAGCGCTCCGGCGAGAACTGCTGCCAGAAGAAGCGGGCGTAGACTTTTTTCTGATCAGACAAGTAGGCGAAGGAGCCGCGGGTCTGATAGGTGCTGAGCTGTTGCACTGCCTGCTCATGGGCGCGCCACTGCGGTGAAGTCGGGCTGGTGGCCGGGCCGGTCGGCTTGGTGGTGGTACAGGCGGCCAGCACCAGGCTGGCCAGCG
>ENA-OBIT01000669-OBIT01000669.1-metagenomes-genome-assembly--contig:-NODE-669-length-14327-cov-4.23262_pt1 | contig 14327 bp, 17 predicted proteins | sample MGYA00153386_OBIT01 | MGnify analysis MGYA00153386
GCGAGGCGGGGCTCGCGCGGCGGCGCGGCGGGGGGCGCGCTGGGCGCCAGTTCACGCACAAAGCTCACCGCGATCGGCTTGGGGCGGCTGTCGGCGCTGCCCTCGCCCAACCGCAACGGCGCCCATTCAGCCATCACCCACAGATGGCCCGAGATGACGGCCAGCGTCAACACCGCCAACGCCAGCGGCCTGCACCGCTTCATCGGCCAGCCGCACGGGTCAGGGCCCGCTTCAGGCTAACTGCCCGCAGCGCCAACAAAACAGCACACCGACGCCACGGCACTGAGCCGAAAACGCAGCGTCAGCCAGTGCGCCACACCCTGCACCGGATACAGCCGTCGGTCCACGGCATAACCCGCCAGCAGGGCCACGCCAAACACCACCAGTCCGGCATTCGGCGGCATCAACAGCGCCAACCAAGCCACCAGCGACGGCACCACGCCCCAGACCAGCCAGGCCCGTGGCGGCGTGGCCTGGCGCATGGCCAGGCCCCAGTGAATGCCGCCCAGGAACGACACGATGACGGCCGCGTACCCAGACAGCGCCAAGGCCACGTACGGGTGCACGTCGGGCCGCACCAACCACACCAGCACGGCACCAGCCACAAAGGGCAGCAGCCCGGCGTAGCCCAGGCGCAGCGCATCGTTCATGGCCAAGTCAGTTTTTCCTGGCGGCGGCGGCCAGCAGTTTGTCCAGCGCCTCCACCGACAGCGCGCCCACCTTGCGCGAGCCGTCTTCGAAGAACGTCACCGGCGTGCCGTTGATGCGGTTCTTCTTCGCAAAATCGAGATTGCGTTCGATCGCCGCGCTGTCGCAAGCCGGCGCCGATTTGGTGGGCAATACGTTGTCGATCATCCAGGCCCGCCAGGCGCGGCCGGCGTCCTTGGCGCACCAGATGTCGCGCGACTTGGTGGCCGAGTCGGCGCCCAGGATGGGTACCAGGAAAGCGTAGATGGTGATGTCCTTCATGCCGGCGATGTCGCGTTCGAAGCGCTTGCAAAAACCGCAGTTGGGGTCGGCAAAGACCGCCATCTTGCGCGCGCCGTTGCCTTGCTTGAAGACCAGCGCGTCTTTCAGCGGCAGCTTGTCGAAGTCGACGGCCTGCAGCTTGTTGATGCGAGCCTCGGTCAGGTCGGTGCGGGTCTTGGTGTCGATCAGCGCGGCGCCGGCCAGCACGTAGTCACCGTTGGCGTCGGTGTAGAGGATCTCGGTGCCGCCGAAGCGCACCTCGAACACGCCTGCCATCGGCGTGCGCGAGACCTCGTCGATCTTGGGCAGCGTGGGCAGCCGATCAGTCAGGTTCTTGCGAATCACCGCCTCCTGCGCAGAAACAGCCGCACATGCCAACAACGCGCACACGGCCAGCACAGCACGGGCACGCGTCGACAAACCCGGGGAAGACATCGTCATGGGTGATCCTGAAATGCAAGAAAGGGCTCAACGGCCCAGGGCACGGCTGGTCAGCAAGCGCTTGATGGCCGGCACCTGGTCGACCAGATTCAGGCCCCGGTTGCGCAGTTCCTTGACCCACGGTTGCGGGCTGGCAAACAACTGCAGCAGGCCGTCGGTGACGCGACCCATCGCCAGTGTGGCGGCCAGGCGTTCACGGGCGTAGCGGCGCAGCAGTTTCGCGTCGCCCAACGCACGCCAGGGTTCACGGGCCTGCAGCACGTCGGCCAGTGCGGCCACGTCGGCCAGGCCCAGGTTCAGGCCCTGGCCGGCCAGCGGGTGCACCACATGCGCGGCGTCGCCCACCAGCACCCAGCCGGGGCCGCACACGGCGTCGGCCCGGGCCAGCGCCAACGGCCATTGCGCGCGGGGGCTGACCACTTGAAGGCGGCCGGCGGCACCGGCGCTGGCATCCATCAGCGCGGCTTCAAAAGCGGGGGCGTCCAGCGCCATCAGCGCATCGGCCCGCTCGTCGGGCACCGACCACACCAGGCCCAGGCTATGCCCGGGCTGCGGGCGGTCCAGCGGCAGCAGCGCCAGCACATCGGGGCTGCGAAACCACTGCCGGGCCAGCCCGGCATGCGCCTGGTCGCTGCGCAGCCGCGCAGCGATGGCATGCTGCCCGTAGGCCTGGCGCGGCATCTGCACACCCAGCCGTGCACGTTCAGGTGAATCGCGGCCATCGGCCAGCACCTGCAAGGGCGCTTCAAGCGCGGCGGACTGCGAGGCACTGATCGACACGATGTGCGGCGCAAACCCCACCGCGGCGCGCAGCGCCCGGTCGAGCTCGGCTGCGTCCACGATCCAGGCCAGTTCGGCCGCCCCTTGCGACCAGGCGGAAAAGTCCAGCGCAGTGCCGGGAGCGTCGCCTTCGACATGCATGTCATGCACGGCGGTGCGCGCGTCAAGCGGCAATGCCGACCACACCTTCAACTGTTCGAGCAAGGCCACCGACGTGGCATTCAGTGCATAGGCGCGCACGTCTGGTCCGGCTGGCGTTGCCGGCGTGGCAGAGGCCGGCTCAACCAGCGCCACCTGCAAGCCCTGGCGCGCCAGGGCCAGGGCTGTCGTCAAGCCCACGGCGCCGGTACCGCGAACCAGGATGTCGAATGCCTGCATAGCCGCGATTGTAGAGAGGCACCCCCGGTGACAATGCGGGCCCTTTGATTGCCCTGAGGCCTCATCCGTGATCGACGTCAGCACACTTGAAGCGCGTGTCTCAGCACTGTTTTTGCACCCCATCAAGTCCTGCGCTGGCATCGCCGTGCCCGAGGCCTTGGTGGTCGAAACCGGGCTGGAATTCGACCGCGCCTGGATGGTCGTTGACGAACAAGGCGAGATGCTGACGCAGCGACAGTGCCCGCGCATGGCGCTGGTGCAGCCGGCCCTGCGCACGCAGGACATGGTGCTGCGTGCCCCGGGCATGCTGGCCCTGCACCTGCGGCTGGACACCGTGGAAGCACCCACCCGCGCACGGGTCTGGGACGACATCGTCAAGGCCTTCGACATGGGCGCACTGGCGGCGCAGTGGTTCAGCGACTGCCTGGGCCGGCCGGTGCGGCTGGTGCGCTTCAACCCCGATCAGCAGCGCCTGTCCGACGCCCGGTGGACCGGTGCGGTGCAGGCCGAGAACGCTTTTGCCGACGGCTTCCCGCTGCTGGTGACGGGCAGCGCGTCGCTGGCCGACCTGAACCGGCGGCTGGCGGCGCGCGGCCACGCGCCGGTGGGCATGGAACGTTTCAGGCCCAACATCGTGCTGGACGGGTTGCAGCCGTGGGACGAAGACCACATCGACGAAATAGAGATTGGGAACGGCGGCGCTGGCGACGGCGGCACCGTGCGGCTGAAGCTTGTGAAGCCCTGCACACGCTGCACGGTCCCCAACGTCGACCCCGCCACCGGCGCGGCCACGAACGAGCCCGGTGACACCCTGGCCGGTTTTCGGGCCGACCCGCGCATGAACGGCGCCCTGACCTTCGGCATGAATGCCGTGGTGTTGAGCGGCTTCGACCAGACACTGCGCCCCGGCCAGACGGCGCGTGCCACCTGGGCTTTTTAGGTGCGGCCGCAGTGTAGGAAAATTCAGTGTCTTGCGCGTCCTCTGCGCGTCCCCTGAAAGCCCTCTCCATGTCTCTCAAATGCGGCATCGTTGGTTTGCCCAACGTCGGCAAGTCCACGCTTTTCAATGCCCTCACCAAGGCCGGCATCGCTGCCGAAAACTACCCGTTCTGCACCATCGAACCCAACGTGGGCGTGGTGGAACTGCCCGACCCGCGGCTGGCCGCGCTGGCCGCCATCGTCAAGCCCGAGCGCGTGGTGCCGGCCATCGTCGAGTTCGTCGACATAGCCGGCCTGGTAGCCGGGGCGAGCAAGGGCGAAGGTCTGGGGAACCAGTTTCTCAGCCATATCCGCGAAACCGACGCCATCGTGGGCGTGGTGCGCTGTTTCGAGGACGAGAACGTCATCCACGTGGCGGGCAGGGTGGACCCCATCTCCGACATCGAAGTCATCCAGACCGAGCTGTGCCTGGCCGACCTGAGCACGGTGGAAAAGAGCCTGCACCGCTACGTGAAGGCCGCGCGCTCTGGCAACGACAAGGAAGCCGCGGCCTTGGTGAAGGTGCTTGAAAAGTGCCAGGCTGCGCTGGACCAGGCGCTGCCGGTGCGCGGCATCGATTTCAGCAAGGAAGAATGGGTGATCTTGAAGCCGCTGTGCCTGATCACCGCCAAGCCGGCCATGTTCGTGGCCAACATCGCCGAAGACGGCTTCGCCAACAACCCGTTCCTTGAGCGCCTGCAGGCCTATGCGGCCAAGCAGAACGCGCCGGTGGTGGCCATTTGCGCCAAGACCGAGGCCGAGCTGGCCGACATGGAAGACGCGGACAAGGCGCTGTTCCTGCACGAGATGGGGCAGGACGAGCCGGGGCTCAACCGCCTGATCCGCGCGGCGTTTTCGCTGTTGGGCCTGCAAACCTATTTCACGGCCGGCGAAAAGGAAGTGCGCGCCTGGACCATCCGCATCGGCCACACAGCGCCCAATGCCGCCGGTGTCATCCATACCGATTTCGAGCGCGGCTTCATCCGCGCGCAAACCATCGCCTTCGACGACTACATCCATTTCAAAGGCGAACAAGGCGCCAAGGACGCCGGCAAGATGCGCTCCGAGGGCAAGGACTACGTGGTCAAGGACGGCGACGTGCTGAATTTCCTGTTCAACGTCTGAACGCCGTCTGCACACCGTCAGGCGGCCACCATGCACGACCACAACGAGACCCTGCGCGAGGCCCTGGCGCGCAACGTGCGCGACGCGCTGTTCGAGGACATCGGCCGTGGTGACTGGACGGCACAACTGGTGCCCGCCGGGCGCCGCGTACGCGCCCGCGTGGTGGCCAAACAAGCTGCGGTGATCTGCGGCCGGCCCTGGTTCGACGCCTGTGTGCGCGCGCTGGATGCGCATGCGCAGGTCGATTGGCCGCTCGCCGAGGGCGCCGAAGTAGTGGCAGGCGACGAGGTGTGTGTCATCCAGAGCGATGCGCGTGCGTTGCTCAGCGCCGAGCGGCCGGCGCTCAATTTCTTGCAGACGCTGTCGGCCACGGCCACGCTGACGCGGCAGTACGTGCAGGCGATTGCGGGCCTGTCGCCCAACCCGCGTGGTTGCACCGTGCTGGACACACGCAAGACCCTGCCCGGCTTGCGCCAGGCGCAGAAGTACGCCGTGCGCACCGGCGGCGGCAGCAACCAGCGCATGGCCTTGTGGGACGGTATCCTGATTAAGGAAAACCACATCGCCGCGGCCGGCGGCATTGCCGAGGCGCTGCGTGCCGCCACACAGTTGAACGCTGGCGTGCCGTTGCAGGTTGAAGTCGAAAGTCTCGATGAACTCGATCAAGCCCTGGCCGCCGGCGCGCAGAACGTGTTGCTCGACGATTTCAGCCTGACCGACCTGCACCTCGCCTATGCCCGCACTGCCGGCCGCGCGGTGTTGGAAGCCTCGGGCGGCGTCGACCTGAACACCGTGCGCAACATTGCGGCCACGGGCGTGGATCGCATCTCGGTGGGTCTGCTGACCAAAGACATTCACGCGGTGGACTTGTCGATGCGCGTCGACGCTTGAGTGCCGGAAACGGGCTCCACACACCGGCCCCGACGCAAATGCCGCCAAATCAGCCGCCGATAACAGCGAAGCCGTGGCGGGCTACAGGATGAAGGCCGAGTCGGCAACGGGCGCCGGCGTGCGGCGGCCGGACGCGTCCAAGTTGCACGACATTGCCTTACGCCTCCTTTGGCGCGCAAGGTGTTCTAGCTCCGCATGAAACCCGGCGCGCTGCAGGTGGCGGGCACGGGTGTTGACAGCGCCGGCCAGCCGGTGGGCGGCGCCACCGTGATGTGGGTGCAAGGGCCCGTGGCGCTGCCCGATGTGGCCTTGCTGACGCAGCCAGACGGCCGCTTTGTGCTGGGCGCACCGGTTGTCGGCCACTACACGCTGGGTTGCCGCCACGACCGGCACGGCCAGGCCACAGCGGCCGTGGCGGTGGAACCCCAAGGCGCCAGGGTGACGATTCGGTTGGGCTGACACAGCGCCGCAATCGTTTCGGTGCGTTGGCGGGAACGCCACCAGACCGTGAGCTGAGCAGCGGGCGATGGCGGCCGTGGCGCGGTCAGCACTCTCGTATCGAGAGTGCTAATATTTGGGGCTTGTTTTCTTGACACGGAGCCCGAGCCGGCATGAACGTCCTGAATCCCACTGCACTGATTCTGCGCGACCCCTGGTCGCTGGTGCCCTCGCTGGGCAACCTGGAAGCTTATGTGTCCGCGGTGAACCGCATGCCCATGCTGACCCAGGCAGAAGAAAGCGCCTTCGCGCGCGCGTTGCGCGACGGAGGTGACCTGAAGGCCGCCGGACGACTGGTGTTGTCGCACTTGCGGCTGGTGGTGTCGATATCCCGCCAGTACCTGGGCTACGGTTTGCCGCAGGGCGACCTGATTCAGGAAGGCAACGTGGGCTTGATGAAAGCCGTCAAGCGGTTTGACCCCGAGCAGGGCGTGCGGCTGGTCAGCTACGCCATGCACTGGATCAAGGCCGAGATCCATGAATACGTCCTGAAAAATTGGCGCATGGTGAAGGTCGCCACTACCAAGGCGCAGCGCAAGCTTTTCTTCAACCTTCGTTCCATGAAACAGGGCATGAAGGCCGAGGCCGGCAATGAAGAGACCCACCGCAACACGCTGACGCCGGCCGAAGTGGCCAAGATGGCGCTGAACCTGAACGTCAAGCCTGCCGAGGTGGTCGAGATGGAAACCCGTCTGTCGGGCGGCGACGTGGCGCTGGAGCCGCAGAACGACGACGGCGAAGAAAGCTATGCCCCCATCGCTTATCTGGCAGACGACACGCATGAACCGACCCGGGCGCTTGAATCACGCCATCGGGACTGGCTGGCAGGTGATGGCATCAGTCACGCATTGAACGCGCTGGATGCCCGCAGCCGCCGCGTGGTGGAAGAACGCTGGTTGAAGGTGAATGACGATTCATCGGGTGGCATGACGCTGCACGAGTTGGCGGCCGAGTACGGCGTCAGCGCCGAGCGCATCAGGCAGATCGAGGTGGCCGCCATGAAGAAGATGCGCAAGGCCTTGGTGAATTGACTTTTCTTCTCGAATAAAAAAGGCGGTCCGAGGGCCGCCTTTTTTTTATTCTGCCCGCGCCGCGGACACGGACACGGCAGCAGGCGCTCAGCGTCCATTCAACAGCAACTGCAGGTCACTCTTCAACGCATCGGCACCCGTGCCGTGGCGCGTGAACAGGCGAACCGCACCTTTGGCGTCGAACACATACGAGCCTGCCGTGTGATCGATGGTGTAGTTGCCTTCGGTCTTGCCCGGCACCTTGGCGTAAAACACCTTGAAGTGCTTGGCCAGGGCCTTGGTTTCTTCATCGGTGCCGCGCAACGCGACAAAGCTTTTGTCGAAATTGCCCAGGTAAGCCCTCAGCAGCTCAGGTGTGTCTCGCTCGGGGTCGACGGTGATGAAAATCCCTTGCACCCGGTCACCGTCAGCGCCCAGGGCCGCCTTCACGGCTGCCAGTTCGGCCATGGTGGTGGGGCACACATCGGGGCAATGCGTGAAGCCGAAAAAAACCACCACCACCCGGCCCTTGAAGTCGGCTAGGCGGCGGCGTTGGCCCTGGGCGTCGGGCAGGTCGAAATCGCGCGCGTAGTCGGCGCCGGTGATGTCGATGCCTTTGAATGCAGCGCCGGCGTTGCCGGCGCGGTCGCAGCCAGCCAACGCCGCAGCGCCCAGCAAGGCTGCGCCCAGAATCAGGCGCCGGCCAGCCATGGGCTCAGGTAATGGTCGACCAACAGCGCCGCGAACAACAAGGACAGGTGCCAGATCGAGAAGCGGAACGTGCGCCGCGCCAGCGCGTCGCTGTACTGGCGCCACAGCTGCCAGGCCAGCACGATGAACCAGGTGCCCAGCACCACGGCGCTGATGAGGTAAATCCAGCCGCTCATGCGAAAGGTGAACGGCAGCAACGTGGCTGCGAAAAGCACGAAGGTGTACAGCAGCATCTGCAGCCGGGTGAATTCAGACCCATGCGTGATGGGCAGCATGGGCAGGCCGGCCTTGCGGTAGTCCTCCACCCGGTACAACGCCAGCGCCCAGAAATGCGGGGGCGTCCACAGGAAAATGATCAGGCACAGGATCAATGCCTCGTGGCCCACGTCGCCGGTCATGGCCGCCCAGCCCAGCACCGGCGGCATGGCCCCCGAGGCGCCGCCGATGACGATGTTCTGCGGCGTCAACGGCTTCAGCACCACGGTGTAGACCACGGCATATCCGACAAAGGTGGCGAAGGTAAGCCACATCGTCAGCGGGTTGACCCAGAAGTACAGCACAGCGCTGCCCGCAACACACAACACAGCCGAGAAGATCAACGTTTGCGAGCGAGCCAGTTCGCCCTTGGCCGTGGGGCGCCAACGGGTGCGGGCCATGCGCGCGTCGATGTGTTGTTCGATCAGGCAGTTGAAGGCCGCTGCCGCTGCGGCCACCAGCCAGATGCCCAGCACCGCCGCGCCTGCCACCGCCCAATCGGGCAGCCCAGGCTGAGCCAGCAGCATGCCGATGAGCGCGCAGAAAACGATTAACTGCACCACCCGCGGTTTGGTCAGCGAATAGAACTGCGCCCAGCGGCTAGGCGGCAAGGGCACGGGCACGGAAACGGGCAAGGGCACAGGCACGGGGGCAGGGGCAGGGGTGGGGGCGGAGGCGGCCAAGGACTGCGACATGAGGCTGCGGATTCTAGGCAGCCGCCACGGCCGGCCTTGACGCGCGGTACCCGGCCGGCGCGGTGCCCGCACTGCGCGTCAGCAGCAGCGACATCACCAGCACCAGCCCGGCTGCCCCAGCAGAATGGCCCAGCGCAGCGGCCAGCGGCCAGCCCAGCACCACGTTGGACAAGCCGCTGATCAACTGGGCGGCCAGCAAGGCCACCAGAATCAGCCCGAACCGCCGCGCCACAGCACCGTCAGGCGCCGTGCTGGGCCGGCGTAAAAGACGCCAGGCCAACACGGCCAGGGCCACGCTGAGCAGCACCGCAAACAAGCGGTGAGCCATGTGGATAGCCACCAGCGCCGGCAGCCCGATGGCGCCCTGGGCGCCGGCCTCGCCCAGCCCGCGCAGCAACGTGAAGCCACCGGCCCAGTCCATGTCGGGCCACCAATGGCCGCGGCAGGTGGGAAAGCCAGTGCATGCCAGCACGGCGTAGTTGGTGCTGACCCAGCCGCCCAGCGCGATCTGGCAGGCCAGCAGCGTCGCCACGAACATGGCGCCGCGCCGTAACGGCGGCGACAGCACCAGCGGCCGCTGTGAGCACGCCGCATGCTGGCGTGCCAACAAGGCCAGCAGCAACATGCCGCCCAGCAGGTGCAGCGTCACCACCGCGGGAAACAGCTTGAGTGTCACGGTGTACTTGCCAAACAGCCCCTGCACCAGCACCCACGCCAAAGTCAGCGAGGGCCACCAGGGCGAAAACGGCAGCCGCTTGCGCTCGATCCACGCCACGGCGGTCATCACCAAAATCAACACGCCCACCGTCATGGCCAGGTAGCGGTGGATCATCTCGATCCAGGCCTTGGAAAACGTTACCGGGCCAGACGGCGCCAGCTGTTGCGCCGCCTGAATCTCTTGCTGCGCGCCCAGCGGGCTGGCCGAGCCATAGCAGCCAGGCCAATCAGGGCAACCCAGTCCCGAGTCGGACAGGCGCGTGAAGGCACCGAAGACAATAAGGTCGAAGGTGAGGAACAGCGTCAGCGCCGTCAACGCAGCCAGCCGCGCCCGGGTGTCGGCGCCCCGCTGGCGCAACCAGACCCAGCTCAACGGCAGTGCTGCGAAGGTCAGCGCCAGCAGCAGCAGGCGCGCCAGCGGCGCCAGGTCGACGAGCGGTATGGCTGACTCCATGGCAGGCCTCAACGGCCGGGCTTGTCCCAAAATGAAGAAGCACGCAACAGCTTGTTCAAGTCGGTCTTAACGCGCGCGGGCTCTGGGTTGGCAGGCACCCGCATCATCCACTCGGCCATCGGGTCGACCACATACAGGTGGTCTTGCAGCACGCTCCCCGCCTCGGGTTGCAGCCACTGCGCCAGCGCCGCCTCGTCGACACGCAACATCTGGGTGGGCACACCCGCTTGCATGGCCTCGCGCAATGGCGGGCTGACGTCGCCTGGGCCGGTGACCAGCCAGACCTTGTCCAGCCGTTCGCTTTCGCGGCCCAGCATCTCGCGCAGTTGCCGCTGCATGAACAGGCGCTTCTGGCATGCGTCGTCACAGACCGCCGGCGCCACCACCACCAGCAGCCACTGCCCGCGCAGTGACGTGGCGGCCACGGGCATGCCGTCCAGCGTGCTGAGCGGCAAGGCCGGCATGGAGCGGGTGGGCAGGATCAGCGTGCCGTAGTTCGTGCGGCCCTCAGGGCGGATCACGAAATAGGTGACATACGACGCGATGACCGGCGCGGCGCACATCAACAGCACCAGCAGCATCTTCCAGCGTCCGATGCGAGTGCGATGCACGTCACCAGGGTCAGCACCGTTGGCCAGTTGAGGCGCGATCACGTTGTGCACCGTCATTGTCATGGGCTTGGGCACGGGCTCAGGCACGGGCTTGCCGACGGGGGCGGATGAGTTGGAACCAGACATAAAGACCCAGGATGAGCATGCTCAGCGAAAACCACTGGAAAGCATAACCATAGTGTTTGTGGACTCCGCGGCCCGGAGCCGGCCATTGCCGCAACAGACCGTCTTGCGGCTGCGAGGCATCGTCCCGTTGCTGCAGCGACAGCGGCCGCAGCCGCAGCCCGGTTTCACGTGTAAACGCGACGAGATCCAGATTCTGCCGGATCGGCCCCGCGGCCGCTGCCTCGAACTCGTACAGCCGCCCTGGCGACGGCGCGACCAGGCCTTGCACTCGCACACGGCCGAGCATGGGCGGCGCAGCCACGATGCGCGTGCGGTCGGCCGGGTCGCGCGGCAACCAGCCACGCTGCACCAGCACGGCGGTGCCGTCGCCCAGCCGCAACGGCGTGACGGCGAAGAAGCCGGGTACCCCCTTCATCTGGCGGTTTTCGAGATAGACGGTGTGCTCGGCAGCCCACTGCCCGTGCAGCACGACCGCACGGTGGTGCTGCAGTGCTGCGGTGGTGGCGTCAGTCGCCAGTTCAGCCTCGGGCAGTGGCGGCAGTGCGCTTCGGTTGTCGATTGCCGCTTGCAGCTGGTTCTTTTGCGCCGCCCGGTCCAGCTGCCACAGGCCCAGTCGCGCGGTGAGGCCTGCGGCCAGCATGGTGGCCACCAGCACAATGGCACTGCGGCGGCTCAGACCCACGGAACAGCCACCAAGGCCACTAAAGCATAGACTGGCTTCATGAAAATCGTGATGGCGCTTTTGATGGTGGCGGTGCTGGGCGCACTGGGCAGTGCCGGCGTGTTCATGCTGCGCAAGGGCAGCGAACGCGGCGACCGCCGCAGCAAGAACATGGCTCGAGCCCTGGCCGTGCGCGTGGGCTTGTCGGTGGCGCTGTTCCTGTTCATCCTGCTCAGCTGGTACATGGGATGGGTGCGACCGTCGGGCCTTCCGGTCGGTTCCTGAGTTCCCCATGAAACACGGCGCCGCTCGTGGCGGCAACCTGAATGCCGGGCCTGAGTGCCGGGCTTTGTTACCGGGCCAAATTACAGGCCATTTTGTCGCGCTTTTTGTCGCGCTTTTTGTCGCGCCTTTTGTCGCGCCTGGCTACGACGCCATTCGCGCCGTGGCTACAACCAGTACACCACGAAGTACAGGCCCAGCCAGACAACGTCCACGAAGTGCCAATACCACGCCGCGCCTTCAAAGCCAAAATGGCGCTCTGGCGTGAAGTGACCTTTCATCAGCCGCAGTGTGATGAACAACAACATCAGCATGCCGACGAGCACATGGAAACCGTGGAAGCCGGTCAGCATAAAGAAGGTCGAGCCGAAAATACCTGAGCTGAGTTTCAAATTCAGGTCGCGGTAGGCGTGAACGTATTCATAGGCTTGCACACCCAGAAAGGTTGTGCCCAGCAGCACGGTGATCCACATCCACACGATCGTTTTGCTGCGCTGGCCCGCGATGAGGGCGTGGTGCGCGATGGTCAGCGTGATGCCGGAGGTCAGCAGCAGCGCGGTGTTGATGGTGGGCAGTGGCCACGGGCCGATGGTGGAAAAGGGCTCGACGGTGCCGGCGGGCGACGCCGTGGCGCCAACGCCGGCTGTGGGCCAGATGGCCTTGAAGTCAGGCCACAGCAACTGGTGGTCCAGGTTACCCAGAGCCGGAACAGAATGCACCCGCGCCCAGTACAAAGCGCCGAAGAAAGCCGCAAAGAACATCACCTCGGAGAAGATGAACCAGCTCATGCTCCAGCGGTAGGAAACGTCAATGCGGTCGGAATACAGACCGCCCTCGCTCTCGCCGATGGACTGCCGAAACCAGTTGAACAACACCGCCAGCCACCAGGTCATGCCGGCCAGCACCACCCAGGCGCCCCAACCGACGCCATTGACCCACTGCGCTGCGCCGAAGATAACCAGAAACAGGCCCGACGCCACACCCACCGGATAAGCCGATGGCGACGGAATGAAGTAGTAGGGCGTGGCGCCCGCGGAGGTCGTGCCTGACATCTTGTGTGTTCTCCCGAATCACAAACCGTCTGTATTCATCATGGGGCTACCCGGCCACGCCGCTGCCCACCACCCAGCTCACCAACCACAGCAACAAGCCGACAAAGACCGCCGCGCCCAGCACGCCACCCACCACCACATGCACAGGATTCAACCGCTGTGCATCACGTTCCAGGTCAGCCGAGCGGCGCACGCCAAAAAACGACCACGCCACAGCCCGCATGGTTTGCACAAACGGACCGGCGCCGTTGGCCGCATCAGGCTTCAAATACCCACCCCTTTGACAGTGGCGGCGCTCAGGCCGCCCGCTGGCGCCGCAGGCACCTTGCCACCCACCTCAAAGAAGGTGTAGGACAAGGTGATGGTGGTGACGTCCTTGGACAGCTTGGGGTCTATGACGAACACCACCGGCCATTCGCGCGATTCGCCCGGGGCCAGGATGTATTCGTTGAAGCAAAAACATTCCATCTTGTTGAAATGGGCTGCCGCCTGTCGCGGTGCGTAGCTGGGGATGGCCTGGGCCGCCATCCTGCGGTCCTGCACATTTCTAAACCGGTACATCACCGTGGCCATCTCGCCCGGATGAACCTGCATCGATCGAACGGCGGGCACGAAGTCCCAGGGCCCGCGTGCATTCGCGTCGAACTCGACGGTGATGGTGCGGCTGGTGTCCACCTGTGTGTTGGCAGCGGCTTTGCGCCCGCCCCAACTGCCGCTGGCCACGCGCTGCTCGGTGAGCGACAGCACGTTGATGCCCAGCGCCTCACAGATGGCCCGGTACATGGGCACAAGCGCATAGCCAAAGCCGAACATGACGCTGGCCACCACCACCAGCTTCAGCAGCATGCGGCGGTTGTCCGCCAACACAAACGTGCGACGCAACCGGCTCATGGTCCCATCCACCAGATCTTGGTGACGAAGCCGACCAGAAACACACCAGCCAACGAGGCCAGGATCAACGCCAATCGCAGATTGGCGTTGCGTTGACGGTTGCTCGGCCCGGCCATCGGTCGGTCAGCCCACCACGCGCGTGGCGCTGGCGTCCAGCTTGGGTGGCGTTTCGAAGGTGTGCCATGGTGCCGGTGAGGGCACTTCCCATTCCAGGCCTTCGGCGCCTTCCCACGGCTTCTGCCCTGCGGGCTCGCCTTTGCCCCGCATCATGGGCACCACCACGGCCAGGAAGAAATACACCTGCATCAATCCAAAGCCGAAAGCACCGATGGAGGCCAGCATGTTGAAGTCGGCGAACTGCATCGGGTAATCGGCATAGCGACGCGGCATCCCGGCCAGGCCCAGAAAGTGCATCGGGAAGAAGGTGACGTTGAAGAAGATCAGCGAGCCCCAGAAATGGAGCTTGCCGCGAGTCTCGGAATACATCACACCGGTCCATTTCGGCGCCCAATAGTAGTAACCGCCGAACATCGCGAACAGCGAGCCGGCCACCAGAACGTAATGAAAATGCGCCACCACGTAATAAGTGTCCTGCAACTGGATGTCGATGGGGGCCATGGCCAGGATCAGGCCCGTGAAACCCCCCATCGTGAACACGAAGAGGAACCCCACGGCCCACAGCATGGGCGTCTCGAAGGTCATCGACCCGCGCCACATGGTGGCGATCCAGTTGAAGATCTTCACGCCCGTGGGCACCGCGATGAGCATCGTCGCGTACATAAAGAACAGCTGCCCCGTCACC
>ENA-OBIT01000671-OBIT01000671.1-metagenomes-genome-assembly--contig:-NODE-671-length-14314-cov-2.62662_pt1 | contig 14314 bp, 13 predicted proteins | sample MGYA00153386_OBIT01 | MGnify analysis MGYA00153386
GATAGATCCCGCCAGCAGCTTGTCATCTTGCAGCACGCAAGCGATACATTGGCGATAATTATTAACGCCAATGTTGCTGATATCCATACCATCGACCAGCACGGCTCCTTCATCCGGCGACAGCAACCCACACATTAACTTCATCAATGTGGTTTTACCCACGCCGGAGGGGCCGACAATCGCCACGCTTTCTCCCGCGGCAATGCTGAGATTCAAATCCGTGATAATGGGTTTCGCCAAACGATCATACTGGTAGCGCAGATTCCGCACCTGAAGCTCTGCGGCGTTGCCTTTTGTGAAGAGCTGACGCGCGGGCATTTGCGGTTCCGGTGACGAAAGCACAATGTCCGCCACCCTTTCATTGTGCAAGCTTAACATTCGCAGCTGAAGCATCATGTCGATCAAGCTGCTGGCACGCTCCGAGAACTGCCCACGGTAGGCGTTAAACGCGATAAACATGCCGATCGTCATTTGATTGTCTATGACCAATGCCGCGCCGAGCCAAAGGATGATCACCTGATCGCAGGTGGCAATAAACGCCCCCAAACCGCCAAACATCATGTTTAACTTGGTCAGCTTGATACCCGCATTGATCGTTTCTACGTTTAGATTCAGCCAATACTGTGAACGGGTTTCAGATAACCCCAACGCCTTTAACGTACTGATGCTATATAACGTCTCCATGAAATGAGACCCGGCCCGCGCGCCCTTCACCAACTGCTCTTCCGACAGCTGCCGATAATGTTGATAAGTCGACAGCCTGAGAATGACGTATATCGCCGTAAAGCCGAGCACCACCCAAACTAACCAGCCGCCATAGAGCAGCATCATGACAAATACCCCGACAGACATGATGCCATCAATAATGCTGCTGACGATGCTGGTAGTGAAAGTCGCTCTTATCGTATCCAATGAGCCGAAACGGGATTGAATATCACCCAACTTGCGCTTCTCAAAGAAGGAAAGCGGCAATTTCATCAGATGATCAAACACTCCCGCCTTCCATTGCACGTCTATCAACGCGCCCATGACGATAGAGATCCACGAGCGCAACATGGATACGCCGGTGCGGAATAAAATAAAGAACAGCAACCCTATACATATCAGCGCTAAAAGATCATGATCGCCGGCCAAAATCACATGGTCCATGACCAACTGCGTACCAACGGGCAACAGCAGATTAACCGCTTCAATCACGATCGACAGACAGAAGATCTTTAGCAAGGCTCCCTTAAGGCCGCGCACATTGCTCATCAGCTTACGAAAGCGCAATCTGCTTTGCTGTTTGATCGGCTGAAATTCACTGTCTGGCCATAGCTCAAGCGCTACGCCGGTAAAATGCCGCGACAGTTCATGCAACTCCAGCACTTTACGGCCAAAGGCAGGATCATGGATCACCGCCCGCCCTCGGCTGACACTGACAAGCACCACGAAATGCTTCATGTCCCAATGCAGAATACAGGGCATTTTCAACGCTTTAAGCTCATCGATATTCAGCGATAACGCTCTGGATTGCAGCTTGAGGGCGCTCGCGATGTCAATCAACGCGGAGAGCGTCGCCCCGCGTGAAGAAAAGCCGTAGCGGCTGCGCAGATTAAACAGATCGATTTGCAAACCATGGTAATGGCATACCATCGCTAAACTGGCCAGCCCGCATTCCGAGGCTTCAGTTTGCAGGATCTGCGGCACTTTGCGGCGCAGCGACAAATTGAGTTTGCCCTTTAGCGCGTCTAAATAAGATTCAGTCATTGATTGGCCCCATCAGGCTGTTTTTCATATCGTAGAAAGGTGAGAACATCCATTGATATAGAGGCCTTTCTTCCAGAAACAGCGTGGATTGAGCCCGCATGCCGTTAGTGAGCTGCAACGCTTTGCCCTGGTAACTGACATGCGTTTTATCCAGGGAAACGGTCACCTTGTAAAAAGATGCCGTTTGCGCGCTGGGTTGATGCACGGGAGAACTGCTGTAAGTTGACATTTCTTGAATGGAGGCCGGTACATAAGCGATGCTTTCTATTCTGCCGGGAAACTGACCGAACTTCTCATAAGGGAAAGCGTCATAGCGAATGTTAATGCCGTCCCCCGCTGAAACATAAGGCACACTGGTGTTCGGCAACCATAAAACTAGCTGATAAATCGCGCCGTTACGTGGAATAATCTGTACCAAGCTGTCACCGCTATTGACCATCTGACCCGGCGTAACGCTGAGAGACTCAATGCGGCCATCGCTTGGGGCGTTCACGATCAATGCGCCGCTGGCATCGGCTTCCGCTAACTGCCGTTGCAAATCATTGCGCTGAAACTGGTACTGCGAAATTTGGTTATCAAAATCTGCCGCGCGCGTAACGATGTCACTTTCCAAATTCGTAATTTGCAACGACTCCTGAATGTGTTGACTATGCAAGTTTTGGAACAGACTTTGTTGTTGATAAAATGAATAGGTTTGCCCGCTAAGCTGATCTTTGGTAATCAGACCGCGTTGCTGATATTCCTTATAGGAACGCATGTTGTCCTGAGCAAATGCCACCCCCTCTCGTGCATTATCCAACAGCTGTTTGGACTGCATATGCGCCAATTCATACTGTTTTTTTTGCGCGCGTAGATTTTCCAGCGTCATACGCTTGTTGTCTTGCAACTTAAGAATGATGCTGTCGACATGTTTTAACTGGTTTTCAAGCGCCAGGCGCGTATTGGCGCTCACTTTCCCGTTATCCGTCACTCGGCTGACATCAATCTGATAAAGACGCTGGCCTTTTTTAACCACATCCCCCACTTCGACGAAGCGTTCTGAGATAAAACCCTGTTGGGGCGCAAACACGTTGACTGAGCGGGGGAAGGTGGTGATTTCACCATAAACATTAATGCGGCGTGTATAATGACTGAATATAAGAAAAGAGAGGAAAACAAGAATAAATAAAAACGATAAAAGACCAAAGCACCAGGCAGGCAAGCCGTTTATCAATAAAGCCTTACCCGCCCATTTCGCCCGCTGATGATCCGTGGCTTCCTGTCGAAACAAATCACGCATGACATCCCTTTCCAGAAATAAAATTCAAGCCAGCCTTGGCTCGTAAAATGCGGAAGCATATCGAAAAACAGCAGCAGAGATTAAAACAGATCTGTTGTTTTTAATTAGCGATATCGTAAAGATAATTATTCTCATTATGATATCGGGCGTTCCGAATAAATGCAATGTTTTTTACGCACATACCCAGCCACATAGCCGTATATCACTATGCATATCAATAAAAAACCAATAAAGAGCCTCCTAATCAAATAACTCTATTCATTCTATCTCTCGCCATATGTAATAGGCAGCGGCGTGACCGCCGGATCGAGCAGCAATGTGGATAAACGCATCAAATCGAAACGCCTCCATGTCCACGGAATAAGGTCTCGGGGAATGGCTCCCTCTGAGTCACCTCCTAGCTTAGGGCAGTTGGCAGTTTGAGCAAAAACAAGTGATTAGACGTGAGCCGCCTCGCCGACCTGCTGTATCAGAAAGGTCAGCAGCGCGCGCGTTTTGGCCGGCAGATAGCGGCGACCGGGGTAAACGGCATACAGCTGCAGCGGCGCCGGCGGCAGTGCCAGCGGCACCTCAACCAAACGGCCATCGGCCAGAAACGGCCGGCAGCCGAGCTCGGAGAGCATGGCGAACCCCACGCCGGCCAAGGCCGCCTTCAGCGCCATTTCCCCGCTATTGACGCGATAGCGCGCATTGACCGGGACGGTAACGAAGGTTCCGTCTGGGCGGACGAACTGCCACGGCATGCCCTTCAGCGCATCCACCGTGCTGATGCAGGGCAATTGCGTGAATTGTTCAATCTCCGACGACGGCGACCACTGCGCCAGCAACGCCGGAGCGGCCACCACGATGCAGGGGAAAGACGCCAGCGGCTGCGCGACATAGTCGCTGTCGTCCAGCATGCCCCGGCTGATCATCACCGCCAGATCGACATCGTCGAGCAGCGACGTCATACCCGCCAGGTTGGTCACGCAGCTGATTTCGATCTGCGGATGCTGCAGGGCGAACGCCGCCAGCGGCTCGCCCAACAGGTATGGCCCCACTTCATTGGGCACGCACAGGCGCAGCGGCCCACGCCCCGACGAAGCTGCCTTGCTCCACCACCGCCACGAAGATGCGTAACAGGTTTAAATCCAATTTATCGCGCATGATTATCCCTGATTTGATAACAAACCATGCCATTTCTACCATCTAATCCCGATCAACGCCAAGCGCTACACTGCCGGCCTGACTCTGCAACCGATAGATGCTTATGACACCCACGAGAAAGCTGACGGCGATAGCGCTGGTCATCGCCTTTATTCAGTTCACCAACGCACTGGAATACATGGTATTCAACCCGATATTCCTCTATATGGCCGCCGATTTTTCCGTACCCGTCAGCTTCGCCGGCTATGTCAGCGCGGCCTATACGCTGGCGGCGGTGATTTCCGGCATCGGCGCATTTTTCTGGATCGGCGGCGTTGAGAAGCAGCGCTTTCTGATGCTCAATGTCACGCTACTGGGCGTAACCACCTTATTGATCGCCACAACCCAGCAGTTTTACTGGCTGTTAGCGCTGCGGCTGCTGGCCGGGCTGTTGGGCGGCACCACGATGGGCGTCGGGATCGGCTTGCTGCTCAACGCCGCGCCGGCCGCGCTGCACGGCAGAATGCTGGCGACGGTGATCGCGTCTTTTTCGCTGGTGAGCATTGTCGGCATGCCGGGCATGCTGTACCTGTGCGAAGTGGCAAGCTGGTTGTTGCTGTTCGCCGCCGCCGCCGGCCTGACGCAGTTCAGCCCAATGCTGCTGATCCCGGTGCTGGCGCCGCTGCTCACCCAGCGGTTACAGGTGGTAGACGCGCATTTGTCCTGGCTATTTTTCATCGGCGGCGTGGCCGGTTATCTGGCGACCGTGCTGGCAGGCCGCTGGCTGCAACGCTTTGGTGCCGTGACGCTGACGGTGGGCGCCACGCTGTTGCTGCTGGGCAGCCTGTGGCTGGTGGCGCGCGGTGGCGATCGCGGTGAACTGTTCATGGTCGCGTTTCTCGCGGCGGCCTATGCGCGGCTGGTGGCGATCTCTTCCCTGAGCATGCGCTGGCCGGACAATCGGCAACGCGCCGCCTTCGGCGTACTGCAAACCGCCCTGATACACCTGAGCGCCACGGTGGCCTTCTTGCTCTCCTCCACGCTGCTGAGCGGCGGCCTCACCCCGCTCAGTTTGCAACGTCTGTTATGGCTGTGCACGCTGAGTGCCGTCGCCGTCGCACCGCTCAGCGTTTGGCTGCAGGCGCGGCTGCGTCAGCGCGACGCCTCATAAACCACCTTACCATTCACATAGGTGCGATAAATGTTGCGATCGTCTCCCAGGGTCATCAGCACGAACCCTTGCTCCGCCGACGTGGCGCTGTTGGCGTAGCGCAACTGCTGCAGCGGCGTGACCGCCGGATCGAGCACCACGAAATCCGCCTCTTTGCCGACGTTGAAGTTGCCGATTTTGTCGTCCAGCGACAGCGCGCGGGCACCGCCTAGGGTGGCATGATAGAACGCTTCTACGGCGGCGAGCCGGTAATGCTGCAGTTGGCCGACCTTGTACGCCTCACCCAGCGTGCGTAGCATATTGAAGGTGGTGCCGGCCCCCACATCGGTGCCGATACCGAGCTTCACCCGCTTGCGCCAGGCCTGCTGCAGGTCAAACAGCCCGCTGCCGAGAAACAGGTTGGAGGTGGGGCAAAAGGCGATTGCCGAGCGGGTCTCGCACAGGCAGTCCCACTCCTGCTCCTCCAGGTGCAGGCAGTGGGCGAACACGCTTTTGCCGCCGGTCATGCCGTAGCGGTGGTAAACGTCCAGATAGCTTTGGCTCTGCGGGAACAGCGCTTTTACCCAGGCCACTTCCTGCGGATTCTCGCTCAGGTGCGTCTGCAGCCAAACGTCGGGGAATTCTTCGCGCAGCCGCTGCACCTGCGCCAGCAACGCCGGCGTACTGGTGGGCGCAAAGCGCGGCGTAATGGCGTAACCGAGGCGGCCTTTGCCGTGCCAGCGTTCGATCAGTTCACGCGTTTGGCGGTAACTCTGCTCCGGCGTTTCCAGCAGCGCCTCCGGCGCATGGCGATCCATCATCACCTTACCGGCGATCAGGCGCATGTTCAGCGCTGCCGCCTGGCTGAACAGCGTATCGACCGACTGCGGATGCACGGTGCCGAACACCAGCGCGGTGGTGGTGCCGTTGCTCAACAACTCCCGCAGAAAGAAGGCCGACATCGCATCGGCGTGCTGCTCGCAGCCGTAACGGCTTTCGGTCGGGAAGGTGTAATTGTTTAACCAGTCCAGCAGTTGATCGCCATAGGCGCCAATCATTTCGGTTTGCGGGTAGTGGATATGGGTGTCGATAAACCCCGGTACGATCGGTTTGTCGCGATACTCCGTGACCGCGAAGCTCGGCGGCAGCAACGCCTCGCCCTGCTGCCAGCTGCCGAACCAGACGATGGTGCCCTCGTTGAGCAGCAGCAAACCGTCAGGAATATGCCGCAGGCGTTCCTCAAGCTGTTGCGGCGCCTCCACACAGGCGGCGATATCAAAAAAATTGCCACGAATAGCCGTGGTGAATTGCAGTGCCATTATTTTCTTCCTTGTGACGACCGGCCAAGCCCACCCACATAATAACTTGCGATGATGAAACAAGGCCCTTTTTACCCAAACGCAAAGACCGGATTAAGCATAGCAAGCCGTGTGCCAACAGGCGGTCATAAAATATATTTTTATTTAAAAACAGAGTGATACTAATTCAACCAAAGAAAACCAACCGATGAAAAAGAATAAAACGCGTGGCGGTCTTCAACGGCAGACGAATAGCAACCGTTTGCTTGCCGAAATAACACCGCGCCGCTGCACCTTTATTGGGCAAGCGGATAATTTCGCGGCCGTGACGTTTATTCCAACACGATGCAAAGCGGTCTGGCCCATTCCGCAGGCCACCCGACAAACTTGAAACGATAACCATTCTCAATTATCATCCGCGCATCTTTTTGACCAGCAATGCGAAAACCATGTCCGCCACCGCTTCCGCCCCGCACACCGCGCTGTCGCGCCTTTACGCCACCCATCATGCCTGGTTGCAGGGATGGTTGCGCAGGCGGCTGGGCTGCGCGTTCGACGCGGACGATGTGGCGCAGGACACCTTCATGCGTCTGCTGAAAAGCGACGCCGCGGCGACCCTGCGCGAGCCGAAAGATTTTCTGGTCACCGTCGCCAAGCGGGTGATGGTCGATCTGTTCCGCCGCAGAACGCTGGAACGCGCCTATCTGGAGATGCTGGTGCTGATCCCGGAAGGCTACGCCCCGTCGCCGGAGCAGCGCCAGAGCCTGCTGGAAAGCCTGCAGCAGATCGACGCCATGCTCGATGGCCTGGGGCCGAAGGTAAAACAGGCCTTTCTGTTGTCGCAGCTCGAAGGTCTGGGCTATGCGGACATCGCCGCGCGCCTCGGCGTGTCGGTCAGTTCGGTTAAAAAATACATGGCCAAAGCCACCGAGCATTGCCTGCTGTTCAGCCTCGAAAACGACATTTATTCATGAGCAACGCCATCACCCCCGAGCAGCGCCAGGCGCTGAAAATGGCCGCACACTGGTATGCCCTGCTGTGCGATGAGCACGTCACCGAACGCCAGCGCCAACAATGGCAAGCCTGGCACCAGCAGCATGACGATCACCGCTGGGCCTGGCAGCGCGTCGAAGCGCTGCAGAGTCAGTTGCAGGGCGTGCCGGGCAAGTTCAGCTACCGTGCGCTCGATCGCGCCGACCGCCAGTCGGCGATCGATCGCCGCACCCTGCTGAAGAGTCTGCTGTTGCTGCTCGGCGTGGGCGGCGGCGGATTCTTCTACCAGTCGCCGCTCGGCCGGGAGCTGCGCGCCGACTACCGCACCGCCACCGGCGAAATCAAACCCATTGTGTTAAGCGACGGCACCCAACTGGTGTTGAACACCGCCAGCGCGGTAGACGTGCATTACGACGATCGCCAACGGTTGATCCGCTTGTACGCCGGAGAAATCAGCCTGGTGACCGGACGCGATCCCCGGCCGCTGTGGGTACAAAGCCCGCAGGGGGCGATGCGCGCGCTCGGCACCCGTTTTTTGGTGCGCGAGAGCGACGGCGAAACGCGCCTGGCGGTGCTGGAACTCGCGGTCGAGGCGCAGCTGGCGCAAGACGCGCAACAAAAGCGCCGGGTGAACGCCGGAGAACAGATCAGCTTCAGCACCACGGCCTTCAGCGACAAACAACCGGCCACGACGGAGGACGGCTGGCTGCGCGGCGTGTTGAGCGTCAGCCAGTGGCGGCTGGACCGGGTGATCGCCGAACTGGCGCGCTACCGGCGCGGCCACCTGAGCTGCGATCCGGCCGTCGCCGGCCTGCGCGTCAGCGGCAGTTTCCCGCTCAACGATACCGATCGCGCCCTCGCCCTGCTCAGCCAGACCCTGCCGGTGCGCCTGCAGAGCTTTACCCGCTATTGGCTGCAAATCGTCCCCGCCTGAATCTTTTTAAATAAAAATGATAAAAAATCGCATTCTTGATTGTCCCTTTTGCTTCGCTCATCCGACTCCCAGGAAAACACTGCAGCAATAAATAAAAAATGATTCAGGAGAAGGTATGAACAACGCTTGGGGAAAGGTCGCTCCGGCTTCGCTTTGGGGAAAACGGGCCACGCCGCTGGCCGTGGCCATTGGCTTGGTCTTCGCTGCACCGCTGGCGGCGCTCGCCGCCAGCGGTGCAGCAACCTATCACATTCCGGCCGGTGAGCTGGATGGCGCGCTGAACGCGTTCGCCGCGCGCGCCGGCATCGCGCTCTCGGTGGACGGCACGCTGACCGCCGGTAAACGTTCGCCGGGCCTGAGCGGCAGCTACGGCGTCGATGACGGCCTGAACGCCCTGCTGGCGGGCAGCGGCCTGCAGGCTAAAGCGCTCGGCAACAACGGCTACACGCTGGCCAAACTGCCGCAGCCGCAGAAAGAAGAGGATATCACCGTGGTCGGCGACTGGTTGGCGGAAGGCCGCCAGATCGACGTGTTCGAACATCCCGGTGCACGCGACGTAGTGCGCCGCGAAGACTTCGTCAAAACCGGCACCACCACCGTGCGCGAAGCGTTGAACCGCGTGCCGGGCGTAGTGGCGCCGGAGAACAACGGCACCGGCAGCCATGACATGGCGCTGAACTTCGGCATTCGCGGCCTCAATCCGCGCCTCGCCAGCCGCTCCACCGTGCTGATGGACGGCATCCCAGTGCCCTTCGCCCCTTACGGCCAGCCGCAGCTGTCGCTGGCGCCGGTCTCGCTCGGCAATATGGATGCGATTGACGTGGTGCGCGGCGGCGGCGCGGTGCGCTACGGGCCGCAGAGCGTCGGCGGCGTGGTTAACTTCGTCACCCGCGCCATCCCGAAAACCTTCGGCATGGAGGCCGGCATGCAGGGGCAGCTCAGCCCGACCTCGCGCCAGGATCACCCGAAAGGCACCGGCAACCTGATGATCGGCGGCACCGCCGACAACGGCTTCGGCGCGGCGCTGCTCTACTCCGGCACCCGCGGCAGCGACTGGCGCGAGCACAGCGCGACCAAGATTGACGACGTGATGCTGAAAAGCCGCTACGCCCCGAACGAGGTGCACACCTTCAACAGCCTGCTGCAATACTACGAAGGCGAAGCGGACATGCCGGGCGGCCTGAGCCGGGCGGACTACAACGCCAACCCATTCCAGTCGACGCGCCCGTACGACAAGTTCTGGGGCCGCCGCCAGTTGGCCAACTTCGGCTATCAGTATCAGCCGGATCAACAGCATAAGTTCGACGTGCAGAGCTTCTACACCTACACCCTGCGCAGCGGCTATCTGGATCAGGGTAAAAACCTGACGCTGTCGCCGCGCGAATACTGGGTGCGCGGCGTGGAACCGCGCTACAGCCAGAGCTTCCGCTGGGGCGATTCGGCGCATGAGGTCGGCGTCGGCTACCGCTACGTCAGCGAATCCACCCACGAGCTACGCTACACCAGCAAGGCCAGCACCGGCAGGCTGCCGTCCACCGCCAGCCCGTACGATCGCGACACCCAGTCCGGCACCGAGGCGCACGCCTTCTATATCGACGATCGCATCGACATCGGCGACTGGACTATCACGCCGGGCATGCGCTACGAGTACATCAAGTCGTATCAGAACAACTACATCAAGAACAACCGCCTCGACGTTAGCTATAACGCACCGCTGCCGGCGTTGAACGTGATGTATCACCTGAACGAATACTGGAACCTGTACGCCAACACCGAAGGCTCCTTCGGCACCGTGCAATACAGCCAGATGGGCAAAGCGGTCGACAGCGGCAAGATTGAACCGGAGAAGGCGCGCACCTGGGAGCTGGGCACCCGCTACGCCGGCGATGCGCTGACCGGCGAGATCGGGCTATTCCTGATCAACTTCAACAACCAGTACGACTCCAACCAGGTGACCGACAGCGTGACCGCGCGCGGCAAAACCCGCCACGCCGGGCTGGAAGGCAGCCTGCGTTACGATCTGTCGCAGCTGACGCCGAAACTGGACGACCTGACCGCCTACGCCAGCTACGCCTACGTCAACGCCACCATCCGCGAAGACGGCGGCTACAAGGGCAACCAGGTGCCGTTCTCGCCGAAGCATAAAGGCACGCTGGGGCTGGACTACACGCCGGGCAACTGGGCGTTTAATCTTAACGGCGAGTTCCAGTCCAGCCAGTTCGCCGACAACGCCAACACCGTGGCGGAAAGCGCCGACGGCAGCACCGGCCGCATTCCCGGCTATATGCTGTGGGGCGTGCGCGCCGCCTATGATTTCGGCCCGGAAATGGCCGGTCTGAATCTGGGCGTCGGGGTGAAAAACCTGTTCAACCGCGAGTATTTCACCCGCGCCTATGACGACAACAACAAAGGTCTGTACATCGGCCAGCCGCGCACGATCTATCTGCAAGGTTCGGTGAAGTTCTGATCTTCAGCGGCGGGCGCGGTTAACCGTGCCCGCCGCCTTTCCCATCAACGTGACGATGTCACATAAAACCACTCCTCCGCGCCGCCGCAACGGCGAAAAATAAGTCGCTTCTGACGCCAATACGCGTAGTATCGACGATCCGCCCCGATTTATGGGCGCGGATTTTTTGCCGTTCTGGCCTGAAAAGCGAGGGAATAAGATGAATCATAATGACCTTTCTCAGTGCCGCGTGGACACCGACCGTTTGTTGATTGCCCCCTTTACCGCAGCAGACGCCGACGATGTTTACCAGGCGATCACCCCCACTCTGACGCGCTTTATGACCTTTGAGCCGGAAGCGTCACCGGAAGATTTCGCCAACGTCTGGCAAGGCTGGCTGCCGCTGATGCGCGAAGGCGAAGAAGTGATCTTCGTCGCCCGCCGGCGCGAAGACCGAGAGTTCGTCGGCGTCGGCGGCGCACACAACCTGCGCAGCCACACCCCGGAGCTGGGCATCTGGGTCAAAGAGAGCCTGCATAGCCAGGGTTACGGCCGCGAAATCGTTGAGAGCATCGCGCGCTGGGTCAGCGAACGCTTTCAGCCGCAGCACCTTATCTACCCGGTGGCCGAACAGAATACCGCCAGCCGCCGCCTCGTCGAGTCGCTGGGCGGCGTGCTGGCCGGCCGTTGCGAACGCGTCAAGTATGACGCCGTAGTGTACCACTTACCGCCTCAGCGCTAATCTGCATCGGGCCGCCGGCCCGGTGTGACCTTTTTTGCTTTCCGCCGTGATAACCGCTGCCACTGCCTGCGGGTTTGTGCTAATGATAGAGGCATGTAGGGTAAAAACAGTTGAGGAACAGCAACATGATTATTTTTGTTACCGGCGCCACCTCCGGTTTCGGCGAAGCCATTGCGCGCCGTTTTATCCGTGAAGGCCACCAGGTGATCGCCGCCGGCCGCCGCCTTGAGCGTCTCGAAGAGCTGCAGGACGAATTAGGGCAAGCGCTGCACATCGTGCGGCTCGACGTGCGCAACCGCGCCGCCATTCAACAGGCGATCGAGGCACTGCCGGCCGAGCTGCGTCAGATCGACGTGCTGGTGAACAACGCCGGGCTGGCGCTGGGGCTGGAGCCGGCGCACAAGGCCAACGCCGATGACTGGGAAACCATGATTGACACCAACGCCAAAGGGCTGGTGAACATGACGCGCGCGCTGCTGCCGGCCATGGTCGAACGCAACGTCGGCCACGTGATCAACATCGGCTCCACCGCCGCCAACTGGCCTTACGCCGGTGGCAACGTGTACGGCGCCACCAAGGCGTTCGTCAAACAGTTCAGCCTGGGCCTGCGTGCCGATCTGCACGGCACGCGCATCCGCGTGACCGATATCGAGCCGGGCCTGGTGGGCGGCACCGAGTTTTCCAACGTGCGCTTCAAGGGCGATGACGGCAAGGTCAATAAAACCTACGAAGGCGCCGATGCGCTGACGCCGGAAGACATCGCCGAGTCGGTGTTCTGGGTCGCCACGTTGCCGGCGCGCGTCAACATCAACACGCTGGAAATGATGCCGGTCAGCCAGTCCTTCGCCGGGCTGAACATCCACCGCGGCGCCTGATCCCTGGCGGCGGGAGGCGACTCCCGCCCTGTTTCCTCAGGCCGCGCGCCAGCCGGAAACGATGATCAGCATGCCCACCAGCGCCACCCCGGCGCCCACCCAGTCCAGCGCAGACAGCTTCACCCCATCCACCACCCGCAGCCACAGCAGCGCCGTCGCCACATACACGCCGCCATAGGCCGCGTAGACTCGCCCGCTGGCCGCCGGATGCAGTGTCAACAGCCAGACAAACAGCATCAGGCTTAATGCCGCCGGCAGCAGCAGCCAGGCGCTGCCCTGCTTCTTGAGCCAAAGGTAAGGCAGGAAACAGCCGATAATTTCGGCGAGCGCAGTGGCGAAAAACAACAGCGTGGTTTTTAACATCGGTCGCAGTTTTCTCTCGATAAAGTAAACGAATCGGCGCTTGGCTGGTGAATTCCAGGAGCGCGGTGGTATATTTGTCACCACGCCTACGGGCGAGGTAACGCCAGTGCCGCCATCATCAGGCGCACTCACTCATAAGGATGAAACGATGAAAACATTTTCGACCCAACGACTGCTGCGCGGGATGCTGCCGGTCGCCATGCTGGCCGTTATGGGCGCCTGGCAGGCGCCGGCGCTGGCCGCCACCTGCACTCAGGGCAGCACCTGCGTCACCGTCGATGGCAAAGGCAGCGGCGCGATGAGCACCGAAGAAGCGCGCCAGAGCAAAGAGCAGTGGAATGATACCAAAACCCTGCGCCACAAGGTTAACACTCGCGTCGAGAAAGAGTTCGACAAGGCCGATCGCGCCGCGGATGACGAAGACCGTTGCAACGACAGCAACAACGTCAACGCCTACTGGGAACCGGACACCCGTAAATGCCTGGATCGCCAGACCGGCCGTCGGATTAATCCTTAATCCGCCTGCGGCGGGCGGGCAAGCGTGAAACCCGGTCGCCGTTGCTGCTATCCTGTTACAGGAAGTCCATTGTCTAAAAGGATGACGTGATGAAAAAAACGCTGATATTAACCGCTGTGTTGCTGGCCGGCGCCCCGCTGGCGGCACTGGCCTCCTGCGAAAGCGTGAAAGCGGACATTTCGCAAAAAATCGTCAATAACGGCGTACCGGAGTCCGGCTTCAAACTGGAGATCGTGCCCAACGATCAGGCCGATCAAGCGGGTGGCCAGGTGGTCGGCCACTGCGAAAACGACACCCAGAAGATCGTCTATACCCGCCTGAACAACGGCGACGATCGCGGTGACGCGGCGCAGACCGGCACCAGCCAGGATACCTCCAACACGCAGTAAGCCACACCGGCTATCCCGGGCGCTCTGCAGCAGCGCCCTTTCCTTCTCCCTTACGCCTGCTCCGCCTCTTCTTCTTCGCCCTGCGGCCGACAACGCGCCGGGATCAGCATCGCCGCCGCCAGCGCCAGCAACGACACCAGCGCCGACACCAGAAATACCCAATGCAGCGAAGCCGCCACCTGCTGGGTCAGCTGCGCCAACGCCTCGCTCCCCATGCTCTGGCGCACCGCCGGTTCCATCAGACGCTGCACCGGATCGTCAATCTCCGGCAAACGCCACTGCAAGTTGAGATTCAGCGTCGCGCCCAGAATAGCGGTGCCGATGGCCGAGCCCACCATACGGGTAAACACGGTACAGGCGGTGGCGATGCCGCGAATGCTGTAATGCGCCGCGTTCTGCACCGAAACCAGAAACGTGGTGTTGCACAACCCCATACCGGCGCCGACCATAAACG
>ENA-OBIT01000672-OBIT01000672.1-metagenomes-genome-assembly--contig:-NODE-672-length-14289-cov-8.05747_pt1 | contig 14289 bp, 12 predicted proteins | sample MGYA00153386_OBIT01 | MGnify analysis MGYA00153386
AATAGCACCAACAAAATCTTTCCTAACATCTTGATAATGGCACGATATCTGCTAACCCAACGCGCCGAGCAAGATTATCGCGAAATTCTTGCCTTTACCCTGAATGAGTGGGGGATGGAGCAATTCACAGCCTATGCAACTTTACTCGATAACGCTTTTGAGCGACTTGTTGCGATGCCGCGCTTTGGTATTCGGCGCGATGATATTCACGAGGGATATTATTGTTATCGCGTTGAGAAACATTATATTTTCTACCGAATAAATGATGACCGAATTGAGGTTGTCAGAATCTTGCACACTAAACGCAAGATGACACGAGATTTGTTCTCAAATGACCTCTAGTTGAGGAATTGGCACGACAAATTTACCGCCCCACTCTCGAATATGTGCCATTTGCTCGACGATCTCCGATCGCAGATTCCAGGGTAAAATCAGGACATAATCTGGTTCAGTCTCGGTAATTCGATCGGGACTATGAATCGGAATATGAGTTCCAGGTAAAAATAATCCCTGCTTGTGTGGACTTCGATCGACTGTATAATCAATAAAATCTGTCCGAATCCCACAGTAATTTAATAAGGTATTTCCTTTAGCAGGTGCGCCGTACCCGACAACAGATTTACCTTCGGTTTTAGCTTGAATCAGAAAGGTAAGTAGTTGACGTTTGATACTTTCGACTTGAGTGGTGAAGTCTAAATAGGTGTCGATTCGATCGAGTCTAAACCTTACCTCTTGAGATTTTAACTCAGCCACACGATCGCTAACTTCTAACCGAGCGTTTTCGCTATGTCTACCATAGATCCTGAGAGAGCCGCCATGAGTAGGCAATTCCTCGACATCGAATAAAGTTAAACCATGAGCGGCGAATACTCGTTCGACTGTCAGGAAAGAGAAGTAGGAAAAATGTTCGTGATAGATAGTATCAAATTGATTTTGAGTAATTAGTTGGAGCAAATGTGGGAACTCGATTGTAATAATTCCCTCTGGCTTGAGTAGCAGTTTCATCCCTGCAACAAAATCATTGAGATCTGGTACGTGAGCTAGGACATTATTACCTAATAATAAATCTGCTTGTTTACCTAGCGCGACTAATTCTGTTGCTGTCTGTACTCCAAAGAATTTAGTCAGCGTGGGAATTCCCTTGGCTTCAGCAACTGCGGCGACATTAGTTGCTGGTTCGATGCCTAATACTGGAATATTTTGATTTTGAAAGTACTGTAATAAATACCCATCATTACTAGCGATTTCGATAACTTGGCTAGATCGATCGAATCCAAACCTTTCAACCATTAAATTAGTATAAGATTCGCAATGCTTGAGCCAGCTTTCGGAATAAGAAGAAAAGTAAGCATAATTACCATCCCCAAAAATATGTTCTCGTGATTCTACCTCTGGTAACTGAACTAGGAAACAGCGATCGCACACATGAGGATGGAGTGGATAGAATTTTTCAGATTTATCGAGTTGTTCGCTTTTTAAAAAATCATTGGAAATTGGAGAACCGCCTAAATTGACAAATGTATGTTGAAGAGGGTGTTGACAAAAACGGCAGTTGTGATGAGTCATATTTAGAGGGTGGAGGGTCTACGGTGTATACACAAGTCTATGGTGGTGATGCGTAGTCCTTTACCCCACCCCAGCCCTCCCCTTATAAAGGGGATGGGGCAAGAGCCTCCCCCTGCTTGGTGCGCTAACACTGTCGGGGAACCCGAACAGTGCGCGCATCCGCTTTATAAGGGGGGTTGGGGGGTAAATCAACTTCAAACGAAGGGGGGATTTAGACACCACTCTAATGAATTAAATCCTAATATTTTGCTAGTTATTGACGATTTGTTGAATGGCTAAGTTAGATAATGGTATGGTTTCAAGATCGGAATATTCTAAGTGAGAACCAGATCGCTTTTGGAGTGTCTGCTGTTGCGAATCGAGGAAATTTTCATACCAGGCGATCGTTTGTTCTAAGCCGCGATCGAGTGTAAATTTAGGTGTCCAACCTAATATATTTTTCGCCTTAGTTGCATCGAGAAATTGATATTGGATCTCATTGCTGGCTTGATTTTGAACGATCGGTTTTAACTCTGCACCCATCATCTCGACGATCTGAGTCACCAAATCCAGAACAGTAACTTGCGTTTCATTAGAAAAATTAAAGGCTTGCCCATACAAACTCGAATTGGTTGCTAGTTGTTCGGCGAGTAAAGTATATGCAGCCGCCCCATCTTCGACATAGATATAGTCGCGGACATAACTACCATCAGAGCGAATGATTGGAGCTTCTCCTTGCAGGATCGATCGAATGGTGCCAGGAATAATTCGATTCCAATTTAAGTCGCCGCCGCCATAGAAGTTGCCGCAGCGGGTAATGGCGACAGGTAATTTATAGGTGTGTCCGTAAGTTTGGGCGATCAGATCCGCACAGGATTTACTGACATCGTAGGGATGCAATCCTTGGAGTGGGGTAGTCTCTAGATAGGGAAGGGTATCGCAGTTGCCGTAAGCCTTATCCGATGAAGCCATCACGATTTGTTTAACAGTGGGGCTATGCCGACAGGCTTCGAGCAGTTGCCACGTACCAGCGATATTCGTCTCAAAAGTCGAAATTGGGTTCCGATTGGCAATACCCACGATTGTTTGGGCTGCTAGGTGCATCACAGTATCGATTTCATACTCGCCTAATACTCGATCGAGGAAGACTCGATCGCACACATCGCCCCGAACGACTTTAACTCGATCGATCGATCCAGAGCGAATCAATTCCGATTGAGGTACAGTGTCGCGAATGACACAGACGACATCTGCACCTAGATTTAATAACCGTTTCACCAACCAACCACCGAGCAATCCTGTTGCTCCAGTTACCAGTGTCGGTCGATTGTCCCAAAAACTACTACCTAGACTCATAGCCAATATATCCCCATACAACACCAACTCACTAGCCTAGTGTTCCCAAACTTGCCAGGGAGGATTACCACTTTGCCAGTAATTTTCCAAGTTATATTTATCGCGGAGGGTGTCCATACATTGCCAGAAATCATAATGACGATAAGCCGCTAACTGTCCATCAATAGCTAATCGCTCTAATAACTCTACTTCCAACCCCGCACTATCATTGGTTAAGTATTTAAAAACCTGGGGTTCCATCACTAGGAATCCACCATTAATCCAGCCCTCTCCCGCTTGAGGTTTTTCGGTGAAGTTAGCGACTAAATCTCCTTCAATTACTAATCCGCCAAATCTTGCTGGTGGACGTACCGCACTAACTGTTACCCATTTACCGTGAGATTTGTGAAACTCCAGCAACTTTTGAAGATCGATATTGCTCACGCCATCCCCATAGGTAATCATGAATGTCTCATCGCCAAGATAGGATTCTAGGCGTTTGAGTCGTCCCCCAGTATTGGTTTGGACTCCAGTGTCTAACAAATGGAGTTTCCAGTTTTCACATTCTTTGATTTGGGGCTGCACCGCACCAGTGGCTAAATCTAGAGTCATACTCCCATTGAGGGTGTAGTAATCCATAAAATAGCGTTTGATATATTCGCCCTTATATCCCAGTGCCACTAAAAACTCTTGGAATCCGTAGTGGGCATAGTGTTTCATGATATGCCAGAGGATCGGACGACCGCCAATTTCCACCATTGGTTTGGGGCGAATTTCAGTTTCTTCAGTCAGCCGCGTGCCTAAACCACCTGCTAAGAGAACGACTTTCATACAACGAGTTGATGGGTAATGAGTAAAACCCTTCACCTGCAACTACTTGGACGGTTGAGTAGGTTGCGTTGGCTCAGTTGGTTTTAGAGTACCCACTTTTTTAGGTTCAGCCATCTGTTTATTTAGCGTAGCCAGAAATTCTTTGTACTGCTGATTGGTGGGATTGAGCTTGACGAGTTGTTCGAGGGCGGCTTTGGTACCAGGTACGTCGCCGCGCTGCATCCGAATCTCGACTAATCCTCGTAGAGCGGTTTGATTATTGGGTTCGCGTTTTAAAACTGTGGCAAAACCTTTCTCTTCGGCTTGAAGTTGGGCATTCTGAGATTGGGCGGCATTTTCACTGGGGACGGGTTTGTCGAGCGATCCACTAATCATATTCGTGAGTCCCAATAGGCTCGAACCCAAAAAGGCAATCCCAGAGCCAATGATAAAGACTTTTGTCCAGATACTTTTTTTGCTGTTTTCCATAATTTCTTTTGTACTCCTGGCAATTTAGATCTGCGATGATGTCTCGATTGCCGAAGGCGACCAAGGGTCATCGTAGATCGAGCTATTTCTTTAAGTTACCAATTTTCGGCTATTAACTATCATTTTGAATCAAAGTTAGCTAATCTATGTCAGTATCTATACCAATTTCAGTTTGGGAAAAATTTAGGACGAAACTAGCTCAAGTATCGCCGACACTGTTTTTACAAGTCGGATGTATTTTGGGAGCATTTACAGTCGTTGTCTATCTCCAAACTCCTCAATTAGCATCACTCAAGCAGCGTAAAAGTCTGACTAAGGCTGTGCTTGGGCAACAAGAAGCTCAACTAAAAGCTCAACTTTCGATCGCTAAAACATTACCGACGTTTGGATTTGATAATCTGGTAGCCGATTGGCACTTTATCGATTTTATCCAGTACTTCGGGGATACTGAAGTCCGTGCCAAAGCTGGGTATGGAGCGTCAATGGAATATTTTGAAGCGATGCTCGATCGCGATCCCCGCTTCCTCTATGCTTATTTTTACCTGTCGAGTACTGGCTCTCTATACGCCGGACAACCAGAAAAATCGGTTAGTCTGATGAATAGCGGCTTGAAATCCCTATCGCCAAAAGTTCCCGATCGCGGTTACTATATTTGGAGGCTCAAGGCTGTAGATGAGTTACTATTTCTGGGAAAAATACCAGATGCCCGCAATTCAATGCTCACTGCGGCGAACTGGGCGCGGCAATCTTCAACCACCGAGGGTCAAAATGTTGCCCGACTTTCCCAAGGTACTGCTGCATATCTAGCTCGCAACCCCAATAGTAAACAGGCTCAATTCGATGCTTGGAATATGGTTCTGGGTGCGGCTGTAGATGATTTTGTCATCAAACGGGCGATCGTCGGCATTCGATCTACTGGTGGTAAAGTGACTATTAGTCCCTCTGGCGAATTTAAGGTGGAAGCCCCAGTTAAAGATTAAGTCCATTTGGTAGTTGACAGTTGACAGTTAACAGTTGACAGTTAAATTTCTCGGCGTTGCTGGATTGCTGTACGCTCATAGATTTTTAAAACCAATCTAGCTCCCAGTCACCCAGTCACCCCAATACGGTTCGGATCGCCCCCTAAATCCCCCAATTCTGGGGGACTTCCGCCGGACTTGCTCCCCCAAAATTGGGGGTTGTGGGGCTGATCCGAACCGTATTCCCAGTCCCCCAGTCCCCGACTCCCCGACTCCCTTCATGGATTTATTAGAGTACCAAGCTAAAGAATTGTTCCGAGAGGTGGGAATTCCCGTTTTACCATCTCAACGGATCGATCGACCGACGGATCTCAAGGCGTTGCGGATTCCTTATCCGGTAGTATTAAAATCTCAGGTTAGTGTGGGCAATCGCGGTAAAGCTGGGGGGATTAGATTTGTCGAGAATACCATCGATGCGATCGCAGCGGCGCGGACGATCTTCAATTTACCGATTTTGGGTGAATATCCCAAGGTATTATTAGCTGAGGCTAAATATAATACCAGTCAGGAATTTTATCTGGCAATTGTGATCGATAGATTAGCCTGTCGTCCGGTTTTACTCGGCTCGACTGATGGGGGGATGAATATTAATGCGATCCTCAATCAAATTCAACAGGTAGTTGTCTACGATGAGTTTTCCTCTTTTTATGCCCGTCGGCTGGCTCTGAAAATGGGACTTCAGGGCGAACTGATGCTGGCTGTGAGCGAGATTATCGAGAAGATGTACATCTTGATGCGATCGCAGGATTTAGACTTGGTAGAGATCAATCCTCTAGGGATCGATCGCAATGGTGCGGTGATGGCACTAGATGGCAAAATTAGTGTTAACCAATATGCTGTAGGCAGACATCCCAATCTCAAACCGTGGCAAGTTATCGATGTCGCCCGCAATCGATTGGGGACACTATCGCCGCTATTTACCGCTGTCGGGAATATTAGTATCCTCTGTAGTGGCAATGGTTTAGCCCTAGCCATGTTGGATGGCATCGCTCAAGGTGGGGGTCAAGTGGCTCAATGTATCGTCGTCGATCCCACTTCGAGCGCGGACATCCAGACCGCACTCGATCGGATTGGTGTTAACGTTAATGGAGTCGCAGGGCACCAGCAGCAGATCGAGCCGCCGATTATCGATGTCTTACTAGTCAATTTTGTGGGTAGCGAGATCGATAGTTGTCAACAAGTGATCCAATATTTGGCTCCCGCTCGAAATCTGACAATTGTGTGGCGAGTGTTGGAGCGGGATCTCGATCGACTAGCGGGACTACTACCATTATCGATTAAACTTGTCACTAATTTCGATCGGGCGATCGCTCAGACGTTAGCGATCGCTAAACAGTGATCTAGGCTTTAGGCTTTAGGCTTTAGGCTTTGTGTTTAACAACTATCAACTATCAACTATCAACTATCCACTATCCACCATCCCCCTAAATGACGATCGATCTTCAACTAGATAGCCGGATCTTAATCCAAGGAGTGGACAACCCTCTAGCACTGGCGGCAATTGGGCGAATGCAAACTTATGGTACGAATATCATCGGGATTGTCAACGCGGGGCGGGGAGGACAGCAATTTGGCGATTTGCCCATGTTCGATTTAGTAGAAGAGGCACAAGCTATACTAGGCTCGATCGAGACTAGTTTGATTTTTGTACCTGCTTATCAAGTATTAGATGCCGCGCTTGAAGCAATTGCCGCAGGTATTCCGCAATTAGTAATTATCACCAGAGGCTTACCCCCACTAGATATGATTCGGCTCTTGCGTCAGGCAAGTATTACCAATACCTTGATTCTCGGCTCTGGGAGCGCGGGGATTATTATTCCCGATCGATTATTGCTTGGAATCTACCAGCCGCAACTATTTAGTCCTGGGAAGGTAGCAATTATCAGCCGCAATCAGAGTTTAACCGCCGAAATTGCTAGTGAACTAAATCAAGCCAATCTCGGTCAATCGATCGTCATCCATATCGGTAGCGATCCACTAGTTGGCTCTTCCTGCCGTCTCTGGCTGGAATGGCTTCAGTCTGACCCCTTGACCGAAGCGATCGTGCTTGTTGGCGATATTTGCTGGGACTCAGAAGCTGTTACGGCGGCTTATCTACTGGCAGAACAAGGGAAGCCTGTAGTAGCCTATCTAGCAGGGATTCATGCTAGTACTCCCCACCCACTGACAGATGCCGCGATCGTCTTGAGTCACACTCTGTCTAAGCCAATCTATCATGCTGACACGATCCAACAGCGCATCAAAACTTACAAACGGGCTAAAATTTCAGTCGCGAAAAAAATCAGTCAAATTCCTCACTTGCTCAAGAAAGTAGAGCACAAGGAATAAATCGTCATCAACCCCAACCACAGCAGGAAATTATTACGAGTTAAATTCAGAGCTTGCTGGATAATAGCTGAAGTAATCGGTTGCAGATCGTCACCCAATAACGGCTTCGATTGAATTTGTCCCTGATAGTAATTTGTCCCCCCAACTTGTACCCCCAAGGCTGCGGCATAGGAACACTCACTCCAGCCAGAATTGGGGCTGAGATCTTGGGAAGCATCTCGCCAACATAGTCGCCACACAGTCAACGGCTTACCCGAAATCAGACTCAATGAGAGTACAGCTAGCCGACAAGGTAGCCAAGTGATCATATCCTCAGATTTGGCACTACACCAGCCGATATCGGCGTATGGTTCGCGACGGTAGCCGACCATTGAATCTAGAGTGCTGGCTGCTTTGTATGCCATCGCCAAGGGTACAGCCCCGACTACCGGGATAAACATGCCGACGATCGCATAAAACAGCGGAGCCATCACACCATCGATCGCATTTTCAGTCACAGTTTCCAAAATCGCGCGATTAATTTCGGGAATAGTTAACTTGTCAGTATCCCTTCCGACATACATCTGCAATTTCGATCGAGCTAAGTCCAAATCCTCACTAGCAATCGCCGCTAAGACATCTTCAGCCGCTTGTCGCAGACTTTTACCCGCAAAACAACTTGCCAAAGCGATCGATTGAATAGCAATTCCCACACTCGGATGCAGCCATTGACAAGCATAAATCACCAGCCAACTGACTCCCCCCGTACCCAGGATCGTCCCCCAACAGAGCAGCACACCTGCAAGGCGACGCGAGCGGGGACTAGTACAATATTTGAGCGCGATTTTGGTCGCTCGATCGATCGCCCATCCCATTACCTGTACTGGATGCAGCCACCCCCACGGATCGCCAATCAGGTAGTCTAAATAAGCAGCAATAAGTAGAGAATAGTTCATAATTAGCGTGAGTTCGAGATCGGAAGAGCCTGGAGACTGGAAGTCTCTGCTCATGATGCAAAGTCCGCCGAAGCTGTACTAATATTTCAGTCCGCCTTCGCGGACTTCGCATTACTAGCCCCGATTTCAATCGGCGGCGGGACTCGAACGAAGCAAATATCCTTATCCCGAACTGAGGTTAATTAGCGAGTGCGACGGCGATACCAAGTAGCAGTCCCGACTAACATCCCCGTCAGAGCTAATCCCACCAGCAGCGGTAAAACATCACCCTGCTTGAGAGCAGTCAAACCTGCACCCATCATCACGAAGGGTAAAATTCCTGGAACTGTACCGAGTAAAGTCCCCAAGAAATAATCACGAAATTTAATTGAAGTTAATCCAGCGGCAAAATTAACGATCCCATAGGGAATCAATGGTAACAGCCGAATCGCAAACATATAAAAGAATCCACCCTGTTGCATTTCGCGATCGATCGATTCCCATTTACCTGCTAATTTTTGGGCGACGAAACTCCGACCGATCGTGCGACTAAATCCAAAGGCTAATACTGCTGCTAAAATGGCAGCAATGCTCGTCCATACTGTCCCCCACACCGACCCAAAAATAGCTCCACCAGTCAGATTGAGTGGAGTAGATGGTAAAATACAAATCGTCGCGATCGAGTAGATTAAGATATATAGAACTGGTGCCCAAATCCCCATCTGCTGCAACCATAATTGCAACTGAGATCGATCGATTCCACTCAGGAGCACAATCCCGATGACTGTCGCAATAATGCAAAATAACCCGATCGCGAGAATTATAGTTTTTGACTTCACTGGTAAATTATGAATTACTATGGACTAGTTACTAGTGAATTCGATCTAATTTGGGTAACTAAATCGCTGAGTGAGTCTCGATCGAGTCGATAACTGAGTGGATGAGCGATCAGTCTGGCACTACTATAGAATAGAGTTTCAATCTCGATTAGACCATTTTGTTTGAGTGTTTTACCTGTTGAAACTAAATCGATAATTGCTTCGGACATTCCAGTAATCGGCCCTAATTCTACCGAACCGGAGAGCGGTACGATCTCGACAGGCAAATCGATGCTATCAAAGTACTCTCTGGCACAATGAACGAATGTAGAAGCGACTCTACCATGTGCGGGTAAGTCCAAACTACTCCGGTACGGACTATCAGCTTTCACCGCCACAGATAGCCGACAACTGCCAAATTTGAGATCGACTAATTGGGCAACTTGAGGACTTTTTTCTCGCAGTACATCATAGCCAACAATACCTAACTGTGCTTGTCCATATTCTACATAGACGGGGACATCATGATTGCGGACGAGCAATGCTTTTGCCCGATTGGTGGGATCTGTAATTTGGAGTTGGCGATTGTCTTTTTCTAGAAAGGCACTAAAATCTAAGCCGACAGACTGAAACAGTTGGATACACTCTTTTAGTAATCCACCTTTTGGTAAGGCTACAGTAATCATTTAGAGGGTAGAGGGTAGAGGGTAGGGGGTAGAGGGTAGAGGGTAGGGAGTAGGGGGTAGAGGCAATAGAGTTGAGCAGTAATTATCACTTATCAACTATCAACTATCAACTATCAACTATCAATTATTCCTCTCGTACTTTGTTGGTGAATAATGCGATCGATCGTCCCAAGTGGGATTGAGGAAATTAACTTGCGCGTGTATTCAGTTTGTGGAGATCGATAGATCGCACGAGCCGAATCGATTTCTTCGATCTTACCTTGATTCATCACCATAATTCGATCGCTCATAAACTTAACCACACTCAAGTCATGGGAGATAAAAATATACGTGAGGTTAAATTCACTCTGTAATTCCTTGAGCAGGTTTAGTACCTGTGCCTGAACCGAGACATCTAAAGCAGATACAGATTCATCACATATGATAAACTTAGGATTGAGTGCGAGGGCGCGGGCGATACAGACTCGTTGGCGTTGACCGCCAGAGAGTTGATGGGGATATGATGTCAGATAGTCTGGGTTCAAGCCAACTCTCTGTAATAGATATTCAGCACGTTCTTGTCGTTGTGCTTTACTTTTAACTGTTTGATGAATTACTAGCGGCTCGATAATTAAATCGCAAATATTCATCCGAGGATTGAGGGCACTAAAAGGGTTTTGGAAGATAATTTGTAACTCTCTTCGCAAAATTTGCATCGCTTCGCCACGGAGTTTAGTAATATTTTTACCATAAAACTCGATCGATCCTTGTTGAGGTTCGATTAGTCTGAGAATCGTGCGGGCGAGAGTACTTTTTCCACATCCAGACTCACCAACTAAGCCTAGTGTTTCACCTGGATAGACTGCAAAGGAAATATCATTTACCGCCCAAGTATATTGTTGTCGATCTTTGCCAAATACTCCCTGTGCGGGAAAGCCAACTTTTAAGTTACGGACTGATAAAATTGGCTCCTGTTGACGATCGATATTTACTGGTTCAGTTTCATAACTATCTACTAATATATCTTGATTAACTACAGCTAATGGTTGCGGTTTTTCAATAATTTGAGTTCTACCATCAGCTAAAACTTGTTCTTCCATAAAGTCCTTAATTGTCGGCAGAATTTTCGACTCTCGATCGAGACGCGGACGACAAGCAAGTAAACTTTTAGTATATGGGTGTGATGGATTTTGAAATAATTCTAAAATTGGTTTACATTCGACTATTTTGCCTTTATACATCACAGCAACCACATCAGCAATCTCGGCAATAATTCCCAGATCGTGGGTGATAAAAATCATTGACATTCCCCGTCGATCGCGTAACTCTTGAAGTAGTTCTAAAATCGTTGCTTGAACGGTAACATCTAGAGCCGTTGTGGGTTCATCAGCAATTAATAGAGTAGGATTACAAGAAATTGCGATCGCAATCATCACCCGCTGCAATTGTCCACCTGAAAGTTGATGAGGATAACGTTCTAACCAGGATAATTTTTGGAGATTAATCGCATTATTAATCTCGCGATCTGTCGGTGCGAGAAAATCTTTTTCTTTCGCCTCGCTCGATTCAATATCTCCTAAATATTGCTCTCTCAATCGATCGTCACTAGGTACTAATTTAACTTCTTGTAAGATGTAAACTGCTTGTCGCCTTGCCTCAGCAGTAGATATCGATTGATGTTGAGAAATAGCTTCGATTAACTGATAACCGATTGTAAATACTGGATTGAGCGAACTCATTGGCTCTTGAAAAATCATCGCCATTTGTTCGCCACGATAACTCGAAAGTTGTGATGGTAATAAAGTCAGTAAATCTTGAGGCTGATTTTGAGTTGCTGTCGCACTATTTGCCTGAAACCATACCTCACCCTGAGTAACCTTACCCGAATTGGGCAGTAACCCCATTACCGCCAGCGAAGTAATCGACTTACCCGAACCCGATTCACCAACAATCCCCAGTGTTTGCCCTGGCTGGAGTGTAAATGAAATACCATCGATCGCTGGTTGCTTGACACTGAGGAATTGTACCTGTAAATTACGAACATCAAGGACAGGATGGCGATTGGTCATAGGTATTGGTAGTAGTATTGGTAAATAGTTAGTGTAGGGTGTGTTAGGCACTAGCCGTAACGCACCAGGGTTGACAGAGGCTCCTACATTTATCTTACGATACCGATCGAGACAAGCAGCAGATCGATCTAGTTTATCAAAAATGCTTCAATTTAGTGTCAGTTACGCTACTCAAATGAAGAGCGGAAATTCTACATTTAGGCACATATTAACGTCTAAATCAGTCAACAATAGCTAAACGATAAGTTTTCAACAGCCGAAAAATTCATGATTGGAATCCTAGCTGTGCTATCGGTATCTGCTGCGGCTGGAATGCGAATTGCCCTCCCGTTATTGGTGATGGGGCTGATTCAAGGTGACTTGTGGCAACAGGTACCGCTGTTAAATCGGATTCAACCGCAAGTTGTAGTTGCTGTACTCACAGCTTGGACACTTCTCGAACTATTTGTTTCCAAACAGCTTTGGGGACAGCGAATTTTACAATTTACCCAACTAGTATTTAGCCCAATCGTGGGTGCGGTGATGGCGATGGCGGTAGCACGGATCTTACACCTTCAGCCAACTCAACTGGTATGGATTTTGGGTGTAGTCGGCGGTTTGCTTGCACTTGTGTTGCAACTGGTGAAAGTCGGTTGGTTTTATCGGCTCCAAGGATTGCCAACTTGGGCGGTATTGCTTGAAGATATCCTGTGCGTTTTATTGGTGCTATTTGCCTTCAAAGCACCCAACTCTGGCGGTTTAATCGCGATGTTGCTGTTATGGTTGGCGATTCGCAGTTCCCAAAGCTGGTACCAGTGGTACAAAGGCGGACAAGTTCGCAACAGATAAATCTTGAGTCGTATCGATCGACGTGACATATACTAGTTCCGCTGGCGTAAAATCTTCCCAAGCAGCCTGTTGACTGGCGAGTAAATCTACTGTTGCATCCGCAATATCCCCCGTACGATGTGCCAATCGATCGCGTAATACATCCGCAGGTGCCGTACAGTAAATCATCTGCACAGGAATCCCCCGATCTGCGGCTAAATCGACCACAGCAGCACGTAGAGACTGTCGATCGTACTTTGCATCCAAAATCACCGTCAAACCCTGTGCGGCTAATTTCGCCCCCAATGCCAACACCCGCTGATAAGTTTTAGCCGTCATTTCGGGCGTATATAGACTATCATCGCCCTTGCTCAATAGTGGAATCCCGCCTAAATGTTTCCGCACCGCATCAGAGCGGAGATGCACACCACCCACCGACTGAGCAATTTGTTTACCCAAGGTGCTTTTCCCAGAGCCAGATAGCCCCGACAACATCAGCAATCGTCCCTGATGAGGGCGAGTATACTCCCAAGCCTGACGATAATAATCTCCCGCTGTCTGGGCTGCGGCTGCTCGATCTTCACTAGAAACACCAGGATCGTCAAGCAGAAAGGATGTGACTTTTGCGCGTACATACGCTTGACGACTCAGGTACATTGGTAATACCTGCAATCCTGCCCAATCTCCAGTTTGTTCGGCATAGGTATTTAAAAACCGATTAGCCAGATCTTTTCGTCCTCTGGCTTCCAAATCCATCACTGCAAAAGCAACATCGTACATCGTATCGACAAAGCGAAATGGTTCGTTAAATTCGATGCAATCAAATAGAAGGATTTGATGATGCCAGCGACAAATATTGCGAAGATGCAAATCGCCATGACACTCCCGAATAAATCCACCTGTAATCCGATCGAGAAATAACTGCTGATGTTCGACGAGGAATCTATCGGTATATGCTTTAGTTTCAGTATATTGTAGTTGAGTTTGGGCGCGTTCGATATATTTCTCGGTTTGTCGATAGTTATCATCGATCGATTGTCGAATCTGTTCTACTCGCCCAAAACTACTAATATATTCAGATGTTTGAGCGTTAGCATGAAACCCTGCTACGACTCGCCCCATCTCTTCAACATCTTCAGTGGTAATCGTCCCCGACTCAAACATATTGCTGAGTAAGTTTTGCTGCGGAAACTGCACCATCTTGACAGCATAGTCAACTATTTCCCCATCGCTACCCAGATGATATTTATTACCTTGTTTTGCGACGGGTAATACTGCCAAATATAACTCTTTAGCACCGCGTTGATTGAGGCGGATTTCTGCTTGACAAAAATGCTGGCGTTTGGCGACTGTCGAGTAGTCCAAAAATCCGAAGTTAACTGGTTTCTTTAGCTTGTAAACAAAGTCTCCCGTCAGTAAAACATAGGAGGCATGAGTTTGCATCAATTCAATTGGCATAGTCACCGGATGGGGATAAAATTCCGGTACTA
>ENA-OBIT01000675-OBIT01000675.1-metagenomes-genome-assembly--contig:-NODE-675-length-14233-cov-4.28601_pt1 | contig 14233 bp, 15 predicted proteins | sample MGYA00153386_OBIT01 | MGnify analysis MGYA00153386
CGATGCTCTGGATCAAAGCCTTTCATATCGTCTTTGTTGCCAGCTGGTTCGCCGGACTTTTCTACCTGCCGCGCCTGTTTGTCAACCTCGCAATGGTCGCGCCCGACAGCCACGCCGAACGCGAGCGTTTGTTGCTGATGGCGCGCAAGCTGTACCGCTTCAGCAGCCTGCTGATGATTCCTGCGGTCGCGCTGGGGCTGGTGCTGTGGCTGTACTACGGCATCGGCCGCGGGCCGGGCAACGGCTGGATGCACGTGAAGCTGGTGTTGGTGGTCGCCGCGATCGGCTACCACCATGTGTGCCGCGCGTTGCTGCGCAAGTTCGAGCAGTTCGGCAACCAGCGCAGCGAACGCTGGTTCCGTGTGTTCAACGAATCGGCGGTTTTGTTGTTCGCCGCCACCGTGGTGTTGGTGGTCGTCAAGCCGTTCTGACACGGCGGTGCCTTCCCGCATGGCATGCCGATGGCGACCAAATCCGAAACTCGCCACCGCAGTTCCGCTGCGCCGCTGGCGTGCCTGTACGCCGCTCTGATCGTCTACGCGAGCCTTTACCCGTTCACCGGCTGGCGCATGCCGGGCGTCACGCCGCTGGCGTTCCTGTCGTTGCCATGGCCTCGCTGGTGGACCGGCTTCGACTTGGTGTCGAACCTGCTGGGCTACATGCCGCTCGGCGCGCTGATCTTCATCGCGCTGGCGCGCAGCGGTTGGCGGCGCACCCGCGCGCTGCCGCTGGCGCTGGCGCTGGGCGTGGGGCTGTCGCTCTGGCTCGAGGTGCTGCAAAACTTCTTGCCGCAGCGCGTGGCATCGAATGTCGATCTGGCGTTGAATGGGTTTGGCGTCGGTGCGGGCGCCCTGCTGGCGCTGCTGGCGCATGGCCTGGGCGGTGAGCAGCGCTGGCAGGCCGTGCGCGACCGCTGGCTGATCGGCCGCAGCGCTGGCGGCGTGGCGCTGCTGCTGGCCTGGCCGCTGGGTCTGCTGTTCCCGCTGCCGGTGCCGCTGGGCGTCGGGCAAGGCCTTGAGCCGCTGCAGCAGGGCCTGCTGGCGTTGCTGCAGGACACGCCCGCCGAGGCCTGGATGATCGACGTGCTGAAGACCAGCCCGCACCTGACGCCGATGTCGCCCGGCAGCGAGTCGGCCGCCATCGTGCTGGGCGTGCTGGCGCCCTGCCTGGTGGCGTTTGCGATCAGCCGACCCGGCTGGCGGCGCCTGCTGCTGGTGCTGGGCACGATGCTCGTCGCGCTTGCCGCCACGACCTTGTCGACCGCGCTGAACTTCGGGCCGCAGCATGCGCTGGCCTGGGGAACGAAACCGGTGCTGATGGCGCTGGCCAGCGGCACGGTGCTGTCCGGCTTCGCCGCGGTATTGCCGGGCCGCGCCGCCGCGGGACTCGGGTTGGTGGTGCTGACCGCGCTGGTGGCGTTGATGGCGCAGGCGCCGTCGGACCCCTATTACGCGCTGAGCCTGCAGGCCTGGGAGCAGGGACGCTTCATCCGCTTTCATGGCGCGGCCCAATGGGTGGGCTGGCTGTGGCCGTATGCGGCACTGGGTTATCTGTTGGTGCGCGTGGGCGCACGCGACTGACGGACGGGCGGGCGGTGGCCCAGGCGGCCGCGCGTCGTGAGGGCAAACCCTGGCCCGCCTAAAATGCGTCCATGAGTTATTACGAACGCCACATCTTCTTTTGTCTGAACCAGCGTTCCGGCGATGAGAACGCCTGCGCCAAGAACGGCGCGCAGGACGGTTTCGATCATTGCAAATCGCGCGTCAAGGCCGACAAGCTCGCCGGGCCGGGCGGTGTGCGCGTGAACAAGGCCGGCTGCCTGGACCGCTGTGCTGGCGGGCCGGTGGCGGTGGTCTACCCGGAGGCGGTCTGGTACACCTACCTCGACAACGACGACATCGACGAGATCGTCGACTCGCATCTCAAAAACGGCCGGGTTGTCGAGCGGCTGTTGCTGCCGCCCCACGTCGGGCGCTGAATGCGGCGCGCATGAATCCGCAGACTCAACGCACGACCGTCGCTGGCCCTGCCGGAGCCATCGAATGCGCCATCGATGCGCCGTTGTCGGGCACCCCTGCGTCGGGTTTCGCCGTGATCTGCCATCCGCACCCGCAACACGGCGGCACGATGGACAACAAAGTGGTGCAGACCTTGGCGCGCGCCTGCCTGCAACTCGGCTGGCGGAGTGTGCGTTTCAATTACCGCGGCGTCGGCGCATCGCAAGGCATGTGGGACGAAGGCCGCGGCGAAGTCGACGACACGCTGGCCGTAATCAAGGCGTTTCGAGCCGATGCCGCCGGTCAGCCGCTGCCGCTGTTGCTGGCAGGGTTTTCGTTCGGCGGCTTCGTGGCGGCCCAGGCGGCCATGCAGTTGCCGGACTCCGACAAACCGCAGCGGCTGGCGCTGGTGGCGCCTTCGACGGCACGCCAGCAGGTGCCGGTCGTGCCGGCCGACACGCTGGTGATTCACGGCGATGCCGACGACGTGGTGCCGCTGGCGAGCACGCTTGAGTGGGCGCGCCGGCAGACCCTGCCGGTGATCGTGTTTCCCGGTGTCGGCCATTTCTTTCACGGCCAACTGACTTTGCTGAAGACGGTGTTGACCCAGCAGTTGAGTCCACCGGTCGCCGCCTGAACCTTCCGGCTGGCGTGCGCCCCCCAGCGCGCGCCGCCACTCACTTCCATCCACGCTTTCATTTATGACCACCTTGCGTTCAACCCTTTCGAGCACCTCCAACTCGCTTTGGCGCATGGCTGTTGGCGCACTCGCCATCGTGATCGGTTGCCACGCGCCGGCCTGGGCGCAGGCTCCGCAGCCGCCGGAAGTGGCTGCCAAGAGCTACATCGTGCTCGACCTCACCACCAACCAGACTCTGGCCGAGCGCGAGGCCGATGCGCCGGCCGATCCCGCTTCGCTGACCAAGCTCATGACGGCTTACGTCGTGTTCGGCGCACTGCGCGACAAGAAGTTCACGCTCGAGCAGACGCTGCCGGTGTCCAGGCGTGCGTGGGAAGAGCGCAAGGGCGGCGGCTCGCTGATGTTCATCGACACCACCATGACGCCGAAAGTCGATGAACTGCTGCGCGGCATGATCGTGCAAAGCGGCAACGACGCCTCGGTGGCGCTGGCCGAGGCGGTCGGCGGCACGCTCGATCAGTTCGTGGCGATGATGAACCGGCAGGCGCTGGCGTTCGGCCTCAAGAACACGACGTTCAAGAACGTCACCGGGCTCACCGAGACCGGCCACCGCAGCACGGCGCGCGACCTGACCGTCATCGCTTCTCGCATCATTCGCGACTTTCCCGAGTTCTATCCGTACTACTCGGTGAAGGAATTCAAGTTCAACAACATCGCCCAGCCGAACCGCAACCTGCTGCTGCGCCGCGACCCCACGGTGGACGGCATGAAGACGGGTTACACCGAGGCGGCCGGTTACTGCTTGGTGGCCAGCGCTCAGCGCGACCTGCCGAACCTGGGAGCGGCCGGCACGGCGCCTGGCAAGCGGCGGCTGATGACGGTGCTGCTGAACACGACGTCGATGGAAGGGCGCGCCGCCGAGAGTCAGAGGCTGCTGAATTGGGGCTTCCAGGCCTTCGACACAGTGCGCCTGTTCGACGACGGCAAGCCGATCGTGACGCCCGAGGTGTGGAAGGGCCAGTCGAAGGTGGCCAAGCTCGGCGCGCAAGGCGGCCTCTACATCACCGTGCCGAAAGGCGAGGGCGGCAAACTGCAGACCAAGATCGAGCGCACCGAGCCGCTGGTGGCGCCGCTCGAGAAGGGCCAGCGCGTCGGCACCATCAAGGTCAGCACGGCGTCGGGCACCTCGGTGGCCGACGTCCCACTGGTCGTGCTCGAGGCGGTCGAGCAGGCCGGTCTGCTCGGCCGCGCGTGGGACGCCCTGCGGTTGTGGATCAAGTGATCCTGGGCTGGCACGCGCCGGCGCAAGCCGCCTGGCGAGGATCGGTTTAATCTCGCACAGCGAGATCCCGAAGCCACATCCGGAGTCACCATGACGACTTTGCCCGACACCCTCTGTTATCTCGATGGCCACTACGGCCCGCTGTGCGACACCCGGGTCTCGGTGCTCGACCGCGGCTTCATCTTCGGCGACGGCGTCTACGAGGTGGTGCCGGTGCACGCCGGCAAGCTGTTCCGCTTCGAGGAACACATGGCGCGGCTCGACCGCAGCCTCTCGAAAGTGCGCATCGCCAATCCGCACACACGCGAGGAATGGCTCGAATGCAGCCGCCGCCTGATCCGCGACCTCGAGCAACGCGGTGGCGGCGCCGAGCAGCTGGTCTACCTGCAGGTGACGCGCGGCGTGGCGCTTCGCGACCACGTGATGCCTACCGACATCACACCGACCGTGTTCATGATGGTCAACCCAACCCGGGCCCCGAGTGCCGAACAGCGCCATCACGGCGTGTCCTGTGTCACGGCGCGCGATTTCCGCTGGGAACGTGGCGACATCAAAAGCACCTCGCTGCTGGGCGCCGTGCTGGCGCGACAGATGTCGGCCGACCACGGCGCCGCCGAGACGGTCATGTTTCGCGACGGCTTTCTCACCGAGGCGGCGGCCTGCAATGTGTGGATCGTGCGCGAGGGCGCCGTGCTGGGGCCGCCGACGAGCGACCACGTGCTGGAAGGCATCCGCTACGAACTGATTCGCGAATTGTGCGAAGAAGTCGGCATCGCCTTCAACCTGCGCCCGGTCACGGAAGCCGAGGCGCTGTCGGCCGACGAAGTGCTGCTGAGTTCGGCCTCCAAGGAAGTGCTGGCCGTCACCACGCTGGACGGCGAGGGAGTCGGCCACGGCAGCCTGCGCGGCAAGCCGGGCCCCGTCTACGCCCGGTTGCATGAGGCCTACCAGCGCGCCAAGACGCTGCAATCGGTCTGAAGGCGGCGCGCGTCAGGGCGGTGCCCGGGTCTGCAAGTTGCGTGATCCGTCCCCGCCTGTTCGCCTGATCGAGCCGACAAATGCACGACATACCTCCCGAACAGTCGCTGATCGAATACCCGTCGCAGTTCCCCATCAAGGTGATGGGTTTGAACGTCGACGGATTCGTGCAGGCGGTGACCCACATCGCTCACCAGTTCGACCCGGTGTTCGACGCCGCGAGTGTCGAGCTGCGTCCGAGCAAGGGCGACAAGTACCTGGGTGTGACGATCACCGTCACCGCCACCAGCCGTGAGCAGCTCGACGAGCTTTACCGCACGCTGAGCACGCACCCGATGGTCAAGGTGGTGCTGTAGGCGATGCAGGTCTTCGTGGACCCGAGGCCGACGGTGCACCTGCTAGGCCGTGTTGACTGCGAACCGACGATCGCCGCGATGCGCGCTTACACCGAGGCGCGCGGGCCAAGTGCGGTCGACCAGATTTGGATGTGCGAGCACCCGCCCGTCTACACGCAGGGCCTGGCAGGCAAGCCCGAACACGTGCTGCGGGCCAACGGCATTGCGAGGTTGCAGACCAACCGCGGTGGGCAGGTGACCTACCATGGGCCGGGTCAGGTGGTGGCTTATGCGCTGATCGACCTGAAGCGGCTGAACATCTATGTCAAGGAATACGTCTACCGGATCGAGCAGGCCGTGCTCGGCACGCTGGCGCATTTCGGTGTCACCGGGCATCGCGTGCCCGGCGCGCCGGGCATTTATGTGAAGCTGGCCGATCCGTTCGGACACGCCGCGCTCACCGGCCCGCGCATCGACCCGTTCGAAGGGCTCGGCAAGATCGCCGCGCTCGGCGTCAAGGTGGCGCGCCATTGCACCTATCACGGTGTGGCGCTGAACGTGGCGATGGACTTGCAGCCCTTCGACGACATCCACCCGTGCGGCCACGCGGGGCTCAAAACGGTGGACCTTTCTACAATTGGAATCGTGGTGACGATGGACGAGGCGGCGGCCGTGTTTGCTGCGAAGCTCGCCACGAACCTCAGTCCCTGATCGACCCGCCCCGCCCCGCCCTGCCACCAACCAAGCGCCCATGAGCAGCACCGACTCCACCAGTGACACCGCGAGCGCTGCGGTCTACGACCCGAGCGCGAAGCAGAAATCGCAAGCCAAGACCTCGCGCATTCCGATCAAGATCGTCGCAGCTGAAACGCTGAAAAAGCCTGACTGGATCCGCGTCAAGGCGGGCTCGCCGAGCACGCGCTTCTACGAGATCAAGCAGATCCTGCGCGAGCACAAGCTGCACACGGTGTGCGAAGAGGCTTCGTGCCCGAACATCGGCGAGTGCTTCGGCAAGGGCACTGCCACCTTCATGATCATGGGCGACAAGTGCACGCGCCGCTGCCCCTTCTGCGACGTTGGGCACGGTCGCCCCGACCCGCTCGACGCCGACGAGCCGGCCAACCTGGCCAAGACGATCGCCGCGCTGAAGCTGCAGTACGTGGTGATCACCAGCGTCGACCGCGATGACTTGCGCGACGGTGGGGCCGGGCATTTCGTCGAATGCATCCAGCGCATCCGCGAGTTGTCGCCGCAGACCCGTATCGAGATCCTGACGCCCGACTTCCGCGGCCGCATGGACCGCGCGCTGGACATTTTGAAGGTGGCCCCGCCGGACGTCATGAACCATAACCTGGAGACGACGGCGCGCCTGTACAAAGAGGCCCGCCCCGGATCGGACTACGCTTATTCGCTCAACCTGCTGAAGCGCTTCAAGGAACACGCGCCGCATGTGCCGACCAAGAGCGGCGTGATGGTCGGCCTCGGCGAGACCGACGAGGAAATCCTGCAGGTGATGCGCGACATGCGCGAGCACGGCATCGACATGCTGACGATCGGGCAGTATCTCGCACCCAGCGGCCACCACCTGCCGGTGCGGCGTTATGTGCATCCGGACACTTTCAAGATGTTCGAAGCCGAGGCGGCGCGCATGGGTTTCAGCCACGCCGCCGTCGGCGCGATGGTGCGCAGCAGCTACCACGCTGACAAGCAGGCCGAAGCGGCCGGCCTGTCGATGCAAGACTAGAACGGGGAGCCCGTCGTCGGCCCGGGCCGTCGTTGTCAGTTCCCCGCCGCGCGAGCAGATCAACGCGCGGCGTCCGCGGGTCAGCTTCTCAAATTCAACGACGTCGGAGTTCATGATGCAGCGCAGAACGTGGATGCAGCACGGCGTGGCGACTTTGGACGGCATGGCTGTGCTGGGCGCACCACGGGCGAAGGCTGCCGGGTTCACGGAGACCGAGGCCGCGGCGGGTGTGCGCGCGGCGCTGGAGCGGGGCGCGCTGGTCGCGGTCGCACAGTTGGGCCAGACCGACGGCTTTCTGGGCAATCCGAAGGTGCGGATTCCGCTGCCCGGGTTCCTGAAGGGCGCTGGCAAGATCCTGATGTACGTTGGCCAGCAGGGACGCGTCGATGAACTCGAGATCGCGATGAACCGTGCCGCCGAAGCCGCCATGCCGCGGGCCCGGACGCTGCTCGTGGAAGCGGTCAGGTCGATCAGCGTGGAGGACGCGCAGCAACTTATCCGCGATGGCGATGATGCCGTCACGCGCTTCTTTTCGGCGAAGACGCGCGAGCCGCTCAAGGTGAGCTTCTTGCCCGTGGTGACCGAGGCGACCAAAAAGGTGTCGCTGGCGGACAAGTACAACGAGGTGGCCGGCAAGGCCGCGGGCATGGGCCTGGTGAAGAAGGAAGACGCGAACATCGAAGATTACGTGACGAGCAAGGCGCTCGACGGTCTGTACGCGATGATGGCCGAGCAGGAACGAAACATCCGCAAGGACCCGGTGGGCACCGGCAGCGCGATCCTCAAGCAGGTGTTTGGCACCCTGAAGTGATCGTCGAGGCGGTTGCGGCGGCTTTGCCAGTGCAGTGTTTGATGTTGTGCAGCACTTAAGCTCAGGGATCGATTTGCCGCCGTGGCCAGGCGCAAACTTCAGCGGGGCAAAGTGCATCGCGACAATCTGCAACGACGCCAGCGCGGCAAAGACGCGGTTTTATGTGCTGCACGGCATCGAAGAATGCGTTTAGTCGGCCCGGCGCCTGAGCCGCTGGCAACGGCGCGTCTACGTGCCCCGGGTCAACTCGAACATGAGCGCCGACGAAAGCGACAGAGCGATCGCGTCGCGCTCGACGCGGGCCATGCGGCCGTCGCGCTGGCCCGGTGCCCGAAGCTCGCGGTCAACTTCGACGATCTCGATGAAGACGAATCCCGGTACCTCATCGTGGATTTCGTCCCGCAGCGCGCGGAACAGCTCGCCGTCGAGTGCGGCCTCGACCACGATGGCATGTGGCAACCCATCGCGGCAGAAGTCACCCGCTGCCGCAACCGAATGCACGTAGTCGATGAGCAGGCCCATGTGCTTGAGCGCGTCGCCCACCTGCATGCGCAGGTCGCGCCGTGGCGACACCACCAGCACGTGATTGCCGGCCAGCGGCTTGGCATTGGCGGACGGTGCGAAGCCGTCGTCCCGCGTATTCGTGCCAGGGCCTTCGATGGTGTCGCCGACCGTGCGTGGAAATTCCAGTGTCAGGCAACTGCTGCCCAGGTCGTCCTGCCGGTGCAGCGGCAGGCCCATGGTCCACGCGGTCTGCTCGAGCAGACGCCAGGTCACGGTGTTCAGCACCGACGTTGCAGCCACCTGCGCCTGATCGTCGAGGCGATCGGCGGGTCGGAGCGCGAACTGGCAAACCAGGCGGGCATGGGCCGGCCACGGCTTGATGTCGATCGCTAACCGGATCTGCGATTGGGCATTTGCCAGCGCCCAATCGAGGCAGGTGTTCAGCAGGCTGAACAGCAGTGACGCGTCGACGATGACTTCCGCCGGCTGAAAGGTCGCGTCGAGCCCGATGCCACGCGTTTGCGTCTCGCGGTGGCGATGCTGCAGGATGCCCCGCAGCACCTCGGAAAGATTCATGCGTTCGTGCGACTGGCACAGCCGCCCCGACGCCAGCCGCGTCAACTGCTGGCCGATCATCCCGACCAGCCGGGCCTGCGCCACCTCTTCGCGCAGGTGGCGCAGGTTCAGTTGGTCGATGCTGCCGCCGGTGCCGAGCGCATGGATGCGTTCGAGGGCCGCGGTCAGCGGCGCGGCGACTTCGGCACCGATCTGCGACACGAGGTCGTGCCAGCGTTCGTCGGCCTCACCCACGGCAACATCGAGCCTCAGTGCTGCTGGGCCGCGCCGATTGATGGCCGAGGCCGACGGGTGCGCGACTGGGGAACGTTGCATGGGAGGTCCTGCTGATCTGCTTCCGGCGCCGGGAATACATGGGGTGGCCTTTAACGGGCTTTACCAGGCTTTAACGGGCTTTAACGGGGTGACTGATTCAGCCGAAACCGCGCGTGGCGCAGTGCAGCGGGTCTGTGGCGTGGCCGGCTGCGGCATTCAGTCCGCATCGCCTGTTACCTGAGTGTCGTGCTCGAAGCGCAGGCATGCGCCCCGGGCACGCCGCGGCCGGGCGGCCCGCAGCGCACAAAAGTCACGTAAGTGCCCGATGCGTGATGCTCGCCTGGCCGGGCGGATTGGGGCTGGCCGTCGATGAAGGCGCACGGCGCCGAAGCTGTGCGGATTCGGTCGGCTTGGCTAAATCGCACCGGAACGCTTCAGGGCCTCGACCTCTTCGTCGGCCAGACCGAAAGCCGCGAGCACCTCGGCCGTGTGCTGCCCGAGCAGTGGCGGTGCGAGCCGATACTGGACCGGCGTGTCGGACATCCTGATCGGACTCGCCACCACGCGCAGCGACCCTATCAGCGGGTGCGCCAATTCAACCGTCATGCCGCGGGCCTGAACTTGCGGATCGGCGAAGACTTCCGCAATGTCATTGATCGGCCCACAGGGCACCTTCACGGCTTCCAGCGCAGAGAGCCACCATGCGCGCGGGTGCTGCTTCATCCAGCCCGCCAGCAGCGGCACCAGGATCGCCCGGTTGTGCACGCGGTCGGTATTGCGCGCGAAGCGCGGGTCCTGTGCAAGCGCTCGATGGCCAGCCACGGCACAGAACTTTTCGAATTGCGCGTCGTTGCCCACCGCGAGGATGAGGTGGCCGTCGGCAACCTCGAAGACCTGGTACGGCACGATGTTCAGGTGGGCATTGCCGGTGCGCCCCGGTGCGACACCGGTGGCGAGGTAGCTGGCGCCCAGGTTCGCCAGCATCGCCACCTGACTGTCGAGCAGCGCCACGTCGATGGTCTGGCCATGGCCCGTCTGGTCGCGGTGGCGCAGGGCCGCCAGGATGGCGGTGCAGGCATACATTCCGGTGTACAGGTCGGCCACCGCAACGCCGACCTTGTGCGGCCCGCCGCCCGGTCGCCCATCCGCGATGTCGATGGACGACGCGCCCGTGACGCTCATCAGCCCACCCATGCCCTGAATCGCATAGTCGTAGCCGGCGCGATCACGGTACGGGCCGGTCTGACCGAAACCGGTGATGGAGCAATAGACCAACCGCGGGTTCGCGGCCAGCAGGCTGGCGGAATCCAGGCCGTAGCGAGCCATGTCGCCCACCTTGAAGTTTTCGACGAACACGTCGCTTTGCACCGCCATACGGCGGATCAGGGCCTGCCCTGCCGCGCAGCCAATGTCGACCGTGATCGACCGCTTGTTGCGGTTTGTACTGCTGAAGTAGGCCGACTCGGTGCTGTCGATGCCGTGTTCGTTTTTCCAGAAGGGCGGTCCCCAACCCCGCGTGTCGTCGCCGCCGGCGTGATCGTGGCTGGCGGGGCGCTCCACCTTGATCACGTCCGCCCCGAGATCAGCGAGCGTTTGGGTGCACCACGGCCCGGCGAGCACCCGCGAGAGGTCCAGCACCCGCACACCCGAGAGCGAATGTACGGGCGTCGAGGCAGTGGCTTCGTTCATCGAAAGATTGTGCGCCGCCACAAAGAGGACGAAAGAGGCCTCGGATAATGGTGCGCATGTATCGAAGCAGCGTCGAAACTCCGGTGGCCAGACGCTCGCTGTTCTCGTTGCTGTTCTCGTTGCTGTTGTTGCTGCCGCTGATGTTGCAAGGTTGCAGTCCCGCGTTGAACTGGCGCGAAACCCGCGCCGACGGCAGCGGCATCGTCGCAATGTTCCCGTGCAAGCCTGAGCGCCACTCGCGAAGCGTCCAGGTCGCCGGAATGTCGGTGCGCATGGAGATGCTGTTTTGCCCCGCCGATGGTGCGACCTACGCCCTCAGTTTTTTCGATGTGACGGACGCGCTGGCGGTTACCGCGGCGTTGAAGGACCTGCGTCAGCTCGCCGCAGCGAAATTGAATGTCGAGCGGCCGAGTGTGGAGGCGGCACTGGTTCCTGGCATGACGCCACATCCGCTGGCCGGCAGGGTGCGGGCCCAAGGCACCCGGCCGGACGGTGCCGCCCTGCTGGGCCGGACCATGTTGTTTTCGAAGGATCTCCGCGTGTATCAGGCCCAGGTGATTGGGGAGACTTTGTCTGACGAGGCGGTCGAGACATTCTTCTCCGCCCTCGATCTGCCGAATTGACGACGGTGCAGCGTTTGACCACCTGTGTTTTGCTTGGACTGCAGGGCGGTGTTCGTCGTCCCGCCTTTATGCCGTGTCTGAACTGTCGATAATCGACAGCCATGCCTGGATTGATGATCATTGCCCATGCACCGCTGGCGTCTGCCTTGAAGGCGGTGGCGGAGCACACTTTTCCGGACTGCTCGCGCGTGCTGGAGGCGTTGGATGTCAAGCCAGACATGTCCGTGGAGGACGTCGAAGCTCAGGCCCGCGCGATGCTTGCGCGGGTTCGCTCGCCGGAGGCGCTGATTTTGTGCGATGTGTTTGGTGCGACGCCCTGCAACGTGGCTCAGCGCCTGGTGGACGGAGTGCAGGTGCGTTTGGTGACCGGGGTGAACGTACCGATGTTGTGGCGTTCTCTGTGCTATTGCGGCGCATCCCTGGACGACCTGATGGCGCGCGCCGTATCTGGCGCGACCCAAGGCGTGATGCAGGTGGCCATTTCCAGGCCGCAGAACCAGTCCTACAAGACGGGCGTGAATGATCAAGACGAAACTGACCATCAGCAATAAGCTCGGACTGCATGCGCGCGCCTCTGCCAAGCTCACGAAGCTGGCCGGCTCTTTCCAGAGCGAGGTGTTCCTCAGTCGCAACGACAGGCGTGTGAATGCCAAGAGCATCATGGGAGTGATGATGCTGGCGGCTGGTCTCGGTTCGGAAGTCGAATTGGAAACTAGCGGCCCCGACGAGGTCGCGGCCATGGACACGCTCACGCGGCTGATCAACGACAAATTCGGCGAAGGCGAGTGAACGTTGCCGGCGGGAGGCCGACGGTCCGAACGGGCGGAGACTGGTGATCAAGCTGATGCCACGGCGGGAGTCGCACTGCTAGCATCGAAGCATGAGCTTCCAGGTGTTCGGGTTACCGGTGTCGCGGGGTGTGGCCATTGGCCGTGCCGTGATGGTTGCCTCCAGCCGGATCGACGTTGCGCATTACTTCATCGACGAATTGCAGGTCGACGGGGAAATCGCTCGGGTTCGGTTGGCCCGGGATGTTGTGGTCGGCGAGTTGAGCGCGCTACAGCGCGACCTCCCGGGCGACGCACCGGGTGAATTGTCCGCGTTGCTGGATGTGCACTTACTTCTGCTGCACGACGAGGCCCTGATAGAAGCGACGAACCACTGGATACGTGGACGGCACTACAACGCTGAATGGGCTTTGTCGGCGCAACTGGAGGTGTTGGCCAGACAGTTCGACGAAATGGAGGATGCCTATTTGCGCGAGCGCAAGGCTGACGTCGAGCAGGTGGTCGAACGGTTGTTGCGGGCCATGGACCGTGGCGAACATCCGGTGCATTCGGCGCCAGCTGGTCGCGTACGCGGCGATTTCGGTGGCGAAGATCCGTTGATACTGGTTGCCAACGACATCGCTCCCGCAGACCTGCTGCAATTCAAACGCAGCGTGTTTACGGGGTTCATCACCGACGTGGGCGGCAAGACGTCTCACACGGCAATCGTCGCGCGCAGCCTGGACATTCCGGCGGTGGTGGGTGCGCGCGAGTCGAGCCGAATCATTCGTCAGGACGACTGGCTGGTGATCGACGGCGATGCGGGAATCGTCATCGTCAACCCGTCATCGATCATCCTGGAGGAATACCGTTTCCGCCAACGCCAAAGTCAACTCGAGCGCGAGCGACTGTCGAGGCTGCGTTACACCCCGGCGGTGACGCTTGACGGTGAACGCGTTGAGTTGTTGGCGAACATCGAATCGTCCGACGACGCTGCGGCCGCGCTGGAAGCAGGCGCTGTCGGAGTGGGTTTGTTCCGCAGCGAGTTCTTGTTCATGAACCGGGGCGGCGAATTGCCCGGAGAGGACGAACAGTTCGAGGCTTACCGGGCGGCAGTGTTGGCGATGCAGGGTCTTCCCGTCACGATACGCACGGTGGACATCGGCGCGGACAAGCCGATGGAACGGATGTCGATCAACGAATTGCGTCATGAGCATGCGCTCAACCCCGCGCTGGGGCTTCGCGCCATTCGCTGGAGCCTGTCGGAGCCGGCGATGTTTCGGCAGCAACTGCGTGCAGTGCTGCGCGCCAGCGCGTACGGTAAGGTCAAGCTGCTCATTCCGATGGTGGCGCATCTGAGCGAGATACGGCATGTTTTCGAGGCGCTTGCGCGTGCACGACTACAACTCGACGAGGCTGGGAAGTCCTATGGAAACATGGATGTCGGGGCGATGATCGAAGTGCCGGCTGCAGCATTGCTCATTCCTGCGTTCCTGCGTCATTTCGCTTTCGTGTCTATTGGAACCAATGACCTAATCCAGTACACCTTGGCGATCGATCGGGCCGATGAAGCTGTTGCGCACTTGTACGATCCATGGCACCCCGCGGTGCTGCAACTCATCTCCCAAACCATCACCCAAGCACGCTCTGGCGGCAAGGACGTCAGCGTCTGCGGCGAAATGGCAGGCGATCCCGCCTTCACTGAATTGCTTCTAGCGATGGGGCTTAGGAGTTTTTCGATGCATCCTTCCCAGATCGCGTCCATCAAGCAGCGCATCTTGCGAACCGACGCCAGCCGATGGGCGGCGCGGCTTGGAGACGTGCTCGGATCGGAGGATCCAGAGGCGCAGTGCAGGCTTACGCTTGACGAGTCTGCCTTGCTGCGACGTTGATCTTTTGCATTCGGCTTGGCTGTTCGCAGGTGAGAGACGGAGAACTTACTAGGGTGATTGACAGTTTCGTAAGAGGTAGGTCATAATCGTCCCCTGGCGTTGAAAGCGTTTCTTCCGGAACGTTGACCAGCCCAGCAGCT
>ENA-OBIT01000678-OBIT01000678.1-metagenomes-genome-assembly--contig:-NODE-678-length-14185-cov-4.18316_pt1 | contig 14185 bp, 13 predicted proteins | sample MGYA00153386_OBIT01 | MGnify analysis MGYA00153386
AGATCACCGACCGCAGCAAGGACGTCATCAAGTCCGGCGGCGAATGGATCGGCTCGATCGACCTGGAGAACATCGCCATGGCGCACCCCCAGGTGGCGATGGCGGCCTGCATCGCGGCAGCGCACCCCAAGTGGGACGAGCGGCCGCTGCTGATCGTCGTCAAAAAGCCGGGAGCCGAACTCACCCGTGAGGCGCTGCTGTCGTTCTACGAAGGCCGCATCGTCAAGTGGTGGACGCCCGACGACGTCGTGTTCGTCGACGCCATTCCGCTCGGCGCCACCGGCAAGATGCTGAAGATGCGGCTGCGCGAGCAGTACCGTCTGCACCTGATGGACCGAGCGTGACCCGGTCGTCGGGCGTCTGACTGGCGATGCGTCGGGGCATCGCCTGCGCCACCAGCGCTTATGTCTGCTGGGGTCTGTTCCCGCTCTACTTTCGCCAGCTGACCGGCATTGCGGCCGAGCAGGTGCTGGCGCACCGCGTGGTCTGGTCGCTGGTGTTCCTGCTGGCAGTGCTGGCGGTGCGCCGGCAGTGGTCGTGGCTCGGGCCGGCGCTGCGCCAGCCACGCGTGCTCGGCGCCTTCATCGCCAGCGCGCTGCTGCTGTCGGTCAACTGGTGGGTCTACATCTGGGCGGTGTCGAACGGCCACGTGGTCGACGCCAGCCTGGGCTACTTCATCACGCCGATGGTCAGTGTGCTGCTGGGCTACGGGGTGCTGCACGAGCGGCCGCGGCCGGCGCAGTGGCTGGCATTGTCGCTGGCAGGCGCCGGCGTGCTGTGGCTGACTTGGCAGGCCGGGCAATTGCCGTGGATCGCGCTGACGCTGGCGGCAAGTTTCGGCAGCTACGGGCTGCTGCGCAAGATCGCCGTGCTCGGGCCGCTGGAGGGCCTGACCCTGGAAACCCTGCTGCTCATCCTGCCCGCCGCCCTCGCACTGGCCTGGTGGAGCCAGTCCGGCGTGTCGGCCTTTCCAGCGCCCGAACTGGCCACCAACCTGTGGCTGCTCGGCGTCGGCCCGGTGACTGCGGTGCCGCTGTTGCTGTTTGCCGCCGGCGCTCGCCTGATCCCGCTGACCTTGCTGGGCCTGCTGCAGTACCTGGCGCCGACGATCCAGTTCGCGATCGGGGTGTGGTTGTTTCGCGAACCGTTCAGCGTGGCGCGCGGCGTCGGCTTCGGGCTGATCTGGCTGGCGCTGCTGCTGTACAGCCTGGAAGGCTGGCTCTGCCGAAGGCCCACCGCCGACACCCCGGCCGAACTCGCGCCTCCGCTCAGGTGAAGTGACCTTCGTTTTCAACCACGGTGCAGCCGCCAATGCGCCACGACTTGTCCTTTTGACGCTCCATCATGTAAGTGGCCGACCACAGCACACCGCTTTGGTCGGTCAGCTGCACACGCTGAATCAGATGCGGCCCGACCCGTTCGGGCTTCAGAAACGCAACCAGCGCCGGCCGGTAAACGACCGGGTAGCCGGCGCGCACCATGTCCATGAACTTTTCCGGGCTGCCGAACATGTCGCGGATGTTGGGCGCTGCATAGGCAAACGCGCGCTTGGCGTCATCTTTCGCAAAGGCGGCCAGTTGTGCTTCGATGACGGTGCGCACCAGGCGCGCATCTGCCACCGTCACGGCTGTTGATGCGGGTCCGGCGGCAAAGGCCGGCCCGACCGCAAAGGCGGGAATCGTCAATGCAAAAAACAGCGCCCCGAACAGGACACGTCTGGCGATCGGGCTGGACATCGGCGGGCTCCTGAACGGCATTTCAATCTCGCGAGATGATGCCGCATACCACCCATCTGCGCACACAAGGAAATCTGGCTCTGCCACTTTCCCAAATGCGCGCGGGGAACGGCTGGTACGCGCCGGCCCTGGAGCGCTCAAAACGCAGCGCTGGCCCGGGCCGCGATGCGGTCGCGGTAAGCCTGCAGGGCCGGCATGCCCTCGTCGCCAGGCTTGAACCGCATCAGGCGTGCGAAATCCAGAGCGCAGAGCGTCGTGATGTCGGCGATCGTGAAACGAGCGCCCGCCACGTAGGGTTGGCGCGACAGCACACCGTCCAGCCAGCGCGCCACATCTCGCAGCTTGGTGCCCTGCGATGCGCCGAAACCGGCGAATTGCGGCTGCTCCAGCGCTGCCAGTCCCGAGTGGGTGTGACGCACGCAGTTCGCCACGGTGGCATAAAGCGTGAATTCGATGCGACGGTCGGCCATCTCGATGAAGGCACGCTCGTCGAAATCCACGCCCATCAGGTTGGGCTCGGGGTAGAGCCCTTCGAAATAGGTGCAGATGGCGCGTGTCTCGGTCAGCACGCGCCCGTCGTCCAGTTCGAGCGCAGGGACCTTGGCCAGCGGGCTCTTGGCCCGAAATGCCGCGCCAAAGTGCTCGCCGGCGTTCAGGTCGAGCGTCACCTGCTCGATGCCGTGGACCTGCTTCTCGGCCAGGAACATCGTGACGCGGCGCGGATTCGGCGCGCGCGCCGCCAAGTACAGCTTCATGTGCAATCCTGCGAAATCGCCAGACCGGTCAGACCCCGGCGTCGCGCGATTGACCGGTCTCGATCATGGTGCGCGCCTGCACGCTGAACTGGCGAGCCTGATCGCCCCGCTCGGCGTCGGTGGCATCGAGGTCGATCGACGACGGCGGCATCAGGATGCCCTTCTGCGCCGCCGGTCGGCCACGAATGGCCTCGAGCCAGCGCTTCAGATGCGGCAGGTCGACGACCTCGACGCCGGACCACCGGTGCGTGCGCACCCAGGCCCAGTTGGCGATGTCGGCGATCGAATAGTCGCCGGCCAAATATTCATGGTTGGCCAAATGGCCGTCGAGCACCCGAAACAGTCGCCGCGTCTCGCCCTGGTAGCGGTCGATTGCCGGCTGCAGCGTCTGCGGGAAGTACCGAAAGAAGACGTTCGCCTGGCCCATCATCGGCCCGATGCCGCCCATCTGGAACATCAGCCACTGCAGCACACGCGAGCGACCCTTGGCATCGGCCGGCATCAGCCGACCGGTTTTTTCGGCCAGGTAGATCAGGCAGGCGCCCGACTCGAACACCGAGAAATCGCCTTCATCGCGGTCGACGATCGCAGGAATGCGGCCGTTCGGGTTGATCGCCAGAAAGGCCGGTTGCTTCTGCTCGTTTTTCGACAGCTCGAGCGTGCGCAGCGTGTAGGGCAGCGCCAGTTCCTCGAGTGCGATCGAGACCTTGTGGCCGTTCGGCGTGGCAGCGCTGTACAGATCGATCATTCATGTCCTTCCATGCCGGGGCGGGTGACTGCGGGCCCGCGCGACGCGGGCTCGGTGCGTGTGCACAGGCCGCGTGCTAACTCAGGTCGCCGGCCAGGCTGTTCAGTGTGTGCGGGTCCATCCAGGCGTGCGCAAGATAGTGGGTGTGATCGCAACCGAGCTTGACGGCAGCCCCCGCGCGCACCGCTTCGCGCGCTGCGCGAGCCAACTCGAAGCGCACGAAGTGCACCGCCGACGTCTTCTGTTCGTTCGCTCGGTCCAAGTCCTCGTCGGCAATCGCCCGGCTGGGGGCGTGGCCCTCGACCTCGACGAACAGGCGGTCCTCGACGCCGATCAGCCGCGCCAGTTCACGCTTGCGTTCTTTCACGTCGGGATACTCGATCAACAGCGTGGCCTTCCAGTGGCTGCCGTTCGGCACCAGCGCGGCGTACGCGTCGATCTCGCCCTGAATGCCCTGGGCGTCGACGATCTTCTCGATGTGCAGCATTTCCTGGATCTGCCGGCGCACCGTCCGTTCGTCCTCGAACTGCAGGCTGATGTGCTCACCCAGGCGCACCGTGCGCAGCTTTCGGTGCGCAATGATGGATGGCAGGCTCGACTTGCGGATCCCGGCATAGGCCTGCAGGCCGAGCAGGCTGTCTGGCGTGATGGTCATGAGACGACCCGCTCAATCGGCCAGCGCGTCGCTGGCCTTCTTAAACCGGTTGGCGTGCGAGCGCTCGGCCTTGGCGAGCGTCTCGAACCAATCGGCGATGTCGTCGAAACCCTCGTCGCGCGCCTGTCGCGCCATGCCCGGGTACATGTCGGTGTACTCGTGCGTCTCGCTGGCCACGGCGGCCGACAGGTTCTGGCGGCTCGTGCCGATCGGCAGCCCGGTCGCCGGGTCGCCCACCGCTTCCAGGAAGTCCAGGTGCCCATGCGCATGGCCCGTTTCACCTTCGGCGGTGGAACGAAAAAGCGCCGCCACATCGCTCTGGCCCTCGATGTCCGCCTTGTTGGCGAAATACAGGTAGCGGCGGTTGGCCTGCGCCTCCACCGCGAAAGCCTCCTTCAGATTCAACTCGGTCTTGGATCCCTTCAAAGCCATGTCACGCTCCTGTCGTTGCTGTGGCGGGCCAGCTTGCAGCCCATTTGCGCCCCGTCTCTCGGCGAGCATTCGAACCAACCATTCCCAGCCTGGCGCCGGCCCGTGCGATGAGAGTAGTTGATTCTGCGGAAACGCCTCCGTCGGCTGCGTTGCGCGCCGAGGCGCGCGCTGTCAAGGCGACGCCAGCAGCTTCAGTGTCAATTGATGCAACCGGGCTTGCGGATCGACCAGCGCGTGCAGCACGTCCAAGTGGTTGGTGCCGGGCACCGTTTCGCAAATCGGCACCGTGCTCGCCCCCCAGGCCTGGTGGATCAGACGGTTCTGGCGCAGGAACTCCTCGCTCTCGAGCGCGCCGCAGGCCGCGTACAGCGTGCCGCGCGGCGCGGCGAATCCGGCTGGGCTGAGCCGGCGCGCCAAAGCAGCGGTCAGGTGCAAATCGGCCTGCAGGAACGGCGTCTGGCGGATCGGCTCGAGGTCGTAGACGCCCGACACCGACAGCGCGCGCTGCACCAGCTGCGCCGGCAGATCGGCTGCGACCGCCTGCCAATCGCAGCACAGCAGCATGCTCGCCAAGTGCCCGCCGGCAGAGTGGCCGGCCACGACAATGCGCCGCGGGTCGCCGCCGTACAACGCCGCATTTCGGTAAGTCCAGGCCACCGCCTGCACCAGCTGCATGACGATTGCATCGATGCCCACGCCCGGGCAAAGCGCGTAATTGGGCAGCACCACCAACGCACCGGCCCGTGTGTAGACCGGCGCGATGAACGACAGGTCGCGCTTGTCGAGCGAGCGCCACCAGCCGCCGTGAATGAAAAACAGCACCGGCGCGTTGGCGCGGGTGGTGGGAAAGACATCCAGCGTCTCACCCGGCCCGGTTCCGTAGGCCACGTCGAGCCGTCGCGACGAACGCCCACGCGCCAGTGCGGAAGCGCGGGTCCAGCGGTCGAAGATTGCCGGGTGCTCGGCGATGCGGGCGCGGTTGTCGTACTGCTGGTCCAGCCATGCGGGTTCGAATCGGGTCATGCAGGCTCCGGGGGGTCGATGGTCGTGGTGATGGTTCTATCCTGCCTTCCGAGCCGGCGTCATGGGGCCGTCCTGCTCCACCGAGCCGCGCTGGCCGGCGGCGCGACCGGCCGGCGGTGGGCAACGACCCCGATGCGGGTTCGCTGCGCCATCTCGCCCCGCTCGACGGCGTGCTGCCAGGTCGTCCGCTGGCGCGCAGCTCGCGCGGCTTCGCGTCCTATTGCGCAGGATCGCGCAGCCGCCAGCGAATGGCATCGATCGCCGTCAGCAGTTCGGCGCTCAATGGGGTCGTCCAGGCCGCCAGGTCTTCGTCGAGTTGCGCGATCGACGTCACGCCGATGATCGTGCTGGCCACGCGCCAGCTGCGATAGCAAAAGGCCAACGCCAGCTGGGTGGGTGTCAGACCGTGTTCGCGGGCCAGCGCGTTGTACTCGCGCGCGGCGACCAGCGTCTCGTCGCGTGCCCAGCGCTGCTCCCGCATGCTCGGGAATTTCGTCAAGCGACCGAGCTCCGCCCGCTCTGGATCGAGCCCCACGGCATCGTACTTGCCGGTCAACGTGCCGAACGCCAGCGGCGAATACGCCAGCAGCGAGACACCGGTGCGGTGCAGCGTCTCGTCCAGCCCGTTGTCGAGCGTTCGGTTGACCAGCGCATACGGGTTCTGCACGCTCACCACCCGCGGCAGACCGTGCTGTTCGGCCAGCCGCACGAACTCTGCCACGCCCCACGGCGTCTCGTTGGACAGGCCGATGTGGCGCACCTTGCCGGCCTTCACGAGGCCGGCCAGGGCTTCGAGCTGGGCCTGGATCGACGTGCACGGCCGGTCCTTGGTCGGATCGAAGTAAATGGCGCCGAACGCGGGCGCATTGCGATTCGGCCAATGAATCTGGTAAAGGTCGATCACGTCGGTCTGCAGCCTGCGCAGGCTGTCGTCGCAGGCCTGCACGATGTCGTCGGCGCCCAGGTTGGCGCTGCCGTGTCGCACCCAGTCCATGTTGCGCGACGGCCCGGCCACCTTGGTGGCCAGCACGACCCGCTGCCGCCGCGCGGGGTCGTGCGAGAACCAGTGGCCCAGGATGGTTTCGGTCGCGCCATACGTCTCGCGCCGCGCCGGCACGGAATACATCTCGGCCGTGTCGATGAAGTTCAGACCGCAGGCCAGCGCGTGGTCGAGGATGGCGTGCGACTCGGCCTCGCCGACCTGCTCGCCGAATGTCATGGTGCCCAGGCAGACCCTGGAGACTTGCAGGTCCGATTGACCGAGTGTGATGGTGTCCATGGGCCGCAAGTGTGCCGCACGGCGTCAGAGCGCGGCCTCCGTGGCCGGCCAGTCACGGCGGTGCAGGGCGCCGACGCCGCCTGTGGCGGGCGCCGTTCAACGGGTCGCCACGAGCGGTGACGCCGCCGGGCTGACCACCGACCGCCGATGCCGCCGCCGGTGCAGCAGGTACCACGCGGCCGGCACCACCAGCATCGACAACAGCGGCGCGCTCAGCATCCCGCCCACCATCGGCGCGGCGATGCGGGCCATGATCTCCGAGCCGGTGCCGTGTCCCCACATCATCGGAACCAGGCCGGCCATCACGATCGCGACGGTCATCGCCTTCGGCCGCACCCGCAACACGGCGCCCTCGCGAATCGCGGCGAGCAGCGTCTGTTCGTCATCGGGTTCGCCCGCGGCCAGGCGGCGCTTGAGCGCGTTTTGAAGGTAGACCAGCATGACCACACCGAATTCCGCAGCCACGCCCGCCAGGGCGATGAAGCCCACCGCGGTGGCCACCGAGACCGAGTGGCCGAGTGCCCAGATCAGCCAGAAACCACCCACCAGCGAGAACGGCACGGCCGCCATCACCAGCGCCGCGTCGGTCGCGTTGCGAAACAGCAGGTACAGCAACACGAAGATGAGCGCCAGCGTCGCCGGCACCACGAGCTTCATGCGCTGCGTTGCACGTTCCAGGTACTCGAACTGCCCCGACCACGAGACCGCGTAGCCCGCGGGCATGGCAACGTCCTTCGTCACCGCGAGCTGCATGTCGCGCACCACCGAGCGCAAATCTCGTCCGCGCACGTCGACGTAAACCCAGCCCGACAGGCGCGCGTTTTCGCTGCGCAGCATGGGCGGACCCTCCTCGAGGCGGATCTGCGCGACATCCTGCAGCAGAAGTTGCGCGCCGTTGTCCGTCACGAATGGCAGCGCGCGCAGGCGCTCCAGCGAGTCACGGACTTCCCGCGGGTAGCGCATGCTGATCGGGAACCGTTCGCGCCCGACGATCACCTCGCCGACGTTGTCGCCACCGATGGCGGTCGCCACGATGGACTGCACATCGGCCACCGACATGCCGTGGCGCGCGGCAGCGGCCCGGTCGACGTCGACGTCGATGTACCGGCCGCCGGTCAGCCGCTCCGCGAGCGCCGACGAGACGCCCGGCACCTGCTTCACGACCGCCTCGATCTGCACCGCCAGCCTGTCGATGACGGCCAGCTCGGTGCCCGCCACCTTGATGCCGACGGGGCTCTTGATGCCCGTGGCCAGCATGTCGATGCGGTTGCGGATCGGCGGCACCCAGATGTTGGACAGGCCCGGCACCTTGACGGTGCGGTCGAGTTCCTCGATCAGTCGGTCGGGGGTCATGCCTTGCCGCCACTGGTCGCGCGGCTTGAACTGGATGGTGGTCTCGAACATCTCCAGCGGTGCAGGGTCGGTTGCAGTGTCCGCGCGGCCCGCCTTGCCGAACACGCGCTCCACTTCGGGCACGGTCCGGATCAGCCGGTCGGTCTGTTGCAGCAGCTCGGAAGCCTTGGAAACCGACAGGCCCGGCAGCGCCGACGGCATGTAGAGCAGGTCGCCCTCGTCCAGCGGCGGCATGAACTCGGCGCCCAGGCGCATCACCGGGATGGCCGTGAGCGCCAGCACCACAGCGGCGATCACCAGCGTCGCCCTGGGGAATCGAAGCACGGCTTCCAGCGCGGGCCGGTAAAGGCGCATCAAGAGCCGGTTCAGCGGATTGGAAGCTTCGTGCGGAATGCGCCCGCGCACCAGCAGGCCCATCAGCACCGGCACGAAGGTCACCGAGAGAGCCGCCGCGGCGGCCATCGTGTAGGTCTTGGTGTAGGCCAGTGGCGCAAACAGCCGGCCCTCCTGCGCCTCGAGCGCGAAGACAGGCAGGAACGACAGCGTGATGACGATCAGGGAGAAGAAAAGCGCCGGGCCGACCTCGACCGAGGCGTCGGTGATCAGCGACCAGCGCTCTTGAACCGTCGACAGACGGCCGTGACCCTTTTCGAATGCCTCGATGTGCTTGTGGGCCGCCTCCAGGAGCACGACCACACCATCGAGCGCAGCGCCACACGCCAAGGCGATGCCGCACAGGCTGAGGATGTTCGCATTCAGTCCCTGCCAGCGCATCACGACGAAGGCGGCTCCGACGGCGATCGGCAGCACGATGACGGCGACCAGCGCCGAACGCAGGTGGAACAGAAAGATCACGCAGACCAGCGCGACAGCGATGAACTCCTCGGTGAGCTTGAGCTTGAGGTTGTCGATGGAGCGGTCGATCAGCTTCGACCGGTCGTAGGTCTCGATCACCTCGACGCCGGGCGGCAAGCTCGGTTTGAGCTGCTCCAGCTTGGCCTTGACGCCTTCGATGGTGGTGCGCGCGTTCTTGCCGGAACGCATCACCACCACCCCGCCCGCCACCTCACCTTCGCCGTCGAGCTCGGCGATGCCGCGCCGCATCTCCGGGCCGACCTGCACGATGGCGACGTCGCGCAGCAGCACCGGCGTCGCACCGGCCAGCTTGATCGGGATGCCGCGAAAGTCGTCGAGCGACTTCAAAAAGCCACGCGAGCGGACCATGTACTCGGTCTCGGCCAATTCGACCACCGAGCCTCCGGCCGATTGATTGGCCTCTTGCAACGCCTGCCTCACCATGTCTTGCGTGATGCCGAGCGCACGCATGCGGTCCGGGTCGAGCACGACCTGGTACTGGCGCACCATGCCACCGATGCTGGCGACCTCCGCCACGTCCTGGACCGTCTTCAGCTCGAACTTCAGGAACCAGTCGTTGAGCGCGCGCAGTTGCCCGATGTCGGTCCGGCCCGTCCGGTCCACCAACGCGTATTGATAGATCCAGCCCACGCCCGTCGCATCTGGGCCCAGGGTGGCGGTGGCGCCGGCCGGCAGGCGGCTTTGCACCTGGTTGAGATACTCGACCACCCGCGAGCGCGCCCAGTACGGGTCGGCCTGGTCGTCGAACAGGACGTAGACAAACGAGTCGCCGAAGAAGCTGTAGCCGCGCACGCTCTTGGCGCCCGGCACGCTGAGCATCGTGGTCGTGAGCGGATAGGTCACCAGGTCTTCGACGACCTGCGGCGGCTTGCCCGGGTAGGTCGTGCGGACGATCACCTGGGTGTCCGACAGATCCGGCAGAGCGTCCACGGGCGTGCCGGAAACCGAGAGCAGCGAGGCCGCCACGAGGAACGCTGTCGCGATCAGGACCAGCACCCGGTTCGCCACCGACCAACGTATGAGCGCGGCAATCATCGGGCGCCCCCGGTCCGGCGCACCGACACCAGTTCGTAGTCCATCGGTCCGCCTTTGATGAATTCGAAGCGGACGGTGTCGCCGGGTCTCACGTCGGGGAACGCCTTCGGGTCGGACTTGCCGAAGCCCATCGTCATCGCCGGCCACTGCAGCGCCGGCACCGGGCCGTGGCTGAAGGTGATGCTGCCGGCAGCCACGCTTTCCACCTTGCCCTCTGCAGAGAAGCTGGATTGCGCCGCGGCCGCAGAGGCTGCGTCGGGCGCCGGTTCGGCGCCCACCATGCTGCCGAGCACCGAGCGCAGGCGCGCCTCGGAGTCAACCAGGAATTGCCCGCTCGCCAGCACCTGCTCGCCCTCGGCGAGGCCTGACAACACCTCGAACTGTTCGCCCAGCTCGGCGCCGAGCTTCACCTCGCGCGGCTCGAAGGTGCCCTGGCCCTTCTGCACGATCACCACCGCACGGGTTCCGGTGCGGATGACGGCCTCGGACGGAACCACCAGCCGCGAAGCCGTCGGACCGGCGACCTGCAGTCGCAGCAGCATGCCGGGAACGAGCCTGCCGGCCTTGTTGTCGACCTCGAAGCGAGCCTGCAGGGTTCGGGTGACGGCATTCACCTGCGGCAGGATTTCCTGCATCGTGCCGGTGAAGCTCTGGCTCGGGTCGGCCTGCAGCGCCGCGCTGACTTTTTGCCCACGAATCAAGTGCACCGCCTGCGCTTCCGGCACCTCGGCGACGGCCCACACTTTCTCGAGGCCGGCGATGCGAAACAAGGTCATGCCCGGAGACACCGCGACGCCTTCACGCACACCGAGCTCGACGATGACACCGCTGGCCGGCGCGACCAATGTGTAGCGCGCCTGCGGCACGGCGCCCTCCTCGGCCTGACGCACCAGCTCCGGCGGGATCGACATCGCTCGCGAGCGCTCTCGCGCGGCGGCCAGCCAATCGGCAGGGGCACCCGAGCGCTTCAAGGCGGCGATGTCGTTGAGCGGACCGAGCCAGTCCGGCGCGTACACGGTGCCCAGCGCCTGCCCCTTGGCGACCCGCTCCATCGGCGCGCGCACCAAGAGCCGCTCGAGGTAGCCGGCCGTGCGTGTCTGCACGGCGACATTCAAGCGCTCATCGAACTGCACCGTGCCGACGGCGTTGAACGACGAGCCGACATCACGGCGCTCGACGAAGGCGGTCCGGGTGCCCAGGTTTTGCTGCAGTCGGGGGCTCACGCTCACGCCGGAGTCGCTCGCCTCGCCGGCGTAGACCGGCTGCAATTGCATGTCCATGAATGGCGACTTGCCGGGCTTGTCGAATTTCTGGCCCGGCACCATCGGGTCGTGCCAATACAAGACCTTGCGCCCGTCTGCGGCGGCCGACGCACCGGCTGCCGCCGGGTCGTGGCCGGCGCTGCTGCGCCCCAGGTAGAACGCGGCGCCGCCGACCGCCAGTGCGGCCGCCAGAGCGACCACGCAAAGTCGCAGGCGGCTCATGGCAAGGCTCCCCGTGAAATCGGCTTGTAGGCGAGCTGCGCCTGCGTCAGGGCCAGCTCACGCTGCAGACCGAGCAACCTGCGCTGTGCCTCGACCTCCGCGCGCCGGGCCTCGAACAGCATTGGCAAGCTGGCCTGGTTCGCGCGATAGGCCGCCAGCGTGGCCGCGGTGCGCTGCGTCAGCGCCGTCACTGCGCCGGCCTGGAAACGCTCGATGCGCTCCTGCAAACGCCGCGCATCGCTGGAAAGCGATGCGTACTCACCGGCCGCGGCACGCCGGACTTCCTCGAGTTCTGCTTCAGCCTTGTCGACGAGCGCCTGCCGGGCCGCCGCTTCACGGTCCTGACGCTCTGCGGGCGCCACCGCCAAAGGAACGCTGGCACCGAACGACACGAGGTCGGGCCGACCTTGACGCTGCCCGTACGAAACCTCGAAGGTCCAGTCCGGTCGGCGGTCGAGCCGCGCCACGCGCAGCTCCTGGCGCGCCACCTCGATGTCGGGCTGCCTGGCCAGCACGGCGGGGTGGTTGGCGACGAACGCGTCCAGGGGCGGCACGAGCGGCAGGCGCGGAACCTCGAGCTCGTCGGCCGCACGCCCGGTCCAGCGCTGCAGCATCGCTTGCGCAGCAGCTTGTTGTTGGCGCAGGTCCGCGGAGCCGTCTTCGGCGGCGCCGAGCGCGCTCGACAGGCCCAACACCTCGGCGCTGTTACCGGCCAGCGTGGCCAGGCGCCCCTTGCCCGCCTCGAGTTCCTCGCGAGCGTGCGCCTCGCCGAGCATCGTGAGGCTGAGCGCCTGGCCAGCGTGGTAAGCCGTGACGTAGGCCAAAGCGGTCTGCAGACGGGTCTGCGCGGCGCCGATCTGCTCCATCACAGCCTCGCGTCCGACCACGGCCTGCGCGGCAGCCCGGCGGGCGGCTCGCTTGTCCGCCGCCAGCCATTGCTGGGCGATGCCGATGCGTTTCATCGTCATGTCCTCGCCACTGAACCGGTGGCTGCCGGTTGCCGGCAGGTTGTCGATGCCGACACTGAGCAGCGGGTCGGGCTGCAGACCAGCCGCGCGGGCGGTCTCGGCCGCACTCACAGTGCTGGCGCGCGCCGAGGCGGTCAGTTGCGAACGTTGCACCGCCAGGTCGGTCGCCTGGTCGAGCGAAAGCGGTGCCGCGCCCGCCCAGATCGCCGGCAGCGCAACAGCAGCCAAAGCGGCTGCTCGAACAATGGAGGTAGACATGAAAAGCCCCGAGGACGAACGCAAGGGTGGCTGCTGTGGACGCGCCGCAGCAGGACCGGTGGGTCGACGGAGCGGGTCAGACCCGCAGTCTGAGTGTGGACAGGAAGATCGGGTCCGGAGGCGGCTGCGCCTCCAATCTGGCCGACTGCGGAACCGGCCGGGCCTGTTCGGCCCCGAGGGCCAACGGCAGTTCAAGCACTTGCGCGATTGCCGGGTGGCCCGCGACCGGCAGCTTGACGGCCTCGAAGGTACTGGCCGGGTCGGCCGAATGCTGATGACACATGGCCGGCTGGTCCGGATCCATGCCCGTGCACGGCAGACCCGCTTCCATCACCAAGGCCATCGCCTCGACGTTGCCCACTTGGGGGCAGACATATTGCGCCAGCACCAACTGCGAAAAAAGCAGCGAGCACGCCACGAAGAACGTGGTGGTCAAGCAGTGGAGGCGGCGGCGAGACATGACTGCGGAAGTGTAGTGGCGGGGGATTAACAAGACTTCGCCCGGCCCAAACCAGTGCACCCAGCGCCACCGAGACTGATGAGCGAGGGCAAATGACCATACCCCTCAACGATGCGGCTTCACCATAAACAGGAAGGGTTGGCCAAAGCCAACCCTTTCATTCGTCTCAAAACCGGTGGTGGAGAGGAGGAGGATCGAACTCCCGACCTTCGCATTGCGAACGCGACGCTCTCCCAGCTGAGCTACCCCCCCGACACGTTGGAGTTTAGCAAACTCCGAGGCCGCTTTCGGCTGCGAACTCAACCCAGATTGGGCTGAGTCTCCTGGAAGCTATTGAGCGCCTGGACCCGGCGCCACCAATCGGCAAAACCGGGCACCTCGAGGAAGGTGCCCATGTCGGGGGTGAGTGACACGTAATAGACGATCGGGGCGAGATAGAGGTCGGCCAGGCTGAGGTCGCCGGCGATGAACGACCCGTCGCCCTTGGCTTGCATCGCCAGCGTGATCACCTTGAGTCCATTGTCGATGCCGGCCTTGCGCATCGACTCGTTCTTGCCGCCGACGAAGTCCGGGAACAGGTGATAGGCGGCGACACCGGCCACCAGCGAGCCGTAGCCGTAAGAGTCGGTCACCGACATCACCATGTCCATCCGGGCGCGAGCCTCGGGCGTGGACGGGACCAATGATTTGCCGGGCAACACGTCGTTCAGGTACCGAACGATGGCCGAGGTCTCGATGATGCGGTGGCCGTTGTGGTCCAGCACCGGCACCTTGCCGAACGGATGGCGCGTCAGGTGCTCGGGCTGTTTGGGCTCGCCGGACAGCACGTTCACCGGCACTTGCTCGAAGTCGGTGACGCCCTTTTCAGACAGCGTCATTTTCACAGTGCGCACATAGGTCGAGCCGTCGAAGCCCCAAAGAGTCATGCTGGCCATGTTGAATTCAATCCTTCAGGTTGATCGGCACGCGGGCAGCCGCCGAATCGATGTTTGGAAAATGCAGCTTGTACGTCGCCTTGCATCGGCTGCACTTTACTGCACCTGAATCAGCCCGGCTTCACCGCCACGAAGTGGATGGAGAGCACCACCACATCTGATTTTCCGGCTCTGTGTCGCCGCCAGCA
>ENA-OBIT01000680-OBIT01000680.1-metagenomes-genome-assembly--contig:-NODE-680-length-14168-cov-7.44108_pt1 | contig 14168 bp, 10 predicted proteins | sample MGYA00153386_OBIT01 | MGnify analysis MGYA00153386
CGGCGGTACACCCATTCGGGTGTTAATCATCCATTGCTGGGCAATAGACAAAATGTTGTTAGTGATCCAGTACAACACCAAGCCAGCCGGAAAGAAGAAGAACATCACGCTGAAAATAAGCGGCATGAACCACATCAGCTTGGCTTGCAGCGGGTCTGGCGGCGCGGGATTCAACGCGGTTTGCAGCATGGTGGTAAGCGTCATGATGACCGGTAGAATGAAAAACGGGTCAGGCGCCGAGAGGTCTTTGATCCACAACACCCAGGGTGCGCCGCGCATTTCCACACTCGACAAAAGTACCCAATACAGAGCGATGAAAACAGGAATCTGAACCATGATGGGAAAGCAGCCGCCCATTGGGTTGACTTTTTCATCTTTGTAGATCTTCATCATTTGCTGCTGCATTTCCTGTGGCTTGTCTTTCAAGCGCTCGCGCATCTCCATAATTTTTGGGTTGACGGCCTTCATTTTCGCCATGCTGGCATAGGCTTTGGCATTGAGCCAATAAAAGGCGATTTTCAGCAGCAGTACCAGTGCAACAATGGACCAACCCCAGTTTTGAATAAAACCGTGCAGCTTGTCGAGCAGCCAATAAAGCGGTTTGGCAAGAATCGTCAGCCAGCCATAGTCTTTGACCAGCTCGAGTCCTGGCGCCAATCTTTCAAGCATGTTCTCTTCTTGCGGGCCGACGAACAGTTTTGATTCGATCGACGCTGAAGCTCCTGGGGCAATCGTGCCGAGCGACGTGATCATGCCGGCTGCATACAGGTTGTTGTCAACCTTGCGCTGGAAAAGTTCGCGCTGAACGCCATTGCCCAGCAGCCAGGCCGATGCAAAGTAATGTTGGACCATAGCAACGTAACCATTGGTAGCCTGCTTTTCAACGTCAACCTTTCCTTTTTCGATGTCTTTGAACTCGATTTTTTGGTATTTTTGCGCCTCGGTGTAAATTGCCGGACCAGTAAAGGTGGAATAAAAAGACGACTCACCCACTGGTGGATTACCGTCACGAACGAGTTGCAGGTAGACCTGTGGCGAGACCGGCGCTCCGCTGGAATTGAGGACATCATGGCGCACCAAAATGTCGTACGCGCCACGTCTGAGGGTGTAGGTTTTAACCAGTTTGACACCGCCTACTTCTGGCGATTCAAACCTGATCACCAGCTCATTTTGTCCTTCTGCCAATGTCCGCGGGCCCGGCACGACGACCATCGGCGTTTTGTGCGTAGGCAAAGCTGCGCCGCCGTTGGCTGCGATCAATCCGGTCTGCGCGACATACACCCGCGCAGTGCTCTCGTCGAGCAGAACGAAGCCGCTGTTTTTGTCTGCCAAGTCCTTGAATTTGTTAAAAGACGACCTTACAAGTGCCCCGCCCACGGTGTCGAACGTCAATGTGAAAACGTCGGTCGAAACCAGCAGCTTTTCGCGCGCCGTTTGAGACGCAGCAACTGGTGCGCCGATTGGAACGGACGATGCTCCGGCCCCTGAAACTGTTGCGGGGTTCGGTGTTGTACTAGAGGAAGACGGCGTTGGAACAGAAGAGGTTGGGCCGACCGATTCGGAGGCTGGCGACTTGCTTGCGCTGTTCTTTGGCGCGTTCTGGCTTGGAAAAAAAGTTGGCTTTTGGCCGTTAAAGATCTGCCATTGGTCCCACAACAAAACCATGGAAAAGCCAAAAATTACCCACAAAATTGTGCGGCGGATATCGTTCATGGGGTGGTCGTTTCTTTGGATGGGGTTTGGGTTGGCGGTGCAACTTGCGCCAGCAACCGGGTAAATATTAAGGTGGACGGTACCGGGTCATGCCCGCCCTGGCACCATGGCTGACAACGCGCCAATCGGTAAACCGTCAAACCACTGCCAGCAATTGCCCCATGTGTTTTAAGTGCGTCAAGCGCGTAAACCGAGCAGGTAGGCTCAAACCGGCAGTCGTTGCCCAGCCACGGACTGAGCAGCAGACGGTAGAGCTTGACGATGGCAATCAAAACCTTCTGCGGCAACCGAACTGTTGCTGAAAACAAACATTTCATACTGTCATCGTGCTTTCAAACCGCGCTGCAACAGCTCCAACAACTCAACCTTCACGGCGGCCTTGAGCGCTGGTGATGAAGCGCTCGGAAACGCCGTGCGAGAAAACTCTTGTCTGAGTCTCACCAGGAAAGCAGCCTTTGGGAACTGCTGGTTCAGACTGGTTCCCACCGCATAAATTTGCCTTTTTATGGCATTGCGGGTCACCGCCCGTTTTGCCCAGCGCTTGGGCACCATTGCCCCAAACCAGATACTTGGAGTGAACAGACACGACGCTGTGCCGTCAGGCACCCCGGAAACAGAAATGGCGTGCATTGCAAAATGGCTTGTTTTGGCAATCATGCTGCCTGCCAAAACAGCTTGAAATTGAGGTCTGCTTTTGAGCCGGTTCATAAGAACTTATGGTTAATCCGTGTTCCCAGAAGCACCGGTAAAAAAGCTCAGACGGTAATCGGCTAGCCGATTTACCCAGTCGTCAATCTAAATAACCCGGTTTCTAGACAGCGAGCCGCTTGCGGCCTTTAGCCCTGCGGGCAGCAATTACGGCGCGTCCACCGCGTGTTTTCATGCGGGTCAAAAAGCCGTGCGTACGTGCGCGCTTTACTTTGGAGGGTTGGTAGGTGCGTTTCATAGTTGGTCCAGCTGCTTACTCTAAAAATTCCGGAATCTGGGCTTCCGGATATACCCATTGGCTCCCTTGAATAGCTACTATTCTGCGTTCCGAAAAGGGAAAGAGAATTTTCAAGGCCGCTTGGCGCAACCTTTGATTATCACCGATTTATTTTGTTTCGCGCCAGCGCCGATGTGATTTTGGCGTTCGAAAGCAAACCCAGTCTCAACCTTGTTGTGCCGTGGTCGTCCCTTAATGCTAGCCCAGAAGTGGTGGCAATTTATTGTGGATAACTCCGTCGGGAGGGTACAATATCAGGGAGTGAAATACAAAAATATCCACAGAATAAACGTGCTCTTGCGCCGCCATTGGACATTCTATGGGTGAGCAAGAAGCCCAAGTTTCCAGCCATGATTTATGGCAGATTTGCGTTGAGCACCTGGCACACGAAATGCCAGCCCAGCAATTCGGAACCTGGATTCGCCCGCTCGAAGCAGTGGTGGCGCAAGACTTGTCGAAAGTAACCGTGCAAGTCGCCAACCGCTTCAAGCTTGACTGGATTCGGGCACAGTATTCGGGCCGAATCACCGCGCTGCTCGAAAAGTTATCTGGACAAAGTATGGTTTTAGAGCTTGTCCTCGCTCCCAAGCAGACAGTCGCCAGGTCCGGTGCGATGGTTCAGGGTTTTGACGCCCGGTCTTTTCCTGAGCCTTCCGGGTTAGGCGTGACCGAAGACGTTGCTGGTGGGCCGTTTAAAAACCGGTTAAACACTGCGTTGACTTTCGACACCTTGATTGAAGGGTCTGCTAACCGGATGGGCCGCGCGGCTGCTTTGCATGTCGCAAGTAGTTTGGGGCAGCTCTACAACCCCTTGTTTATCTATGGGGGGGTTGGCCTTGGTAAAACCCATTTGATGCACGCGATTGGGAACAAACTGTTGGCCGATAACCCGTCGGCAAAAGTGTTGTACATCCATGCAGAGCAGTTTGTATCGGATGTCGTGAAGGCGTACCAGCGTAAGACCTTTGACGAATTCAAAGAACGTTATCACTCCCTTGATTTGCTGCTAATTGACGATGTACAGTTTTTTGCCAACAAGGACCGGACGCAAGAGGAGTTTTTCAACGCATTTGAAGCTTTATTGACCAAAAAGTCGCATATTGTGATGACCAGCGACACCTACCCAAAGGGCTTGACCGACATCCACGAGCGCCTGGTTTCGCGCTTTGATTCCGGTTTGACAGTAGCGATTGAGCCGCCTGAACTGGAAATGCGTGTTGCGATTTTAATTCGTAAAGCCGAAGTCGAACACGCGGTCATGCCGGAAGAGGTCGCTTTTTTTGTTGCCAAGAATGTCAGGTCAAACGTTCGCGAGCTGGAAGGGGCGCTTCGCAAGATTCTTGCGTATTCCCGGTTCAACCAGAAAGAAATTTCCATTCAACTGGCCAGAGAAGCACTCAGGGATTTGCTATCGATTCAAAATCGTCAGATCTCGGTGGAAAATATCCAAAAGACAGTCGCTGATTATTACAAAATAAAAGTCGCCGACATGTATTCCAAAAAACGCCCGGCCAGCATTGCGCGACCCCGGCAAATTGCCATGTATCTGGCCAAAGAGTTAACGCAAAAGAGTCTACCAGAAATAGGTGAATTGTTTGGCGGCCGCGACCACACCACCGTGCTGCACGCTGTTCGAAAAATGTCCGCTGAGCGCCAGTTGATGACTGAATTGAACCAGCAGCTGCATGTTCTTGAACAAACACTTAAAGGCTAAGGGTTAAACGACATGTCAAAACCCGATTTTCCTACCGGCTCCATCTCACCGCTCAACTTTGGGGATAAGTTTTGCATAAGAGCAGGGTTATCCACAGGCAGGAATGAAACAGCAAAGTTGTTCATTTTCTGCTGCTTCAGGAGCCGGGTGTTCAACACGTGGTTAAACATTCACCAACTGCTTGATTAAAAAGAGGAAAATGTCTTTATGCACAGAAAAGAGTCTTCCTTACTACTACTACTAATTTAAATTAAAGAACTATATGGAAAAGACCCGGGAGATCTCTACATGATTGTTTTGAAAGCTACACAAGACAAAATCCTGTTAGTGTTACAGGCGGTCGCGGGAATTGTTGAGCGCAGACACACGCTGCCGATTCTTGCGAATGTCCTGATACGCAAGACGGGCGAGACGCTGCAGTTGACCACCAGTGATCTCGAAATTCAGATTCGGACAACCGCGCAACTTGGGGGTGACCCAGGTAATTTCACGGTAACCGTTGGAGCGCGTAAATTGATCGATATCTTGCGGTCCATGCCAGGCGATCAGACCGTGTCGATCGAGTCCGCCCAAAACAAATTGATTCTGAAAGGTGGAAAAAGCCGCTTCACCTTGCAGACCTTACCAGCTGAAGACTTTCCGCTGGTGCAGGAAGCGGCCAATTTTGGGCCGTCATTCTCAGTTCCGCAGAAGGTATTGAAGGACCTGCTCGGCCAGGTGTCTTTTTCGATGGCAGTACACGACATACGGTACTACCTCAATGGAATCTTGTTCGTGGCTGAGGGCAAGCAGCTCAGCCTCGTGGCGACCGACGGACACCGTCTGGCATTTTCTTCAGCAACGCTTGACGTGGAAGTCCCCAAGCAGGAAGTGATCTTGCCGCGCAAAACGGTGCTGGAAATGCAGCGCCTTTTGAGCGACAAGGAAGGCGCTATTGAAATGCAATTTGCTGGTAACCAGGCCAAATTCAGCTTTGACGGGATGGAGTTTGTGACCAAGCTAGTGGAAGGCAAGTTTCCGGACTACAACCGCGTCATCCCCAAAAACCACAAAAACATCATCACGATGGGTCGCGTACCGCTGCTCGCCAGCTTGCAGCGGACAGCGATTTTGACCAGTGAAAAGTTCAAGGGCGTCAGGCTGAACATTGAGCCAGGCACTTTGCGAGTTGCCAGCAACAACGCTGAGCAGGAAGAAGCGGTTGATGAGTTGGACATTGATTACGCGGGCGATGCCATCGAGATCGGTTTTAACGTTACGTATCTGATTGACGCGCTGACCAATATGGACCAGGACATGGTCAAGATGGAGCTTGCGGATTCAAACAGTTCGGCGTTGTTGACCATCCCCGACAATGCAACGTTCAAATATGTCGTTATGCCGATGCGGATTTAAAGTATTCAAGAGTGCTTTAGCTACTGCGCATGAACCAGACCAAACCCGCTGAAAAAGCGGGTTTGGTCATTCAAGCGATTGAGAAAATTCGAAAAGAAGTGAGTTATGACTGAAGAAAACCAGCCCCAACAGCCCAACAACAGCCAAGACACTGCCCAGGTCAACGTGAGCAGTGGGCAAGCCGGTGAGGAAAGTTCCAACTTCCAACCAAAAATTGACACCAATCAGGCCGGTGCGTCTGAGGCTTATGGCGAAGGATCGATCCAGATTCTTGAAGGCTTGGAGGCGGTTCGCAAACGGCCGGGAATGTACATAGGCGACACATCTGACGGTACCGGACTCCACCACCTTGTCTTCGAAGTTGTTGACAACTCCATTGACGAGTCCCTGGCGGGGCATTGCGACGACATCGTTGTGACGATTCACACAGACAATTCCATCAGTGTGACCGACAACGGGCGCGGTATACCCACTGGCGTGAAGATGGACGACAAGCACGAACCCAAGCGGTCGGCAGCTGAAATCGCCTTGACGGAATTGCATGCTGGCGGCAAGTTTAATCAGAACAGCTACAAAGTTTCTGGTGGATTACACGGCGTGGGTGTGAGCTGCGTGAATGCGCTCAGCAAAATGCTGCGCCTGACGATCAGGCGAGACGGCAAGGTTCACGTGATGGAGTTTTCAAAAGGGTTTGTGCAGAACCGGATTATTCAAACGGTAGGCGGCGTGGACATCTCGCCAATGAAAATTTTGGGTGACACCGACAAGCGCGGCACTGAAGTCCACTTTTTGCCTGACCTGGAAATTTTTCAGACCAATTCAGATTTTCATTACGAGATTTTGAGCAAGCGCCTGCGTGAGCTCAGCTTTTTGAACAACGGTGTGAAAATTCGCCTCAAAGACGAGCGGACCGGCAAGGAAGACGACTTTGCAGGTGCAGGCGGTGTCAAGGGTTTTGTTGACTTCATCAACAAAGGCAAAACGGTTTTGAACCCTAACGTATTTGCGGCGATGGGCGACCGCCAGAGTGACCAGGGCACCAACATTGGTGTTGAAGTTGCCATGCAATGGAATAGCGGGTATAGCGAGCAGGTGCTTTGCTTTACCAACAATATTCCACAACGCGACGGCGGCACGCACCTGACCGGCCTGCGCGCCGCCATGACGCGCGTCATCAACAAGTACATTGACGACAGCGAGATTGCCAAAAAAGCAAAAGTTGAAGTCACTGGTGACGACATGCGCGAAGGTTTGTGCTGCGTACTCAGCGTAAAAGTGCCCGAGCCCAAATTCAGCAGCCAGACCAAAGACAAACTGGTTTCCAGTGAAGTGCGTGGCCCGGTTGAAGACATTGTCAGCAAGCTGCTGCACGACTACCTGCAAGAGCGCCCAGCCGATGCAAAAATCATCGTTGGCAAGATCATCGAGGCCGCGCGGGCCCGCGAAGCGGCTCGCAAAGCGCGCGACATGACGCGCCGAAAAGGCGTGCTCGACGGGATGGGCTTGCCCGGCAAGCTGGCCGACTGCCAGGAAAAGGACCCGGCGTTGTGCGAGATTTACCTGGTTGAGGGTGACTCGGCCGGCGGCTCTGCCAAGCAGGGACGTGACCGTAAGTTCCAGGCGATTCTGCCGCTGCGCGGCAAGATTTTGAACGTTGAAAAAGCGCGCTATGAAAAGTTGTTGACCAGCAACGAGATTTTGACGCTCATCACCGCACTCGGCACCGGCATTGGCAAGGCAGGCGGCAGCACTGGCAATGACGACTTCAACGTGGCGAAATTACGCTACCACCGCATCATCATCATGACCGACGCCGACGTTGACGGCGCGCACATTCGTACGCTGTTGCTGACGTTCTTCTACCGCCAGATGCCTGAGCTGGTCGAGCGTGGCCACATCTACATCGCCCAGCCGCCGCTGTACAAAGTCAAAGCTGGTAAAGAAGAGCAGTACCTGAAAGACACCGGTGCGCTTGACACTTTCTTGCTGCGCATTGCCCTCAAAGACGCGTCGGTACGAACGGGCGGTGAAAGCAGCGTTGTGCTGTCAGGCGACACGTTGGCGGAGCTGGCACGCAAGCACCAATTAGCGGAGTCTGTGATCGCACGCTTGCGCGGCTTTATGGATGCCGAGGCGTTGAAAGCGATTGCCGACGGTGTGCATTTGAATCTGGACACGGTGGCCGATGCAGAAATTGCGGCCGCTGCGCTGCAAAAGTTTTTGCCCACCGCAGAAGTAGCAGGCGAGTTCGATGTGCGCACCGACAAACCTATTTTGCGCATCAGCCGCCGCCACCACGGCAATGTCAAAAGCAGTGTTTTGACACAAGACTTCGTTCATGGCGCCGATTACGGCATGCTGGCAGACGCCGCAGCAACCTTCAAAGACCTGATCAGCGAAGGCGCAAAAGTCATGCGCGGTGAGGGCGAGCGGCAGAAAGAAGAAAAAGTTGGCGACTTCCGCCAGGCCATGAAGTGGTTGGTTGGCCAGGCTGAAAATGCGACATCACGCCAGCGCTACAAAGGCCTGGGAGAGATGAACCCCGCGCAGCTGTGGGAAACCACGATGGACCCGACGGTGCGGCGCCTGCTGCGGGTGCAGATTGACGATGCGATAGAGGCTGACCGTGTGTTTACGATGCTGATGGGCGATGAAGTAGAGCCGCGCCGGATATTTATCGAGACGAATGCGCTGCGCGCTGCAAATATCGATACTTGATTGCCATGTGACAAAGTGCTGCGGTATCGCAACACTGCCCTGACGGCAAACAGCAATACTTTGATAGCTGCCTGCGTCGGTATTCATTGCGCTAAAGCCCGATTTAATTATTATTTTATGTTGCCGCCACTTTCTGTTCTACCGCAGTATTTGTTTCCCAAGCAGGCGCTGACAGCGTTTGCGGGATGGGTCGCGGGCAAAGAGCGCGGATGGGTTACCACTGAAATCATTCGGCGTTTTGTGGCCAAGTACAACGTCAATATGGTCGAGGCGGTTGAGCCTGACATTGCAAGTTACGCCAGTTTTAACGACTTTTTTACCCGCGCCTTAAAACCCGGTGCGCGGCCAATAGCAACCGCTGATTTGATTTGCCCGGTGGATGGCGCCATCAGCCAGTTTGGCGCGATCGACAGAGCGCAGATTTACCAGGCCAAAGGCCACAGCTACTCAACCACGGCGTTGGTGGGTGGTGACGCCGCACTGGGGGCGAGGTTTGAAGGCGGCAGCTTCGCGTGCCTGTACCTGAGCCCCAAGGACTATCACCGCATTCATATGCCCGCTAGCGGGCGTTTGGTGCAGATGGTTTACGTACCGGGGGATTTGTTCTCAGTCAACCCCACCACTGCGCGCGGCGTGCCGGGTCTGTTTGCGCGCAATGAGCGGGTGGTGTGCGTGTTTGATTCTGCACGCGGCCCGTTTGTGCTCGTCCTGGTCGGCGCGACGATTGTGGGCAGTATGGCAACCAGCTGGCACGGACAGGTGAGTCCGCCACGCTTGCCGCAAGTCAAAATCTGGAACTATTCTGATCGACTGGTTGAATTGAAGCAGGGCGACGAAATGGGCCGATTTTTGTTAGGCTCAACCGTGGTGATGCTCTTTCCAAAAGCGGGCAATGCGCCACTTGCCTTTAATCCAGCGTGGGAGCCGGGGCGTGCCATACGCCTGGGCGAAACCATGGCCAACTACACGGAGCCCCCATGAACGCACCGCTTCATAAAGAAATTCCTGTTGAGATTCTGAACGCCGCCCAGGCGCTGAGCCAAGTCACTGCGCAGTGGGATGGCGACATCGTTGGCCAAATTTCGGACTACATCACCATCCCGGCCAAGTCGCCGGGTTTTGATGCGGATTGGAAGGCGCACGGCTACATTGACGCCGTAATGCGCAATGCCGCCACTTGGGTAGAGGCGCAAAAAGTTGAAGGCTTGACGCTGGAAGTCATCCGGCTGGATGGCCGCACCCCGGTGCTGTTTTTTGAAATTCCGGCAACACGTGTTGACTCCACTGCCACCGTGTTGATGTACGGCCATCTTGACAAGCAACCTGAGTTCACCGGCTGGCGCAGCGACCTCGGCCCCTGGACGCCCAAATACCAGGACGGCAAGCTCTATGGGCGCGGCGGCGCTGACGACGGCTATGCGGTGTATGCCAGCATTGCGGCGGTGCAAGCGTTAAAAGCCCAAAACGTGCCGCATCCGCGCATCGTCGGTTTGATTGAGACTTGCGAGGAAAGCGGCTCTTACGACCTGCTGCCGTATGTCGATGCGCTGCGCAAACGCCTGGGCGATGTGGCACTCGTCGTGTGCCTGGATTCAGGTGCAGGCAACTACGACCAGTTGTGGCTTACCACCAGCTTGCGCGGCATGGGCGGCGGTGTGCTGAAGGTTGAAGTGCTGGACGAAGGCGTGCATTCAGGCGACGCCAGCGGTGTGGTGCCGTCAAGTTTTCGCATCATGCGCCATGTGCTTGACAGGCTGGAAGACAGCGCCACCGGCCGTTTGCTGCCGCAAAGCTTTCACTGCGCCATTCCGGCTGACAGGCTAACCCAAGCCAAAGCGACCGCAGCGACATTGGGCGACGAGCTGTACAAACGCTTCCCGTGGGCCCACTACGACTGCGAAGGCGCAAGCGCCTTCACGTTGCCCATGACAACCGACCCGCTCGAGGCACTGCTGAACCGCACCTGGCGGCCGACGTTGAGCGTCACAGGCGCAGAAGGGTTTCCCGCCCTGAAAGACGCTGGCAATGTGCTCAGGCCGTACACAGCGTTCAAATTGTCGATGCGGTTTCCACCTCTGGTCGATGCAGCGGTAGCCGTGCAAGAGCTGAAAAAACTTCTGGAAGACAACGCACCCTATAACGCCAAAGTGACCTTTGAAGGCGGCGGCGGTGCCACCGGCTGGAACGCGCCTGCGAGCACCGACTGGTTCGACAACGCGCTGAACGAGGCGTCGCACAACTTTTTTGGCGCACCCTGCGGCACGATTGGCCAGGGCGGCACCATACCGCTGATGAATATGTTAGCCAAGGGTTTTCCGTCAGCGCAAATGATGGTCTGCGGCGTATTGGGCCCCAAGAGCAACGCGCACGGGCCCAATGAGTTTTTGCACGTGCCGTATGCAAAAAAGCTGACCGCCGCAGTTGCGCAAGTCATGGCGCGGGTGCCGGGGTAAGTTACAGGTACGCAAAGCGTGTAAAAGTAGGAAGATGTATTTCCGCGTATTTTCCCCGTTTACTGCCAGTGATGGCGAAAACCTGGCCTTGTACCGCTGGCCATATGAAGACTCTTCCAAAGAAATCGAGCACAAGGACGTGGCCCCTCGCGGCATCGTGCTGCTGGTGCATGGCTTGGGCGAGCACGCGGGGCGCTATGACCACGTCGCAAAAATTTTGCGGTCGTGGGGATTTGAGGTGCGCGCCTATGACCAGCGCGGCCACGGCCATTCTGGCGGCAAGCCGGGCACGCTGCCGGCTGCAGACGCTTTGCTCAATGACCTGGCAGATGTGGTGGACGAAGTGCGCGCGCAGTGCCCCACCTTGCCGCTGGTGTTGCTCGGCCACAGTTTGGGCGGGTTGGTGGTGGGTCGGTTTGTATCCCTTCAACTTCGGCCGGTTGAAGGGTTAGTGATGTCGTCTCCCGCGCTGGACGCAGCCATGGGCGCTTTTCAAAAGTTGCTGTTGGCGGTGTTGCCAAAGTTGCTCCCCAATCTGACGGTTGGCAATGGGCTCGACGCGCAATTTATTTCTCACGATGCACGTGTGATTGCCGCCTACCAAGCGGACCGGTTTGTACATGACCGCATATCGCCCCGGCTGGGCAAATTTATTGCCGATGCAGGCCCAGCAGTCATTGCCGCGGCTGCAAAGTGGCGCGTACCAACACTGGTGCTGTACGCGGGCGCTGATAGATTGGTCAGCCCCGAAGGAAGCCGCCGCTTTATTGAAGCTGCATCAATGTCCCGCAAAGTTGCGCCTGGAATAGTTACCGGAAAACGCTTTGAAGAGATGTACCACGAAATTTTCAATGAGCTGCAGTCCACCCCCGTGTTTATTGAGCTAAAAGCGTGGTTTGACCAAAAATTCAAGAAGAAAAGGCCTGTAGACATTTAAATACGGGCGCAAGCAGCTATTTTTATAATAGCATTCAGGCGTATTTCGTGAGCATTTTCTAGCAGCTGAACCCACCCCGTCTACCTTGACCCCACGCAAAACCGAACTAGATGCGCTTGCCATTGGCCTGCTGCTGGCGTGCTGCGCGCTGTGGGGCTTGCAGCAGGTGTTGATCAAAGCCACCATCACCGAAATACCGCCGATGTTTCAGGCATCGCTGCGGCTGGTGGGTGCCACCGCGCTGCTGTGGCTGTGGTGCGCGGCGCGCGGCGTTGCGCTGTTCAAGCGTGATGGATCGCTTGCCATGGGGCTGCTGGCTGGTGCGTTGTTTGCAGCTGAGTTTGCATGTATTTACGCGGGGTTGGTGCATACGTCGTCGTCGCGCCTCACGGTGTTTTTGTACACGTCGCCGTTTTGGGTGGCGGTGTTGTTGCCGCTGTGGGTGAAGTCTGAAAAGCTGCGCGGAGTGCAGTGGCTCGGGCTGCTGTGCGCTTTTGCGGGTGTGGTTTTTGCGTTGCGCGAGGGCTGGTCGGGAGCAGCGGGGTCAACGCTGCTCGGCGACACGTTGGGTTTGTTGGCGGGCCTGTTGTGGGGGCTGACGACGGTGGTCATCCGCTCAACCGGGCTGGGTAAAGTGGCGGCCGAGAAGTTGTTGTTTTACCAACTGGGCGTAAGCGCTTTGGTGCTGCCGGTGGTGTCGGTTGCGCTGGGTGAGGCGTGGGTGTGGCAATTCTCCCCGTTTGCAGCAACGTCGCTGTTTTTGCAGACTGTGGTGGGCGCTTTTGCCAGCTACCTCGTGTGGATGTGGATGCTGACGCGTTACCCGGCCACCAAGATGAGTGTGTTTGTGTTTTTAACGCCGGTGTTCGCGCTGCTGTTTGGCGCGTTGTGGCTGAAAGAAGTGGTTACGCCTGGCTTGCTGTTCGCGCTTGCGGCCGTGGCGGTGGGCATCGTGCTGGTGAACCGAAGGCGCTCGACTTAGCCCGATTTCAAAGCACGCGCCGCTGCGAAATCAACGTACCACTGCAGGCACGCCGGGTTGGCCATGGCCTCTTTGTTGACGACTTTTTCAAGCGGCTGGCCGAGCAGCAGTTTTTTAATCGGGAGCTCCTGCTTTTTGCCTGACAGGGTGCGCGGGACGTCGGGCACGGCGTAAATTTCGTTCGGTACAAAGCGCGGCGACAGCGCTGTTTTGATGGCGTCGTTGAGTTTGGCTTTCAATGCGTCGCTGAGTTCCAGGCCGGGGCGCAGTACGACAAACAGCGGCATGTAACTTTCGCGGCCCAGGTATTCGAGATCAACCACCAGCGAGTCCAGCACTTCGGGCAATGCTTCTACCGCGCTGTACAGCTCGCTGGTGCCCATCCTCAAGCCATGCCGGTTGATGGTGGCGTCGCTGCGGCCATAAATAATGCAGCTGCCGGAAGGCGTTATTTTTAACCAGTCGCCGTGACGCCAAACATTGGGGTAGGTGTCGAAGTAGCTGGAGATGTAGCGCGCGCCTGGGCGGGGCGACGCGCCGGGCCGCCCCAAGCTGAGCCCGCGCCCCCTCTGGGGGTCGTCGGCATCGCCGGCGGGGGGCTCAATATCCCCCCACAAGTACAGCGGCATGGAGGGGATCGGTTGTGTGCAAACCAGCTCGCCAACCTCGCCGATCACCGGCGCGCCTGATTCATTCCAGGCCTCCACCGCACAACCCAGCAAGCGGCATTGCATTTCGCCGGGTGCGTGCGGCAGTTCGCGGTTGCCGCCTATAAATGCGCCTGCAAAATCGGTGCCGCCGGAAATGTTGCAAAACCACATGTTGAGCGTACCGATGGCAGCAAACTGGTCAACGCCCCACTGCTGCGCTTGGGCGCTTAACGGCGAGCCGGTGGTGCCAAGCGCTCGCACCTTCGACAAGTCGCCGCAGGCTGTCAGGTCAACACCGGCCTTCATGCAGTTGGCAAAAAAAGCAGCGCCAGCGCCGAAAAACGTCACACCGGTATCGGCGGCAAAGCGCCACAGCGTGGTCCAGTCGGGGTTTTCTTTGGTGCCGCCCGGGTTGCCATCAAAAATCACGCAGGTTGTGCCATTCAGCAAACCGCTGACCTGCGCGTTCCACATCACCCAGCCGGTCGAGCTGTACCAGTGGTAGCGCTCACCAAATGAATTGGCGGCGTAGCTGCAGCCAACATCGTTATGCAAAACCTTGTTGGCCAGCGCCACCACCACCACGCCGCCGTGGCCATGCACGATCGGCTTGGGCAGGCC
>ENA-OBIT01000681-OBIT01000681.1-metagenomes-genome-assembly--contig:-NODE-681-length-14148-cov-9.33343_pt1 | contig 14148 bp, 8 predicted proteins | sample MGYA00153386_OBIT01 | MGnify analysis MGYA00153386
TAAAATATATTAAATCTCAGTCCTTTAGTGGCAACTTAATGGTTAAAGTCGAACCAAACCTGATTTGGACGTTCTCATTTCGCTTAGGACGTTTGGGCTGGGTGGATGGCGGCGTTGAACCGATCGGCTGCTGGCAGAGAAATCTCAGTTTAGCCAAACTCGATCTACCTCCAGAAAAATTAGCAGAAATCAATAATCCTCACACGACTTCTCTAGACTCACACATCTTAGCAGATCTATTGGTTGCCGAATTAATCGATCGCTCTAAATGTGCCGATCTAGTCGCAGGGATGACTATTGAAAGCTTATTTGATGTGATTCAATTTAGTCAGCATAGTGGTAATCGCCTATCATATCAATTTACTCAGACTGGAGCTGGCAACTCTCAACTAAATCTCGTCTTACCATTACTAGAAATCGAACCGATTCTGACTAAATCGATTCAAACATGGCAGGAATGGTCGAATGTGGGATTAGCAGCTTATGCCCCTAGTCTATTTGCAATTGTTTCTAAATCGCTAGAATTTTCACAATTACTCAATAATTCCGATCTACATCATACCGTTTTAGCCATCGATGGCAATCGATCGCTTCGTAGTCTAGCTACCAATAATCGTCAATCTGTCCTAAATTTTACTAGCACCATTTTACCATTACTGAGATCGGGATTTATTAGTTTATCACTACAGCCAAAATCTAGGGTGAGTAAACCGAATAATCCTGAGATAAGTAACCAATTAAGCGGTCAATTTAATGAGTCGATTAAGAATTCTTCTTCACTCGATAATTCATCAGCAGAGCCAGCACCATTGATTGCTTGTATCGATGATAGTATCTTGATTTATCAATCGTTAGAAAGAATTCTCACCGAACATGGCTATCGTTCTTATGGAGTCCAAGATCCACTTAGAATTATGCCGAGCTTGATTAGAAATAAGCCAGATTTTATCTTTCTGGATTTATTAATGCCAATTACTAATGGTTATGAAGTATGCGAACAAATCAGAAAAACTCCCAGCTTAAAACATATACCAGTAATTATTTTAACTGGTAAGGATGGATTGATCGATCGAATGCGATCGAAGATGATTGGTGCGACTGGTTTTCTTGGTAAACCAGTCGAGTCAGAGTCAGTCTTAAAAATGATTGATAAACATTTGGTGGAAGTTAAGCCATCACTGTAAATTATGCGATTAAAATATCACAAATCCAAGCTCGATCCCAGTAATTATTTTGAATATTAGGGATCGAGCCAATCCACTCTAAAATATTAGAGACGACTAGTTTTCGTAGTAAACCAGTCGAATCAGAGTTAATTTTAAGTACGATCGATAAACATCTTGTTGTAGGTAAGTAATTATGAGTCAAATTTTAATTGTTGAAGATAGTAAGTTAGAAGCAGACAAACTGAAAAAGTGTTTAGAGAGTCAAGGATTTACGATCCTGGTAGTTACAAGTGGTGAAGAAGCAGAAATTAGACTAAAAACTTTTAAACCAAATTTAATCGTTCTCGATGTCATCCTCCCTGGAGAAAGTGGGTTTGAGCTATGTCGTAAGCTCAAAGCAGAAGTCGCGACTCAACATATTCCGGTAGTTATTTATTCAACTAAAGATAAAGAGATCGATCGAACTTGGGGCGATATGAGTGGTGCTGATGCTTACCTGAGCAAAACAGTAGACGAGCCAACTTTATTACACACAGTTAATCGATTAATTGGTTAAGTCAAGATTATGAATTATAAGTGATGAATTGTAAATTATGAATCAGATATCGCTAGCTCAAACTAAGCAACCGAGCGATAAAGCCGAGTTAAATCAAAATAGCCAAAGGTTTTTGGGATTCACGATCGGGGATAATTTAAAGGCTTTAATTCCTTTAGCAGATTTACAAGCGACGATCGAGATTTCATTATCAGAGATTTTGCCAGTTCCTCAGATGAATAAATCATTATTAGGCATTATTAACTATGGAGGTAAAGCTACTTGGGTTATAGATCTCGCCCACCTGATGGGTGGAACATGTTATTTACACACGCCTGAAGTTTCCACCGGAATGGGGATGTTATTTCGGGCACAAAATGAAACGGTAGCATTACTAATCGATCGTGTAGGGACGATCGAAACTCATGACGATCTGCAATGTTTACAGATCGGGGAATCAATGTTTACAGATCGAATCAGATTATTTTTGTCAGGTTATTTTATCGATGTGCAGCAACAATCGCGGGTAGTAGTGGATCTCCAGCAGGTGATTAAATCAGTTAATGGTTAGTTAAGCTCTGAAGATTGCTAAGAAATCTAGTAGTTAGGATGAGATGAAATGATAAATGTCAACTTGCAAATCAAAATCAGTAACTAAAATCATCACAAATGTTAAAAAATCTATTTAGTTCGGCAGACAATCGATCGGACAAAGCGGCAGAACCAATCAATCCGGTTATCCCATCACCAGAGCAGCAGATATCTAATCCCGAACGAAATTCAATGACAAATACTACCGCTAAACAGCAACTATTATCGATTCTCCAAGATACTCAAGCTAGATTAGATAATTCTAATAGTCCCAATCCAGAACCCCTACGTCAAAATCTGCGGAAGGCGCGTGAATTAGCTGGATTCCTGACAGTTCCAAGTCCAGCTACTCCACCTGCTCCGGCGGGGATCGATGCCGAAAAAGTTTATCAAGTTGCAGCTAGAATCAGACAAGCTGGCACCCCGATGGCGGCATTTAATCATGCAGTTGCCGATATCAAGACACTGCTAAATGCCGATCGAGTCTTAATTTATGAATTGACTGGAGCGACTACAGGTAAAGTTGTCGCTGAAGCGGTAACAACTGGATTCACCCCGACAATCAGCGAAGAAATTCCCCAAATTGGGTTTGGCTTCGAGCAACTGACAGACGATCGATCTCAACGTGCGATCTCCTTAATTAGTAGTCAAACTAGCCCTTATCAAAAACAAATTCTCGAACGATATCAAGTTCAGGCGACTGTAGCCATTCCGATCCTAATTAATGGTTATTCAGCAACTACCGATACCTATAGTTTAGGTCGTGTCTGGGGACTATTAGTAGTCCATCAATGCAGTCAATCGCGCCAATGGACAGAAGCTGAAACTGCTTGCCTATCACAACTATCCCTCGAACTCACCCTCGCGCTCCAACCCAATCAACCCCTACTACAATTATCCCAACGACGCGATCTTTTAGCCGCGATCGAGATGGAAGCCCAAGAGTTGATTCAAGGCACCTTGGAGGAGATCCGCCAGACACTTCAGGCCGATCGAGCGATGGTCGTCGCCTACAATGCAGATTGGAGTAATCAGGTAATTGCCGAATCTGTCGGTGCAAATTGGGCAAAAGCTGGTAACTCTCTGGATCTAGACTACTCGATTACCACTGAAAACTATAAACCCTACTACGTCGCCAACGATATCCAAACCAAAGGCTTCGCGCGCAGTCTACTCGAATCCTTCGAGCCATTGCAAGTCAAGGCTTATATCATCGTCCCTGTCGTCCAAAACAACCAATTAATCGGCATGTTGGGCGTATATCAAAACTCTAGTGCGCGGAATTGGCAAGAGTCCGAACTCAAAGCCATGCTCGACTATGCCAAAAGCTTGAGCTTCCCGCTCCAACAGACTGCTAGTCGTCGCCAGAGCCAGTTCCAGACTAAACTGATGGAAAACCGACTCCAGCGGGAACGGGGACTATCAAAACTCCAAGAACGCCTCAGAAATGCCAAAACCGATCGAACGGTATTTCAAGTTGCGACTCAAGATGGACGTAAACTACTCAATAGCGATCGGGTAGCGATTTATCGGTTCGAGCCAGATTGGAGTGGGAGATTTATCGCTGAGTCGGCTGCACCTGGTTGGATCGATTTGATCGAAACTACCCATATCGTCCAGGATACCTTCCTGCAACAGACTGAAGGCGGTCGTTATAAAGATGGTGAATGCTTCGCTGTCGATGACATCTACACCGTCGGACACCAAGCCTGTCACATCGAACTGCTCGAACAGTTTGAAGCTAGAGCCTATATGCTCGCCCCGATCTTTGGAGCCAATCGCAAATTGTGGGGACTAATTGCGGCTTACCAAAATTCCGGTGTCCGCAAATGGCAAGAAGACGATCTCGAAGCACTTCGCCAAATGGGATTGCAAGTCGGGATTGCGATGGAGCAAATCGACTATATCGAGCAATTGCAAAAAAAAGCCGAACAGGAGCAAACGATCAACCGGATTGCCGACAAAATTATCAAATCTTTAGCTGTCGATGATGTGTTTAGCAGTGTCGTGCAAGAAATCCGCCAAGTGTCTAAAACCGATCGATGTGTAGTTTATCAGTTTAACCCTGACTGGAGCGGTCAAGTCGTTGCCGAATCCGTCGGGAGTGGTTGGGTATCGCTCCTCATCGAGCAGCCAAAAGATGAAATCCTCTCAGGAGATCGAACCACAGACGCTCGCTGCGTCCTCCGCAAATGGGCGCAAACAGATAACACCGAGGAAGATACTTATCTCAAAAATAACAAGGGTGGTAAGTATGCCAAAGGTGAAAAATCCACAGCCATCGACGATATCTACACCCAAGACTTCCCCGATTGCTACGTGCAATCCCTCGAAAAATATCAAGCCAAGGCATATATCCTGGCACCGATCTTCATCGGCGATACCTTGTGGGGATTGTTGGGAGTTTATCAAAATGACGCTCCCCGCGCCTGGAACACCTCCGAACGCTATGTCATCGAACAAGTCGCCCTCCAAATCGGTACCGCACTCCAACTCTCATCCTACCTAGAGCAAGTCCGCACCCAGGAACAAGAACTGTCTCAGATTGTCGATCGAGAACGTGCTAACCGCCAAGAACTAGAGCAAGAGGCTCTCAAAGTCCTCAAAGCGATTAGCCCCTCCTTCGGTGGCGACCTCACCGTCCGTGCGCCCCTATCTGAAACCGAGATCGGCACGATCGCCGATGGTTACAATACCACGATTCAAAGCTTGCGAGAATTGGTGCGCCAAGTCCAAACAGCCGCAGTCAGCGTCAGTAGCACCTCCAGCGCAAACAACGTCCTCGTCAATAATCTCTCCAAGCAAGCCCAACAAGAACTCGAACAACTCGATCGAGCCTCGATCGAGGTAGACATCATGGCAGCCTCCAGCCAAGAAGTCGCCGACTTAGCCCAAAAAGTCGAACTAGTAGTCCAATCAGCCAACCGCACCGTCCAAACTGGCGATGCACTGATGGAAAACACCGTAGAAGAGATTCTCGAAATTCGATCGACTGTCTCCACTACCGCCAAAAAAATCAAACGTTTGGGTGAAACCTTCCAAAAGATTTCCAAAGTAGTCAACCTGATCGAAAACTTTGCAACGCAAACCAACCTGCTCGCGCTCAACGCTTCAATTGAAGCCACCCGCGCGGGACAATATGGTAAAGGCTTCGCCGTAGTAGCCGATGAAGTGCGCTCTCTGGCTTATCAGTCAGCGAATGCGACTACCGAAATCGAACGCTTAGTAGACGAAATTCGGATCGATACCAATGACGTTACCGAAGCAATGGAAATCGGCATCGCGCAAGTGGTAAAGGGGACAAATCTGGTGAATGAAACCAGACAGAGCTTGAGTGAGATTGTAGTTGCTACCAGTCAGATTAGCGAACTAGTCAAAGCAATCGGTCAATCGGCGGGTACCCAGAATAAACAATCTCGCAAACTGACAGAAGTGATGACAGATGTAGCGATGATTGCCAATCTTACCTCCGAGAGCGCGAATCAAATCTCCGAATCTTGCCAACAGTTACTCACCACTTCGCAAGTGTTAGAGACGAGTGTTAGTCGCTTTAGAGTTGATTAGGCTTTAGTCTTTAGGCTTTAGGCTTTAGGTTTTAGGAAGGCTTTAGGCTTTAGGGATGAGAATTTAGATTTATTTCTAATACTTAATACCTAAACCTCATCCCTCATCCCTAATACCTAACACCTAAAGCCAATACCTAAAGCCAATACCTAAAGCCTAATACCTAAAGCCTAATACCTAAAGCCTAATACCTAAAGCCTAATACCTAAAATGACCGACGATCTAGATTTTCAAGAGTCACTCGATCGATATTTTGAGATCGAAGCGGCGGAATTGCTCCAAACGATCGAGCAAACCCTATCCAGTCTGGTAGAAACCAAAACGCTCGAGCGCGTCCATACCCTGATGCGGGCGGCTCATACCATCAAAGGTGGTGCCGCCAATTGTGGGTTTAAAACGATCGAAACCATCGCCCATCACCTGGAAGATGTCTTTCAGGCTCTCTATCCCCCCGAACTAGAAATAGACCCCCAACTGGGTTTACTCTTGATGGAGGGCTACGATTGCTTGTATGACCCCTTGAGTGCCTTACTCGCTGGCGTTCCCTACGATGAAGCAGCCACCCTCGAACGGACAGCCGAACTATTTGCCAGACTTCAGGCTCATTTGGGCGACTTTTTTGGACGCGATACCCCACTACCTACCGCCGCCGAGCTAGGATTTGACGTGATCGGGTCGATTTTTACTGACAGTATCCCTCACGATCTCGAAGATCTAGCTGCGGCGATTGCTAGCCAAAATACCTCGCGAGTGCATGAGAGCCTCAATTCACTGGCGGAATTTTTATTAGAATTGGGTGGTTCTTATAGCCTCCCTGGAATTGCCGCAATTGCCAAGACTACTCTGGCTGCTCTGGAACGCCATCCAGCCAGCGTTTTAGAGCTAGCACCGATCGTCTTAACTAATTTTCAACAAGCCCAAATCGCGATCGTTGGTGGCGATCGTTCAGTTGGGGGTGAGGTATCATCAGAACTAACTGCTTGGACACAAGGCGATCTAGAATCGAGATCTACACAATCGATCGAATCAAATAATTCATCAGATTGGCTATCCTTAGTTACAGATGATTCAAATAGTGCCGAGCTAACAGACATTACTACTGGATCTTCATCGGAATGGCTCTCACTCGTCGATGATGATAATTCCACTGAAGCACTCACCGAGCCTACTAGTGCATCGGAATGGCTCTCACTCGTCGATGATAATTCCATCGAAAATAACTCGCTAGAAACAGTCATTACGAGCGATCCGATCGAACATCTCGATCCAGAGATTGTCGAAATTAATGACTTTGAGCAAGAAGCAACTAATCTGAGCACCGCTCTGACTCAGACAGAATATCTAGTTGAAGCGATCGAATCCCGCCCTAGCTCCGAATTATCACTCACCGCCAAATCTGGAGTCGATCGAATTTTCCAATCGATTTGGAGCGGACATCCAGCATCATCATCGCCTGAAGATCTCCATCAGCTTAACACTCACCCCACCACCGAACGCGAAGCTCAACCCGACGCACTCATCAGCGTTCGTGTTGCTACTATTCAACTCGAACGACTCAGCCACACCATCGGTGAATTGCTTATTGATGACAATCAACAATATCTTCGCGCCGAGCAATTGCTCAAACTCGCCCAAGCCACCGTCGAACAATATCGTCGCTGCGAACAAAAGCTCCGCCTAGTCAGCGATTGGGCTGACAAAAATACCTTACTCAACGAACGATCGATGGGTTCTACCCGTCGGAGTCAGCACAACAGTAAGAGAGCCAAAAAAGCAGCCAGTGAAATCCAATCTCAATTTGATAGCCTCGAATTGGATGTCTACAGTGACTTGAGCATCCTGCTCCAAAACCTCACCGACGACATCACCAAATTAGGCATCGATGTCAACAATTTGGCAGAAATGACCCAAAAATCGCGGACGACATTGAGCAAACGTCAGCAATTACTCGCAGAGGCTCAGTCAGAATTATTTGAAGCCAGAATGGTGGAGATTTCTGGAGTGCTCAATCGCTTTCCGCGTCTACTCCAACAGATGGTTGCTTCCCATCGCAAACCCGCACAACTCCAACTAATTGGTAGTACGGTGTCGATCGATAAAATCATCGCCGAAAAGCTCTACGATCCCCTCCTTCACCTCGTCCGAAACGCTTACGATCACGGCATCGAACCATCCGAAATTCGCGCTACCCAAGGCAAATCCGCCACAGGACAACTGACAATCAAAGTCTATCACCAAGGCAACCGTACCAAAATCGAAGTCAGCGATGACGGACAAGGATTGAACTGGACTAAAATTCGGCAACGCGCGATCGATCTCCACCTGCTCGCAGCCAGCAATGCGGCTGACGCTACCGAAGCCGAACTAGCCGAAATCATGTTTGCCCCAGGCTTCTCCACCGCTGAGAAAGTAAACGATCTTTCAGGTCGCGGCATCGGTTTAGATGTCGTCCGCGACCGTTTGAGTGCCTTGCAGGGGACGATCGATGTCCGCTCGATCGCAGGCATGGGGACAACATTTATCATGCAGTTCCCACTCAATCTCACTACCACCCGCTTGATGATTTGTGAATCCCAAGGATTTATCCACGCGCTGCGCTCCGAAGCCATCAGTCAGGTATTATTACCCTCACCAGATCGGATTCAATCCCAATCATTATTCGCCCAAGGTACATCCAACTTTCTCCGCTGGGGCGATGGCTCCGCTCAGAAATTAATCCCAATTTACCCCATCAATAGCCTACTAGAATACCACTGCTCGATCGCTGACGACGATCGCCGTGCGATAAACCTCTTCCCACCCAAATCAAAAAATAACACCAATGCCTTACTCCTACTAGATATCGATGACGAGCAAATCTGTCTCGAAGTTAGTCGCATCCTCGTCGAGCAAGAACTAGTAGTCAAATCTCTCGGTCAAACCTTTGGATTGCCCAACTACATCCAAGGCTATAGCGTCCTCGGCGACGGTAGCCTCACCTTAGCACTCGATCCAGTCGAATTATTAGCAAGAGTACGGACAAAAAGCTCCACCTCAGCACCTCACATCCCTGCTAACCTACCCGCACTACCACCGACAACCCAACCAGCCCTGGCTCCAGCCAACGATTCACCCCTTCCTGACGAAGTTGCCAATACCCTTAACGAGTTAAATAATCGCAACTCCGCCCAACCAGGTAGACAGCTTCAAGTCTTGGTAGTAGATGATTCCCTCGTCCAACGCCAAAGCCTAGTTCGCTCCCTCACCAAAGCCGGATGTCAAGTAATTCAAGCCAGTCACGGACGCGAAGGCATCCTCCGACTCCAAGAACACCCCCGCATCCGTCTAGTAGTCTGCGACATCGAAATGCCCCAAATGAACGGCTTCGAGTTCCTCAGCTATTGCCGTCAAGATCCCAAACTCAAAGCTATTCCGATCGTCATGCTCACCACTCGCGGCGGACAAAAGCACCGCGATCTCGCCATGACACTGGGAGCAAAAAACTACCTCACCAAACCCCAATCCGATCGCGACTTACTAGATCTCGTCGCTCAACTAGCCCAACCGAGTGGAGTTTAAGCTTTAGGCTTTAGGTTTTAGGTTTTAGGCTTTAGGTTTTAGGGGTTCGGACTGAGAGTTTTGATGTTGCGGAGATCTTTACCCCACCCCAGCCCTCCCCTTTATAAGGGGAGGGAGTAAGATCTCTGCTCTTTCCAAAGGGAAGAGCAGTTAAAGCCCCCTTTATAAGGGGGGGTTGGGGGGGTAAAGCAACCTAGCCGAAATCTAGCCAACTTGTCCATACACCGTCGCGAATCGCTGTCAACTGTCAACTGTCAACTGTCAACTGTTTACCGCTCCGCCCAGCACAAGCACTTACCCAACCGAACCCTATGCTCACCCCATCCCCTCTCCCCCAACGCCTATCCAGCCTCAACGACAACCCCAACACCATCCGCACGATCGTCTTTAGCCTCGCAGACATCGAACACACTTCAATGGCTAAATACCTATTTGCCCTCCCCGTCGAAGCAGTCGAAAAAGCGATCGTTTATCCAACCGCTCGAGCTATCCTCAAAGACGGCATCGGCATGATGAATTTCGGCGAACAAACCCTAACAATTGTAGATTTGCGCCAAAAATTTACGAGTATTAAATCCGATCGCGACTCCTCCAAATTTCTGATCTTATTTCACACCCAATCGGGCGAATTTTGCGGTCTTCCCATCAAAGATGCACCAGTCCTCATCGATATCGCTCCAGATACGATTCGATCGATCCCCCTTGCCTATCGCGAAGTCAATCAGCTCAGTTTTGTCAGCCACATGGCGATCGTCCCTACAGCACAAGGACGAGAACCGATGCAAATTCTCCTCCTCGGTTTCGATCGATCTCAGCCACAATTGAGCGGGGCGATCTCTAGTCATCTCAATTAACCCAAGTTGCTACTTACAATCGAAGCGGTTTCAACCGCTCCTCATGGCGCAAAGTCCGCCGACACGGACTAAATCTCATAGTCCGCGTAAGCGAACTTCGCATCACAATCGTAGGCTGTCGGAGATTAAGGATAATACAGCACTTTCACCTGTTATGAGGTATACTCCAACGGCTGAAAGTCTTGCTGTAAGCTGACTAAATTTTTAAAAAGTGTACCTCTTGATAGCCGGAAGTGCTGTATCGATCGGAGGCAACCCTTCACCAATCGGTTGCCAGCCCATCTACTAGCTCAAATCAACTCTCCTCAAAAGCCTTCTTCACCTCTGCGGCAACTTCCGCAGCCTCCTCATCATCAATATCTAGTACCACTTGCAGTTCCTTGAGAAACACCTGCGCTCCCGCGTTAATCTCGCCCGTCTGTAAATCCATCTTTGCCAAAATTGCCGCAGCATAAGCATCAGGCACTAGATCGTCAGGAATCGCTTCATCTGCGGCATTAAACAATGCCCCCAGCCCCACATCTGCAACAATTGCGGTCAATCGATCGACCATTGACAATAGATCCTCATCAGAATATTCTGCATACAAATCAAAATCTGGCAAAATCTCCAGAAATAAATCTGGGGCGACCAATTCCTGCGGATTATCTGCCAAAGCAGCAATCAGCACGATCGATGCCAAGCCTTCAGCTTCATTTAATGGCTCTTCGGAATATTCTTCAGTGTTGAAGATACTATCGTATTTTGGCATGTTCATACTTTATTCGATCGACTACCTCACGCCTAGTAATACCAGATACCAAGAGTAAATGGAAGGGATAGTGATGTTATGTAACAAAATTAGGGGGTAGAGGGTAGAGGGTAGGGAGTAGGGAAGAGAGAGTAGAAAGTAGGGATTACAAGGGTATAGGACGCAAGCGTCCGCCGCACAATTTTCCCCTCCACCCTCCACCCTCTACCCTCTACCCTCTCTCCCCCCCTTGCTCATACTTCCACCAAATGGGATGATGAGTAGCAATTGTTAAGATCGATGCAGATCTATTTGCAAATTTTAGTTGCAGCGTTACAACAGTATTCCTATGGGGTATCTATTTTACTCAAATTGAGTACCGCGTCAGCTTAAAAATTGGCACCTAGATCCTCCGTCTGCACTCGTGCCATGCTTTTAACATCTCTTTCACTAGTTATATAGTTCGATCGATATATATTATGCCTGTAACTGCTCAATCATTGGACCAACTTGCTATTAATTCAATTCGGTTTCTCGCTGTCGATGCGATCGAAAAAGCCAAATCTGGACATCCAGGTTTACCAATGGGTGCGGCTCCGATGGCTTATGTCCTGTGGCAAAAGTTTATGCGGTACAATCCCAAGAACCCCCAATGGTTCAACCGCGATCGGTTTGTATTATCTGCCGGACATGGTTCGATGCTCCAGTATGCACTCTTACACCTGACTGGCTACGATAGCGTCAGTATTGAAGATATCAAAAATTTCCGCCAGTGGGGTTCGAGTACTCCTGGACACCCCGAAAACTTTGAGACAGCCGGAATTGAAGTAACTACTGGCCCCCTCGGTCAAGGGATGGCTAATGGTGTCGGTTTGGCTCTAGCTGAAGCCCATTTAGCTGCTAAATTTAACAAGCCCGATGCGACGATCGTCGATCATTACACCTACGTCATCGTCGGCGATGGTTGTAATATGGAGGGGATCTCTGGTGAAGCCGCTTCGATCGCAGGTCACTGGGGACTGGGCAAACTAATCGTCTTGTATGATGACAACCACATCTCGATCGATGGTTCGACCGATGTTGCCTTTACTGAAGATGTATCCAAACGGTTTGAAGCTTACGGCTGGCACACCATCCACGTCGAAGATGGTAACACTGACTTAGCCGCGATCGGTGCAGCATTAGAAGCAGCCAAAAAAGTCACTGACAAACCCACGATGATCAAGGTCACAACCATCATCGGTTATGGCTCCCCCAACAAATCTAACACCGCTGGTATCCACGGTGCCGCTCTCGGTGAAGCCGAAATCAAACTCACCCGCGAATATCTCGGCTGGGAATACGCCCCCTTTGAATTACCCGCCGATGCCGTCGCTCACATGCGCGAAGCGATCGATCGCGGTGCCAAAGCTGAAGGTGAATGGGAAGCAACCCTGGCTAGCTACAAGTCCAAATATCCCACAGAAGCTGCCGAATTTGAAAGTTTGACCTCGCGCAAGCTGCCCGACGGTTGGGATAGCGTCTTGCCGACTTATACCCCCGAAGACAAGGCTCTAGCTAGCCGCAAACACTCCGAAAATTGCCTCAATAAACTGGCGACAGTTTTACCAGGATTGATCGGCGGTTCGGCTGATTTGACTCACTCCAACCTCACCGAAATTAAAGAATCGGGCGACTTCCAAAAAGGTGCGTACGAAAACCGCAACGTCCACTTCGGCGTGCGCGAACATGCGATGGGTGCCATCTGTAACGGCATCGCCCTCCACAATTCCGGTTTGATTCCTTACGGTGCCACCTTCCTGATCTTCAGCGACTACATGCGCGCACCGATTCGCCTCTCCGCACTATCCAAAGCGGGTGCAATCTGGGTGATGACTCACGATTCCGTCGGACAGGGTGAAGATGGCCCCACGCACCAACCGATCGAAACGATCGCATCCCTCCGTGCTATCCCCAACCTCACCGTCATCCGTCCCGCCGATGGTAACGAAACATCCGGCGCATACAAAGTCGCGATCGAAAAAGCCAGCCAAACCAATCCGACTCTGCTGGCATTATCCCGTCAAAATCTACCCAACTTGGCAGGTACTTCGATCTCAGGTGTCGCTAAAGGTGCCTACACGATCGTTGAATCGCAAGGTACTCCAGACATCATCCTGATCGGTACTGGCTCCGAAGTCAGCCTCTGTGTAACTGCTGCCGAAAAGCTCACCGCCGAAGGCAAAAAAGTCCGCGTCGTCTCCATGCCTTCATGGGAACTATTCGACGAACAAGACGCAGCTTATCAAGAGTCCGTCTTACCCAAATCCGTCACCAAACGGGTAGCAGTAGAAGCAGCTTGCAGCCAAGGCTGGCACCGCTTCACCGGATTTGATGGTGGTTTAGTCACAATCGATCGTTTTGGTGCTTCGGCTCCTGGTGGCGTTGTCATGGAGAAATTTGGCTTCACCGTCGATAACGTTGTCGCTACTGCTAAGAAAGTTTTAGGTTAATTAGTTAACCAATTTAATTTAAATTTAAAGGTGAGCATTACGCCCACCTTTTCTATTGAGTACAATGGGAATAGCAATTGCTATAAGCTATAACTTGAGGTAGAGATGTCATGGCTACGGGATTAACTATACCTTCAGACACAATATTTTCACCTAGCGAAAGAGGTATGTGGATAAAAGATAAAATAAAAAAAATACAACCCACATATTCCGAATCAGATATTAATGATAAGTATAACAAGGGCGAGAGAAGAATAATAACGGAGATGAATAGAGAGAAGTTACTAAATATAGTTTCTTCGATTGACAAGCCTGGGCAACTAAATATCCAACCTTTATATCAAAGAAGAAAGCGATGGGATGATGAGAAAAAGTCAAGATTGATAGAATCATTTTTGATGAATATTCCTGTCTTGCCAATTATTCTATATGAAGTTAGATATAACTCATATGAAGTGATAGATGGGCAACAAAGATTAACAACATTACATGATTTCTATCATAATAAGTTTAAATTAATTGGGCTAGAATTTTGGTCAGAGCTTAATACAGCGGTTTAAGGGTTGGTGGGGTACAGTTATTTTTATAAGCCCTATTCAGAACTGGACGGGTCTCCCGCCCAGAAAGGGATCTGGAATCCAAAGTGTCCCTCATGTAC
>ENA-OBIT01000686-OBIT01000686.1-metagenomes-genome-assembly--contig:-NODE-686-length-14089-cov-11.4286_pt1 | contig 14089 bp, 12 predicted proteins | sample MGYA00153386_OBIT01 | MGnify analysis MGYA00153386
AGTCTCTTATGTTCTTTTACCACATAATGTTACTATTTTGGAGATGTCTAATCTAGAAAGGGCAAATGAGGGTGCGCTTCAGACGCTTGCCGGTCATACTGACGGGGTAAAAGCAGTCGCGATCGCACCAGACGGCAAACGAGTGATTTCGGCTTCTAGGGATGGAACCCTGAAAATTTGGGATATCGACAGTGGTACTGAACTCAGAACTCTCACCGGTCATACTGGCGAGGTATGGGGAGTAGCGATCGCACCAGACGGCAAAAGAGCAATTTCGGCTTCCGGTGATAAAACCCTCAAAATCTGGGATATCGACAGTGGTACTGAACTCAGAACTCTCACCGGTCATACTGGCGAGGTATATGCGGTTGCGATCGCACCCGACAGCAAACGAGCAATTTCGGCTTCAGAAGATAAAACCCTGAAAATCTGGGACATCGACAGTGGCATGGAACTCAGAACTCTCACCGGTCATACTGGTTATGTATTAGCAGTCGCGATCGCACCAGACGGTAAACAAGCGATTTCGGCTTCAGGCGATAAGAAAATCTGGGACGCGGATACAACCCTGAAAATCTGGGACATCGACAGTGGCACTGAATTGAGAACTCTCATCAGTCATTTTGCATCGGTAAATGCAGTCGCGATCGCACCAGACGGGAAACGAGCAATTTCGGCTTCATGGGATAAAACCATAAAAATCTGGGACATCGACAGTGGCAGGGAATTGAGAACTCTCACCGGTCATATGGTTGTGGTATTTGCCGTTGCGATCGCACCCGACGGCAAACGAGTGATTTCCGCTTCAAGGGATAGAACCCTGAAAATCTGGGACATCGACAGTGGCAGAGAATTGAGAACTCTCACCGGTCATACTTATGCGGTAACAGCAGTTGCGATCGCACCCGACGGCAAGCGAGCAATTTCCGCTTCAATAGATCGAACCATAAAAATCTGGGACATTGACGGCGACAGAGAATTGAGAACTATTGCTGGTAATATTCGGGAGGTCAATGCAGTCGCGATCGCACCAGACGGCAAGACAGTGATTTCGGCTTCAAGGGATAAAACTCTCAAAATCTGGGACACAGACACCGGTAGGGAACTGAAAACTCTCATCGGTCATACTAACTTGGTATTTGCAGTCGCGATCGCACCAGACGGCAAACGAGCAATTTCCGGTTCCTGGGATAAAACCCTCAAAATCTGGGACACAGACACCGGTAGGGAACTGAAAACTATGATCGGTCATACTAAGTATGTAAAAGCAGTCACGATCGCACCAGACGGCAAAACAGCGATTTCGGCTTCAGAGGATACAACCCTGAAAATCTGGGACATAAACAGCGGCAGGAAATTAAGAACTCTCACCGGTCATACTGAGTCTGTAAATGCAGTTGCGATCGCACCAGACGGCAAACGAGCAATTTCGGCTTCAGAGGATAAAACCCTGAAAATCTGGGACATAAACAGCGGCAGGGAACTGAAAACTCTAACCGGTCATACTGGCGAGGTATTGGGAGTAGCGATCGCACCCGACGGTAATACAGCGATTTCGGCTTCAAACGATCGAACCCTAAAAATCTGGGACATAAATAGCGGCAGGGAACTGAGAATTCTCACTGGTCATACTGACTCCGTATGGGGAGTAGCGATCGCATCTGACGGCAAACTCGCAATTTCGGCTTCAGACGATAAAACCGTGAAAATTTGGGATCTGCTTAGTGGCAACGAGGTTGCTAGTTTCAGCGGCGATGGTGCGTTTACTTGCTGTGCGATCGCCCCTGATGGAGTGACAGTTGTAGCGGGCGATCGATCGGGCCGGGTGCATTTCCTGCGATTGGAGGGAGTTAAACAGTTGACAGTTGACAGTTGACAGTTGACAGCGAGGTTTTTGTCCAAATCTGTGGGTTGTAGGGAAGAAATCCCGGCGGTTAGAAACCGCGTCTACACAAACAATGTCCGCCTCCGCGGACGAAGAGGGTATTCGGAGATTGAAAATCATGGGGTGAAATCTTCAACCCGCGGAGGCGGGTTTTGTTTGTGTAGCCGCGGTTTCAACCGCCGGGTTTTTGGATTGATGGGTTTTTGGTTTTTGGGTGGATGTGCGATCGGGTTTTTGGGTGGATGTGCGATCGGGCTTTTTTGTGGATGGGCGATCGGGTTTTTTGTGGATGGGCGATCGGGTTTTAATAATTGGTATAAAATAGAGAGTGAGAGCAATGGAGTTTGTAAATGCCTGCTAAAGATGTTTTTCACGATACTGTCAAAGCTGCTTTACAAAAAGACGGATGGATAGTTATCCGTGAAAACTTTCGGGTGCAAGTCGATGACGAAGGTTTAGCAATGTTTATCGATTTGACCGCTGAAAAGTTAATCAGTGCAGAAAAAGCAGGTCGCAAAATAGCTGTAGAAGTCAAAAGCTTTCGAGATCGATCGGATTTCTACCAGTTTCATGCAGCCCTCGGTCAATTTCTCAACTGTCGATCGGCATTGAGAGATATTATGCCAGATTTGATTGTGTATTTAGCAGTTCCTTTAGAAACCTACGATGAATTATTTAGATTGAAATTCATTCAAGGACGTGTGGAAGAATACGATATCAAGCTGATTATTTTTCGTCCCGATTCGGAGGAAATTGTCTTGTGGAGAAATTAAACTATACTGAAGCGATCGAAAAAATTCTGAACAACTTCTCAGACATGGTTGTACGAGAAGGAACAGAAGTTAAAATTATTCGCGATCGTCCAAGCGGTAATTACCTGGTGATTCTCGCAGGCTGGAACGACCAATTAAGAGTCTACGGCGTTTCAGTTCACATTGAGCTTAAAGATGATAAAATCTGGATTCAACAGGATAGGACAGATACAGGAATAGCTGAAGAATTAGTCGAATTAGGAGTGCCAAAAACCGATATCGTACTTGCTTTTAAGTCTGGTTTTACTAGAAAGTTTACAGAATACGCTGTTAGTTAAATGAGTACCAACCAAGAAACAGAATTAGAAACAACTTTTTACTCCTTAGTCGAACAATGGAAAAGTGAAACTCGCGGCATTTCATCCACCGAACAAATGTCAGTACACCCAGCCTATCAGCAAATTATTGGCATGGGCCGCGATGTGATTCCGTTATTGTTGCGAGAATTAGAAAACAATTCCGGCCGCTGGTTTTGGGTTCTCAAGTCAATTAGCCGCGAAGAACCAGTAACGCCCGAACAACGCGGGAAAACCAAGGAAATGATTGCAGCTTAGTTAAATTGGGGTCGAGAAAAAGGTTACAAATGGTAGGAAATGAAGCCTGGATAGCTAGGGTAAAAGTTTGGATAGAACGGGATTTTCCTAACTTCTCAACTACAGGTTATGAAATCACCAGCCCCGATACAATCGATTATAATTACATCGCTTGGGCGGCAGAAGACAACGAGAGATGGTGGTGACCGGATTCACAAAATATTGATTATTGGCCTGCGGGAGTGCCGCGCGAAGTGACGATAAATGCTTTCACGCAAGCTTATCAAACTATCGGTTATGAAGTGTGCGATCGTCCGAATTTAGAGCGAGGATTTCAAAAGATAGCCATCTACGCTGATTCTGCGGGAAAACCGACACACGCAGCCAGACAGTTACCTAATGGAAAATGGACGAGCAAACTCGGCCAAGATGAAGATATTCAACATGAAACTCTCGAAGGGCTGACGGGTGAAAGTTATGGGAATGTTGCTTGTATTATGCGGAAAGATATCGATCGAGAAAATCAGTGATTTGAGTCATTTGACGATCGCCTGTAAAAATCGATCGCTTGTTAGGGAATTAGTCGAAACCAAAGAAACCGGGTTTTTTGCCGTTTCTGCGCGCTGTAACGCGTCCTCTCAGCGAAAAACCCGGTTTCTGATACCTTATACCTATCCAATGGTTCTTTGAAGCACTACCATCTTCCGAAGGCAGAAGGCAGAGATAAAGAAACATTCTGCTCAACAGCTATTTGACTGCCCAGTTGGCTAACAGCGCCGACTCCAGGGAGATTTATTGCTGTAGTGCCGATCGCATAATTCTGCTCGGTATTGAACCCCATCAAGCCAGAAACTGTTCTGAAGTCTGTTATGAAAGCACTGTCGATGTTATCTCCTGACACCGCAGAGATCCCACCACCATCAGTCACAATATCCAGTGATTGCGATCGCCGGGGACTTTCATTCTCTAAAGCCAGCCCAAAAGCCAATATTTGAGTAAACTGGGTAGCGCTAAAATTGTTGTCACTCACTAACACTAAAGATTGCTGTCCGTTCGGCAACACCGGCCCCAAAGTCATGCCTTCAACATTATCCAAACCTGTTGGCAAACGCAGGCTGTCAAAATTGAGCACCAACCGTTTATCAACAGGTCTGACAGTATTAATGTTAATCGTATTCAGGGCATTAATACCGCTGATGTCGCTGGCTCCGTTTAGCCGTACTTCGTAGAGTTTGATCGTATTTCCTGTACCTGGTGCGCCTGTGGAAAAAGAGCGTTCTAATGCTAAGAAAGTGCCGCGATTGTCTAAGGCTAACAGTTCCACTAAACCGTTTGTACTAAAAGCTGTCTCTGGAACTGCTGGAACTGCCACCGGGTCAGTTACATACAGAAACTCTTGTTCCGGCTGTCCTGTGGTTAAATTGTATTTGAGAATGCGCGATCGCGAACCAGTATTAATTGTCGCGATCGGCCCGTCTTGCACTAAAGCATTCTCCGTTGCTGTAAACAAGAATTTCCCATCGGGAGTGATAGTAACGTTTTCAAAAGCTAAATTGTTGCGAACTCCCGCTGTTGGCGTATCTCCTGTATCAACAATTTGATTGTTGTTAGTATCCTGAACCACAGGAACAAACTTTGACGGTATTGGTAATTGTCGCAACAGGCGGCCACTTCCTAAAGCAAACTCGTTCACAAATGGACTCTGAACTCTGGCAGCACCCAAGTTAGGACTGACTTCGCCTTCTGAGGAAATAAACACGGTGCGGTTATTCGTTAAACCGATGCCTTCGGGGTCGAGAGTATTGGTAGCAAAAGGTTGATTGTTTTGGTTAAGTAGAGTTGTCACGCCAGAGAAATTAATCCCGGAACTAGACAGCGCACCCGAACTTAAATCGATATTTAGAGTATAGAATCGAGCCGGATTTCTGTCCGATCGATCGTCAGAAATACTGTAATAGCGGTTGTTAATTTGGTCGTAATCAATCCCAGAAAGTCCGCCGAGTTGAGTTCCTTCGACAGTGACGGAACCTGTGGGATAAGTAGCTTGTCCGAGGAAGTTGATATTTCTGACACTGGTGCGGGGAGAGCGATCGCCCACAGCAATATCTGCCCAAACTAAACTGTGGTCAGAAGTAGGTGTAGTGTCCGCAGTTTGGCGATCGCCCACCAATCTGTACAGCGGATCTGTCGTCAAAGGCCAAAACACCGCAGCATCATTAATTGGCAAGTCAGAAGAGGGCAAAACATAATCCACTCGCAGATTTCCCGGGTTATTTCCTGTGTCTCCAAAATCCGCTGTATCAAAAGCCGGATTGCCTTTTTGGTTGACATTGTTGCCGCCATCTGCTACTTGCTGAATCCCGCCTAAACTGGCAGGAATTGCGCTAGTAACTCCTGTATTTACTCGCGAGTTATTTAGCAACTGCAAAATCGCATTGTCAAAACTATCTCCATCAACAGGATCGGCATTTTGGTCGCCCATAATTACGAAACTAGCATTGGGGGCAAGTCCGCCAACTGTGCGGCGATCGTCGTAAATATAACTACCTCTACCGGGAGTAACGTAGTCTGCCCACAAGCGAATTTCATCATGATTTCGCTTGCCGTTTCTGTCTTCGGGGCCGTCAAATACAGGCGGAGTTGGATGACTGACTAAGGCGTGAACAATGTCGCCGTTGATATTAATTGGCACATCCCAGTGACTCTTGGACGAAAGGCGAAATACGTTTAATTCAGCAGGCGAGTAATAGTCATTTGCTGCGGGAGTAGACGAGTCATCCGGCAATAATGCTCCCGGCATATCTTTCCAAAGGAAGTTTTGGAAGGTGCGGATATTGGCAGTATCAATGGGATATTTCGAGTACACAGCCATTCCGTATTGTCCGGGAAAATCCCCAAATCCGAAAGCGTCGTTTCCGTATCCGTTTGCGCCAATTTCTGTGACAGCGGAACCGTTATTGTCTAAATCGAAACCGGAAGCAATGCCTGTGTTAGAAGGGGCAGTATAGCGAAAAGGATAGTTAACAGGAGTTGCGCCATTTTGACTGACAGACAGATAGTTTTGCTGAAACAAATTTAGCGATGTGTTGCTGCTGTCGTAGTCAAACTCGTTAATTAACAAAACATCTGGATTTACCCGCTGAATTGTTTCAGCGACATTCTTGGCTTGCTGGTTGCTGGGAGTGGATAAATCTGTAATTAACCGACCGGCACTGCTGCGGTTCAAAGAAGCGTTGAAGCTAGAAAAGCGCACCCCAGGAACTGGGTTTTGGGCGACAGTGAAATCTCCTGCATCCAAGAAGTTGACTCCTTCAAAAATCGCAAGAAATTCGTTAGTTCCTGTGTCTCGGAGCACAATGCTGTTGCTGAAATTACCCGTACCTCTAGAAATATCGATGTTTGCCAGGGAGATTCCGCTTAAACTGATTAAGTCTTGACCTTTCACAAAATCGGTGATCAGGTCAGCATTTTCGAGTTGGGAACCGCCTGTGGTGCGGGTTCCGATCCGCCCGATCGCGAAAATGTCTTTACCGCCACCGCCTGTTAAAATGTCTCGGTCGAGGTCGCCGGAGAGAAAATCGTCTCCTTCGCCACCTTGAAGCGTATCGCGGTTTCTGCCGCCGTAGAGTGCGTCATTTCCCGCACCGCCCACTAAAAAGTCATTACCTGGATTGCCAAAAAGCCGATCGTTTCCTTCCCCCGAGGAGATGGCATCATCGCCGCCCAAGCCAGAAATTAAGTCGGCGGCGATCGTCCCGTTTAATGTATCGTTCCCTGATGTGCCGTTAATTGCTGCCACGTTAAGTCACTCCTCTATACCGCTGAAGTCAAATATTTTCGGCTTTGGGAGTATAGTCTCACGCTAAGATTAAAGACTGATTATTTACTGGTTAAACACTAGCTCACTTTCTTTCCTTGAGCCGATCGCCCTGACAGCTTGGTATAATATCGATCCGACTGCGGTATGTTTGCAGGGAAATATTCAGGCATTATCCGTACTCAAAAAATTAACAGGAATTGAATCCATTGCTGAGTTCCTAAAATTTAAAATCTCAAATCGGATGATTCACGCAACAGTAATACTCGCGATGAGTGCCGACGGCAAAATTACAGATACCGCCCTCACCGCCGCGAGATTCGGTTCAGCTAACGACAAATCTCACCTCGAACAACAAGTCGCCGCCAGCGACGCAGTTTTATTCGGAAACGGCACTTTACGCGCCTATGGAACCACTCTGAGAGTAACTTCCCCCGATTTGATGGAACAAAGGAAACTGCAAGGAAAGCCGCCGCAACCGGTGCAAATTGTGTGTTCTCGATCGCGCCAATTTGACCCCAACTGGCGATTTTTCCAGCAACCGATTCCCCGCTGGTTGTTAACTGGGCAAGACGGAGACACGGCAGAAGAGGACACGGCAATGTCGTTTCCCTACCCAATCAAAGACTGTAGGGACACGGCACTGCCGTCTCCATCTCCGATGCAAGAAGAGGACACGGCAGTGCCGTTTCCCTACCCGATGACAGACTGTAGGGACACGGCATTGCCGTCTCCATCTCCGACGCAAGACAGTAAGTTCGATCGCACTTTAACAACCAAAACCACCGGGGGAGAAATCGATTGGATCGACGCCTTTCAACAGCTAGAAACCCTCGGCATCGAACGTTTGGCAATTTTGGGAGGCGGAAAACTCGTCGCGTCTGTGCTGGCTGCTGGCTTGATAGACGAGCTCTGGCTGACGGTGTGCCCGCTAATTTTGGGCGGCGCGGATGCACCGACACCTGTTGAGGGAAAGGGTTTTTTAGCCGGTTTAGCGCCGAAATTGGAGCTTTTGGCGGTCAAACAGGTGGGGGGTGAGGTGTTTTTGCATTATCGAGTCGATCGCTAGAGGGCGAGCACAGGGGCATCGCCCCCTACATTCTAACTGGTTCGGCTCTGCCTGGGAACCCATGTCTAGAGGCTCTGCCTCGCCTCCACAGGACAATCGAGGCAGAGCCTCTGGATCTCCGTTACCAGGCAACGAGTGTGGAAGAGGGGAAATTGTATTAACTTAAATAAAGTTCGATCGCTCTACGCTCAAATTTCCCTATGCTGAAACAGACAAAGCCTCAATATTCTGTAGCCTGGATTAGCAAACTAGCAGATATCCCGCAAGCATCCTGGGATGCTTTGGCGATGCCGCTAAAAACGCCTTTTATGGAATGGGATTGGCTGAATAATCTCGAAACTTCTGGTAGCGCGACAGGTAAAAATGGTTGGCTACCGCATCACTTGACAGTCTGGCGAGACAAAGAGTTGATTGCTTGCGCGCCACTGTATGTCAAAAGTCACAGTTATGGCGAATTTGTATTCGACAATCAGTGGGCCGATTTAGCTCAACGTTTGGGCATTCAATACTATCCGAAATTGATGGGAATGACACCGTTTACTCCGGCTGAAGGCTATCGTTTTTTGATTGCTGATGGGGAAGATGAAGATGAGTTAACTGGGATAATGGTAAGTGCGATCGACCATTTTTGCGATCGGCACAATATCTCCGGTTGCAATTTCCTGTATGTCGATCCGGTATGGCGCGATCGCATGGAGCAGCACGGTTTTAGCGCTTGGCTGCACCACAGTTATATTTGGCAAAATCAAAGCTATCAAAATTTTGACAACTATCTAGGCGCATTTAATGCCAACCAGCGCCGCAATATCAAGCGCGAACGCAAGGCTGTTGAAACAGCCGGTTTGTTGGTAAAAACTTTGACTGGTGATGAAATTCCCCAAGCGATGTTTGGGCAAATGTATGCTTTTTATGAGAATACTTGCGACAAGTTTGGCTGGTGGGGAAGCAAGTATTTGACTAAGCGATTTTTTGAACAGTTGCATGATAATTATCGCGATCGCGTTTTGTTTGTCGCCGCCTACGATAAAGAAGACGAGAGACAGCCGATGGGAATGTCTTTTTGTCTGTATAAGGGCGATCGAATGTACGGGCGCTATTGGGGCAGTTTGCAGGAAATTGACTGCTTGCACTTCGATGCTTGTTACTATACACCGATCGAATGGGCGATCGATCGGGGCATCCAAACCTTCGATCCGGGTGCGGGCGGGCGGCACAAAAAACGGCGCGGCTTTCCAGCTACGCCCAATTATAGTTTGCACCGATTTTATAACAACCGTCTGGCGCAAATTCTCAAGTCTTATATCGGTCAAATCAATGAAAGGGAACAGGCGGAAATTGATGCTGTAAACGAGGATTTACCTTTTACCCAGTTACCCCCTTTGTTACTCGGCGATTAACTGGGAATTGGGCATTGGGAATTGGGAATTGGGAATTGGGCATTGATGTCAACTTAAGAATGAAATTCTCTTATTATGGATTTCGATCTTGATTTGACATCAATGCGAACAGTTAACAGTTAACAGTTAACAGTTAACAGTTAACAGTTAATACCAATTTTTTATGAGGCTGCATAGAATCTGATACCCCCTAGCCCCCCTTAATAAGGGGGGGACAAGATTCCGATCAAAGTCCCCCTTCTTAAGGGGGATTTAGGGGGATCGAGATATGTGCAACTTCACATTAAATTGGTATAACAGTTAACAGTCAACAATCAACTTAATTCAAAATTACCTTGCCATCTTCCTGAATTTCCATCGATTTTGTATCAGCGCCCAAGTCAGTTGTTGCGCCAAAACTTACTTGCAACATTCCTGGCGTAGCGGTTGCTTGCGGGCGAACCAACAGCAATCCGCCGTCTGGGCGCTGGTAAGTGAGGGTGATTGGTACTTTAATCTTTGTAAGCAACATTTCCGATTGTTCGCCCAGAGTGCGCGGTGGGGTAACGCCAATCACTTGATAATTGATGACGGCATTGGTGGTATTCACGAGTTTAATTACTACCATGCCTTCCATAGGCGTAACTCGCCCACTTGGCATCGGGAAGCGGGCGGGGGCATCTTGGGGTGTGGTGGGCATCCGGTTGGGGCCCGGACTCACAGTGGGCCTGGGACTCGCTGCGGGACTCGGTTCGCTGACGGGCTTTCCAGTGGCGGGAGTGGCGGCGGGTTGGGAAACGGGTTTTCCTGGTTGGGGCGGCGGGCCTCCGGCTTGTCCAAGTGTCGCGAGACTGACGAGTAAACCCCCGCAGGTGGCTGCTAGGAAGCTGATTTTTTTGAACGGTAGATTGTGGCGAAACATAAATAACTCCTCACGAGTTCGATCGAGGTTTTCCAACTAATGTTAAGCTGTCGCGTATCTAATTTATACTATCGAATTTTTTCAAACTCTTGTGGGGTGGGCATTGTGCCTGCCCAAAAGGTTAAATTTTAGTGCTGAATAACTGAATCTATAGCTTTGAGGGTTAGATTTTTTTTATTAACCACAGAGGGCGCAGAGGAAGAGGGGAAGTTTTAGGGGCGAGATGGTTATGATTTGCGGGCGGGAAGGGTGACGGTAATGGCGGTACCTCGATCGAGTTGGCTGTCGATGTGGATTTGGCCTCCGTGATTTTCGACAATGGCTTTGGCGATGGCTAATCCTAAACCGGAACCGGCGGCGCTGCGGTGGGTGCGGGCGGGATCGGCGCGGTAGAATCGATCGAATATATGCGGTAATGCTTCTGGTGAAATACCGATGCCGGTGTCTGTTATTTTTACTTGCAGTGCTTGATTTAACATCGGCGATGTTCTTTTGCTTTTAGCTGCAAGCTGCAATTCTACTTGAATTTCGCCCCCAGAGGGCGTGTACTGGACGCAATTGCTGACGAGATTGGTAAAAAGTCGGGCTAGTTGATCCCAGTCGCCTAAAACGGTAAAGTTATCTTCAGTGTTGGGTCGATCGACTATTTCCAAAGAAAGAGACAGATTTTGGGTAGTGGCGATCGCCAGTTGTTCTTCAATCACCTCAATCAACAAAGCATCGAGAGGCACATCAACCCACTGCTGCTGCACGATTCCACTATCTTGTCTCGCTAAAAATAACAAATCGTCAACCAAGCGTCCCAAACGGCGCGTTAGGCGTTCGATAACCTGTAGCTGTTGATGTTGCTGCGGTTCGATATCCGGTTCCGCCAAAGCGACTTGGACGTTAGTTTGAATAGTGGCGATCGGATTTCTGAGTTCATGGGAAGCATCAGCAGTAAACTGTTTGAGACGCCCATATGATTCTCGCACAGGTTTCATCGCCAATCCCGACAGCAGCCAGCCAATAGCCGCCACGCAAATCAATGTTAAACTCGCACCCAAAATCAAATCGAGAATTAATTGGTGAATCGGTTTTGTCACTTCAAACCAAGGATGGCTAACTCGCAAATATCCCAAAACTTGGCGGCCGATTTCTACTCGCTGTGTCACCTGTCTGAGAGAATAGTTTTGAGTTGTCCGAATGCTAATCGGTTTTGTGGAGACATGATTTGTATTTTGGGCGATCGAATCGAGGAGATTTTCCTCCCAACTTGCATTCAAACCCCGATCAAATTCTCTAACTTCTTCACTCTGCACCTCTGCGGTTAAATCCCTCTTCTCTCCTCCCTCAAACCGCAAGTTACGATCGACCCAAACGGTCTCCCCCGTGCGGTTAGCGTGAATCGGAATATTCAGCGGTTCCGACAAAGTAGACCACAATAATTCGCCCGTAGGACTGAACCATTCTAAATCAATGTGGTCATCTTCTACTGCATCCGTGCTGTCTCGAAAACTCGCTTGAATATTTACTTGCGACTTAGTTTTATCTCCATAAGTTAAGGGTTCGATCACCAGAGTTCGTTCTACTACTTCGACAACGTGATTGAGAGTGTCGTCAATGCGATCGATTAAAGTATTGCGGACGTAGAAATAGAAACCCGTCGCGAATACAAGTAACAATACAGCAGTAACAGCAGTGTACCAAATAGCTAGGCGGCGGCGAGTAGTTTGAAACATTGGGAATTGGGAATTGGGAATTGGGAATTGGGAATTGGGAATTGGCGTTGCTGATTTGGAGTATGATTTACCTCGGAAATTTAGTAGTGGCAATTCATGAATTGCCCCTACTCTAAATTTCAGGGATTGCTATAGCGAGTGAATCATACCTAAATTCAGCAAGGCCGGTTATTTGATACTTCAGACGGATGTGGAGGTACTTGTGAGTCTAGTATTCTACTCGCTAAACTTTATAGGTACACGACTGTGAACAAATTTTTATTCCGGGCTGCGATCGGGCTGTTAATGGCATTTTTTGGGGCAATCACTTATTATACCAGTGACGTACAAAATCCCGTAACTGGAGAGAGACAGCGGGTGCAGCTTTCTCCGAAGCAAGAGATATCTTTGGGACTGCAATCGCGATCGCAAATGGCGGCCAAGTACGGCGGGCTTTATCCTAGCCAGACAATTCAACAATATGTCGATCGAGTCGGAAAACGGGTAGTCAACGGTTCAACGGCGAAACAAGCGCCTTATCCGTTTGAATTTCACCTGCTGCGAGACGCCCAAACTGTCAATGCTTTTGCTCTACCGGGGGGACAAGTTTTCATTACTGCGGGGCTGCTGCGGCGGCTGAATTCCGAGGCGCAGTTGGCCGCTGTATTGGGGCACGAAGCCGGCCACGTTGTCGGGCGCCACGGTGCGGAACACTTGGCAAAACAGCAGTTGGGCAGGTCTTTGGTAACGGCGGTTGGGGTGGCGGCTAGCGACGATCGCGGTGGCGGACAGCAGGCAGCATTAATTGCTCAAGCTGTCAATCAAATGGCTAGTTTGCGGTACGGTAGGTCTGATGAACTTGAGAGCGATCGGCTCGGTTTTCGGTTTATGACGGAGGCGGGTTACAATCCTCAAGGTATTGTGGAAGTAATGGAAATTCTCGGTTCTGCTAGGAAGGGCGGGGGATCGCCGGAGTTTTTGAGCTCTCATCCGAACCCTGGAAATCGAGTTGAAAAGTTGCAAGCTTTAATCGCGCAAAATTACCCCAACGGCGTTCCAGCTAATTTGGTATCGGGACGCGAAGAGTTTGCTAAAAATGTGTCGGGCGGTTAGAGATAATTGCATCGCTATTCAAAAAAATTCATGCTAAAGGCGGATCTAATTTGGGTGGGAAGTTGCGACGATCGACTTAAAGAGCGATCGAGCAACTTGAAAGTTTAGAATCATGATTGAATCTTGGATGATTATCGGCGGCGCGACTTTCTCAGTCGCCTTCGGCACTCTGTTGTTTAAACTCCGCGATATTAACTGGGCTGTCAAACTTCAAAGACCGGATTGGATATTTTTTGAGCCTGCTATTCCGTTAATTTGGACGGTGATTTTTGCCAGCGGGGCCGGCAGCGCTACTGTCGTGTGGGAACAGGAACCCGGAACTCTCAAAACATAGCTGCTGATGGCTTTGTACTTGCTTTTAGAAATTGTAACAGTTGCTTATATTCCCGCTACTCTCAGAGCCAAAAGTCTGAAAGTAGGGACGATTTTGGGAGGGGTTGGCGAGATTTTGGGAGTTGTGCTGATGTTGGCTGTTTTGCCGATTTCTCAAACCGCCGCTTTATTACTTTTGCCTTACGCGATTTGGGGTGCGATCGGCACTTATACCACTTGGGAAATGATTCAGTTAAACCCAGAAGCTGCATAAAAATCGGGTGCTACTAACGAACCGCGAAGACACGTTCTGCGAAGCCGTTCCCGTAGGGTACTTCGCGAAGAAAGAGAAGAGCGATTCTGAAGTAATAACTAAACTATTAACCAACCATTCACAAGTATAACCTTCTTCTCTTCTTATCTTCCTTCGTGTCTTTCGCGTCTTCGCGGTTCGTCAAAAAAAACAGTGTTAATAATAGCAAATTCGTGCTACCTGGTTAACCGACCCGATAGAGTGAGGAAATCCGATTAACCGTGCGTGCGTATTTGA
>ENA-OBIT01000687-OBIT01000687.1-metagenomes-genome-assembly--contig:-NODE-687-length-14088-cov-5.24029_pt1 | contig 14088 bp, 11 predicted proteins | sample MGYA00153386_OBIT01 | MGnify analysis MGYA00153386
CCAAGCAGGTGGGCGCCGACTGCCATCTTTCCGTCGTGCCCTACTACAACAAGCCATCGCAGGAAGGCATTTACCGGCACTTCCGCGCCGTGGCCGAGGCCGTCGACCTGCCGCTGGTGCTCTACAACGTGCCCAGCCGCACCGTGGCCGACATGCAGCCCGAGACGGTGCTGCGGCTGGCGCAGGTGCCGGGCATCGTGGGCGTGAAGGAAGCCAGCGGCGACATCGCTCGCGCGGGCTGGCTCGTCAAGCAGGCACCCAAGGGCTTCTCGGTCTATTCGGGCGACGACTCCACGGCCATCGCCCTGATGCTGCTGGGCGGGCACGGCAACGTCAGCGTCACCGCCAACGTGGCGCCGCGCCTGATGCACGAGATGTGCATGGCCGCCATTGAAGGCGACGTGCGCCGCGCCCGCGAGATCCACCTGCGCCTGCTGCCATTGCACAAGCAACTTTTCTGCGAGCCCAGCCCGGCCCCGACCAAGTGGGCGCTGTCGCATCTGGGCCGCTGCGGCCCCCAGGTCCGGCTGCCCTTGTTGCCGTTGACCGCAGACGGCCAGGCCGTCGTGGCACAGGCCCTGCGCGACAGCGGTTTGACGGCGTGACGCCGACGCCGACAGACGCTGACGCAGCACGCCCATCCACCCTCATCAGCCATCCTGCGGTCGCTCGAGTAGACCGCGCCGGAGACCCGAACGTGAAATCCCTGCTTCCCCTGACCCCGGTGCGCCTGAGCACCCTGGCGCTGGCCACACTCCTCGTGAGCGGCTGCACCGTGCTTAACCCGTTCTCGGGTGAAAAGGTCGACTACAAGACCAGTGCAGCCAGGTCCAAACCCCTGGAAGTGCCGCCCGACCTGAGCCAGCTGTCGCGCGACAGCCGCTTTCAGGCCCAGGGCGGCGTGATCAGTGCATCGACAGCCGCCGCTGCTGGCACGGCGCAGCCTGGGGTGGTGGCGACCGCAGCAGTGGCCGTGCTGGCACGTGGCGATATTCGCGTCGAACGAGCCGGCCAGGCCCGCTGGCTGGTGGTGCCGCAAGCGCCCGAACAGTTGTGGCCGCAGCTCAGAACCTTCTGGGAACAGCGCGGCTTCGTGTTGCAGACGGACGACGCAACGATCGGCGTGATGGAAACCAACTGGGCCGAGAACCGGTCCAAGTTGCCCAACGACGTCATCCGCAACACCCTGGGCCGCCTGGTGGGCAATTTGTACGACACCGGCGAGCGCGACATCTTCCGCACCCGCATCGAACGCACCGCCACCGGCAGCGAGATTTTCGTCAGCCACCGCGGTGCCGAGGAGGTCTATGTCGGCGAACGCCGCGACGCCCTGACCTGGCGCGCGCGGCCCAGCGACCCGCAACTCGAGGCCGAGATGCTCAGCCGCATGATGGTGGCACTGGCCCCCAAGGAACCCCAGGCCCAGGCCCTGGCCGCAGTCAGCGCCGCCACCGACGGCCCGCCGCGGGCGCGCATGCTCGACGGCCAGCCGGCGCCCACGGTCGAGGTCGACGACCCGCTGGACCGGGCCTGGCGCCGCGTCGGCCTGGCGCTGGACCGCGGCGGTTTCACCGTCGAAGACCGTGACCGCGCCGGGGGCCTGTACTACGTGCGCTATGTCGACCCCAAGTCTGCCGGCAAGGAAGAGCCCGGCTTCTTCGCCAAGCTGTTCAGAAGCTCCTCGGCATCGATGGCGCCGGTGCGCTACCGCGTGTCGCTGAAAAGCGTGGGCGCCAAGACGCAGGTCTCGGTTCTGACCTCCGCCGGCGCCCCGGAAACCGGCGAGAACGGCAAGAACATCGCCAGCCTGCTGCTGCGCGACTTGCGCTGACCGGGCGCCAACGCAGCGCCGGCGGAACAAAAAAGGCCACCCGAAGGTGGCCTTTTTTGTTGATGGCGCCGGACGGCGCCGTCAGATCACTTCTTGACAGCGTCGGCAGCCTTGGCAGCGGCGTCCTTGGCGGCGCCCACGGCGTCCTTGGCAGCGGTGGCGGCACCGGCAGCGGCCGATGCGGTGGCTTCAGCAGCGCCAACGACAGCAGAAGCGGCCGAGGCGGCAGCGTCAGCAGCTGCGGCCACCGGAGCCGGAGCCGGAGCAGCCACGGGGGCCGGCATTGGCACGACCGCTTCTTCCTTCTTGCCGCAGGCGACGAGTGACAGGGCGGCAATCAGCGAAGCCAAAACGAGCGATTTGTTCATATGTATCCTCAGATGTAATGGGTCAAGATTCAGGTCGGAATTCGAGCTCTGCAGGGCGCTCTTCGAATGCTCTCGGAGACCCATCGCAACAAGACACGGGGGGGTGGATCCCCGCTGTGTCCAGCCTCTGAGTGTAACCAGTCTTAGGGCAATCCCTAAAGTCCGAGGTCGTGCACCGGGAACGCGGTCATTGAGCGTTGCAAAACCGCGTCAATTTCTTGCCGCTGCTGATGTGCCTGATGCGCGTCGATGGCACAGCGGCCCCGCCAATGCACGCGGTCGGCCACGGCCACGGACACCGGGCCGTCGTCGAACAGCCAGGTCGGCAAGTCGGCAGGCAGATCCTGCGGGCTCCAGGCATCGATGGCATGCGCCCAGGGCTGGCGCCACGCCACGAAACGGGGCTTGGCGCGCACGACCTCGTCGTAGCTTTCGGCCACCAGCACCAGCCGGCGCTGGGGCAGGCGCAGCCAGGCCGTCAACGCGTCCAGCAGTGCCGGGTCGTTTAGTGGCCAGCCCGCGAATTGAGGGTCAATGAACCACAGCCGGCGCGCACCGCGTTCGACCGCGGTCTGCACGCCCCAGACCACGGCGGCGCAAAACTCGGCGCGGGATGTGATCGTCGGCGGCGCGCTCAGGGGTCTTCCTTCGGGCGGCTGCGTGGAGTTCATGCGCGCGGGCTCGTCAGCCACCCGTGCCGGTGCCACTCGTCGAGCAGGTCGCGCGCCGCCCTGCTCAGGCGTTCGCAGTCCGGCCCTGCGAGCTGGCGCTCGTCGGCCAGGCGGCGCATCAAGCGGGCGTCGCGTCCTCCGGCGCGGAAAGACTCGCCGTTGATGAACACATGGCGCTCGTCGTAAAGCATGCGTGTCGCCGCGGCCAGATCCACACCGGAGCCGGGCGCGCGCTGCCGACCGGCGTCGAACCAGACCCGGGGCTTGGGCTCGCTGAACACTTCCCCCAACGCGCGCTCGATCTCGCCCGGGCGCGCCAGCAAGCGCTCGACCGCAGCGCGGGCGAAGACCTGCAGGGCCGCGGGCACCGCCGCGGGCGCGGCCGTGGCGGGCTGGGCCGGGTCGCGGTACAGGGTCGATGCGTCGTCTGCGGCCTCATCAACGGCTTCATCGGCAACTCGCTGCAGCAGTTCGGCCGCCAAAGGCACGGCGGCCGGCGCGCGGAAGCCCACAGAACAGGTCATGCAGTCGCCGCCCACGGCAATCCCGTCGTGGCCCCAGCGCGGCGGCAGATAGAGCATGTCGCCAGGCTCGAGCACCCAGTCGTGGTCGGGCTCGAAGTGCTGCAGGATCCGCAACGGCTGGCCCTCCTGCCAGGCCGCGTCGGCGCCACGACCGACCCGCCCCACCCGCCAGCGGCGCTGGCCGTGAACCTGCAGCAGGAAGACGTCGTACGAATCGAGGTGCGGCCCGACCCCGCCGCCATCGCTGGCCCAGGACATCATCAGATCGTCCAGCCGCGCGTCGGGCGCGAAACGAAACCGCGACAGCATCTCGTGCGCGGCCGCCACGTGCAGGTCCAGGCCCTGCACCAGCAGCGTCCATCCCGGCAGGCGCGCAGCGGGCAGGGCGCGTCGCGGCAAGGGGCCCGGGCGCACGTGCCAGCGATCGCCTGCGCGGCGAACCAGGCGCGATTCGACGCCCTCGGCGCCGGCCAGATCGAACAGGGCCGCACGCGCCAGCGGCGGCTGCACGCCCGGCCACGCCTGGCGCACCAGCAGCGGCTTCTTCTGCCAATGCCGGCGCATGAAGGTGGCCGGCGTGAGGCCGCCGAGCAGGGCCAGCGGGGTGTGGACATCCATCGCACGATTCTGGCCGAACGGGCCTGTGCCATCATTCCCGGATGATGATTTCAGCCCCCTGCGTGGTCAGCCTGACCTGGAAGCTCAACGACGGGCAGAACCGCCCCATCGACGAATTGGCCGAACCGGTCGAGTTCTTCTACGGCGGCACCGACCTGCTGGCCAAGGTGGAAGAAGCCCTCACTGGCTACGGCCCCGGTGACACCTTGCAGGTGCACCTGGAACCCGAGCACGGCTTCGGCGACTACAAGGCCGAATTGGTCTGCTTCGAGGCGCGCGCGCTGTTCCCCGACGAATTGACCACCGGCATGGCCTTCGAGGGCCTGCCGGTCGGCAGCGCCACGCCCGACATGCCGGCCGATGCCGTGTACCTGGTGACCGAGATCTACGCCTCGCACGTGGTGCTGGACGCCAACCACCCGCTGGCCGGCATGGCGCTGCGGCTGGACATGCGCGTGGTCGACGTGCGCGAAGCCACCGATGCCGAAATCGAGGCCGGCAGCCTGGGCAGTTCACCGCTGGCGGTGCTGGCCGGCAGCACGCCGCCGGACGGCCGGGCGCTGCACTGAATTCGGCGTCAGGCTGAGTCAGTCGGGGCCGGTGGAGCCGAAGCCGCCGCTGCCGCGCGTCGAGCTGTCGAAGTCGGCGACGCGCCGGAACTGCGCCTGCACCACGGGCACGATGACCATCTGCGCGATGCGTTCCATCGGCTGCACCGTGAACGCTGCGGTGCCACGGTTCCAGCAGCTCACCATCAGCGGGCCCTGGTAGTCGCTGTCGATCAGCCCCACCAGGTTGCCCAGCACGATGCCGTGCTTGTGGCCCAGGCCGGACCGCGGCAGCAGCATCGCGGCCAGGCCGGGGTCGGCGATGTGCACGGCCAGGCCGGTGGGCACCAACGCCGCCTGCCCGGGCTGCAGCACCAGCGGCTCGTCGATGCAGGCGCGCAAGTCCAGCCCGGCGCTGCCCGGCGTGGCGTAAGCCGGCAGGTGCGCGGCCATCCGCTCGTCCAGCACCTTCAGGTCGATGACGGTCATTTGTGCGCCTTCGTGCTGCGCGTTGCGGTGCGAGCCGCTACGGACGGCCGGGCGGGGCTCATGACCTGGCCGCCGGCGCGCGCAGGGCGATGACCTGCACCAACTGGCGCGCCAGCGTCAGCTTGTCGGCGCGCTCCAGCGCCTGCTCGCCGGCCGCATCGACCAGCGTGATGGCGTTGTCGTCACGGCCGAAGGTGGCCGGGCCGAGATTGGCGGCGATCATCTCCACACCCTTGCCGTGCAGCTTGGCACGGGCGTGCACCAGCAGGTTTTCGCTTTCCGCCGCAAAGCCCAGGCACCACGGGCGCTGACCGGCAGGCAGGCGGGCGACGCTGGCCAGGATGTCGGGATTCAGCACCATCTGCAGCGGGGGCACCGCGCCGATGCCGTCCTTCTTGATCTTTTGTTCTGCCGCATCTGCAGGCCGCCAGTCGGCCACCGCGGCGGTGGCCACGAAAATGTCGTGCGCAGGGGCCTCGGGCATCACGGCGTCCAGCATCTGCTGCGCGGTCTGCACGTTGATGCGGCGCACACCGGCCGGGGTGGGCAGCTGCACCGGGCCGGCCACCAGGGTCACGCGGGCGCCAGCCTCGGCAGCGGCGCGCGCGATGGCAAACCCCATCTTGCCGCTGCTGTGATTGGTGATGCCGCGCACCGGGTCGATCGGCTCGAAGGTCGGGCCGGCCGTGACCAGCACACTGCGGCCGGCCAGCAGCTTGGGCTGGAAGTGCGCGACGAGGGCATCGCACAACTCGGTGGCTTCCAGCATGCGCCCGTCGCCCACCTCGCCGCAGGCCTGGTCGCCGGCGGCGGGCCCCAGCACCTGGGCGCCGTCGGCGCGCGCCCTGGCCACGTTGCGCTGCGTGGCGGGGTGGGCCCACATCTCTCGGTTCATGGCCGGGGCCAGCAGCAGCGGACAGCGCTCGATGGGCCGCGCCAGGCACAGCAGGCTCAGCAGCTCGTCGGCCCGGCCCTGCGCCAGCTTGGCGATGAAATCGGCGCTGGCCGGCGCCACCAGCACGGCGTGGGCTTCGCGCGTGAATTCGATGTGCGGCATGTTGTTGGGCTGGCGCGCGTCCCACTGGCTGGTGTAGACCGGCCGACCGCTCAGCGCCTGCATCGTGACGGCGGTGATGAAGCGCTCGGCCGCTTCCGTCATCACCACCTGCACGCTGGCACCGGCCTTGACCAGTTCGCGCGTCAGCTCGGCCGCCTTGTAGCAGGCCACGCCGCCGCTGAGGCCCAGGACGATGTGCTTGCCCTGCAGGGCGAGTGGGTTCGGCATGGCGCCGGACTCTAGCAGGGACGGGATTCGTTCAGCCCGCGTTCAGCCCGCGTTCAGCCCGCGCCGTGGCACTTCTTGAACTTCTTGCCGCTGCCGCAGGGGCAGGGGTCGTTGCGACCGGGCGTGGCGGGGGCGCGGCGCGTGGTGGGCTTGGGCGCGTTGTCCAGCCAGTAGAGGCGAAGCAGCTGCACGGCGAACAGGGCCTCGTCGATGAGGTCGTCGCGCGCCGGTGGCTCGCCCGGGTGGTAGGTGGCCAGGTGCTCGGCGTGCTCGTCGCTGTGGGCTGGCAGCAGCAGCGCCGCGATCTGGTCGATGGACCCGCCGAAGGTCTCGGCCAGTGCCTGGTCGGCAGGCTCGACCCAGATGTCGGCGTGCGCCTCGATGGCGTCCAGAAAACCCAGGGCCCACAAGCTGCCGGTCTCGATCAGTGCCGCGTCTTCGGCGCTGAGACCGACATCGTCCACCAGGTGCTGGCGGTGTTCAGCGGTGATGTCCGACATGACCGGAAACAGGCGCAGGCCGTCGGGGTCGTCGAGCAGCGCCTCGGGGTCGAGCTGGTCCAGCAGCACCGACAACCGCGCCTTCAAAGAGCGCAGCGCCTGGGTGTGGTCGGCGGGGTCGGCAAAGGCGCGCTCGAACGCGTCGCCACACATCGACTCCAGCCAGACTTCGGTGTCGGGTACGCGAGGGCCGGCGGCCAGCGCAGCCAGGTAGCCGTCGATCCGTTCAAAGGACAGTCGTTGGTCGAAGCCGCCCAGCTGTTCGCAGGTGGCTTCGAAGGCCTTCAGCTCGGCCGGGTTGTTGCTGCGGGGCAGGTTCTTGGACATGGGCGGGTGGGCAGTGTTCAGCGGGCCAAAAACCAAGTGTCGCGGACGAAACCATCGAGCCGGGCCGCCGCTGCGGCGCGCGCCGACGGGTCGCCGCCCACGTGCACGCCCTTGCCCGGGTGGGTGCCGTTGGGCACGTCGCGGCGCAAGCGCACCGCGCCGGTGCCATCAAAGCCGTGGAACGCATCGGCATAGCTCTCGAGTTGTACCGCGGGGCCAGCGGCTGCGGCGAGCACTTTGCAGGGCGCGGCGGGGGTCCAGTCGTCGGCGTCGCCCAGCAATAGCAGCAGCGGCGCCACGCCCAGGTAGCCGCGCTGCAGTTCCGACTCGCATCCCGGGTAGAAGGCCACGACCAGGCTCGGCCGCACCCGGGCGGCGGCCACTTCAGGGTGGCGCTGGTTGCTGGCCGCCAGCACCGTGCTGCCGCCGTTGGACCAGCCCAGCAGACCCAGGCGTGACGCGTCCACGCCCGGCTGCGCGGCCAGCCACTGCAGAGCGCCCAACGCGTCGCGGCGGCGCTGCAATTGCGTCACCTTGCGCTGGCCGGTGCGCTGTGTGCACAGCTCCTTTTCACCCCGCGGTTGCAGCGAATCGGTGGCCAGCATGTGCACGCCCAGTGCGTTGAGCCGCGCCGCCAATTCGACATAGCGCTCGGCCAGCCGTCCGCGGCCGTCGTACAGGCCGCCGCAGCCGTGCAGGGCCAGCACGGCGGGCGCCGGGCCGACACCCGGCGCGCGGAACCAGTGGCCAGGCAGGTGCACCGCCACGCCGCCCGGGCTGTCCAGACTGGGCACCGGCACTTGTTCCGGCCCCGGCTGCGACTGAGCCTGAGCCTGCGACTGCGCGGCCACCGCCGCAGTGGCCGCAGCCAGGCACAGCGACGCCAGCAATCGCCTCATGCCGGCAAGCCCGGCGGGCGAGGATGCAGCCGCGCCATGCTGAACACGTCGCAGTAGGCACCGTGGCGCATGGCGTAGGCGCGGTGCGTGCCCTCGTGCACGAAGCCGAACTTGCGGTACAGGCCGATGGCGCGTTCGTTGTCGCAGAACACCGTCAGCTCGATGCGCAGGATCTGTGCCCACTGGTCGGCGTAGTCGCACATTGCCGCCATCAGCGCGCTGCCCACGCCCTCGCCTTGCGCTGGGCCACTGACACTGATGCCCAGGTGCGCCACATGCCGGCGCCGCAGCACCGGCGTCATGTGCAGGCCCGAGCTGCCGCACAGCCGCCCGTCGCGTTCGGCCACCAGGTTCAGGTCGTGGCTCTTGGCAGGCGTGTTGTTGTCGGCCAGCCGTGCCAGCCACAGTTCATCGCTGGGGTAAGGCAGCTGCATCAGACCCGGGTAGACGTCGGGGTCGCCCATGCTGCGGGCGAACTCGGCGGCGTCGCGGGTGGTGGCGCGGCGGATGGTCAGGTTGGTGGCGGTCACGGCGTCCTAGGGCGTTGCAAAGGATGGGGCTGGATCTTCCCACGCAGCGTCATCGTCGCGCCACACACCGTCGCCATGATGGAGAGTTGGGGCATGCTTATTGCAACAAAGCTTACGGACCTCGCACAACTTCGCTTTGGCGTCAAGACGGATAACTTTCCTGCCGGCCGATTGCCAACAAGCGCTGCTGCGCCCCTTGGTGCGAGGCATAGTCCCAAGACAACCGTCTCGCCCCCGCGCACGGCCCGACCAAATCCACCCCCCACAGGAACCATCCCATGTACCACCGAGACTGGAACGTCTTTTCCCCCACCGCCATAGCCGTGGCCGTGGCCGTTGTGGCCGCAGCGCCGGCACTGGCGCAGAACACCACCGCCGCCGTCGGCGGCCAGGTGGTGGACGCCGCCGGCAAGCCCGCCGCGGGGGCGACGGTGACAGTGACGCACGTCGAGTCGGGTTCGACGGCAAACGCCGTGACCGACGCCGACGGCCGCTACACGCTGCGGGGCTTGCGTGTCGGCGGCCCGTTCACGCTGGTCTTCAGCAAAAGCGGCCAGACCGAGCGACGCGAAGGCGTCTTCCTGCAACTGGCCGAGACCGCCACGCTGGACGCGCAGATCGGTGGCTCGGCGACCGTCGTCGTCACCGGCCGCGCGGTGTCGGACAAGTTCAACAGTTCGGCCATGGGCGCGGGCACCAACATCGGCCAGCGCGAGCTGAACACATTGGCATCGATTCAGCGAAACCTGCAGGACTACGCGCGCACCGACCCGCGTTTGGCGCAGACCGACAAAGAACGCGGCGAAATCTCCGCCGCAGGCCAGAACACGCGCTTCAACAGCATCACTGTCGATGGCGTCACCATCAACGACACCTTCGGGCTGGAATCCAATAACCTGCCCACCCGCAAGCAGCCCATTTCGATCGACGCCATCCAGTCGGTTCAGGTGAACCTGAGCAATTACGACATCACCCAAAAGGGCTATACCGGCGCAAACATCAATGCCGTCACCAAAAGCGGCACCAACGAGTTCAAGGGCAGTGTCTACTTCGTCACGCGTGACGAGAACCTGGTGGGCAAGTTCTACAACCGTGTCACCGGTGCCTACAGCGACTTCCCTTCGTTCAAGGAAACCACCAAGGGCTTCACCCTGGGCGGTCCGATCGTCGAGGACAAGCTGTTCTTCTTTGCCAGCTACGAAGACTTCAGAAGCACCAAGGCTGCGGTCACTTTTGGCCCAGCGGGCAGCCCGCTCGTCAACGTGGGTATCCAGCAAAGTGCCATCGACTCGGCAATCGCCATCGCCAAGAACACCTGGGGTATAGATATCGGCAGTGCTGCCGCTCCCGGCGAATTGGCGCTGACGGTCAAGGACGCACTGTTGAAGCTGGACTGGAACATCAGCGACAACCACCGGGCCAACCTGCGCTACAACCGCACCGAGCAGAGCGACCCGATCGTCACCACGCTCTTCTCGGCCACCCAGCTTTCGCTGAGCTCGTGGTGGTATCTGCAAAACAAGACGATCGACACCCTGGTGGGGCAATGGTTCGCTGACTGGACACCCACGCTCAGCAGCGAACTGAAGGTCTCGCAGCGCGACTACGCCGTGCAGCAACCGACGGTGAATGGCAGCCGGCTGCCTGCCATCGGCCTGTCGTTCACGGGCGCTTTGCCGCCGAGCGCCACAGGCGCTTCCACGAACAATCGCACACTGAATTTCGGCACTGAAAACAGCCGTCATTTCAATGTGCTGGAAACCAAGACTGCCGACATTTACGCCGCCGGCAACTGGGCGATGGGCGCGCACGAATTGAAGTTCGGCGTCGATTTCAACCGCAACGAGATCTACAACGCCTTCCTGCAAAACGTCAACGGAAACTACACCTTCGGTTGCGAAAGCAGCGCCAGCTACACCTTCGGCAGCATCAATTGCACCACCGCAACCGCCGACCAGATCCAGGCCGCGGTGCTGGAAAACTTCCAGCGCGGCAGGCCCGCCTCCTACTCGGTGCAGTTGCCGCGACCCGGCAAAACGCTGCAAGACGGTGTGGCCGAGTTCACGCTGACCAACACGGGCCTGTTTTTGCAGGACAGCTGGAAAGTCAGCCCCAAGCTGAACGTGATGTTCGGTCTGCGCGTGGACCAGCAGGGCGTGGACAGCCGGCCCATCTTCAACGCAGGTGCGGCGCTGGCAAAGACGCCTGGAAGCGTCAACCCCACCACGGGCCTGACGACGGCGCGCGATACGGGGGGCTTTGGCATCGACAACACGGTCACGCTGGACGGCCTCTCGCTGGCCCAGCCGCGTGTGGGCTTCAACTGGAACCCGGGCGGCGAGCGCAGGCAGCAGGTGCGCGGCGGCTTTGGCTTGTTCCAGGGCGCGGCCGCCAGCGTGTGGCTGTCGAATCCTTTCTCCAATACCGGGGCTGCGGTGCAGACCTTGAGCTGCGCCAGCTTCACCGCCTGCCAGACTGCGGGCCTGACGTTCAGAGCCAACCCTGACGCGCAACCCACGCCCTCGGGCACCGCACCCGCCGCGGCCGTGGATGCCTTGTCGCCGACCCTCAAGCAGCCCTCGGTCTGGAAAGCCAATCTGGCCTACGACAGCGAACTGCCGGCACTGCCCGTGGTGGGCACGCTGGTGGCTGGCGTGGAGTGGTTGTACACAAAGACCAACCAGGGCATCTACTACCAGAACTTGAATCTGGGTTCGGCCACCCGGCGCGGCACCGACGGGCGTGAGCTGTACTTCAACCGCGAGGGGTTCGATCCCAGTTGCTTCACGGTCGCGGCCACTGGCGCGGTGACCAACATCACCAACGGCGCCTGTGCCACTCCGTTGGGGCAGTCGAGAAACCGCGCGCTGAGCAACGCCTTGTTTGCCAACGTCCTGATGGCCCAGGGCACCAAGCTGGGCGGTGGCAACGCGGTGACGCTGTCGCTGACCAAGCCTGTCACGCAGGGTCTGGGCTGGTCGGTGGCCTACACGCGCACCGACGCCAAGGAGGTCAGTCCCTTGACGTCATCGACTTCCAACAGCAACTGGAACACACGCAGCATCTTCAATCCCAACGAAGAAACGCTGCAGAACTCCAATTACCTCATCCGTGACCGCATCAGCGCCAACCTGACATGGCAAAAAGCCTTCGTCGGCACTTATCGCACGACGGTGGGTTTGTTCTACGAGGGCCGCCGCGGCAAGCCCTACAGCTGGACCTACATCAATGATCTGAACGGCGACGGCATTGGCGGCAACGACCTCATGTACGTCCCCACAGCCCCAGGTTCTGGCGAGGTGGTGTTCCGCCCGGGCACAGGTTCGGGCGAGACCGCAGCGCAGGTAGAGCAGCGCTTCTGGGACGTGGTCAACGCCAACCCGGGCCTTGCCGACGCGAAGGGTGGGTTGGTGGGGCGCAACAACAACTTCGCGCCTTGGGTAAACAACATCGACATGCGCATCAGCCAGGAACTGCCCGGCTTCTTGGCCAAACACAAAGCCGTCTTCACGCTCGACTTCCTGAACTTTGGCAACTTGCTGAACAAGAAGTGGGGCCGCATCGACGAAATCGGTTTCCCGTCGCGTCGCAGCTTTGTCAACTACGCCGGTCTGGACCCGAGCGGCAAGTACGTTTACACCATGGGCTCGTTGACCGACTTCGTCACCAAGCAGAACGAACGCGAATCGCAGTGGGCCATCCAGGCGACGATGCGCTACGAGTTCTGACACCGGGAGCGGTGCGCTAATAAAAAAGGGGGCCTCGGCCCCCTTTTTAATTTCCGACACGAAAGCTGCCTGGCCCGAAACGGGCGCGGCTGGACGATCAGGCGCGTTCGCCAACCCAGCCCACCACGCTGGCCAAAGCCGCCGGCAATGCGGCCGAGTCGGTGCCGCCAGCCATCGCCATGTCGGGTTTGCCGCCGCCCTTGCCGCCCACTTGCTGGGCAACGAAGTTCACCAGGTCGCCGGCCTTGAGCTTGCCGCCCGCCAGCACGTCGGCGGTGACGCCGGCAGCCAGTTGCACCCGGCCGCCTTCGACCGCCGCCAGCACGATGACGGCGTGCTTGAGCTTGTCCTTGAGCTTGTCCATGGTCTCGCGCAGCGCCTTGGCGTCGGCACCCTGCAGCGTGGCGGCCAGCACCTTGATGCCGGCCACGTCCACCGCTTGTGCAAGCAGTTCGTCGCCCTGCGACGAGGCCAGCTTGCTCTTCAGCGCCACCAATTCCTTCTCTAGCGAGCGAACCTGTTCTAGCACGCCGCCGACACGGCCGGCGACTTCGGCCGGCGTCACCTTCAGCGTGCCGGCAAGGCCGCTGACGGTGGCTTCCAACTGCTGCAGGTAATGCAGGGCGTTGCCGCCGGTGACGGCTTCGACGCGGCGGATGCCGGCTGCGACGCCGCCCTCGGACACGATCTTGAACAGGCCGATGTCGCCGCTGCGCTGCACGTGCGTGCCGCCGCAGAGCTCACGGCTGCCGCCGATGTCGAGCACGCGCACCTCGTCGCCGTACTTCTCGCCGAACAGCATCATGGCACCCAGCTTCTGTGCTTCCTCGATGGGCAGCACCTGGGCCTGGGTGGCCGCATTGGCCAGGACCTCGGCGTTGACCAGCGCTTCCACCTGCCTGACCTGTGCATCGGACACGGGCGCGTTGTGCACGAAGTCGAAGCGCGTGCGCTCGGCCGTCACCAGCGAGCCCTTCTGCTGCACATGCGCACCCAGCACCTCGCGCAGGGCCTTGTGCATCAGGTGCGTGGCGCTGTGGTTGCGCACGACGCGGGCGCGGTGCTCGGCGTCGACACGGGCATTGAGGCCGTCGCCGACCTCGACCTCGCCCTCGACGATGCGGCCCTGGTGGCCGTGCACGGCGGCCTGGACCTTGACGGTGTCGTCGACGACCAGGCGTGCGCGCGCATTGCGCAGCTCGCCGCAGTCACCCACCTGGCCGCCGCTTTCGGCATAGAAGGGCGTGTGGTCCAGCACCACCACCACGTCGTCGCCGGCACGCGCGCGCCGCACCGGGCTGCCTTCGACATAGAGCGCCGTGACCCTGCTGTGTTCGCACACCAGGTGGTCGTAGCCGTGGAAGGCCGTGTCCGCGCCGGCGTATTCCAGGCCGGCTGCCAGCTTGAACTTGGCCGACGCGCGGGCGTTTTCACGTTGCCGGTTCATCGCCAGATTGAAGCCGGCTTCGTCGACACCGACACCACGTTCGCGGCAGACATCGGCCGTCAGGTCCAGCGGGAAGCCGAAGGTGTCGTGCAGCTTGAAAGCCAGGTCGCCGGGCAGCACCCGGGCCCCCTCTCCCGCCGGCGGAAGCGGGAGTGAAGACAGCGCGGTTTCCAGCATTTCCATGCCGTTGGCGATGGTCTGGAAGAAGCGCTCTTCTTCCTGCTTCAGCACCTCGGTGGCGCGCGTCATCTCGCGGTTCAGCTCGGGGTAGGCCTCGCCCATCTCGGCGGCCAGGGGCTTGACCAGCGTGTAGAAGAACGGCT